>Ga0210396_10000636_pt1 | contig 43061 bp, 34 predicted proteins | sample IncBWH17OmetaG_FD_155466 | JGI IMG/M metagenome (GOLD analysis project Ga0210396, IMG submission 155466) | Forest soil microbial communities from Barre Woods Harvard Forest LTER site, Petersham, Massachusetts, United States - Inc-BW-H-17-O ... | reverse complement strand
CTTACCGGCGGCATCGGCGCCGGCAAGTCGGCGGTTTCGGCGCAGTTTTCGCAGTGCGGTGGGGTAGTCGTCGACGGCGACGTGATCGCCCGCGAGGTAGTCGAGCCCGGCACTGACGGGCTGGCCGCACTCGTCGAGGCGTTCGGTGATGACATTCTGCTACCCGATGGTGCGCTGAATCGTCCGGCCTTGGCGGCCAAGGCGTTCAGCAGCGACGAGACCCGCGCGACGCTCAACGGAATCGTTCATCCACTGGTGGGCAAGCGTCGCGCCGAGCTGATCGCCGCCGTTCCGAAGGATTCGGTTGTGGTGGAAGACATTCCGCTGCTGGTGGAGTCCGGAATGGCTCCGATGTTCCCGCTGGTCGTCGTAGTATTTGCCGACGCCGAAGTGCGGTTGACGCGGCTGGTCCAACAACGCGGTATGGCCGAGGACGACGCCCGCGCCCGCATCGCGGCGCAGGCCAGTGACCAGCAGCGTCGCGCGGTCGCCGATGTCTGGCTGGACAATTCGGGTACTCCCGAGGCGTTGGCCGAACGGGCTCGTGAGGTCTGGGATCACCGCATCACACCGTTCGCCGCCAATCTCAGTGCGGGCCACGTTGTTAGCCCACCCGTCCAATTGGTTCCTGCCGATCCGGTCTGGCCCGACCAGGCCGCACGCATCGTCGCCCGTCTCAAGACGGCGTGTGGGGCGAACGCGTTGCGCGTCGACCACATCGGCTCCACCGCGGTTCCCGGGCTGGACGCGAAGGACGTCATCGACATTCAGGTCACGATCGAATCACTGGCTGCGGCAGACGAACTCACGGCCGCCCTGCGCTCCGCAGGCTATCCGCGCATCGACGACGTCAGCAGCGATGTCGTCAAGCTGGACGCCCGCAGCACCGCGGAACGTTTCGACCACACCGGCGATGCGGCGCTGTGGCGCAAGCGGCTCCACGGGTCGGCGGATCCCGGTCGCCCGACATTCGTCCATCTGCGGGTGGACGGCTGGCCCAATCAGCAATTCGCGCTGTTGTTTGTGGACTGGCTGAAAGCCAATCCCGACGTCCGCGACGAGTACCTGTCCGTCAAACGTGATGCGGAGCGGGCAGCATCCCCGGACGGAGACATCGAGCGTTATCTCGCCGTCAAGGAGCCGTGGTTTCTCGAGGCATACCCCCGAGCGTGGGATTGGGCCGACAGCTCGAGCTGGCGGCCGTAAGCCTTTGCCGGCACTTGGTTGCCGGCAACCGCTACTTCGCTTGGCAGCGCGCGAGATCGGTCAGGATAACTCGTCAAGCCTGCGGCCCGACAGCGCCGATGCGGGTTCGTTTCGCACCGGATTGCGTTGCGTGTCGGCGTCGTCGTCTCTGCGTTTCATCAGCAGCCACGTCTCGTCGTCGCCCTCGCGGATCCGGGTCAGCGCATAGCCCCCGCGCAGCTTCTCGCCGTCCAACCGGAATGACAGGTGACCGCGCTCGAGGCAGGTGGTCATTTCGTGCTCGGTCCGGTTGTCGTAAGTGCCGTGGTCCCAGACGATGACGCGGCCGGCCCCATCCTCGCCGTCCGGGATCACTCCCTCGAACTTGCCGCATTCCAATGGGTGGTCCTCGGTGCGGCGCGCCATCCGCCGGTCCTGCGGATTGACCGACGGCCCCTTCGGGATCGCCCAGGACACCAGCACGCCGTCGATCTCGAGGCGAAAGTCGTAGTGGTCGTTGCGCGCCGCATGATGCTGGATGACGAACTGGGGACCGCTCTTGCCCCTTCGGCGCCGTCGCTGCTGGCCACGTGGCTCAGGGCTGCGGCCGGACCGCCGCCTGCGCCGGTATTCGCTGAAAGACATCCCTCAGTGTTACCCGCTTCTGTGGAGGGAAACCCTAGGGACCGCCGTGCCAATGCTCGATGCGGTGGTGATCGGGTGTGAACCCGTGGTTCACACCCCATAGCACGGCCTGAGTGCGACTGCTCACACCGAGCTTGCGATAGATAGTCCGTATGTAGGACTTCACGGTGTTGGGGCTCAGGTACGTCAGCCGCGCGACGTCTGCGTTGCTCATGCCCTGGGTGATCAGCGCCAGAATCTCCGCTTCGCGTTCACTGAGCCCTTCGCCGCGGCCGGGCCAGTCCAGCCCGGGCGCGCTGCGTGCTCGTGCTCCTACGTCGCTGACGACCACTTCACCGGCATGCACGGCCTCCAAGGCAGCGACCAGCTCGCGCGCGGGCAGCGTCTTCGACAGATACCCGTGGGCGCCGTGGCTTCGCGCGCTCTGAACGAGTTCGGGGTGAAAGTTCCAGGTGTAGACCACAACTCGGCGTGCCCGGGGATTAGCCACCAGTACGCCGATCTCTTCGTGATCGGATTCCGGTTGGGCGAATGAGTCGTACAGCACGATGTCGACCGCATCTTTGACGGACATGGTGGAGTCGAGTTCCGCAATCACGACGCGGTCGCGATACGGCTGCAGCATATTGGCCACACCCTTGACGACGACGTCGTAGTCGTCGACGAGCGCGACGGTGATCGGTGCGCGAGGCGGTTGTGGCATGCCGGGCAGATTACCTCCCTAGGGGTGTATTGCTACCCCCCTTAGGGGTGGTCGACTGATCTCGGGCCGGCCGACCCGAACATCCGTCAACCATCATCTGAGGAAGGCTCAAACATGATCATTCTCGGCATCGTTCTGCTAGTCGCGGGATTTTTACTCAAGATCTCCATCCTGTGGACCTTTGGAATCCTCTTGCTCGTCGTCGGCGCGATCCTGGCAATCCTGGGCAGCACCGGACGCGCCATCGGCGGCCGTCGGCACTACTTCTGAACTGCCGAAAACACGTCCGCTCGACATCGCTGCGTTGTGCCACAGATCACGAAATGAGGTTTGCGAACGCGTCGCTCGGGCTATTTGACCCATGTATGGAAGGAGCTTCTGATGCCCACGTGGGAATGGATCTTGGTAGCGGCCGTCGCCGTCGTGGCGGTCGTCGCGGCGATTGTCGCAATAAGCATGGTCAGCTTCCGTATGAGAACGAAGCGGCTGAAACAGCACTACGGCGGTGAGTACGAGCACTTGGTATCCGAGACCGGAAGCGAGAAAGGTGCCGTGCGGGAACTCACTACGCGAGAACGCAAACGAGGCAAGCTCGATATCGTTCCTCTGACGCCCTCGGCGCTGTCCGAGTTCAGCGCCCGCTGGCAAGAGGTGCAGGCCGGGTTCGTGGACGACCCCGCCTCCGCCGTCGGCGTCGCTGACCGTTTGGTGACTGAGGTGATGCGCGAACGGGGTTACCCCGTCGACGATTTCGACCGCCGGGCGGCGGACATCTCGGTCGATCACCCGCAGATCGTCGACAACTACCGCGCCGCGCACGGCATCCACGTCTCGCGGCAGCATGCCAACACCGAGCAACAGCGGGAGGCGTTCGTGCACTACCGGGCGCTGTTCGAGAAGTTGCTCGAAACCCCGACCGACAAGGACGCATCACAGGAGGCAAGCGCATGACCACGCATGAAGAACAAACAATCACCGATTCGGCCGATGAGCCCACAACTTCTGTTTCGGAAGCACCGCGGAGGGAAGACGAGACCACGCCGGCTCCCGCTGTCGAGACCACGGCCGCTGAGCCCGAGCCGGACTCCGTTGGCGAAACCCACGAGGCGGAGCCGAGCGCGACACACGAACCGTCGGCCGACGAAACGCTTTTTGCCGGCGATGATCTCGCGGAACTGCGTGCGCGGTGGGCCGGCGTTCAGGCGGCGTTCGTCGACGATCCCAAAGACTGCGTGCAAAAAGCGGACGTCCTGGTCTCCGATCTGGTCGAGCAGCTCACGACTGGATTCACCCAGGCGCGGTCGCGCCTGGAAGAGCAGTGGTCTCGCGGCGAGGACGCCTCCACTGAAGACCTACGCCTGGCTCTGATGCACTACCGGGAATTCTTTGAGCGCTTGCTTGCGGTCTAATTCCCTTGTGGCGCAATAAGGTTACCATTTAGCGCCATGTCAGCCGCATGCCGTTGCCGGCCAGCCAGGCATCCAGGTCGTAGCCGTTACGGGCCAGGCCGTCGACGGCGTGCACGGCGCGCTGCACGGCCTGCTCGCCGACCTCGGGGGTCAGCAAGCCGTGCCGCACGGCTTGCAGCAGCTCGTCGATGTCGGCCAAATCCGCGCCCCGGCCGGTGCGGACCTCGAGATCGAGGTAATGGTCTTCGGAACGCCACACGGTGGGACCCGGCGTGTATTCGCCGACGTCAAGGTAGTAGTCGTAGTCGCGTTCATGGCCGGGGTTGAAATGAAAGACCGTGGCCCGCAACCCAAGCGACGGCAGCAACCACGACTCGAGGTAGTGAAACTGTGCGCGGCCTGGCGTCGGGCGGGCCAGGTACAGGCCCCATGGGCGCACGACGTAATCATCGACTGCCCGCACAATGCCTTTGGGATCGGTGTTGGTGCGGGCGTCGAGGTCGAACGTCTCGTGCTTGGGCGGATGGATGACGTCACCTGACCCAGGTCAGCGGCGGAGCCGGATCTTCCAGCGCACGAAGCCGGCATAGAACACGGCCAGCGCGGCCAGCATGCCCATGTCGAACAGCCAGATCTTCCGGGTGTGCTGCCAGAACCGGTCTTGGGGGAGCAGCGAACCGGGCACCAGGTGCCGCACGTCGACCGTCGACGACGCCGCCGCGTAGCCCCAGCGCGCGGGCATCAGCCAGGACAGCTGGTCGAGCCCGAGCCGGCCGGTCACCGGGACCATCCCGCCGCACAGCACGAGCTGGGCCATCACCGCCACCACGAACAGCGGCATGATCTGCTCGCTGGATCGCACCAGCGACGAGATGGCCAGGCCGAGGATCGCCGAGGCGACACATGTTGCGGCGACCGTCGCGAACAGCTCGACGGTGGCGGCGAGGTTGGAGTGCCCAAGCAGCACCGCCCCTTGGGTCGGCATGCCCTTTCCGATCATCACGATCGCCGTGATAATCGCCGATTGCAGGATCGCGAACCCGCAGAACACCGCGGTCTTGGCGAGCAGGTAGGCCGTCGGTGACAGGCCGACCGCCTGCTCGCGCTGGAAGACGGCGCGCTCGCCGACCAGGTCGCGGATCGTCAGCGCGGTGCCCATGAAGGCCGCTGCCGGCAACAACAGCGCCAGTATCTGGGCGGATTCGTCGGGGGTGCCCGCGTGCGGCGCGGGCAGGCCGAAGCCGCTCGACCCCGGAACGGTCAGCGACAGCGCACCCAGGATGAACGGCAACAGCGCCAGGAACATGAAGTAGGCGCGGTCGGCGACGACCAGCCGAACCTGCCGGCGTGCGATCGTCGAAATTTGGCGCCGCAAGCTGGTGTGAACCGGTTTGCCGAGGTCGGCCGGCTCGTCGGTCTGCGCCGGCGGCGGCCCTTGGTCTCGCTCGAGGAAGCGGCGGTTGGCCTCCTCGGGGTCGGCCCCCACCTGGCTGAAGATTTTGGCCCAGTTGGTGGTGCCCATGGCGTCACCGATCTGGTCCGGCGGGCCGGCGTACGCCGTCTTGCCGCCGGGGGCCACCAAGAGGAGCTGGTCGCAGGTATCGAGGTAGGACAGCATGTGCGTCACCACGATCACCACCCGGCCGGCGTCGGCCAGTTGGCGCAGCATCATCATGACCTGGTGGTCCAGCGCCGGATCCAGACCCGATGTCGGCTCGTCGAGGATCAACAGCGACGGCCCTGTCAGCAGCTCGAGCGCCACCGACGCCCGTTTGCGCTGCCCACCGGACAGCTTGTCCACCCGGGTATCGGCGTGCTTGGTCAGGTCGAGCTCTTTGAGGACGTCGGCGACGACCTTGGCGCGATCGCCCTTGGTGGTGTCGGGTGGCAGCCGCAGTTCGGCGGCGTAGCCCAGCGCTTGGTTGACCGTCAGCTGGCGGTGCACGACGTCGTCCTGGGGGACCATGCCGATTCTGCTGCGCAGTGAGGCGTATTCGGCGTGGACGTCGTGGCCTTCGAAAGTGACCGAGCCGGAGCTCGGGGTCGTGTAGCCGGCGATCAGCCTGGCCAGCGTGCTCTTGCCGGCACCCGACCCGCCGATCACGGCGGTCAGCGTTCCTGGACGCGCGGTCAGCGAGATGTTGTCCAGCAATTGTTTGCCGTTGTCGACGACGTACTCGACGGCGCGTACCTCCAGACCGCCGGTGCGTGTTTCGGTTTCGCTGCGGGGAACCAGCATGCCGCCGCTGACGACCAGATCGACGTTCCCGATGGTGACGACGTCGCCTTCGCTCAGGATCGCCGAACCGACCCGGGTGCCGTTGACGAATGTCCCATTGCTGCTGCGGTCCTGGATCTCGGTGCCCAGCGGCGTAAGCACCAACGTCGCGTGGTGGCGGGAGGCCAGCACGTCGGGAACGACGATGTCGTTGTCGTCGGCGCGGCCGATGGTGACCGAACCGGCCATTTTCGCGGGCGGCGACGCACGCTGCGACAGGAACTTCACAAACCTCGTCGCAAGATTGGACACGTCGCCGGACCGCGCTCCAACGACGGTCATCTCGGCGGGCACCCCCATTTCCGGCCGTGGCGTACGACCCGCGTTGACCACCGTGATGTCGGCGGACGGCGGACTCGGCGGTGGCGGCGGCACATGCACGTCGGTCGTATGGTCACGCGTCGGCTGCCGCGGCGCGTTGCCCGCGTAGGGAGCTGGCTGCTGCCGCGGCGCGGGCGGGCGGGACGCGCGGGGCCCGCCTCGTCGCGGGCCGCCAACCTGGCCCGGTGGATGCGAACGGGACGGCGGTGCGGGCGGGGGAGGCGTCGACCACGAGACGGTGGACGGCTCAGTGGCACGCTGCGACCCGGCTCCCGGCGGCCGACCTGGCCTCCCGCGCTGCTGTCCGACCTCGAAGCTCAGCTGCGGTCCGCCGGCATTTCCGATATTGATGCTTTGGCCGTCATGGATGTCGATCACCGGCCTGCGGTAGCCGTTGACGAAGGTCCCGTTGACTGAGCCGTTGTCGATTGCCAGCCACTTGCCATGCTCGAAGCGCAGGATCAGGTGCGCGCGGGAAATCCGCGGATCGACGATGCGGATATCGGCATCCTCGTCGCGTCCGATGACCACGTCATGGCCTGCGGTGAACGTATGTTGCGACCCGTCATGCCAAATGGTCAGCATGGGCGGGGATGATCGACTCACCACTTCAGTATCGGTTGCCGTGCATGCAAGCTTCCACGCGGCGCACCTGTGACTTCGCTATGTTTCGTGCTGGTCGGGTCTATGCGGCGCCTTTGAGCAGGCCAGACGCCGATTCATAGCTGTTTCATAAGCGGCACCAACCCGGGCAACCGCCTCGGCGGGCATCATGCGAAGGGTGAGTAAACTGCCTGCATCTGCGACCGGATCGCGTTTGGGGGACACACTGTCGGCGGTTAACAGCCTGAAAGCGTCTGGCGTGCAAACTTTTCCGCGGGACGCTTGACCGGATCGAAGGATACGCGCCGCCGCGCGCCGCGTCTTTGACGATAGGAGGGGGTGACGACAAATGGATGAGGAGACGAACAACACCACGGAGCGCTGGGATGTCGAACGGCGACCGGTCAGCGCCCCGCAGCGCGCTCGTGATGCGCTGCGACGGGGCTATGAGTCGCTTCCGCATCTGGCCGTCACGCAACTCCTGCACCGAGTTCCGCTGATCAGGTCTTTGCCGAACCGCGGCGCCGCCGCGGGCGGTCCGCAGGGCCAAGCCGGTGTCCCGGCCGGCGGGATGGGGAACCGTCACGCGTTCGCCGGCTACTCCATCTTGCGTCCGTTGGGCTCTGGCGGGATGGCCGACGTCTACCTCGCCAAGCACCCGCGCTTGCCGCGCCGCGATGCGCTGAAAGTGCTGGCGAAGGGGATGACGGCCGACGACGAATTCCGTGAACGATTCAACCGGGAAGCGGATCTGGCGGCAACGCTATTCCACCCGCATATCGTCGCGGTGCACGATCGCGGCGAGTTCGAGGGCCAACTCTGGATCGCGATGGACTACGTCGAAGGCACCGACGCAGCCCGACTGGTGAAAGAGCGCTACCGCAACGGCATGTCAGAACACGACGTCGGCGCGATCATCGACGCTGTCGCAGGTGCACTCGACTACGCCCATGTGCGAGGCATGCTGCACCGCGACGTCAAACCCGCGAACATCCTGCTCACCCATCCCGAGGAAGACGATCGACGAATCCTGTTGGCGGATTTCGGCGTTGCTCGTCAACTCGCCGACATCAGCGGAATCACCGAGACCAACGTCGCGGTCGGAACGGTTGCCTACGCCGCCCCCGAACAGTTGGTCGGGTCAAACATCGACGGGCGCGCCGATCAGTATGCGTTGGCCGCCACCGCATTTCACTTGCTGACCGGTGTGCCGCCGTATCGGCATTCCAACCCGGTCGCCGTGATCGGGCAGCATCTGCACGCGGCCCCGCCCAGGCTCAGCGACCACCGTCCCGATCTGTCGCGCCTCGATGACGTTTTCTTCAAAGCCCTCGCGAAGGATCCCGCGGACAGATTCGATCGGTGCCGCGATTTCGCCGCCGCCTTCAACGACAAGGTCTCCCGCCGCCGCGGCGCTCGTATGCCGCGCGGTGCCGCCTCGGTGAAACTCGGCCGCAGGTTTTCACTCAAGACCGTCATCGCCGCCGCGACCGCTCTCACGATGGTCATCGCGTTGACCGTCACCTGGGCCGTTTCGTTTTTCTCCTGGGACAACCCACCCCCGTCGAACCCAGCGGCACCGGCTCGCTTCAATGCGACATCCGCGGCGTCGACCGCGCAACCGGTACTCAACGGCGTCTATCGGTTGGACTACGACCGCGCAAAACAGACATCCAACGGCGTGATCGGCACCAACGGCTCGCAAACCAGTTGGTGGGCTTTCCTTTCTGCGTGTACCGGCGCCGGGTGCGCCGCCACCGGAACCAAGCTGGATAACACCGATCACGACGCGGCCAAGGCCACCGGCAGCGGCAACACCGGCGTGCTGCATTTCGTAGACGGACACTGGCAGAGCGCGCCTCGAGAGCTACAGACGCAGTGCCGCGCAGCACACGGAACGCAGACGTTGACGGAGGCCGAGACCGTGGTGTGGTCGTTGACGCCGCAACCCGACGGCACGTTGCGCGGCGTGCAGACTCAGACCGTGCAGAGCAACGAATGCGGTGCGCAAGGGGCGATCCTGCGGATTCCCGTCGTGGCGTCCCGGGTCGGCGACGTTCCCGCGGGTGTCAACGTCGCCGACCCCGCGCAGGCTTCTGCGAACACGGCTGTGCCCGCCACGGCACCGTCTGCGCCAGTGCTCGGCGGCGTGTGCACCGACGTCGACAAACTCGCTTACGACGCAGGCGCCAATACGCAGATCGTGTGCGAAGCCAACACCTGGGACCGAGCACCTGCCACTAGCGGCGTGCATCCCACCGGAACGTCGTGTGACGAGCCGAACGTCCCCGTCTTCGCGATGTCGAAGTCGGACGACGGGTACCTGATCCAATGCGATCCTGCGACCCTGGTGTGGACCCGTCAGCACGGATAACACCCGCCGCTTGTCGGTGGTCCCGCCTACCCTGGTGAATATGGCTTTCGCTACCGAGCATCCGATTGTCGCCCACTCCGAATACCGCCCTGTCGAGGACATGGTGCGGGCGGGTGGGCACTTCGAGGTGGTCAGCCCGCATGACCCGGCCGGTGATCAGCCGGCGGCCATCGAGGAGTTGGAGCGGCGAATCCTGGCGGGGGAGCACGACGTGGTGCTGCTGGGTGCCACCGGTACTGGGAAATCGGCAACCACCGCATGGCTCATCGAGCGGCTGCAACGCCCGACGCTGGTGATGGCGCCGAACAAGACGCTGGCCGCGCAGTTGGCCAACGAGCTTCGAGAGATGTTGCCGCACAACGCCGTCGAGTACTTCGTCTCGTACTACGACTACTACCAGCCCGAGGCGTACATCGCGCAGACCGACACCTATATCGAAAAGGACAGCTCGATCAACGACGATGTGGAGCGGCTGCGGCACTCCGCGACGTCGTCGCTGCTGTCGCGACGCGATGTTGTGGTGGTGGCATCGGTGTCGTGCATCTACGGCCTGGGCACACCGCAGTCCTACCTGGACCGGTCCGTGGAGCTGCAGGTCGGCAGCGAGGTTCCCCGCGACGGCCTGCTGCGGCTGCTGGTCGACGTGCAGTACACCCGCAACGACCTGTCGTTCACACGTGGCTCGTTCCGGGTGCGGGGCGACACCGTCGAGATCATCCCCTCCTACGAGGAATTGGCCGTCCGCATCGAATACTTCGGCGACGAGATCGAGGCGCTGTACTACCTGCATCCGCTCACCGGTGACGTGATCCGCAAGGTCAACTCGCTGCGCATCTTCCCGGCCACCCACTATGTTGCCGGTCCCGAGCGGATGGCGCATGCGATCTCCACCATCGAGGAGGAACTCGCGGAGCGGCTCGCCGAGCTCGAGGGCCAGGGCAAGCTGCTGGAGGCTCAACGGCTGCGGATGCGCACCAACTACGACATCGAGATGATGCGCCAAGTCGGGTTCTGCTCCGGTATCGAGAACTACTCGCGGCACATCGACGGCCGCGGGCCCGGTTCGCCGCCGGCGACGCTGCTGGACTACTTCCCGGAGGATTTCCTGCTCGTCATCGACGAGTCGCACGTCACTGTGCCGCAGATCGGCGGCATGTACGAGGGCGACATGTCCCGCAAGCGCAACCTCGTCGAATACGGATTCCGGTTACCGTCGGCATGCGATAACCGGCCGCTGACCTGGGAAGAGTTCGCCGACCGGATCGGCCAGACGGTGTACCTCTCGGCAACCCCGGGCCCGTACGAACTCAGCCAGTCCGGCGGGGAGTTTGTCGAGCAGGTGATCCGGCCTACCGGCCTGGTGGATCCGAAAGTCGTCGTCAAGCCCACGAAGGGCCAGATCGACGACCTGATCGGTGAGATCCGCAAACGGACCGAAGCCGACCAGCGCGTGCTGGTGACGACGCTGACCAAGAAGATGGCCGAAGACCTCACCGATTACCTGCTGGAAATGGGCATCAGGGTGCGTTACCTGCACTCCGAGGTCGATACGTTGCGCCGGGTGGAGCTGCTGCGTCAGCTGCGGCTCGGTGAGTACGACGTGCTGGTCGGCATCAACCTGCTCCGGGAGGGGCTCGACCTGCCCGAGGTGTCGCTGGTCTCGATCCTCGACGCCGACAAGGAAGGTTTCCTGCGGTCGTCGCGCAGCCTGATCCAGACCATCGGCCGCGCTGCCCGCAACGTGTCCGGCGAAGTGCACATGTACGCCGACAGGATCACCGACTCGATGAAAGAGGCGATCGACGAGACTGATCGTCGGCGCGCCAAGCAAACCGCCTACAACGAGGCCAACGGCATCGACCCCCAGCCGCTGCGCAAGAAGATCGCCGACATTCTCGACCAGGTCTACCGCGAGGCCGAGGACACCGACGCGGTCGAAATCGGCGGATCCGGGCGGAACGTGTCGCGCGGCCGTCGGGCCCAGGGCGCGCCCGGCCGAGCGGTCAGCGCGGGCGTGTTCGAGGGTCGCGACACCGCGAGCATGCCGCGAGCCGAGCTGGCCGACCTGATCAAAGACCTCACCGAGCAGATGATGGCGGCGGCGCGGGACCTGCAATTCGAACTGGCCGCCCGGTTCCGCGACGAGATCGCTGACTTAAAGAAAGAACTGCGCGGAATGGACGCCGCCGGTCTGAAGTGAGTGGCTGCCGACCGGCACCTGAGCCCGGCGCCTTGAACTCAACCGCGGTTGAACCCATACCGTGGTGCACGTGACCGACGCGACGGGCACCACCGAAACCGACGGCAGTTGGCGTGTGCTGCTGGGCACCCGGTACCTGGGCACCTCGACGCTGCTCGCCGGCGGAGTCGCCCTCTATGCGATCAACGAATTCCTCACGATCAGCCTGTTGCCGAGCACGGTTGCCGACATCGGTGGCGAGCGGCTCTATGCGTGGGTGACAACCCTGTACCTGGTCGGGTCGGTGGTGGCAGCCACGACGGTCAGCGCGGCGCTGCGGCGACTCGGGGCGCGTTCGTCATATCTGCTGGGACTGGCCGTCTTTGGGATCGGCAGCGTGGTGTGCGCGGTGGCTCCCAACATGGAGGTGCTGCTGGCGGGCCGCACCTTGCAGGGGGCGGCCGGGGGGCTGCTGGCTGGTCTGGGCTATGCGCTGATCAGCGCAGTGCTGCCGCAAGCGTTATGGACCCGGGCTTCCGCGCTGGTATCGGCGATGTGGGGCGTCGCCACGGTTGTCGGGCCGGCGACGGGTGGCCTTTTTGCGCAGCTCGGGCTGTGGCGCTGGGCGTTCGGTGCGTTGGCGATACTGACCGCGGCGATGGCCGCGCTGGTCCCGATGGTGCTGCCCGCCGGCCGTGCCGATCCAGACTGTGCCGCGCCGGCGCTGAAAATCCCGGTGTGGTCGCTGCTGCTGTTGGGGACGGCCGCGCTGACGGTCAGCGTCGCGGAGGTCCCACACAACAGCGTCGCGGCCACCGGGTTGCTGGCGGCCAGCGTGCTCTTGGTCGCCGTGTTTGTGATGGTTGATCGGCGGGCGTCGCTGGCGGTATTGCCTCCCAGCGCATTCGGTTCGGGTCCACTGAAGTGGATCTATCTGACGGAAGCGCTGCTGATGGCCGCGGCGATGGTCGACATGTATGTGCCGCTGTTCGGGCAACGCCTGGCGCACCTGAATCCGTTGGCGGCCGGCTTTTTGGGCGCCGCACTGGCGGTCGGCTGGACTGTCAGCGAGATCGTCAGTGCATCGCTGAGCAGCAGGCGCGTCATTGCCGCCGTGGTCGCTGCGGCACCGCTGGTCATGGCCGCGGGCCTGGCGTTGGGTGCGGCTACCCAGGTCGATCACGCGTCGGCGGGCCTTGTGGCGCTGTGGGCACTGGCGTTGATGATCAGCGGGACGGGCATCGGGGCGTCCTGGCCGCACCTGTCGGCGTGGGCGATGCAATCGGTCGACGACGCGAACGAAGCTGGAACCGCTGCCGCGGCGATCAACATGGTGCAGCTGATCTCCGGGGCGTTCGGCGCTGGACTGGCCGGCGTCGTGGTCAACAGCGTCGGGGGCGGTGCGGCCACGGCCGCCCGTTGGCTGTTCGCGGTGTTCGCCGCCGTGGGCGTAGCGGGCGTGTTGGCCGCATACCGCGCCACCCGGGGACAGCACTGACCGGCCTAGCCTCGCCACCGTTGGTGACCTGGGTGCGTTAGTGGTCAATCCCGCTGCCGGATCAAGGTTTCCGGAGGACTCGCGGCCTCAGTCCGGTGCCGCCAAAGAGCGGGTCGGCCTGCCAGATCTGCATGTTCGCCAAGCTAGCCGAACTGCGATCCCGGCGACCCGGCGAGGGGTGAGCCCGATACCACAAAACGTGTCGGCTCTGTAGGACCGACCGCGCTCCGAAGTGCGACGGCGGCCGCGCGTGACGCAGTCGGCGTCAGCGAGTCGACTTAACAACCTGGGTGCGGTGGAATTGCCAGCGCTCGACGATCCGGAACCCGACCAGTCGCGGCGTCCGGTACGCCGGTGCGCGTGCCAGCACCCGTCCCGGTGGGAGCGAATCTCCGCTTTGGTGATCGGGCAGGCTCGTGTCATGCGTGGAAATCGTCCACAGCGTGGTGCATTGGTACAGCCGACCTACCACCAGCCATACCGCCACATGGCCGTCCCACAGAGTGCCACGGTCCGGTGCGCGCTGACCACGGCCGACGTCGACCAATGGCCGGAAGGCCGCCGGACGGGCCCCGAGGAGGGCGCGGACCGGACCGGGTAGCCAACCCACCGTGTTATCGACCACCAGGCAGTCCCCGGGCGCGGCATGAGCACTGATCGCGTCGGCGACGTCGCTGTAATCCCAACCTTCTTTGGCGTATCGCTGTCGTTGCGACAGAACGTAATTCGGCAAGGCTGCGACGGCCAGCAATACCAGGGCTACGGCGATGCGCCGCGGTGTACCGACGACCGCGACGATGCAGACGCCAAGTATCACCGCCATCGCAGGCGCGGTGAAGAACAGATACCGCGGGTAGTAGAACGGTTCGAACGCCGAATAAATCAGGCTGATCGCGGTCGGCACCAGAATCCATACCGCGCACACCATCAGCAGCCGGCGGGTATCGCTGTTCGACTCCCACCGGCCGGTTAATCGAAATGCGAGCGCAGCCAACAGAATAACCGCGGCAAGGATCGCGAAAGGCACGCTGTTGTCGAAGAACTGGTGTTGCAGAACGTCGATCACGCTGTGCCAGTTGAGTCGTGAGATCCACGCGACTTGAAATCTCTGGCCATGGGCGAACAGCATGAATGGCGTCATGATCCCGACCGCCGCGGCTGACGTGATGGCCCACCAGAGCACTACGGATTTGCACCGCCGCAGCAAGGGTGTGACCACGGCATAGGTCGGCACCAGCAGCACCAGGTAGACGTTGAGCAGTATCGACAGCATCAGCGCCACTGCGTACAGCAGCCAGGGCCGCCACCTGTTTCGCCGTGTCGCGGTGACCAGAAGTACGGTCAACCAGACCCCGGCGATCGCGGTGAAGGCATAGGAGCGGGCTTCGACACCGGCCCACGTCACGCGCGGCAGAATGGCGAAAACGACGCCCGCACAGACCGCGATGGTCCGGGACGAGAACTGCTTGGCGAAGACGACCACACCGGCGGCCGCGGCTCCAATTGCCAGACAACTGGGCACCCGCGACCAGAACTCGGTCGGCGGGAAGACAGCGAACCAGCCGTGCATCAGCAGGTAGAACAAGCCGTGCACGGCGTCGATATGGCCCAGCATGCGCCACAGTTCGGGCAATGAGCGGCTCGCCGAGGCGGAAATGGTCGCCCCTTCGTCGAACCACAGCGACGGCCCGCTCGCGGCGATGCCGCTGATAACGGCGGCCAGCAGCGCGATCGCAAGCGGGTCAAGCAGCCTGCCGCGGCGCTTATCGCGCGAGTCCCTCGCGGCGACAGCGGTCCTGGGTTCGTCGAGTATCGAGGCGATCATGATGTGTGTCACTGTAAAGGCTCAGTGGTGAATCTGATTACCCGAAGGGCCTGGTCACAATCCGATCGGCTGACCGATAGGACTCTCGGCGAGCTGACATCTCGCGGCGCGGTAGGAGCAAATATCTTGCACACCAAGGGATTAAGCGGACTTAGACGCTCTTCCGCGCAGGCCGCCGGTGGAATTGCGGCCCGCGGGGGCCTCGGTGCCGCCGGGTACGGTGCAATCACCGCTGCGTCGGCGTGTCTCAAATCGGACCATCTTGATCAGGCAAAGCGATACTGTCTTGGGTTGGCGTAGCAACCGACAACTGGGAGGGCAAATGAGCGCCTATCGGACCGTGGTGGTAGGAACCGACGGGTCGGACTCGTCGCTGCGCGCGGTAGAACGGGCGGGCTCCATTGCCGGGGCGGACGCGAAGCTGATCGTCGCGTCGGCGTACCTGCCCCATCACGACGACGCGCGCGCCGCCGACGCCCTGAAGGACGAAAGCTACAAGGTGTCGGGGAGCGCTCCGATTTACGCCATCCTGCGTGAGGCCAAAGAACGCGCCCTCGCCGCCGGCGCCAGCAACGTCGAAGAACGCTCGATCGTCGGCCCCCCGGTCGACGCGCTGGTCGGACTGGCCGAGGAGGTCGATGCTGACCTGCTCGTCGTCGGCAATGTCGGCCTGAGCACGATCGCGGGCCGGCTGCTGGGATCGGTGCCCGCCAACGTCTCGCGCCGGGCCAAGGTCGACGTGTTGATCGTCCATACCACCACGTAATCGCTCGTCAACCGGTGATCGACACCGCTAAGTACGGGCCGTGGGCGCTGGTCGCGGGCGGTTCAGAGGGTGTCGGCGCCGAATTTGCGCAGTTGCTCGCCCAGGCGGGTTTGAACCTGGTGCTGGTCGCCCGCAAACCCGACCCGTTGCAGCACACCGCCGAGCGCTGTCGCCGGCACGGCTGTGAGGTCCGCACCGTGCAGGCCGATCTGAGCGCACCCGGTGCCTGCGAAACCATCGTGGCGGCCACCACCGGGCTCGAAGTGGGCCTGTTGATCCTGGTGGCAGGCGCGAATACGCACAGCCAGGAGTTTCTCGACGGTGATCTGGCCGGGTTTCAGCAGGTCATCGATCTCAACGTCTCGACACCGCTGGCATTGGTGCACCACTACGGGCAGGCGATGCGGTCCAGGCGGCGGGGCGGCATCGTGTTGCTCGGGTCGCTCGCCGGATACCTGGGGTCGGTTCGGCAAACCGTCTACGGCGGCGTCAAGGCGTTCACCAGGGTCTTCGCCGAGGGGCTGTGGCTGGAGCTGCGCGACCACGGCGTCGACGTGCTGGAGCTGGTCCTCGGCGTCACCAGGACGCCGGCGATGGAACGGGTCCGCCTGAACTTCGACGCGCCCGGGATCGTCGTCGCCGAGCCGGCTGACGTGGCGCGCGAGGGGTTGGAATGGTTGGGCCGTGGGCCCGTGCATGTCGTCAGCGGCAACGACGAGATCGTGGCCATGCGCAACGATTCTGACCGCGCGCGGGCCGTTCTCGCAGCTCATCGCACGATGCAGAGGCTGCTGCAAGCGGAGAGGAAGCGGGATGACGGTGGAGGAACGACTCGCCCTGCTGGAACAACGGCTGCGCCGGGCTGAAGACGAGCTGGCCATCGCTCGCCTGATGGCGTCCTATGGACCACTGGTGGACGCCGGTGACGCCGATGCGGTTGCCGGGTTATGGGCAGAAGACGGCGAGTACGACGTCGACGGCTGGCACATGCGCAGCCGGGCCGACGTCGCCGACATGGTGCGGTCACCGGCCCACCAAGGACTGATCAGCGGCGGTTCCGCGCACTTCCTGGGCCCGGTGCGCGTCGAAGTCGACGGCGACACGGCCGTGGCGGTGTGCGAGTCGCTTGTGGTTCGGCACAACGAGGACGGCAGCGGCTACCGGGTGTGGCGGGCCGGCGCCAACCACGTCACGCTGCGGCGCACGGCGATGGGGTGGCAGATCGTCAAACGCACCACCCGCGCACTGGACGGCTCGGCAGCGGCACGCGACCTGCTGGCGGCGGGCGCGCTGGGACGGCCCGCATGACGCGCCAGTTGGACGGCAAGGTGGCGCTGATCACCGGTGCCGGCGCGGGCATCGGCGAAGCCATCGCGCGCCGGTTCGCCGAAGAGGGCGCCAAGATCGTGGTGGCCGAACGCGACGAGCGCACCGGCCGCGACGTTGCCGACGCCATCGACGGATTGTTCGTTCATGTCGACGTCACGGTGCGCGACCAGGTCGAAAATGCTGTAGCACAAGCGGTTTCGGAGTACGGCTCGATCGACATCGTGGTGAACAACGCGTGGGGCGGCGGTTCGATCGGCCGGGTGGAGAACAAGACCGATCAGCAACTCAGCGACGGTATCGCGATTGCCTATTACGGGCCGTTCTGGGCGATGCGCGCCGCCCTACCGTATATGCGGGCACGCGGTTGGGGGCGGGTGATCAACGTCTGCAGCCTCAACGGGGTCAACGCACACATGGGCACCCTGGAGTACAACGCGGCCAAGGAGGCGTTGCGCGCACTGACCCGGACGGCCGCCAGGGAGTGGGCGCCGTTCGGGGTGACGGTCAACGCGATCTGCCCGGCGGCGAAAAGTGTCGCGTTCATGCGCGCGCTCGGCGGGAACCCGGAGATCGCAACCTTCGCCGACGCGATGAATCCGATGGGCCGGATCGGCGACCCCTACCTCGATATCGCCCCGGTCGCACTGTTCCTGGCCGGCGAGGGCTGCCGCTATCTGACCGGCAACACGCTGTTTGTTGACGGCGGAAGCCACATCAACGGGGTGGCCTGGACGCCCGACCTCGACGCCACGCCGTGATCGGGTGCCGGCGTCACACGGTGGCGAGGTCGTGCCGCTCCAGGCGGAACGTTCGGCTCAGCCGGGCCGGTCGCGTCGTCAGCGTCACCTCCACCGCCCCGCCGGGCGTCACGACGTAGCGTTCCTCGACATCCGGGCCGCCATCGCTTCGCCGCACCGGCCGGCGCTGCAGGTCATCGTCGTCGTCGAGATCCGGATCGAACGGGAAGAAGACCGGTTCGTACGGCGTCACGTCACCATCGGGGCGGCCGTCGCGTAGCCGACTGCACTCCACGAAGCGGAAGTGTCCGATGTTGTGCGCCGCACGGTAGGTCCGGGTGACCACGAACGGCGGCTGGCCCGCGGTGGGCAGCTGCGCGCCTTTCGGCACGATGGGGTCGAAACAGACATCCTCACCGGCGAGCGCTTCGCGAAAAACCCCGAAGTGTCGCGAAAGACGTTCGGACAGCGCAAATCCCGCCTCTTTGTCGAGGAAGACCGCCAAGCCGATCGCCGTCGCCGCGAACGGGTGCAGTGAGCGTTTGACCCGTTTCTCGTCGAACACGGTGCGCAGCATCCGGGCGACAAGCGGGAAGCTCCCGGCCCCGCCCACCACATAGATGCCCGCCACCTCGGACCAGTCGACGTCGTCGCCGTCCGGGTCGTGCAGCGCGCGGGAAAGAACGGCGACGGTCTCGTCGACGAGCGGCCCGCAGGCCGCGTAGACGTCCTCGATCGGGCAGGAGAACGGCGACTTGCCGATCGGCGACAGATCCACCAGAAACCGGCGGGTGTTGGGGCCAACGGCTTCTTTGCGGATTACGCACTCCTCGAGCAGCAGATCACGGGTGCCGGCGTCCAGCTTGCGAAGCCGAGCGCCCTTGCGAACCAGCTCGAGGATCGTCTCGTCGAAGTCGTCGCCGCCGAGGCGCTGGATGCCCTCACTGACGACGACCTCGTTCAGCCGTCCCGTCATCTTCAGCAGCGACGCATCGAACGTGCCACCGCCGAGGTCGTAGATGAGGACGTGCTCACGCTTGGCGGTAATGGTCGAGCGGTATCGGTGGGCATATTCGAAGCCCGCCGCCGACGGCTCGTTAAGCAGCGCGATCACCTCGAAGCCGGCCTGTGTGAAGGCGTCCAGCGTCAGGAAGCGCTGGGCGCTGGAGGCGTTGGCCGGCACGCTGATCGCCGCTTCGACACGTTCAGCTGGCGCCAGCTCGGCGTTCGAACGAGTCTGCAGGTCGCACTTGAGCTGGGCGAGAAAGCCCGCGAACAGTTCGGCCAACGGATAGCAGCGGCCCGCCAGTTCCACGGTGGTCCTCGGCCCGGCGTCGCTGAGCAGACGCTTGAACGACCGCAGCACCGACCAGCCCGGGTCGTGACGGACGGTGGCCGCGTCCAACCCGAAGCGCAATTCGCCGGCGTCGTTGGCGGCGATCAGCGACGGCCACGTGTCGAGCCCGTCGAACGACACGACGGGATAGTTACCCCGGTCGACGACTGCCGCGACCGTGTGGGTTGTGCCGAAGTCGATCCCCACCCTCATCGCGGTAAGCTTAGGCGCTGCAGCGCGTTTCGCGACCGCTATTCACCAACCCCGTTCGCGCCACTCTTCGAGGTTCGGGCGCTCGGCGCCCAATGTGGTGTCGTCACCGTGGCCCGGGTAGACGACGGTGGAGTCGCCGTAGACGTCGAACACTCGGGTGGTGACGTCCTCGAGCAGCTGCGTGAAGTCGCCGGGCTGCCACGTCTTGCCGACGCCGCCGGGGAATAGGCAGTCGCCGGTGAACAGCTGGGTGACATCGCCGGTGGCGGGTCCGTTGAGGGCCAGTGCGATCGACCCTGGCGTGTGACCGCGCAAATGGATGACGTCGAAGGTGAGCTCGCCGATCTGCACGGTGTCGCCGCCCGCCAGCAGACGGTCCGGCTTGACTGGTAGAGGCTCAGCGTCGATCTCGTGAGCAGCGGTCGGCGCGCCGGTGGCCTGCGCCAGGGCTTCCAGCGCCTGCCAATGGTCGAAATGCTGATGGCTGGTGACGATTAGCGACACCTTCGGGGCGTGCTCGCGGACCAGCTCGACGAGGACGTCGGCGTCATTGGCGGCGTCGATCAGCAGCGTTTCGCCGGTCGCGGAACACCTCACCAGGTAGGCGTTGTTATCCATGGGGCCCACCGACGCCTTCACGATCGACACGCCCGGCAGGGTGCGTTTTGCGGCGGTACCCGGTTCGACGTGCCCGGTGTAGTTGTCGTCGACGGTCGTCATAAGCGCCACTCCTCGATCCCGGCTGCGCCGGCACGATCGTCGTCGGCGCGGGTCATACCGGCCACCGTACTGCCCGACGGTGCTAACGCTGGGCTAGTCGATGCGCGTCGAACTCGGGTGTGCTGATTGCGGCCTCAAAGGGCATCCGAACCGCGTTCGCCGGTTCGCACCCGGATCAGCGACTCGATTGGCGTCACCCAGACCTTGCCGTCGCCGATCTTGCCGGTGCGTGCGGCGCCGACGATGGCCGCGACCACAACGTCTACGTGTTCGTCATCCACGACGACGTCGACGCGTGCCTTCGGAACGAAGTCGACCTGGTACTCGGCACCCCGGTATACCTCGGTGTGCCCCTTCTGCCGCCCGTAGCCCTGGACTTCGGAGTAGGTCAAGCCGTGCACGCCGGCGTTATCCACCGCGGCGCGGATGTCCGCGATCGTAAACGGCTGGACGACTGCGGTAATCAGCTTCATGTCATCAGGCTTTCAGTGCGCGTGGCCGCCCCTGACGAGAGTCTCGTCGGGGTAGGCCTCCTCCAAGTGCACGCCGATGTCGCCCTGCTCCAAGACTTCTTCGGGTGCACGCAGTTTCATGAACAGGCCAAGAACCTTCAGGATGGCGAACGTAACGAACGCGTCCCAGGCGATGATGGTGAGCGCCGCGCAGAGTTGGACCAGGATTTGTGCTGGATGATGGCCCCACAGCCAACCCGCGTTGGTCACGTCCTTGACGTCTTTGCCGTTGCCGAGGTAGATGACGATGTGCGGGTCGGCCAGCACCCCGACCAGCAGGCCACCGGCCAAGCCCGCCACACCATGAGTGTGCACGACGCCGAGACTGTCATCGACCTTCCTGAACAGTCGGGTGCGGCCCAGCCAGTTCCAGGACATCCACACCAGCGAGCTGGCCACCACTCCGATGATGATGGCGCCGAAGCTGTTGACAAAGCCGGCGGCGGGGGTGATGGCCACCAGCCCCGCGATCATGCCGTTGATGCCACCCAGCAGGGTGGGTTTACGCTCGCGGCTCGCGAAGACGTCCCAGATTACCCAGGTCAGCAGCGCCACCGCGGTGGCCAGGTTCGTGTTTAGCACGGCCAAGGAGGCGTTGGTGCCAGCGAAGTAGGGGTCACCGCCGTTGAACCCGTTCCAGCCCAACCACAGGATGCCAGCCCCAACCGCGGCGATCGGCAAGTTGTTGGGCACGGCGCGTTCGCGGTCGCGGGCCAGTCGGGGCCCGATCACCGCGGCTGCGACAAACCCGCTGGTGCCGGCGGCCAGGTGGATCACGTATCCGCCGGAATAGTCCAGCGTTCCGGTGCTAAAGAGGCTACTGACGCCGGTGTGCGGCTGGGCCCAAAAGCCCCCACCCCACACCAGGAAGGCGTTGACCGAGTAAGCAAACGTCGACCATAACGGCACGAAGATCAGCCACACCTTGAAGTTGATTCGGCCCACCACGCTGCCCAAGAACAGCAGCGGGGTGATTGCGGCGAATACGAACTGGAAGTAAGCCAGTGTGGTTTCGGAGAACCGGAATTTAGGCATCGCCCCGTCGAGCAGCGGGATGACTGCCTGGTGCTGGTTGTCGGCGCCCAAGATGCTGCGCGGCTTGCCCACCGCGGCCCCTAGGATGCCCGGGCCGAGCTTTTGAGGCTCCCCGAATCCCATCTTGAAGCCCCACAGCACCCACACCACCAATACCAACGAAAACCCGGTGAACGCCATCAACATCGTGTTGACCGCCCACTTCTTTTGGACGAGGCCGCCGTACAGCACCGCAATACCCGGAAGGCTCATTAGGCCGACCAGAGTCGCCGCCACCAACTGCCACGCATTGTCTCCGGCGCTGAGCCAATCGGGATAAGGGTTCATGCCGGTCCACCCTTCGGTCGCTGTCGCGGTGCCACACGAGAGTCGGGCAGATTCTCGCGCCGTTGGGTTTCGGTCAGATGATTGAGTGTTAATTCTAGATTTCTGCGGGAGCAACCGGTCGCGCGAACTTGCCGCGTGTCCGCTACGGCAGAATCCCCGCGATTCGACACTGAGCCTGAACCGCTTCCGAGTGGGCGTCGTGCTGGGCGGAGACAGCGCGACACCAGTCGCGTGCTTCTGCACCACATGCGTGCTCGACTGCGCCGCCCATCGAACTCGCGATCGTGACATTGACGCAGCGGTCGCCGGATCGGCCGTAGCCCGACGAGTGGCCCGTCATCGCCCATGCCGCCACCCCCACCGCGATCAAAGCAACGAAAACGAGGGCGGCTATCAACATGGCACGTCGTTCGCCAGGCGTCAGCGGGTTGGTGGGTGGGGTCTTGCCTTGGTTGACCGTCGGCGGCTCCTTCGTCCGGCGAACTCGATCGATCAACAATAGAGGCGCTGCCGCCAGCGCGGCGCGCGCGCAACGTCATAGATCGGCGCCAGGGTGACATGGTGACGGTTAAGGATCAAGCCCGCTCCTATCGAGATGTTCTGTGGGGCAGGAAGGCAGCCAAACTACCGGGCGAGCTGCTCCAGCCGGGCCACGTAAGCGCTTTGAAAACGCGGTGACTTGTCTGTCGGAGGGGACACCTAGCATGGAGACCGTAGTGTGTCCGGCCGGATTGCGACACTGATACTGGCGCTGGAAGTGGCGCGGTGAAAGGGGCTGAGTGGCTGACCGCCTGATCGTCAAGGGTGCGCGTGAGCACAACCTGCGCAGCGTCGACCTCGACTTGCCGCGCGACGCGCTGATCGTCTTCACCGGGCTGTCCGGTTCAGGTAAGTCGTCGCTGGCGTTCGACACCATCTTCGCCGAGGGCCAGCGGCGTTACGTGGAATCGCTGTCGGCATACGCGCGGCAGTTCTTGGGGCAGATGGACAAGCCCGACGTCGACTTCATCGAGGGACTGTCGCCGGCGGTGTCCATCGACCAGAAGTCGACCAACCGCAACCCGCGGTCGACGGTCGGGACGATCACCGAGGTGTACGACTATCTGCGGTTGCTCTATGCCCGGGCGGGCACTCCGCACTGCCCGGTGTGTGGCGAGCGGATCGCCCGCCAGACACCGCAGCAGATCGTCGATCAGGTGTTGGCGATGCCCGAAGGCACCCGGTTCCAGGTGCTCGCACCGGTGGTGCGCACCCGTAAGGGCGAGTTCGCCGACCTGTTCGAGAAGCTCAACGCCCAGGGATACAGCCGGGTCCGGGTCGACGGCGTGGTGCATCCGCTGACCGATCCGCCCAAGCTGAAAAAGCAGGAGAAGCACGACATCGAGGTGGTGGTGGACCGCCTGACGGTCAAGCTGTCCGCCAAGCAGCGGCTCACCGATTCGGTGGAAACCGCGCTGAGCCTCGCAGACGGCATCGTGGTGCTGGAATTCGTCGACCATGAGCACGACGCCCACAACCGGGAGCAGCGGTTCTCCGAAAAACTCGCCTGCCCCAACGGGCACCCCTTGGCCGTCGACGACTTGGAGCCGCGGTCGTTCTCCTTCAACTCGCCGTATGGCGCCTGCCCCGAGTGCGCCGGCCTGGGAATCCGCAAAGAGGTCGACCCTGACCTGGTGGTGCCCGACCCCGACCGCACCTTGGCCGAGGGGGCGGTGGCGCCGTGGTCGATGGGCCACACCGCCGACTACTTCACCCGGATGATGGCCAGCCTCGGCGAGGCGATGGGCTTCGACGTCGACACGCCGTGGCGCAAGCTGCCGGCCAAGGCGCGCAAGGCGATTCTGGAGGGCTGCGACGAGCAGGTGCACGTTCGCTACCGCAACCGTTACGGCCGGACCCGGTCGTACTACGCCGACTTCGAAGGCGTATTGGCGTTCCTGCAGCGCAAGATGGACCAGACCGAATCCGAGCTGATGAAGGAGCGCTACGAGGGCTTCATGCGTGACGTGCCGTGCCCGGTGTGCGACGGCACGCGGCTCAAGCCGGAGATCCTGGCCGTCACCTTGGCCGCGGGGGAGCGTGGCGCGAAGTCCATCGCCGAGGTGTGCGAGCTGTCAATATCGGACTGCGCGGATTTCCTGAACGCGCTCACCCTGGGCTCGCGCGAACAAGCCATCGCCGGGCAGGTGCTCAAGGAAATCCAGTCGCGGCTGGGCTTTTTGCTCGACGTCGGGTTGGAGTACCTGTCGCTGTCCCGCGCGGCGGCCACCTTGTCCGGTGGTGAGGCGCAGCGTATCCGGCTGGCCACCCAGATTGGCTCCGGCTTGGTCGGCGTGCTCTATGTGCTGGACGAGCCGTCGATCGGCCTGCACCAGCGCGACAACCGTCGACTCATCGAAACCCTAACCCGCCTAAGGGATTTGGGTAATACGTTGATCGTCGTCGAGCATGACGAGGACACCATCGAGCACGCCGACTGGGTTGTCGACATCGGCCCCGGAGCCGGCGAGCACGGTGGCCGCATCGTGCACAGCGGAACATACAAAGAATTGCTGGCCAACAAGGACTCGGTCACCGGCGCCTACCTGTCGGGCAAGGAGAGCATTGCCACCCCGGTGATCCGGCGTCCCGTCGACAAGCGACGTCGGCTCATGGTCGTGGGTGCTCACGAGCACAATCTGCGCCAGATCGACGTGGCGTTTCCGCTCGGTGTGCTGACCTCGGTGACCGGGGTGTCCGGCTCCGGCAAGTCGACCTTGGTCAACGACATCTTGGCGGCGGTCCTGGCGAACAGGCTCAACGGCGCCCGGCAGGTCCCGGGCCGGCATGTCCGCGTCACCGGGCTGGACCATGTGGACAAGCTCGTGCGCGTCGACCAGTCGCCGATCGGTCGGACGCCGCGCTCCAACCCGGCCACCTACACCGGGGTGTTCGACAAGATCCGCACCCTGTTCGCGGCGACCACCGAGGCCAAGGTTCGCGGCTATCAACCGGGCCGCTTCTCGTTCAACGTCAAAGGCGGCCGCTGCGAGGCATGCACCGGCGACGGCACCATCAAGATCGAGATGAACTTCCTGCCCGACGTGTACGTGCCGTGCGAGGTGTGTCACGGCGCCCGCTACAACCGGGAAACCCTTGAGGTGCACTACAAGGGCAAGACCATCTCCGAGGTCTTGGACATGTCGATCGAGGAGGCCGCGGAGTTCTTTCAGCCGATCACCGGCATCCACCGCTATCTGCAGACTCTGGTCGACGTCGGCCTGGGTTATGTGCGGCTCGGTCAGCCGGCGCCCACGCTGTCCGGCGGTGAGGCGCAGCGGGTCAAGCTGGCGTCTGAGTTACAGAAGCGCTCCACCGGGCGCACCGTGTACATCCTCGACGAACCCACCACCGGCTTGCATTTCGACGACATCCGCAAGTTGCTGGACGTCATCAACGGCCTTGTCGACAAAGGCAATACGGTCATCGTCATCGAACACAACCTGGACGTGATCAAGACGTCGGACTGGGTCATCGACATGGGGCCGGAGGGCGGTGCCGAAGGCGGGACCATCGTCGCCGAGGGCACGCCAGAGGACATCGCGGCGGTGCCGGAGAGCTACACCGGCAAGTTCCTCGCCGAAACACTCAGCGGCACTGGAGCATCGACGGCTGCCCCGCGGCGTTCGAACCGGCGGCGGAAGGTCAGCGCCTAGCTGCCGTCGTGCATCGACTTGCGGATTTGGGCCAGCCGGTCGGCCGCAGCTTGCTGGCGCTTCTCGTACTGCTCCTCGACATCCTGGCCCTCGGGGCTCTCAGCGTCCAATTCGGCTGCGCCGATTGATGTTTCGTACCGCGTCTCGATCTTGTCGCGGACGGACTCGAACGTCGGTGTGCCGGAATTCGTGTAGCCCGGGTCGGCGTCGGACTCGGCAGCGGCACTCGTCGGCTCATCGGGCATGGTTCGACGTTACCCGTTGTTACCTGCCGACGGCCTCGGTGTGCGGACCCGGCGCCGACATCGGCGCTCGCGAGGCGGACGGCAGCGCGATCAATGGCACCTCGGGAGTCTCCAGCTCGCCGGCGAGCCACGGCAGCGCCGTAGCGAAAGCCCTACTTGCGAATGGCCAGTCATGTTTGCCCGGCTGCGCGACGACCGCGCAGTCGATGCCGTTGGTCCGGCCCAGTTTGCACAGCCGCTCGGCGGCGGCGGTCTGGTCGTCCGAGTAGCGGATGTTGTCCTGACCGCCCATCCCGATCGCGCCGGAGTCGGCGGCCACCGAGAGACTGTGGTACCGCTTCGGTGCGTTGTCCGACGAAATGGCAAACCAGCCCGAGACGCCGTCGTAGCGACCATGCCTGCGGATCACCGTGGCCGGGTCGAACTCGTCCCACGCGTCGGTGCTGCCGCCGAACAGCCGGGCGATGGTCTGCGCCTTGGTTCCGGCGTCCGGTCCCATGTTGCCGGCGATATCGACAAATGAGCTGAACAACTCGGGGTGCATGACCGTGAGATCCACCGCGCAGGTCCCACCCATGGACCAGCCGACGATGCCCCACCGCGACGGGTCGGAGCTGACCCCAAAACTCGAGGCCATGTAGGGCGCGACGTCTTTGGTCAGATGGTCGGCCGCGTTTCCGCGGGTCCCGTTGACGCACTCGGTGTCGTTGTTGAACGCTCCGCCGGAGTCCACGAAGACGAACACCGGGGCGTTGCCGTCGTGCGCGGCCGCCAGCTCGTCGATTATCTTCACCGCATTGCCGGCTCGCGCCCAGTCGCCGGGCGTGTTGAATTCGCCGCCGATCATCATCACCGTCGGCAGCTGCGGCGGCGGACTACTGGCAAACCAGGCCGGCGGCAGGTACACGAGTTCACCGCGATGCTTGAAGTGCGACGCGTCGTCGGGGATCGTCACCGGCACCAGGCTGCCGTGTTGGGGCCGGAGGCCGGTGGCAGCCATGGCGTTAACGGTCGCCAGATCCGTCTGGTCGGGCAGCGGACCTGCGGTGAGCTGATTCCAGGCGGTCTGCACGGTGGGGAAGTAGCCGACCCACAGGTTGAGCACCAGTCCCGTGCTGAGCAGACACAGCGGCACCGCCAGCAGCGACGCGCCTCGCCGCCACCAGGCTGCGCCAGGCCAGCCCAGCACCAAGATCGTTGCGGCCGCGCCGGTGAAGGCGATCCACCACCACAACGGGTGAGGCGCGGGGTCGTCGGCAAGACCGCCAGCGGTGATGTACCAGTGAGCCCACGCAGCCACCCCGGCTCCGACGGCTGCCGCCGCGGGCAGCCACAGCAGCCGCCAGCGACGCGAGCGCCATCCGATCGCCAGCAGCAGCACTGTCACGCTGACGGCCTGGACCGTGCCGGGGACCCAGCCGTGCATCAATGAGGTGTGGTGCTCTGCCAACACCGGGAACGCGAGGTTCGCCGTTGAACCCGTCACGCTGTCCATTGTGGTACGGATTGCGGGCTTTGAGCACGGGTTTCGCTCACCGGTTGCACAAGCGGTATTCGGCGCGCTGCGCGGTTTCGTTACCGCGGCTTCGCGAGCGGGAAGGGCAGCGTCTCCCGGATGCTGCGGCCGGTGATGAGCATGACCACGCGGTCGACGCCCATTCCCAGACCCCCGGTGGGTGGCATCGCGTATTCCATCGCCTGCAAGAAGTCCTCGTCGAGCTCCATGGCTTCGGGATCGCCGCCGGCGGCCAGCAGGGACTGCTCCTGCAGGCGGCGCCGCTGCTCCACCGGGTCGGTGAGCTCGCTGTAGGCGGTGCCCAGCTCGACGCCCCACGCCACCAGATCCCAGCGCTCGGCAATGCCGGGCTTGCTGCGATGCGGTCGGGTCAGTGGCGACACCGACAGGGGGAAGTCGGTGTAGAAGGTCGGTTCCTCGGTTCGATCCTCGACGAGCTGCTCGTAGAGTTCCAGCACCACAGCGCCCGCATCCCACCGCGCCAGGTACGGGATGTGAACGGCGTCGGACAGCTTGCGCAGCTTGGCCAGGCTGGTGTCGGCGTCGATGTGCTCTCCGAGCGCCTCGGATACCGCATCGTGCACCGTCTTCACCGGCCACACGCCGGAGATGTCGACCGCTTCGACGCTGCCATCGGCGGCGCCCGGGCGGGGACGCATCACCACCTGCGCGCCGTTCGCGGCCTGGGCCGCGTTCTGGATCAACTCCCGGCAGCCGTCGATCCAGTCGGTGTAGTCGGCGTGCGCCTGATAGGCCTCCAGCAGGGTGAACTCCGGGTTGTGGCTGAAGTCGACACCCTCATTACGGAAAGCCCGGCCGAGCTCGAACACCCGCTCCACTCCGCCGACGCATAGCCGCTTCAGATACAGCTCCGGCGCGATCCGCAGGTACAGGTCGAGGTCATAGGTGTTGATGTGGGTGCTGAACGGGCGGGCGGTGGCGCCGCCGTGGATTTGTTGCAGGATCGGGGTCTCGACCTCCAGAAAGCCCTTGGCGCTCAAGGTCTCTCGGATGGCGCGGAGCACACTGCTGCGGGCCGCGAGCAGCTCGCGCGATTCGGCGTTGACCGCCAGGTCGACATAGCGGCTGCGCACGCGCGCTTCGGGATCGGTGAGACCATTCCATTTATTGGGCAGCGGTCGCAGACACTTGCCGATGAGTCGCCAGCTGCGAACGATCAGTGACTGGGTGCCGGTCTTGCTGTGTCCCATCTGCCCGGTGACTTCGACCAGGTCGCCGAGATCGATGGCCTTGGTGAAGTCGGTGGTTCGCCCGTGTTCAAGGACCGAATTCTCAAGCAGTAGTTGCACTTCCGCGGACCAGTCGCGCAGCTGGGCGAACAGCACACCGCCGAAGTCCCGGATCCGCAGCACGCGTCCCGACACCGAGATCGTCGCCTGGTCCTCGTCGCTGGCTAATGCCTGGGCGATGGTGTGGCTCGGCGCCTGGCCCACCGGGTAGGCGTCAATGCCACTGTCCTGCAGCTTCTTCAGCTTGGACAGCCGGACGCGCATCTGCTCCGGCAGCCTGCGGTCGCCGTCTTCACCGCCCCCGAGGTCAGTCTGCTGCAACGCGGAGACGTCCGGTGCCGACCCGTCATGGTGCAAAAGTCCAGTCGCCAGAAGTGTCGCCGGCACGGCCGAGTGGTGACCGGTGTGGTGCTCGTTGCGCCGGGTGAAGGGCAGCACGAGGAAGCCCTCAGCAATCACCGAGGCAACGCCGACGCGCGGAATCAGCCGGGCGTCCTCGTAGCAGGCGTAGCGGGGCACCCAGTCGGGCTGGTACTTCATGTTCGAGCGATACAGCGTCTCTAACTGCCACCACCGGGAGAAGAACACCAAAAATCCGCGCCACAGTCGCGCCACCGGTCCGGCACCCAACTGGGCGCCCTGTTCGAACGCCGACCGGAACATCGCAAAGTTCAGTGAAATACGGCTGACGCCGATGCGCTCAGCGTGCAGAGCGAGTTCGGTGACCATCAGCTCGATGGTTCCGTTGGGGGATTCCGGTGCGCGACGCATGAGATCAAGCGAGACGCCGTTGCGGCCCCACGGCACCAGCGAAAGCATCGCGACCACAGTGTCATCGGGTGTGACAGCTTCGACCAGGAGGCAGTCGCCGTCGGCGGGATCGCCGAGCCGGCCCAGCGCCATCGAGAAGCCGCGCTCGGATTCGGTGTCCCGCCACGTATCTGCCCGTGCGAGCACCTTTGACATCTCGGCAGCCCCGATGTCGTAGTGCCGGCGGATGCGTACCGACAGGTTTGCGCGGCGCGCCCGCGTCACGGCCTGTCGCACCCCGCGCATCTCTCGGCCGGAGAGCCTGAAATCGGCGGTGTACAGAATCGCCTCGTCGCCCAGCTCCAGCGCGTTGAGGCCCGCCTCGCGAAAGGCTTTAGCCCCTGCCGAACTGGCACCCATATTGCCGGGCGCCCAGCCGTAGGTCTGGCACAGCGCTAACCAGGCGTCGATAGCCTGCGGCCACGCCCGTGGATCGCCTATCGGGTCTCCGCTGGCCAGACAGACTCCAACCTCGACACGGTAGGTGATCGCGGCGCGGCCGCTCGGCGCGAAAATCACCGACTTGTCGCGGCGGGTTGAGAAGTACCCCAGCGAGTCGTTCGTGCCGTACAGCTCGAGCAGTCCGCGGATGGCGGATTCGTCCTCGCCGGTGAGCGCGTTGTCGGCGCGCTGTGATTGGAACAGCACGATCGCCGCCGCGATCAGCGCCATCGCGCTGAAAAGTCCGAAGAGTGCGTTGAGGACAACGTGCGGCCGACCCGAAAACGAGCTCGGGTTGACGACGGCGAATCCGACCACCCGGTTCACCACGTAGAACAGCCGGTCGTCCTCTACCAGTGTGCGGGGAAACATCTCGACCAGGCCCCAGGACAGCAGGATGCCGATCGCCCAGCCGGTGACCAGCACAGCGGCGGCCTTGAAGAGCGCACCCGAGCGGACCTTGGCCCAGAACTCCCGGTAGGCAAAAATCAACACGATCAGCGCAGCCAGATGGAAACCGAGCCCGAGCGTCTCGCCGAGCCTCTGCAGCGGGGTGATGCCATCCGCGGTCAGGCCGCCGACGTTCAATCCGGCGGCCAGCAAGAGGTTGGCTACCAATAGCCACCAGGCGATGCGCTTGCGCGCGGTGAGCGCGCCGGCCAACAAGGCCAATACGAACGACCACGCGAAACTGGTGTCGGGAAAGTTGAACAGGTAGTCGTTGATGAATTCGCGTGGCACCCTGATGACCCACCGGACCACCGGTGAGACGCTGGCAATCAGCGACAGCGTGGCGATGACGCCGACGGTCCACCCGGCGGCCGCGGGCACCCAGCGGAGCCGGGAAGTCGCGCGGCTCCGCCGGCGAGACGCAGTGAAGGTCACAGACCGCGAGGATATTCGGTCAAGCTATGGAATGCCTATGCCCGGCAGGCACGTAATTACACGTGTCGGCTGCTGGGCGGCGCTCGCGGGTCGATTGACGCGTCAGGACTGCTAAACTGTCCTGCGCGACCGTCTCCGGCGAAGTCCAGAGGCAGCAAGTGGAGTCCCACTCCCACCGTTGGCCACGAAATCGTTTTCAAGGCTCAGCGGTCCGGTCACCGGCACACGAGCTGTGCTGGTTCTGCAACGCAGACGGCTTTGGCCGTGACCGGTCGGCACCGGGCCCTGCTTAAGCAGGGCTTTTTTGCTGATGGCGTGGTGTTTCCACCGCTGAATCCGGACGGACCAGGTACCGGTGGCATGAGGAACACGTAGGAAAACACTTAGCCCAGGAGGCCCCATCAGCACTGAGACCCGCGTCAACGAGCGCATCCGCGTACCTGAAGTCCGTTTGATCGGTCCAGGAGGGGAACAGGTAGGCATCGTGCGTATCGAAGATGCCCTTCGCGTCGCCGCGGATGCCGATCTCGACCTTGTCGAAGTTGCGCCGGACGCCAGACCACCGGTCTGCAAGATCATGGATTACGGCAAGTTCAAGTATGAGGCGGCACAAAAGGCGCGCGAGTCTCGCAAGAACCAGCAGCAGACCGTTGTCAAAGAACAGAAATTGCGCCCCAAGATCGACGATCACGACTACGAGACCAAAAAGGGTCACGTGATCCGGTTCCTGGAGGCGGGAGCGAAAGTCAAGGTGACCATCATGTTCCGCGGACGTGAGCAATCGCGACCCGAGCTGGGCTACCGGCTGCTGCAGCGCCTGGGCGGCGACGTCGCCGACTACGGATTCGTCGAGACGTCGGCCAAGCAGGACGGACGCAACATGACGATGGTGTTGGCACCGCACCGCGGCGCAAAGACGCGTGCTCGTGCGGCCCAAGACGCCAGTGGTCCCACGCCCCAGCCCGCACCCAAGAGCGATCCCGAACCATCGCCGAATTGATACAGCAGAACTGAGGACCGAAAACAGATGCCCAAGACCAAGACCCACAGTGGTGCGTCGAAACGATTCCGACGCACCAGCACCGGCAAGATCCTGCGTGAGAAGGCCAATCGCCGGCACCTGCTCGAGCACAAGTCGAGCACCCGAACGCGACGGCTGAAGGGGCGTACCGCCGTATCTGGCAACGACACCAAGCGGGTCAAGAAGCTGCTGAACGGCTGACCCACGCCCGTACACAAGACAACGGCGTAACAACCATTACGTCCGGACGACGATAGGAACACCCATGGCACGCGTAAAGCGGGCAGTCAATGCCCAGAAGAAGCGGCGCACCATTCTGACGGCCTCAAAAGGCTACCGCGGCCAGCGATCTCGCCTCTACCGCAAAGCCAAAGAGCAGCAACTGCATTCACTGAACTACGCGTACCGCGACCGCCGTGCGCGCAAGGGTGAGTTCCGTAAGCTGTGGATCTCGCGGATCAACGCGGCGGCCCGCGCCAACGACATCACCTACAACCGGCTTATCCAGGGCCTGAAGGCCGCCGGTGTGGAGGTCGACCGCAAGAACCTTGCTGAAATCGCCATCAGCGATCCGGCTGCGTTCACCGCCCTCGTCGGTGTCGCCCGGGCCGCACTGCCCGACGACGTCAACGCGCCCTCCGGAGAGGCTGCCTAACCCCTTCCGGCGGTCGGGTCAGGCGACGATGAGGGCCTGGACGGCCCGAGGAGGAGCCGGACAATCGGATCTCAATCACACCCGGTGCTCACTGAACGATCGACCCGGGTGGTCGCTGCGGTCAAACTGCACCGGCAGGTCGCCCGGCGCCGGGCGCGGCGCTTCCTGGTGGAAGGCGCGCACTTGGTCGAGGCCGCTTCCGGGCGCGGACTGGTCCGCGAAGTTTTCGTGACCGAGGCGGCTGCGCAGCGGTACGCCGCTCTGCTCGACCGGCAAGACGCCGCAGTCAACCTGATGACTGAGCGCGCCGCAAAAGCTCTGTCCGACACCGTGACTCCGACCGGCTTGGTCGCGGTATGCGAACTGCCCGGGCTCGGCCTAGTCGATGTACTGACCGATGCGCCCCGGCTCGTCGCGGTCGGGGTGGAAATCGGTGAGCCTGGCAACGCGGGCACATTGATCCGCATCGCCGACGCGATGGGCGCCGCAGCGGTGATCTTCGGCGGGCCCAGCGTCGACCCTTACAACGGCAAATGCCTACGCGCGTCAGCCGGCAGTGTGTTTTCCCTACCGGTTGTCGTGGAGCCCGACGCCGGCGGGGCTGTCACCGCGCTGCAGGCCGCCGGGCTGCGGGTACTGGCCACCACGGTGGACGGCGAGCTCTCCCTGGATGATGTCGAGCTCGCCGGACCGACGGCGTGGCTGTTCGGGTCCGAGGCCCACGGCCTGTCACCTCAGCTGGCAGAACAAGCCGACAACCGGGTGACCATTCCGATGTCCGGGGGTGCGCAAAGCCTCAATGTCGCTGCGGCGGCAGCGATTTGCCTCTACCAGAGCGCACGAGCCCAGCGGGCGAATCCCACTGACTAAGCGGCCTTGCCGCGACCCCGGGCCGGTCTTAGCCCGGCCAGCGAGAACGTGGTGTGCACCAGCGAGCCGGCACGCTCGAAGATCGATTTGGAGAGCGGGCTGCGCGGAGGGAAATAGTGCATCGGCAGTCCGCGGCGGTCCCGCGGCGGCGCCATGAAGCTCGGTGCCTGCACCAGCGGGGCGTCGGCGGCATCCCGGCCCGCTGCCCGCCGATAGGCGGCCAGCGCGCGCGGATGCAACCGGATCTCGTCGGGTACTGCCAGAAACGCCAGCTCGACCATCTTGCCGAACAGCCGCAGCACCACTTCGTCGCCCGGCGTCCAACGCATGCCTGCCTTTTCGCGAACGGACGGCTCGAACAGCCCGGCCGCGATCCAGCGTTGCCCGGCCACCAGCGGCTTGAACAGCTGGTCCCACACCGGCGTGGGCATCAGCACGAATTTTGGCTTCGGAATACGGATTTGGAAGATGTCCAGGGTGGCCTGATTGATCTCCAGCTCGTCGCGGCAGACACGTTGCCAGTACTCCTGGAAGTCCTCCCACGATTCCGGCACCGGCCGCATGCTCATCCCGTACATCCGGTACCACTGCACATGCTCATCGAACAGCTGGCGCTTTTCGGCTTCGGTCAACCCCCCACAGAAGTACTCGGCCACCTTGATCACCAGCATGAAGAACGTCGCGTGCGCCCAGTAGAACGTCTCCGGGTTCAGCGCGTGGTAGCGGCGACCGGTCGCATCGACGCCTTTGATGGTGTGGTGGTACTGCTTGATTTGCTCGCCGGTGTCAGCCGCTCGGCTGCCGTCGTAGACGACGCCCATGATCGGGTATACCGAGCGCGCGACCCGTTGCAGCGGCTCGCGCAGCAGGATCGAATGCTCCTCGACGCCGGCGCCCAACTCCGGATACATGTTCTGGATCGCGCCGATCCACACGCCCATCATTCCGGTGCGAAGGTCGCCGAAATACTTCCAGGTCAGCGAGTCGGGGCCCAGCGGATCGTGCCGGACCGGTGTCTCGTCGCGTTGCTCGATCGTCGCGGGCTGAGCCGACGTGGTCGTCGACAGCGGTGTCATCGGCGTCATGGTCATCACCGGCCTCCTGGTGCTGAGGAGCGATGGGTCTCACGATAATGTTGACAACATACGTTGTCTACGATTTCGGCGCGTGCCGCGACACGCCGTTATCGACTCTCGACCGCTGCGTCGTAACCGCGTGATCAGGCGGTTTCGCGGCGAGCGTGGCGTACACCACGACGGCGGTCGTTGCCGGTCAGTCCCGAGACCACCTACCCTGGCGCTGTGGAACTCGGGCCCCAACCAGCGTCCGGCGAGCCCGAGCAAACGGTGACCACGCCGGACCTGCCTGATTCGCGACAGCGTTCCGCGGTGCACGGTGCTGCCGCGTGGCTGCGGAACACGAACCAGAGCCCGAACGTGATCAAAATGATCCGGCGGGCGCGCCGTGCGTTGCCTGGCGATCCCGAATTCGGCGATCCATTGTCAACGGCCGGCGAAGGCGGGCCGCGCGCGGCTGCGCGAGCCGCGGGCCGCCTGCTGGGCGAGCGCGGCGGTGCATCTCGCGAGGTCGGTCTCGGCGCGCTGCAGGTGTGGCAGGCACTGACCGAGACGGTCTCCCGGCGCCCGGCGAACCCAGAGGTCACGCTGGTGTTCACCGATCTGGTGGGTTTCTCGGCGTGGTCGTTGGAAGTTGGCGACGACGCGACCCTCAAGCTGCTGCGGCGAGTGGCGCGGGCCGTCGAGCCACCGCTGCTCGATGCTGGCGGTCACATCGTCAAACGGATGGGCGACGGCATCATGGCGGTGTTCAGCGACCCGCTGGTGGCCGTGGGTGCGGTGCTCGCCGCCAAGAAAGCGTTGAGGTCGGTCGACGTCGACGGCTACAAGCCGCGGATGCGGGTGGGTATCCACACCGGGCGCCCGCAGCGACTGGCCGACGACTGGCTCGGGGTCGACGTCAACGTCGCCGCTCGGGTCATGGAGCGCGCCACCCGGGGCGGAGTGATGGTGTCGAGCGTCACACTGGACGCGCTTTCGCAGGCGGATTTGGAGGCATTGGGGGTCACTGCCAGGCGGGTACACCGGCCGGTATTCGCAGGTAAAACGCCTGGATTGCCGGCGGACTTGGCCATTTATCGGCTTAAGTCCGTTGGAGAAACTGTCAGGGACTTGTCAGGTTTGGATAAGGCCGATGACGAAAGTCCCCAGGCATAGTAGATAGCGATGTTTTTGGGCATATTGTCGCGGCTGGGGCGCGTCCGGATCACGCTGGGCTACGCGCTCGCTTTGGTGACTGTGAGCGCCGTGCTCGTGGACCTCGGTCCGCGGGTGCGTGCCCACGTCATTGCGCTTGCCAGCACCAACCTGCACAACCTGGCGCACGGTCACCTGGCAACCCTGTTCGGTAGCGCATTCGTCACCGATGCCGGCCCGATCTGGTTCTGGTTGCCCTGCTTGGTTTGTCTGCTCGCCCTGGCCGAGCTGATCTGGCGCAGTGGACGGCTGGCCCTGGTGTTCGTTACCGGCCACGTCGGTACCACGCTGCTGGTTGCTGTCGGGCTGACCGCGGCGATCGAATTCGGCTGGTTGCCGCTGTCGATCTCGCGGGCCAGCGATGTCGGCGTGAGCTATGGCGCCGTGGCGGTGCTGGGCGCGCTGACGGCAGCCATCCCTCGCCGGTGGAAGCCGGCCTGGCTCGGTTGGTGGGTCCCGGTCGGCATCGTGGCCGCGGTGTTGAGCGATGATTTCACCGACGTCGGGCACACCATCGCGTTGGCGCTGGGCATGCTGGTTTCCACCCGATTGCCGGGCCCGGCCCGGTGGACGCCGGTGCGGTACGCATTGCTCGCGGTGGGAGCGAGCTTTGGCTTCCTGATACTGGCGCACGGACAGTGGACAACGCTGATCGGAGGAGCCGTCGGCCTGTTGGGTGCGCTGGCGGCGATGGGAATCAGCCGCTCACGCAGGGCGCGCCGTCAACTGTCGGCGGCTGCGTTGGCGCCCGCGGAGCCCGCACTGAACACCTAACGGTTCCCGGGCGTTCGCGTTAGGGCACCTCTGTCGAGTAGAGCCAGGCATCCCACAAACCCTGCAGTGATGTGTCGCAATAGCGGGCGGCCAAGCCGGTGAAGTCATCGGTGACGACGGTGCTGTGGCGGTTTCGGGTCGTCCAATCTCTCAGCAGCGTAAAGAATTTCTCGTCGCCCAGCCGCCCGCGCAACGTGTGCAAGGTCAACGCGCCGCGCTTGTACACGCGATCATCGAACATGTCACTCGGTCCTGGATCGGCAAGTAGCAGATCTTGGGGTGACGCGCGCAGCTTGTCGTGATAGTGCCGGGCAAGTTCGTCGGCGCCGGGACCGCCGCTGTTCTCCGACCATAACCACTCCGCGTAGCTTGCGAATCCCTCGTGCAGCCAGATGTCACGCCACCGCCGCGCGGTCACGGAGTTTCCGAACCACTGATGCGCCAGCTCATGAGCGATCAGCCGTTCGCTGGCCCCCGATCCGTCACAGTGATTGGCGCCGAAGATCGAAATCCCTTGAGCCTCAAGTGGAATCTCCAGCGAGTCGTCGGTGACGACCACCGTGTATCCGTTCGCCAGCGGGTACGGACCGAACAGCTCGACGAACAGCTCGATCATCTCGCCTTGGCGAGCGAAATCGTGGTCGAAGTTGCGTCGCAACCGCTGGGGCAGCGCGGCCTGCATCAGCACGGGCGTCTTCGCCAGCCGCGCCATCTCATAGAGTCCGATCTGCAGGGTGACGAGGTAGGTCGAGGTAGGTTCGGGTAGTTCGTAGGTCCAAACCGTCTGTGCCGCACGTCTTCGCCGGGACACCAGCTTGCCGTTGGCGACCAGCCGGTAGGGGTTTTCGGTGCTGACCTGGATGCGATAGGCGGCCTTGGCGCTGGGGTGGTCGTCGCACGGGAACCACGATGCGGCGCCGTTGGGTTGCCCGGCGACGAGTGCGCCGTTGGTGAGTTCCTCGAAGCCGACGTCACCCCATAGTGACCGGATTGGTCGCGGTGAACCGCTGTAGCGCACGACGATCGACAGCGCCACACCCGTCGCGCATTTCGTTTGCAACCGGATGTGTAACTTGCGGTGGTGGCAGGCGAAATGCGCGGGGCGCTTGCCGTTCACCGACACCTTCGACACCGACATCGCGTCGGACAGATCAAGCGTTAGCTCCTGCAACTCGGTAAGAGTGACCGCGGTGATCGTCGCCGATCCCGAGAGCCGGTTGATCGCGACCTTGTACTCGAGATCCAATTCATAACGCGACACCCGGTAGCCGGCGTTGCCGTTTTGGGGCAGGTATGGGTCGATCACCATCGCCTCAGCAGATGTCGAAGCCTTATTCTGAATCGCTTTTTTGCCAGAGGATTTCACGCCGCGGTATCCTCGGCGCCGCGCCCGGACGGCTTCTTGTCGGTCTTCTTGCGGCCGAGGTCCCACGGCCTGATCGGATTGCCTTGCCAGCGTGTCGAGGGCGGCACTTCATCGCCGCGCACCACCAGCGACGCGGGGCCGACCGTCGCGCCCGCGCCGAGCCGGGCCGCCGGCAGCACGACGCCATGCGGGCCCAGGGTCGCGCCCGGTTCGAGCACGACGGTGTCCATCCGCATGATCCGGTCGTGGAACAGGTGCGTCTGTACCACGCAGCCACGGTTGACGGTGCTGCCTTTGCCCAGTGTGACCAGATCCGCCTCAGGCAGCCAATAGGTTTCACACCAAGTGCCGCGGCCGACGTGCGCGCCCAGCGCGCGCAGCCACATGTTCATCACCGGTGTCCCGCTGGCGGCGCGGGCGAACCACGGCGCCGCGACGGTCTCCACAAACGTATCGGCAACTTCGTTGCGCCACACGAACGACGACCATAGTGGAAACTCGCCCGTCCGAATCCGGCCGACCAGAATCCATTTCGCGGCGACCGTGACGGCGCCGGCAAGCCCGCCCGCGGCCAGCAACACCAGTCCGCCACCCAGCGCCGCGTACCAGATGCCGAAGATCCGTGCGAGCGCCTGCAGTGTGCCGAGGGCCGCCAACCCGATCGCGACCGTCACCACAACCGGCAGCAACCGAAATGCCTCCACGATCGCCCGCATCGCCTTCAATCGCGATGGCGGGTCGTACGTCCGGGCCGCGTCAGCCTCGGCGGGACGCCTACGCAGCCGCATCGGCGGGCTGCCCAGCCAGGACGAACCGCGCTTGGCCTTCGCCGGCGTTGCCGACAGCACCGCGATCAGTCCGTCGTCGGGCACGCGGCGACCCGGCTGCGCGATGCCCGAGTTGCCCAGAAACGCGCGTCTGCCGACGATTGTCTTAGCCGCGTAGATCCAGCCACCGCCGAGTTCGTACGACGCGACCATCGTGTCGTCGGCCAGGAACGCGCCTTCCTCGATCACCGTGAACTTGGGTGTCAGCAACACCGTGGAGATCTCGGTGCCGCGGCCGACGTCGGCGCCGAGCAGTCGCAGCCAGGAGGGTGTCAGCAAGCTGGCGTATAGGGGGAACAGATAGGTGCGTGCGCCGTCCATCAAGCGCTCAGTCGCCCACAGCTGCCAACCGCTGCGGCTACGCACCGGGTGGTAGCCCTCCCGCAGCCCTATCGAAAGCACCCGCACCGCAACGACTGTCAGCAGCACGTACACCGCCAGCGCCGCCGCTGTCGCGACCGGTGTCCATAGCAGCGCGGGCAATACCGCCTGCCGCAGATGATCGGTGTGGCGTACACCGAAGCCGATCAACGCCAGCCCGCAGGCCAAGGAAAGCAGCGGCATACCGGCCAGCAGCATCGATGTCAGGCCATACGCCGCCACCCAGAAGGTTCTGCGCGGCGGCCGCTCATCTGGCCACGGGTGCTTCACCCGACCGGACTTGACTGCCGGCGAGCCCTTCCAGTACTGGCGGCTTTTGACTTTCCCGACGACACCCGAGCCTGGTGCGACGTCGGCGTTCTTGCCCACGATCGCTCCGGGCAGAAGGGTGGAGCGGGCGCCGATCGTGGCGTCGTTGTCGACGGTGATCCGTCCGACGTGAAAGGCATCCCCGTCGATCCAGTGTCCGCGCAGGTCCACCTCGGGTTCGACGGCGCTGCGGTGCCCGAGTGTGAGCATCCCGGTGACCGGAGGCATCGAGTGCAGGTCGACGCCCTTGCCGATATCCGCGCCCAGAGCGCGGGCGTAGTAAACCAACCACGGCGCGCCGGCTAAGTTCTCCGCGCCACTGGTCTCGGCAACTCGCTCGGCGAACCAGACCCGCAGATGCACCAACCCGCCGCGCCGGTATGTGCCCGGCTGCAGATTCGACAACAGCAAGCGCGCGAACAACACCGCGACGGCCATTCGGCCCACCGGCGCGACAAACACAACGAACCCCATCCCAATCAGCCACCAGTTCACAGCGACGGTCCACGGCACCAGATGAAGGGCCCGGACGACGTCATTGCCAAGCGCCAGCCAGGTCACCCACTGCAGTGCCGCCAGCGTCGCCAATGGCACCGAGAGCACGATCTGCGCCGCCTGCGCCAGCCACGGAGTAGGTCGCACGACACGCTCGGCGACATCCGGTGGCGGTTCCAGCTCGTCGAGGAACCCGGCGAGCGAGCCGAGTCGCGGGTGGTCATACACGTCGGCGACAGTCACCTGCGGATAGCGGTGGCGCAGTGCGGCGACGAGCTGCGCTGCCGCCAGCGAGCCGCCGCCCAGCGCGAAGAAGTCGGCCTCCTGCCCGTCTACGGCGGCAGCGAGCAGCTCCCGCCACAATCCAGCCAGCCAGCCCGCTGTTCCGCTGATGTCGGGCGTTCGCTCGGTGTCGGCGCCGCCCGGCGGTGGCCAGGGCAGCGCGTCGCGGTCGACCTTGCCGGAGGTGCGGGTGGGCAGCTCCTCGACTCGGATAAGGCGGGGCACCAACGCGGCGGGCAGACGCTCGGCCAGCTGGGCCCGCGCCGACGCCAGGTCGAATTCCGGGTCGGCGCTGACGACGTAGCCCACCAGTACCGGCGTGCCGGTGGCTGTCTGGCGAACCGCGGCAGCACCGGCACTGACGCCCGGCAGATGAACCAGCGCCGCGTCGACCTCGCCCAATTCGATACGACGGCCCCCGACCTTGACCTGGTCATCGCCGCGGCCGCAGAAGACCAGGCCCTCGCTTTCCAGCCGCACCAGATCGCCGCTGCGGTAGGCCCGCGGCCAGCCCAGCGTCGGCATCGGCCCGTACTTCTCGGCGTCTTTGTCGGAGTCGAGGTAGCGGGCCAGGCCGACGCCGCCGATGACCAGCTCACCCACCTCCCCGTGGCCCACCGGCTGGCCGTCGGCATCGACCACGGCCAGGTCCCAGCCCGGCAACGGCAGGCCGATGCGCACCGGGCCTGCGCCGTCCAGCCGGGCCGCACATGCGACCACGGTGGTCTCGGTGGGGCCGTAGGTATTCCAGACCTCCCGGCCGTCGACGGCGAGCCGTGCGGGCAGCTCCGGGGGGCATGCCTCGCCGCCGAAGATCAACAGCCGCACCGCCTCGAGCGCCTCGGCCGGCCAGAGCGCGGCCAGTGTCGGCACCGTCGACACGACGGTAACGTCGCGGGCGACCAGCCACGGACCGAGGTCCATTCCGCTGCGTACCAGCGATCGCGGGGCCGGAATCAGGCACGCGCCGTGCCGCCACGCCAGCCACATCTCCTCGCACGACGCGTCGAACGCCACCGACAAGCCGGCCAGCACCCGGTCACCAGGCCCAATGGGGTTGTCCTGCAAAAACATCTGCGCCTCGGCGTCGACGAACGCGGCGGCGTTGCGGTGCGTGACGGCTACCCCCTTGGGCGTGCCGGTCGAACCGGACGTGAAGATGATCCACGCATCGTCCCCGGGCAGCGGCGCCCCGGCCTGCCAGCCACGTGATGAGCCAGGCCCTCGTGCCATGCCCGCTTCGCTGAGCACCGCGACGACGTTGGCTTCGCCGAATACCAATTCGGCGCGCTCGTCGGGGTCGTCGGCGTCGACGGGAACGTAGGCCGCGCCGACGGCCAGCGTCGCCAGGATCGCCTCATACAGCGCAACGCTGCCCGACGGCATCCGGATGCCGATCCGGTCGCCGCGTCCGATGCCCCTGGCGGCCAACCAGGCGACGCTCGCCTCGATATCGGCGATCAGCTCGCTGTAGGTGAGCTGCACTGTGCCGTCGTCGATCGCCGCGGCGTCGGGGTAGCGCGCGGCGGTGTCGTGGAGAATGTCGACGAGCGTGCGCGGACTCGAGGCATAAGGCGACAACAAGTACTGAGCTGGAACCTGGAGCGTCGCCACCACACGAAAATACTCAAGCCGGACCGTTTCTACGGTGACCGCACACACGGCGCGTGCGAAAAGCGGCTGACGGCGGCCGATCGCCGCCGAGGTGACCACATATGATCGGCACTTGCGCGTCACGCCGTGCCGCGAGCCCCTGAAAGCACCCAGCACAAGGAGAGTGTCGCCGCGTGGGTGACCAACCCGTCGACCTGTCGCTGGAGGCGTTGACCGCCACGGTCAACGCAGCCCGGCAAGCCTTCGCAGGCGCCGCGGATCTGGACGCACTGGCACGCGCGAAAACCGAGCACCTCGGCGACCGCTCGCCGCTGGCGCTGGCCCGACAGGCGTTGGCCACCGTCCCCAAGGCCGAGCGTGCCGACGCGGGTCGGCTTGTGAACAGTTCTCGCGGCGACGTGCAAAGCAGTTACGACGAGCGACTGGCGGAGTTGCGCGCTGAGCGGGATTCGGCCGTGCTAGTCGCCGAGCGCATCGACGTGACCCTGCCGTCGACTCGCCAGCCGACCGGAGCACGGCATCCGATCACGATTCTTGCCGAGCACGTCGCCGACACCTTCATCGCGATGGGGTGGGAACTTGCCGAGGGGCCGGAGGTCGAGACCGAGCAGTTCAACTTCGATGCGCTGAACTTCCCGGCCGATCACCCGGCGCGCAGCGAGCAGGACACCTTTTATATCGCTCCGGAGGGCTCTCGGCAGTTGCTGCGCACCCACACGTCGCCGGTGCAGGTGCGCACTCTGCTCGAGCGCGAGTTGCCCGTCTACATCGTCTCGATCGGCCGCACGTTCCGCACCGACGAACTCGACGCCACCCACACGCCGGTGTTCCACCAGGTGGAGGGGCTGGCGGTGGATCGCGGTCTGACGATGGCTCATCTGCGCGGAACGCTCGACGCGTTCGCCCGCGCCGAGTTCGGGCCGCAAGCGCGCACCAGGATTCGTCCGCACTTCTTCCCGTTCACCGAGCCGTCCGCGGAAGTCGACGTGTGGTTCGAGAACAGGCGCGGCGGCGCCGGCTGGGTGGAGTGGGGCGGCTGCGGAATGGTGAACCCGAATGTGTTGCGCGCCGCCGGTATTGACGCGCAGGTGTATTCGGGCTTTGCGTTCGGGATGGGGCTGGAACGCACTCTGCAGTTCCGCAACGGGATCCCGGACATGCGTGACATGGTCGAGGGTGACGTCCGGTTCTCATTGCCGTTCGGCGTGGGTGCATGATGCGCGTCCCGTACAGCTGGTTACGCGAAGTGGTTTCGGTCGGCGCCCCGGGCTGGGATGTGACCCCCGACGATCTCGAACAAGCGCTGGTGCGCATCGGGCACGAGGTCGAAGAGCTGATCACGCTCGGCCCCGTTGAT
>Ga0210396_10000635_pt1 | contig 43363 bp, 52 predicted proteins | sample IncBWH17OmetaG_FD_155466 | JGI IMG/M metagenome (GOLD analysis project Ga0210396, IMG submission 155466) | Forest soil microbial communities from Barre Woods Harvard Forest LTER site, Petersham, Massachusetts, United States - Inc-BW-H-17-O ... | reverse complement strand
CGCACACTTCACGACGCGACGCCCGCTCGAGGTCCCTAATCGCCCGCGCGTACGAAGCGAGTTCGGCCTCCAACTCTTTGACCGGCAATCGATCGGGCGGCAGATCGAGCCAGGAACTCCACCGGTTGACTTTATTCTGATCAAACCGGGGCATGTCGCGATTCACGGCGTGGCTGTAGTCGAGGGCGGCATTTCCCGGCGTTTGCTCGGCCAGGGTAGGCAACAGGCGGTACTTGAGCGCCGGCACCGGCTCCGCGGCCGGCGAGACCACCAGCCGCACCGCCGGCGGCTCATCGGCCGGGGCGGGCGGAAGGTTCGCGGGCTGCGACTTTTCCGGGCCCCCCGCCCAGCACGCGTTCGCGAGAAAGCCGAGCACAATCACCGACCCGAACATCGTTCGCATCGTCTGTCTCCCAAGGGCAATCGCTGAGTTGATGATGGTTGGTTGATGATGATGACTCGATGCCCAAAGAGCCCTCGCTGACGCGCTTCGGGTTGGTAAAACGCATTCGCGCGTCTGTCTTCACCAACCCGAAGCGTGAGCGAGGGGCATTTCTGCATTTGTCCTACAAGTCCTTCTCCTCGGCACTCAGTCGGCCCAGCGCGGCCCCGTAGGTCAGCGGCGCGAAGGCACCCGCCGCCGGAGCGCCGGCCGCCGCCGGACGACCGCGGCTCGCCGACAAGTCGGGCTGGGCCCAGGCGAGTTCGTTCCCCGCTCGGCGGGCCAACGCGATCCGCAGCTCCATGAGCGCCGGGGCATCGGCGACGATAGTTTCCGGTTCATTCGCATGCGCGACTGTCGACGGCGGACCAGCGGGGGAAGTCTCCGAAGTCCGCTGAGCGATCGGGGCTGCGGGCCGGATCGGTCCGGCGATCAGAATTCCTGCCAGCAACCCGGCGGCGGTCGAGCACGCCGTCACGGCCGGCCAGACCCAGCGCGTCTTCCTCGTTTCGGTCGCTGGCGACACGCCCGCCGCCTGACCGGCACAGAACATTGTCCGGTCGCGGCTGATCCGGCTGTCGCGCGGAGTCAGTTCGGCGAGCAAGCGTTCGATCTGCCGTTCCTCGTCCGACAGCTCGCTCACGCGTTCGAGGTTTTCTCTGGGTCCAGACATGAGATTCCCAATCGACTTCTTAAGAGGGAAAGTGCTTCCCGATGCCGGCGAAAGACGGTTGCGGCGGACGTTTGTGTGATCTCGCCGATTTGTTCGAACGTCAGTCCACACCAGATGCGGGCGACTACAACCTCGCGGAGGTCATCGGGTAATTCCCGCAGGGCGTCGGTCGCGTCCTGCGGGACGATTTGCCCCGCACTCGTCGGCCGAAACCAGGGCTCATTTTCCGCGGCCGCGACGCTTTCGCGCCGCCGTCGCCGAGACTCGGCCCGGCGATCGTCGTAGGCCCGGTGCCGCACGACCCGGTAGAGCCAGGCGATCAGGTTGTCCGGTCGCCGCGGCTGACGGGCCAGCTCGACGAATGTTTCCTGCACAACGTCCGCCGCCGCCCGCGACCATTGCGATGCGAACAATTCCAGCGCAGCCGCCTGCTCATCGATCAGCTGGCCCAATAGTTCCGGCGTCAGGAAGCTCATGCGGCGGCGTCTGGCGGTGTCGTCTTCTCAAGATAGAGACGCCGACCGTCGCGGGATTTTTCAGTCCGGACGCGAAATTCGCGAGATTCCGCGGAAACTTATCCCGGCGGAGAAAGCGCTCGGCGATCGAGCCCACAAGTGCGCAGGCGCGATTCCGTAGGGCAAGCTGGCATGGCATGCCGCCTTGCCCGTCGATCGTAAGATCGCACACGGTCATTAGAATAAGATTGTCGCCCTCTTTTGCTTTCTGACTTCCTCCTCTTGAATGTGACTTTCTCGTGTCGAACGCCCCCGTAACTGACTTACCGCTGATCACCGACCTGTCGCGCGCCGAATTGGCCGCTTGGTGTCAGCGGCAGGGCGAACAGCCGTTTCGGGCCGAGCAGATTCGGCGTTGGATTTTCGGCAAGCGGGTCAGCGACTTCGAGCGCATGCACGATTTGCCGAAGTCGCTCCGCGGCGCGCTGGTCGGTCAGTTCCGGCTGTTCAGCTCAGAGATTGCCCGGCACCAGGTCGCCAGCGATCGCACCGAAAAGCTGGTGCTGAAGCTGGCCGACGGCAACCACATCGAAGCCGTGCTGATGCGCGAGCCCGACCGCGTCACCGTATGCCTGAGCACGCAGGTCGGCTGCGCGATGGGCTGCGTGTTCTGCGCGAGCGGCCTCTTGGGCGTGAAACGCAATCTGTCTACCGGCGAAATCATCGAGCAAGTGCTCCGGCTTGATCGGCTGCTCACGCCTCACGAACGCATCACCAACGTGGTCGTGATGGGCATCGGCGAGCCGCTCGCCAACCTCAAGGCGCTGCTGCCGGCGATGGAGACGCTCAACGAGAAAGGCGGACTGGGCCTGGGCGCTCGCCGCATCACGATCTCGACCGTCGGCCTGCCGGAGAAGATTCGCGAGCTGGCCCGCTGTGGCAAGCCGTTCAACCTGGCCGTCTCGCTGCACGCTCCGGACGACGAATTGCGAAATCGGCTCGTGCCGATCAACGAGAAGACGGGCATGCAGGCCATCCTGGACGCGGCCGACGACTACTTCCGCGAGACGGGCCGCCGCGTGACGTTCGAGTATGTGTTGCTCGGCGGCGTCAACGACGGCCTGGACCAGGCGCGCCAACTGGCGCGAGTGTTGGAGGGCCGCGGCGCGCACGTCAACTTGATCCCGATGAACGGCGTGAACGAGCTCGAGTTCGCCGCCCCGACCCACGCGCGCGTCGCGGCGTTCGTCGAAACGCTCATATCGGCCGGAATCGCGGCGACCGTCCGCAAACGCAAAGGGGCGGACATCGACGCGGCCTGCGGCCAATTGCGCCTGGCGGCGGAGCGAGACGCCGCGGCGCCAGCAGCCCCGGCCTCCGCGAGCTGATTCGCCCGTCGCTAGAGCAGCACTTCCAACAGTTGTGTCAACTCTTCGTCGCTGACGTCACGCGGGTTGCCGTCCATACTGTTGCCTCGCGAACTCTTGACGAGCGCCGGGATGGCCGCGCGGTCGACGCCAACGGCCGACAGTCGCGACGGAATGCCGATCCGCCGGGCGATGCCTGCGATGTGCTCGATGAAGCGGTCGGCCGCGTCGCCGTTGGATAGCCGCGAGGCCGGATCGACGAGAGTCCACAGCCGTGCCAGCTCAACAGTGCGGACGTCGCGATTGATCCGGAGGGCCGTCGGCAGCATCATCGCGCAGGCCAGGCCGTGCGGCATGCCGCAATGAATGCCGAGCGCGGCCGCAACACCATGTGCGAACCCCAAGCCCGAATTCGCCAGGGCGACCCCCGATAAATAGGCCGCGTAGGCCATGGCTTCCCGTGCGGGCCGGTCGCTGCCGTTCGTGACGGCCAGTTCAATGGCGGGGAGGGCCCGTGCCAGGCCGTCGAGCGCCAGCGCCTGCGGGATTGGCTGAGCGCGACGCGAGATGTAGCTTTCGATGAGCTGCGTGATCGCGTCCATGCCCGTGTGCGCGGTGACGTGTGGCGGCAAGCCGAGGGTCAGTTCCGGATCGATCAACACGGCCCGCGGGATCATCAACTCGCTGCGGAGGCTCTTTTTGTAGGGCGGGTTGGTCGAGGAGATGACGGCATTCTTCGTCGCTTCGCTGCCGGTCCCCGCCGTCGTCGGCAGGGCGAGCACGGGCAACGGCGGCGTCTCGATCTTCAGCCCTTTGCCCACGCCCTCCAGGTAGCCCGCAACGCTCGTGCCCTGCCGGTTGGTCGCGAGCGCCGCGACCGCCTTGGCCAGATCAATCGCCGAGCCGCCGCCAACAGCCACGACGACGTCGCCCGCTCGCGGACCGTGCCCGAGAATTTCGGCAACGACCCGATCGACGTCGGTTACCTCCGGCTCGCGCGTGACCGTTGTCAGTGGGACGACGGTGAGGCCTGCCTGCCGGAGAGATGACGCGATCTCCTCGCTCACCCCCTGACGCTCGAGGGCCCGCGAGCCCGTCACCAGAAACGCACGCTCACCCAGCGACCGCGCAAGGCTGCCGGCTTCGGTCCGTCGCCCCCAGCCGAACAGCAGCCGCGCGTTGGCGAAGAAATCGAATCGCAGCGCCGCGCTCGCCGGTGCGCCACTCGATCGGTTAGCGGCTGGTCCGGCGGCTCGATCAGGCATGCTGGCCACGTTTCCCGCTCACTTGCTCGCCTCGGGAGGCTTCTTCTTGGCGTGAATTTCCTCGCCGCCGAATTTGATGATCACCTCGGCCACGCGCCCCTGGCCATCCAAGCCAAAGCGGCCGCTGACCTCCGGATCGTCGGTGCAAAACTTCGTGGGCGACTCGAAGTACAATTCCGACTCGCCCTGTGGCGAAACGGCGAAGAGAGCGGTGCCGCGGCGCTCGACCTTCACCTCGCCGAAAAATCCCAGGCTGTAGTTGCCGACGAGCGTCGCCAGCGTCTTGTCGTCGAGCTTGATGATCTCGCGCTCGGACGGCAGATAGTTGGGCCAACCGTAGGTCAAGGCGACGGCGTTCAGGATTTCTTCGCACAGCGCTCCGCCGCTGTCGGCGTTGGTCATCACGATCGCCCCTTGGCCGCCGTCCACGTAGCCGACGAACTTGCAATTGAAGCCGGCGTTCACGCCCCCGTGCTCGAAGCGTCGCGCGGCGCCCGTTCCGCTGAGGAACGGTCCCAGCCCGACCGGTCCGCCTCCCTGCGGCGTGAGCATCTCTTCGACCAATTTGTGCGAGAGGACCTTGTGCGATTTGCCGGCGTGCTCGCGTTGCACTTCGATCGCGTAGCGGGCGACGTCGGAGGGCGTGGTCCACAGGCCGGCGGCCGCCAGTTCGGGATAGACGTGCCAGCGGCCGGTGAACGTTTTGCCTTGTCGGGTGTGGCCGCTCGATGCGCGCGACGTCCAGGCTTCCGGGAGGGGCTGTTCGTACGTGCTCGACGTCATCGCCAACGGTGCGAGCACCAGGTCGTGGACGACCTGCGGAAACGGTCGGCCGGTGACGTCGATCACCAGCTGCTGCATCACGGTCACGCCGCCGCCGGAATAGCGAAAGCCCTTGCCCGGGACTTTGTCGACCCGCACGGGACGCGTGTTGGCTGGCGGCCGCTCGCCGTCGAGAACCTGGATCAGCGTCGGAATCGGCTTGCCGACGACGTAGCCGGCAAAGCCGTGAATGGTGAAGCCGGCGGTGTGACTCAAAATCCCGCGGAGATCGACGGCGTGCTGTTTGGTGAATTTGTTTTCGGGGACTTTCCACGACTTGAGTTGGGAGTTGACGTCGCCGTCGAGATTCAACTTCCCCTCTTCGACGAGCTTGAGGGCTGCCATCGCCGCCACCGTCTTGCTGACCGAGCCGGCTTGAAACAGGGTTTCGGGCGTGACGGGCGTCTTCGTGTGGATGTCGGCCAGGCCGTAGCCCTTGGCCCATTCGATTTCGCCGTGATTGATGACCGCCACGCTCACGCCGGGAACGTGCAGCCGCTGCATCCGCTCGGCCAGCCGATTGGGCGCGCGGCCCTTGATGCGGATGACCGGAATCAGACTGCGTTCGACGGTGGCGATTCGCTGTTGGACCTCGGCGCTGGGCTCGGCCGCCCGCGCTAGGACTGAGGCACAGCACGAGAATGCGGCGAAGCAGGCGACGACGGCGAACGTGCGGCGGGAGATCATAGCGCTCTCTTTCCCTGGTGAGTCCGCCGCGCGTCCAAGACGCGAGCAGCAGCGATTCGACCAGTGTAAGCCGCGAGGGTTCGAGCGTCAGCGCAGCGGGTCAACAGGCGGCCGATCGGGCGTTGGAAAGAGGAGCCCGGAGCCCTCGCTGACCAACTTTTTTCATCTCGTGACGTAAGTCGTTTTTTGGCATCGCCGTCGCAAGGCGGTAAAGATGAGCTTGCCTTGCACCCAGCGGTGGACGCGTCGGTGGCCGCGAACCCAAGCGGGCAGTGCCTGCAATCCGGCGCTCCAAGTGCTCAAGTATCCGAAGTAGCGTTCGATCGCGTTACGTTCTTGATGGAGGGCACGGCCGAACGAGCTTTGCGGATTCGAGAGCAGTTCAAGAGATCGCAGCCGAGCGGGACTCTGACGCCGATGGCCACGGCGACGGCCAAATCCGTAACGCGGAGGTGCCACCAGTTGCACGCCGCGTTCGAGGCAGACGTCGTGTAACTGGTTCGAGTCGAAATTTGCATCGGCGAGCAAGTACCCTTGCACAGCCGCTTGCTTCAACATCCGCCGCCCCATCGCCCGCTCATCCTTTTGCATGGGAGCCACGCGCCAGGCAGCGATCGAGCCATCGCTGCCGACCACCGCGTGTAGCTTGTACCCTTTGGCTTTGCAGCCCGCGGCGCGGCCGTACCCAGCTTGCCGGTCTTTCGAGCAACCGCCGATCGGCAGAGGCTTGCCATCGATCATCCAATACAGGGGCTTGTTCCCACGAGGAGCCAGTTCAGAACGTTCGATCTCTTGCAGCATTTGCTGGACCTCGGCACTCCGCAGTCGTCTCGACATGGTGCTCGACGATGGCAATTTGCGGCGACGCTCATGCAGCGGCCAGTTCCGAAGATCGCACGCCCAGGACACAGGCCGACCGTGCAGAACGGCCCACAGCCAAACCTGCACAATGTCGTCTGCCCCGTATCGTTCCCGCGTGCACCGACGAAGCTTGCTCGCCTGTTTGAGAAGGATCAAAATCGCCTTCCAGAGTTGGTGTTCCACATCCGTCTCCTTTCGTGTGGTTACGATTGAGACTATGTGTAGCACCAACTTTTTATTGCGCAAGTCTTTATGACTCCTCGCGCAAAAAGCTGTCACGCTTCGGGTTGGTGAATTCGCCGAACGCGCCTCAGTTCGATTGCGACACCGGCGTGCGCGCGGGCGGACTCGGGTTGGCACGTCCCCAGCGCGGGGCCATCAGTTCGGCGTTCCACTTGTCCCAGGCGTCTTTCAGTTCCTTGACCTTGTCCGGATTCTCGGCCGATAGGTCTTTGCTCTCGCCGATGTCTTGCGCGAGGTTGTAGAGCTGGGCCGTCGCGCCCCGCACGGGCCGGCGACGTCGTCCGGCTCGCGGGCGCGGATCGTCTTCCAGTGCGGCGGCCGGCGAACCGGCGGGGGGACGCGGAGCGGCCAGGGTCAACTTCCAATCGCCTTTACGGACGGCCATCTGGTTGCCGAATCGCCAGAAGAGAACCTCGTGGGGTGCGCTGGTCGCGGCTCCGTACACAAACGGCAACAGGTTGACGCCGTCGAGCGGCTTCTCCGGCTCGGCAGTGACTCCGGCGGCCGCGAGCGCCGTCGGATGGATGTCGAGCGCGATCACGGGTCGATCGTCGACCTTGCCGGCTGGCACGTGCCCTTTCCACTGGATGATGTACGGGATGCGAATGCCGCCTTCCCAGGTGGTGGTCTTCGTGCCGCGGAGGGGGTCGTTGCGCGAGGTGGTCTGCGGAGTCGGACCGCCGTTGTCGCTGATGAAAAAGATCAGCGTCTTTTCGTCGAGCTGCGATTGGTGAAGCGTGTCGAGCACGTGGCCGATCGCCTCGTCCATGGCCGAGAGCATGGCCGAAAAGGTCTGCCGCTTTTCGTCCTTCACCTGCGGAAAGCGTTTGCGATAGTCGGCCGTCGCTTGCAGGGGCGCGTGCACCGCGTTGAAGGCCAGATATAAGAAGAAGGGCTCGCTCTTGTGATGATCGATGAAGGCCACGGCTTCACGGCCGAAGGCGTCGGTCAGGTAGGCGGACTCCGTGACGCGCTGGGTGCCGCGCACGACTTCGATGTTGCGCCGCCGGCGTTCGCCGAGGTAGGGATGGGCGCCGCCGAGGAAGCCGAAGAATTCATTGAAACCGCGTTCGGGGGGCCGCAGTCCTTCCTTGGTGCCCAGGTGCCATTTGCCGACCATCCCGGTCGCATAGCCGGCCGCCTTCAGCCGTTCGGCCAGGGTTTTTTCGTCGCGAACGAGGCCGAAGTTGTTGGCCGCCTCGTCGACCGGCCCCGGGTTGAATTCGTGGCCGAATCGCTGCTGATAGCGGCCCGTCATCAAGCCCGCGCGGGTCGGGCTGCAGACCGGGCAGGAAACGTAGCCCGAGGTGAATCGCACGCCGTTCTGAGCGAGCGAATCGATGTGCGGCGTCGGAATGTCTTTGTGACCCTGGCAACCCAGCTCGCCATAGCCGAGATCGTCCGCGACGATCACCAGAATGTTGGGGCGGGAGGCGGGGGCGGCGCCTGACTTCGAGGCGGAGGCTGCGTTCGGCCCGGCGCCCGTTTTCGGGACAGCCGGCCCGCTCTTCGTTTGCTGGGCCGAGGCGACGCCGACGAGCGACCCGAACAGCACGAGCGACGGAACGATCGAAGCGATCTTCAAGCAGAGTCTCCAAATCCTCGGGTGAGCGGGGGACCCGCATCTTACCGTGCGAACGGACGAAGCGCGGCGCCCGCCCGACGGCGCCGACGTGCTCCCCCCAAGGCATTTAACCCCGGCTCGGGGGCCCGCGTGTCGGTTCACTTGCGGCTCGTTGACTTCCCCGCAAGTCCTTTTAAAATCAGGGGTTTCCCTCTTTGGGCAGACGCGGTCAGGCGCCCCGTCTGGATCGTTTTCTGGTCAGTCGCGGAAAGTCAGCCGCGTTGCAGAGTTCCGCCAGATCGCACAGGGCCGGGCAGATCGCCTGGAGTCGGGCAGGTCGGAGTCGTAGTTGAACGAGGCGATTCGCAAAGCCGACGTGTTGGTCGAAGCGCTGGGGTGGATTCGCCAGTTTCGGGACCGCTACGTCGTCATCAAGCTGGGGGGCAGCGCCCTCGAGGAGACGGCTGCCGTCCGCAGCGTGCTCACCGACGTGATTTTCCTGGCCGCCGTCGGCATGAAACCCGTGCTGGTGCATGGCGGCGGAAAGTCGATCACCCAGGCGATGAACGCGGCCGGCATTGAGCCCAAGTTCGTCAACGGACGGCGATTCACCGACGAGCGGACCCTGGAGATCGTGGCCCACACCCTGGCGGGCGAGATCTGCGGCTCGCTGGTTGGTGAGATCAAGCAGCAACAAGCCGACGCCGTGGGCCTGAGCTACCTGGGGAAAAACTGCCTGATTGGCCGGAAGCTCCTGCTCAACGGAGATGGCGGACAGCCCGTCGATTTGGGGCGGGTCGGCGAAGTGATCGACCTCGACCGGGGCCCGATTGAAGAGGCCCTGTCGGCCGGGGCCATTCCGGTCATCCCGTCGATCGCGCTCGACTCGGACGGGCAAAAGCTCAACGTGAATGCCGATACGGCTGCCGCGGCGGTCGCCCGGTTGTTGGGGGCGGAGAAGCTGGTCTTTTTGAGCGACGTGCCGGGCATCTTTCGCGATCGCCGCGACCCGTCGACTTTGATTTCGCATCTGCCCGCGAGCCTTTGCCGGGGATTGATTGTCGAAGGGGTGATCGACGCGGGCATGGTGCCGAAGGTCGAGGCGGCGCTCGAGGCCTTGCGGAGCGGCGTGCGAAAAGTCCACATTGTAGATGCCGCTATGCCTCATGCGGTGCTGTTGGAGTTTTATTCCGATTCGGGCGTGGGGACGGAGATCGTTCCCTGAATCTGCGGGGCAGCCTTCGGTCACCGGACTCGCTGGCCCGGTGACCCGCTGGCCACCTAACCTGCCGACGAAAATCGCCCACCGGTAAGGATGCAAAAATGAGTCGTGCCACCACGGCGACAAGTGCCCAGACGATCGAACAGTTCAATCAGTTCGTGATTCCGAACTACAAGCGGTTCCCCATCTGCCTGGTGCGGGGAGAGGGTTCGTACGTTTGGGATGCCGAGGGGAATCGCTATCTCGATCTGTTCCCCGGCTGGGGCTGCAATATTCTGGGGTACTCGCCGCCGGCCATTGTACGGGCCATTCAGGCCCAGGTCGCCGAGCTGATTCACGTCCCCAACACCTGGTACACGGAGGCCCAGGGCGAGTTCGCCGAGCTGTTGTGCACGCGGGGCTTCGGGCAGGCCTTCTTCTGCAACAGCGGGGCGGAGGCGGTCGAGGCGGCGATCAAGCTGGCGCGGCTGCATGGCGAGGGACGCTACAAGATCATCACGTTCGAAAACAGTTTCCACGGCCGCACGCTCGGGGCGCTCACTGCGACGGCACAGCCCAAGTATCACGAAGGGCTCGGCCCACTGGTCGCCGGCTTCCGCTACGCTCCGCTTAACGACCTCGACGCGGTGAAGGATCTCATCGACGACGAGACGTGCGGCTTCTTGCTCGAGCCGGTGCAGGGAGAAGGGGGCATTCATATTGCCGAAGACGAGTTCCTCGTCGGGCTGCGGCAATTGGCGGACGAGCACCGCTGTTCGCTGATCTTCGACGAAGTGCAGACCGGCATGGGCCGCACGGGGAGCTGGTTCGCCTATCAACAGACGCCCGTGCAGCCCGACATCATGACGCTGGCCAAGGGGCTTGCCGGCGGCGTCGCCTGCGGAGCGATGATCGCCCGCCCGGAAATTGCCAAGAGCCTGCGGCCGGGCACGCACGCCAGCACGTTCGGCGGCAATCCGCTGGCGATGGCGGCCGGATGTGCGGCCGTGCGGATGATCGAAGAGGAAGGACTGCTCGACAATTGCCGCCGCATGTCGGAGCGGTTCCGCACGCGTTTCGAAGCCCTGCAGAGCGAGCTGCCGCTGATTCGCGAATTGCGGATCCGCGGCATGATGATCGGCATCGAGCTGAACGTTCCAGCCGGCGCGGCCATGCAAAAGGCGATGCAGCGCGGCCTGCTGCTGAACGTCACGCATGACACGGTGGTGCGGTTGTTGCCGGCGATGAATATCACCGAGGAGCAGGTCGACCAGGGATGCGAGGCGATCGCCGAAGTTCTGCGGGAGATCGCCGATGAAAGCTGATCGTCCCCGCCCGGGAAAATCGGAATCTGGCAAGTCGGCCGCGGCCAACCGCCTGCGACAGGCGAAGGCCTCCACCAGCCACGCGCCCGGAACGAACGGCCAAAGCTCGCGCCTGCGAAAGTCCACTGTTCAAGCTGCGCACACGCCGACGGGTGCGGCGGGCCGCAAATCCAAAGGGAAGAGTGCGGCGGCGAACGCGCGCGAGTCGGGTCGGCCGCGGCACCTGACCTCGGTTTTCGATCTGGCACCCAACGACGTCAAAGCCATCCTGGCGATCGCGGCCGATTTGAAGGGGCGGCACGCCCGCGGCGATCGTCCGCCCCTGTTGCAAGGGCGCGTTCTGACGCTCGTTTTTGAAAAGCCTTCGCTGCGGACCCGCAACAGTTTCGAGGCGGCGGCGATCCAGCTCGGCGGGGGCAGCGTGTTTCTTAGCACGCAGGACGCCGGACTCAACGGTCGCGAATCATTGACCGACGTCGCACGCGTGTTGAGCGCGTATTCCGACGCCATCGTGATGCGGACGTTTCGGCAGTCGCTGATCGAAGAGTTTGCCCGGCTCGCCAGTTGCCCGGTCGTCAACGGGCTGTCGGACGAGCTGCATCCGTGCCAGGCCCTCACCGATTTGTTCACGATCCAGGAAGCCTGCGGACGGCTGGCCGGTGTGCGGATTGTGTATGTCGGCGACGGCAACAACGTGGCCGCGTCGCTGGCGATGGCGGCCGCCTACGCCAAGATGCCCATCACGTTTTGCTCGCCGCGCGGCTACGAGCTGTCGACGACTTTTCTGCGGGAGGTGCGGCGGCGCTTTCCGACGGCCGACGTCGAGCTTGTCGACGATCCTTTCCGCGCGGTCAAGCAGGCCGACATCGTCTACACCGACGTTTGGGCCAGCATGGGGCAGGAAGCGGAGGCCGCGGCGCGGGAAAAGGTTTTCGCACCGTTCCAGGTAAATGCCTCGCTGATGGCGGCCGCTCCCAAGTCGGCCCGTTTCATGCACGACTTGCCGGCCAAACGCGGCCTGGAAGTCACCGACGAGGTGCTGGACGGGCCGCAGAGCATCGTCTTTCAACAGGCGGAAAACCGCATGCACCTGGCCAAGGGGCTGTTGGTGTGGTTGCTGGGGGGCGATCATGCGACGTGACGGCCGCGGGCCCGACGCGCTGCGGCCGCTCACCGTGCGGCGGCACTTCACAGGCGGAGCGCCCGGCAGCGTGCTGATTCAGGCGGGCCGTACTACGGTCTTGTGCACGGCCAGCGTCGACGAAGCGGTCCCTCCTTGGAAGGCCAAAGAGGAAAACCCCACCGGCTGGGTGACCGCCGAGTACAGCATGCTCCCCGGCAGCACGGCCCCGCGCAAAAAGCGGGAGCGTGGACAAATCGACGGTCGCAGCCAGGAAATTCAGCGGCTGGTGGGCCGCAGCCTGCGGGCGGCGGTCGACATGGCGGCGCTGGGGCCGCGAACCGTGACCGTCGATTGCGACGTCCTGGAAGCCGACGGCGGCACGCGAACGGCGAGCATCACCGGCGGCTTTTTGGCGTTGGTCGACGCGCTCGATTCGATCCGCGACAAATTCGCCGGCGGCCGACTGCCGATCGTCAACAGCGTGGCGGCGATCAGTGTCGGCGTCGTCGATGGAGCGGTGCTGGTCGACCTGGACTATTCCGAAGACGTGCGGGCCGAGGTCGATTTTAACGTGGTGATGACCGGCGCTGGCGACTTCATCGAAGTGCAGGGGACGGCCGAGGGACGCCCGTTTTCCCCGGATTTGCTCGAGCGGCAGGTGCAGGCGGCCCGGAAGGCCATCGCCCAGCTGACGGCACGGCAACGGGAAATCTTGAGTGAAAAATGGCCTCTGGACGAGATTCGGACGAATTGTTAGCATCCGCGGCCCAATCCGGCTCTCACTCGAATCGGTCAGCCCTTCACTCGAATTAATCCCGACCTTTCACTCGAACCAATTTCGGTTCGAACTCGAAAATTCCCGTCTCAAACGCCTGTTGCGTCCCGCCATCCCCGGGCCAAAACGCATTTCAGAATGGAGTCTGTCGTGCGGAGTAAAAGTCGCCTCGCGGTCGTTCTGGCAGTTTTCGCCGGTTTTGCGTTTGCGTGTGCCTCGTCCCGGGCCGCCGCGACGATCGAGGCCGTCAAGGGCAAGCACTACAAGCTGACGAAGCGGCACGGCCCCTGGATGATCATGGTGGCCAGCTTCATCGAGCCGCCGGATGATCGCCGCGGCGAGGGACTGTCGCCCGAACAAGCCGCCCAACAACTGGTCTACGAGCTCCGACTGCACCATATCCCGTCCTACGTCTTCCGGCAGGAAGAGGTCGACGAGGAGGTGCAAGTGATCGGCCGCCGCACAATGACGCCGCAAAAGGCCCGCGTCCGCAACTGGACGGGGGGCATCTGCGTGCTGGCCGGCAACTATCCGAGCGCCAACGACAAGGTGGCTCAGGACACCCTGCATTTCATCAAGGAGTTTCAGCCGGACTTCCTCTCCGACGTGGAAGCCGCCAAGCCCGCCACGCTGGGGGGCGAGATCAAGCGTTCCAAGAGTGGTGGCATCTTCCGCACAACCAAGGACCGCCCCAAACCGCTGAGCGGCGCCTTCATGACCACCAATCCGCTCTTGTCCGACGAAGAGCTGGCGGTGCGCCGCCGCGATCCGTTCATCATCAAGCTGAATTCGGGCGGCGATTACTCGCTGTTGAGCAATCCGGGGCGTTACACCGTCGTCATCGCCACGTTTCAGGGACGGTTCTACACGCAGTTCAGCAAGGAAACTCCGGACGATCACAAGTTCGAGCTGACCAATCCGCCCCTGAGCGACGCTGCCGAACGCGCCTGGGAATTGTGCACGGCCCTGCGTCACGCTCGCTCGCTGGGCTATGACCGGGAATTCGAGTCCTATGTCTATCATGACCGCTATTCCTCGATCGTCACGGTCGGCTCGTTCGACTCGAAGGACGATCCGCGGATCGCGTCGCTGCAGAACTTCTTCGGCGGCAAGGTGACGCAGGTCAAGACTGACGGCACGCCGACGATTGCGGCCGAGCCGTTTACCGTTCCGCGTGTCGATCCGCGTCACCCGCGTCCCAGCGACAAGTCGGTGAAAACGTTTATCTTCGACGCGTATCCGGAGCTGATCGACGTGCCGAAGTAAGCGGCCCGAGCGACGGCCGTTTCTGTCCGGTCTGATGTCCGTTCTTGTGTCTATTCGCGGCGATCGTTGACATCGTCCGTGCGGCCCGAAACACTCAGCGACATGAGTGTTTCGGGAGCTGCGCCGCGTTTGGTGATCGCCAGCCGCAACCGCAAGAAGGCGGCGGAAATCCGCGAGCTGTTGGCCCCTCACGGGATTGAGGTGCTGGGCGTTGCCGATTTCCCCCACGTGCCCGACGTGGCGGAGGACGGCAGCACGTTTGCCGCCAACGCCGCCAAAAAAGCTGCCGAGACGGCCCGCGCCGTCGCCCATTGGACGCTCGGCGAAGACAGTGGCCTGGAAGTCGCCGCGCTGGCCGGGGCTCCGGGCATCTACTCGGCCCGCTTCAGCGGACCGGAGGCCACCGACGAATCCAACAACGCCAAACTGCTGAGCGAGCTGGCCGCGGTCCCTGAAGAGCGGCGAAATGCCCGCTACGTCTGCAACGCGGCGCTTGCCGACGCGTCGGGAAGAATCGTGCTGCAGGTCGAAGCCTATTGCCGCGGCCGCATCACGCGCGAGGCACGGGGCACCAACGGCTTCGGCTACGATCCGTACTTCTTGATTCCCGAATATCACCGCACGTTCGGCGAACTCAGCCCCGCGGTGAAGCGCCGCCTGAGCCACCGCGGTCGCGCCTTCGAGCGGCTGATTCCGCAGCTCGTCGGTCTGCTTTGCGGAGGGACGTAGGGTGCGACAAGTTCGCCGCAGTCGAACGCAGGCACACGGTCTTCCTCCGTTTGCAGCCTTCGCGGAAATCAGCTAAATTCGCGCCCGCAATCCCGTGGTGTAACGGTAGCACGATAGACTCTGGATCTATCAGTCTAGGTTCAAATCCTAGCGGGATTACTCTTTGTGGGGTCATAGTTTGCGTCTTTGACGCGCTGTCGAAACGCGGCCGAATGACAGCCAATTTGTAGCCAATCGCGCGAGTGGCCCCCCATCACGCCGTTCTAGCCGTCGCCTCGTCTTCTGCGCCAAGCATCCCGCCCAGCCGGTCGGCCGCCTGTCGATCGGCCCCTTCCATCAGATGCCCGTAGATGTCCATCGTCGTGCTGAACTGCGAATGACCCGCGCGCCCCTGGACGGTCTTTGGGCCTTCGCCATTCTCCAAAAGCAGCGAGATGTTCGTGTGCCGTAGGTTATGGAACTTCCGCTCCGGCACCCCGGCCCGCTTCCGCAACGGCAACCATGCGCGCTGTCGAAAGTTGCTCTTTGTGAGCAAGCCCCCGTCCGCATTGCAGAAGACCGTCTCGATGGCCGCGTGACCTTCGGTCATTATGATCTTTCGGTGCTCGCGCAGGGCATCTAAGGCGAGCTGGGACAGCGAGAGTCGCCGCTTGCTCGCCTTCGACTTCGGTTCGCACCAGTACGGCTTACCGTGGACTTCTCCCAGGGACTGGCGAATCATCAACGCGCCACGCTCCCAGTCGATGTCCTGCCACTTGAGCCCGAACAGCTCGCCCTGCCGCATGCCCACGTCGATGGCCAGCACGAACAGGGCGTAATAGCGAGTCCCCTTCGCGGCCCTGAGCAGCTTGCGGGCCTCTTCTAGCGCATATGGCTGAATTGGTTTCTCAACCGGCTTGCCGCATTCGACGCTGGCACAGGGGTTAAAGGGAAGCGTTCGCGTCTTTACGGCGCGATTGAGGGCGGCCCTGACCGTCTGAAACGCGCTGAACACCGAACGGGATGCGACACCGCCATGGCGCAGTCGCGTCAGCATGCCTTCGATATGTACCGGCTCTAGCATCGCGAGTTGGATCCCCCCGATGTGCGGGACGATCAGGCGATCAATCGCGTCCTTGTAGAAGGCGTGCGTGTTCGGGCGAATCTTGATGGCTCTCGCCGCGAGCCAATGGCTCAGATATTCAGCCAGCGTTTGCCGCCTGGTGTCTCGCAGAGACCCGGACTGTCGCTGCCCCTGCATCGTCGTCAGACGGGCCATGGCCTCGCGCTTATCCTTCCCGTAGACGGTCCGTCGGATCCGCTTCCCCTTGTCGTTGCGGCCCACAACGATCGTGGCACACCAACGGCCGTCCGCCCGCTTGAAGATTGAGCCCTCGCCATAGCCTCGTCGCTTCGTCTGCCTCTTTTCTGTCATCGTCCACCCTCCCCGCTCAATTGGATTCCTGGACCTTCCGAACCGTTTCTTGAACCTGGCACACGTCGTGCGTCGACATGGAACACGTAAAAGATTCCGTCCCGAATAGCACGGCCTTCGCCAGCTCGACGAAATCCACCCTCGGCGCAAAATCGTCAAGAACCAACTGTCGAAGCTTTGGAACCAGATTTCGGATAGATTTTACCGCCCATGATCGCACGGCCTCGTCGCCCGGGGCGTCGTAGTCGTACGACCGCCACTCCGCCTCGCGCCATTCGGCGACCTCCCCCCAAACCTTCGACTCTCTCAGCACGCCGAAGCACCCGGCCGTCTCCCATTTGGTGAACTTGAAGGGTTCCTTGGCTGGCATCTGTCCTCCCTGTTGGCTGAATGAGAAAAACGATTCTCTACGAGTTGGTCTTGACCGTACGCTCGTAATATACCAGAATTGACCATTGACGACAACTCCCGGGCCAATGTGCACGAAGTAACGCAGCTCTCTTCCATATTCAGGGAAAGATACGAGATGACGGCCGACGAAAAGATGGAACTTGTGAACAGCCCGCCCAGGACCGTCGTGAATGCCGCCGGGCAGCTCGGGGTGTCGCGGGGCATGGTTTACAAGCTGATCGATGACGGCGCGCTTGCCTATATGCGAGTCGGGAAGAGCGCCATCCGCATCCCCCAGGCCGCGATCGACCAGTACAAGGCCAAGGCGATGGTGTGCGGCGCGGCTTGAGGTGAGCACAACCGCCCCGCGCAAAAACCAAAAGTCGGACAAGTCCGTCTTTCAGGTCCCGACCCTCTCTGTCTATCCGTCGCCCGAGAACGACGACCTGTATCGTCCCGTCGATCCGGCCGACCCCGAGATCATTGCGCTCGCCAGCAGCATCTCGGAGAACGGCATCCTTGAGCCTCTGGTCGTCACCCTCGACGACTACCTGCTCTCGGGGCACCGTCGCCTCGCTGGGGCCAAGATCGCTGGACTGGAGACCGTCCCGGTTCGCCGGAAACAGATTCGCCGCCTCGACGACATTGACCGGTTCGTGAGGCTGCTGCGGGAACACAACCGCCAGCGTCCCAAGAGTCGTGACGAGCGTTTACGCGAGGAGTTGATCGCGGTCAGCCCCGAAGAGGCCTATCAGAGCCTGATCGCCCACCGGCAACTGCGGTCGGAGGTGGTGATCGCCGAGCTGGAGCTCGACCCAGTCAAGAGACGCCGACAGATCAGCGACGCAAAGCAGTCGTTCCTTGATGCCATCCTTCGCGTGCTGGATGACCGGCGCGCCTTCTGGCCACTGTCAGTTCGCCAGATCCATTATGCGCTCCTGAATTTTCCTCCGCTGAAGCATGCGAGTAAGCCCACCAGCATCTATGACAACACGATCCAATCATACAAGTCGCTGGACGAGCTGACCGTCCGCGCCAGACTTCTCGACATCATTCCGCCCGAAGCTATCGACGACGAGACGCGGCCAGTCGTGCTCTACGACGTCCACCGGGAAGCAGCCCCATTCATTGCTCAGCAGTTCGATCGTTTTCTCCGGGGTTATTGGCGCGACCTGATGCAGTCGCAGCCGAACCATGTCGAAATCGTCGTCGAGAAAAACACCGTCGCCAGCATCATCAAAGACGTCGCGACGGAGTATTGCATTCCAATGACCAGTGGGCGGGGCTTCTGCTCCCTGCCTCCCCGCATGGCGATGCGCGATCGGTTTCGCAAGAGCGGGAAGCAGCGGCTCGTCGTGCTGATGGCTACCGACTTCGACCCGGCCGGCGAGCAAATCGCCCGATCGTTTTGCCGGTCAATGCGGGACGAGATGCATATAGACATCGTTCCCGTCAAGGTGGCACTGACGCAGGCTCAGGCCCTGGAGCACAAGCTGCCCGAGAACTCGATCGAAGCCAAGGAGACTACGAAAACTAAAAAGGGCCCAGGCTATGCGAAGTTCGTGCACGATTACGGTGCCGGGCACAGCGTCTACGAACTCGAAGCCCTCGAGCCACTGACGCTCCGCGGGATCATGCGGGACGCGATCGATGCCGTGATTGACCGGGAAGCATTCAACAGGGAACTGGACGAAGAAAAGCAGGACGCCGCGCACCTGGAGCGTGTTCGCCTGAGGGTAATCGACGCCATGCGTGATGCGATTGCGGAATGACTTCGCCGACAGCCGGGGCAAACGGCGATTGGGGCTCTGGCTGTCGGCTCTCTTGTGTGTCGATGATTTCAGCCAATTTGGTTTGGGGGGCAAGGAGCGGGCGGAAGCCCGAAGCGTTAGTTGAAAGTTAAGGGTTACGCGCGTCGGACTCGACCCGACGCTGGCTGGTGCAAGTCGGTCGAGATGCGGGTGACATGGTTCAGGACGGCGCTGTCCGCCGGCAGATTTCCAGACGCGTCGTTCACGCTCACCGGCGCGATCACTGTCGTCGAGCCTCAGGTTTTCTATGACGGCCTGATCGCCGACATTGAGGCAGGACCCGATGGCATCCGAGCTGCCGTCCTCGACGATGACTTACGTGCAGTCCAAGCCGTCTGCGGGCCTCTCAGGATTGATCTGAGGCCGCCATCGTCGCGTAGGGGCTATGGCGACGGCTGGCCGGCACTACGAGAGGCACACGCGAAGGCCAATCCTTGGTGCGCGGTGTGTCTCGCTGAAGGCGCTGAGGTGCCGCTCTGGGAGGTCGATCACATCCGGCCGTTCCTGAGCCTCAGCGACCCGCTCAGGCTCGACGCTGGCAATCTCCAGTCGCTATGCCGACCGCACCATGCCGCCAAAAGCGCGGAGGCCACGCGCGCGGGCCAAGCCCCCATTTGGAAACAACCCCGGGAGGACGCCGCGTGAGCCGCAACAAGCATCGCACCGACGGCCACCGTCTCGACGCCGCGGTCGTGCGTGCTGTCGAGCAGCGGAGGGGCGCGACGTCGTTCGACCGGATCATCGCCGAAGAGCGGCGCAAGGCTGCGCGCCGCGCCGCCCGGGCCGAGCGTTCCGTTGCACGAAGGACTAAGAGGCGGTCGCGCTTCGCTGAGAAACGAAGGGCTACCATCGAGGATAGGCTGCTTAATAATGAATACCGCGAGATCGTACGCGGTAAATAAAAGTGGCCCAGCCCGGAGAGCAAATCCGGCTGGGCCGTGTTTCAACTGGTGAGCAACCAGCAGAAAGGGAAACGAGTGAGCACTGCTATTTTAGCAACGCAAGACGGCGAAGCAAACGGTTCTATCCTTCTCGGCAACGAAAAATCTCATGCCATTCCGCCGTACAACCTGGAAGCATACAAGGGCGCTGTCGAGCTGCTCGAATGCGGCTATCCGGTCAATCTGGTGTACGGCGTCGAGTTCCATAAATGCGGTTGCATCAAGAAGGCGAAATGCGGGACGCCCGGTAAACACCCGGTCGGCGGATGGCAGTCGTTCACCAGGGATCCTGACATGGTCAGGGGCTGGTTCGCGGGCGCAAAGCGCTGCAACGTTGGACTTCCAACAGGTGTCGAGTCCGGCATCTTTACCATCGACGTCGACGGACGACACGGTGGATACGACTCCCTTAGCAAGCTGATCAAGATGGCCGGTCGCCCCGAGACGCTGTGGGGCAAATCTGGCAACGGCCTGCACCTGCATTTTGAGCACCCCGGTGGACACGTTCCTTCCAGAATCGGGGTGATGCGCGGGATTGATATTCGGGGTGACGACGCCGGAGTTGTCGCTCCCGGGTCGCGACACGAATCTGGCAAGCTGTACTCGTGGGGCGTTTCGCCCAGACGATGCAGACCGATCAAATTGCCAGACTCGTGGCTGTTTTTGTTGTCTCCATCTCCGCAGCGTTACGCAGAGAACAAAACTGCTGTCGCTGCGGACCAGAGAGGCAGTGTTACACAGAGAGTTCAGAGTGCGCATGAGGATCCAGAGCATTCAGGAGATTCACTTGGCCTCCCCCGCGAAAAATCGCGGGAGGAGGAGCCGGCCGAAAAGAGAATCCAGAAGGCGATCGACTCGACGATTCCCGACGGTCCCGGTCTGCGGCACCGGTTCGTCTTCGAGCTGATCAGGGCGCTGAAGGCAATCCCTGAGATTGCTTCGGCCGACCCGTTTGACCTGGAAGACATCGTTCGGGAGTGGCACGCCAAGGCTATTCACCGGATTGGCACGAAGGCGTTCGAAGAAACTTGGTTCGATTTTGTTGACGGCTGGCCCCGGTGCCGATGGGCGAAAGGAGAAGGTCCAGTGAGCGATGCACTAAACCGCGCGCGAGCGGCCGAAGTTCCCGAATTTGCGAAACGGTACGAGCAGCCCGGCCTTCGCCTATTGGTCAAGCTGTGCCGGGAGCTCCACGCGGTCGCCGGGAGGGATGCCGATGGCAATGACAGACCGTTTTTCTTGGCTGGCAGCACAGCCGCCGAATCCGTGAATTGTGACCGTCAAACAGCATGGCGCTGGCTGCGGTTGCTCGTGGCAGAGGGCGTTCTCGACCAAGTGCAGGTCGGCAGCCGCAAGGGCAGGCAGGCCTCGGAATACAAATACAACCCTGATGGCCGCGGGAACCGGACCAAACGATGCAGCCGCCGCGGAGGATTGTCTGACACGGTGGCCCCGCTCATCGCGAAGTGGAAGCGGCAATTGGATTCGCGATGGACCGGAAATGCGACGTGAGGCTTAAAGCCAAACGCAAGCGGCGCATCAATGGTCGCACCGCAATGCGAGGATCCCGCAGGGCATGGCGGGACAAAAGGATGATTGCCGACGATGGCCAAAGTTAGATTTCGACGACCAGACCAACGATCAAGTTCCACGGTGGAACCTGATTTTCCGTTCCCCCGATCCGAGAGGACGAATGGCCAACTCAACATCGTTGCCGATCAAGCCCGGCTACCGACCCGCGAAGTTCCCCAAGGAACGCCGGACGTGTGCGGCACACCAATGTCACCTTCAGCCGCGGTCCGCGCGGGGCGTGACATGGTGGCGCTGCCCGATCCTCGGGTGCGAAGTTGCCGAGAAAACACAATCTCGCAAGCGCCAACAAAAACATGCTGGAACGTCAAACACCGCTATTCCCGAAACTGATCAGATGCCCGAAAATTTAAACGTGGGTCGCGCATAAGCTACCGTGTAAACCGAGGCCGGCATGACAGGCATTCGGTGAACAGTGGCGCGGCTCGCTCGACCGCAGCGATGAGCCAGGTTTACCGGTCTGGCTGGATCACGTCGTTGCGGACCAACCGGCGACGGGGTGGGGCTTGACCGAGATGACCGTCAACGAGAATCATCCGTGGCAAACTCTCGCCACTCCGTCGCCGTTTTCCCACCTCAGCGCCGATTGCGGGACCCTGTTGCAGCTCGCATGCCGGCTCGAACGTGTCGCTGCCGAACTACGTCAGATCGACGAGTCCCTGAAAGGCCTGCCTGGAACGCCGCTGTCTTCGCTGGACGGCTTTGACCGTCTCTCGAAGCGGGTTCGCAAGGCGCTTGAAGCACGCGGAATTGAGAACGCCACGCAGTTGTCGATGGCGACCCTCGATCAGATTTTGCAGTACCGAGGTTTCGGCTCCGCCGCGATCGTCGAGCTGGAAAACTGGATGAAGTCTCACGGTCTGAGGTGCAGCGAGCATCCCCCCTATTACCTCAACAGCAGCCATTTCGCTTCTCTGCGGGGAGCTGTTGCAGGTTGAACGGTCCAACGCTATCGGTTCGGCACGTCCGCGCCTTCCGCCCACTCATTGCCCGGCTTGCTGGCAGTGAATGTCACGCACCGCTGTGGGTCAGGCTCTTCGAAGGCGAACGGCAACGGCCCGATGAACGCCGATCCGAATCCCGCGCCAACTCTTCGGGACATGACGCTGACGAGCGTTTTCACTTCCGCCTCCGTCTGAACGGGGGACGGCTTGACGCAGTCCCTGGGCGGATTCTTGGTGTCAACATTGTCGCTCGGCAACGCCAACAAATCGCCAGTGCCCCAAGCTGGGCTGACGAAGTCTACGGGACGCGCGCCGCGGCGTTCGAGGTACCATTGGAACCCCCAATGCCCCTGGAACCAGAGTGTTTGCCCTGCGGCATTGTCGCCGACCTTGGTGGCCAGATCGCGCCAAGAATTCGCCCACGCGTAATCGGCCTGGGCGACCGCCAACGACAAGACGAACGATGGAACGAGCGGGATCCATACGCGCCGAACACCTGCGGCCTCCAGGCGTCGAGCGACCAGAACGCCAACGGCCGGAGCCATCGGGAGCACGCTGCGAACGTTGTTCCCCCAATTCAGGTAAGACGCGAACACGAACGTGCCGACGATCCAGAGCGAGAAGATCACGAGGAGCGGTTGCTTACGCGCGTCGCTCATGCGGGGAACGGCCAACCAGAGCACCAAGACGCCAGCACTGACGAAAAGCCCAAGCTGGAGCGCCAGTGCCCACGTGGCAAGTCTGTGATAGCTGATCGCGCCGAGTTCGGGGCGCCAAGCGAGTATCAACGTCCAGACGGCGACAGCACCCAGGGCCAGGGTGGCCGCAACTGTGACGCGTTTCGAGAAGATCGCGGGAGCGAAGAACACGACCGGCAAGAACGATCCTCCCGCGAAGCTCAGACCGACAAGAGTCTTTGCCCAGAGTGGGACGCCACGGTCAACATCGGTCGCGACGCTGGAAGCGTGCAGCACGTGCACGGTGCCGTACAGTTTCCAGGTCCAAAACTCGAAAGCCGCGAAGATGAAGGCCGGCACCAAGAGCCAGAGGGCTGCGGCATACTGACGCGGGCGAGCGACGGCAAACGTGCAGGCCGCGAGCAGTGGGAACAGGCTCAGCGCGAAGTATTTCGTGAGCACCGCGAGAGCTACGAAGAGCGATGCTGCCGCAAGCCGGGGCCAATTCGAAAGTCGCAGGCCATCGATCCAAAGAGCCACCGCCCAAGCGAAGAAACAGGTCATCAACGTGTCGCACATGATGCTCGTGCTCGACGCGAGGAATGCGGGCGTCGCCAGTGCGACCGCCGCGGCAGTGACCTGGTTGGAAGTGACCGACCCGGCCAGCCTCCATGTCGCGAGCGTGGCACCGATCGCCGGCAAGATGAACGCCAGGTGCATCGCGACCTCGGATGTTCCGAAGAAGCACGCGACGGCGGCGATGTAATAGCTCGCGGCCGGCGGATTGTGGGTAGCGGTCCACATGGGCTGCCATGTGCCGTACCAGTTTGTCTGGAAGCCGTACGGGTCGAGCGGGTGTCGCTGGATCTGTTCGGTGGCCCACAAAAAGAGCGGATCGTCGAGTGCGAAGGCTTTGAACACGAACGGCAACAGGCACGCCGCCGTGACGACGCAGACAACAGCGACCGGCTTACGCATTGGATGGTGCCCGGAGCGCGTGAAGCACGGTTGTGCCAAGCGCTGGCTGGATCATAAGCGATATGGGGCAACAAACTCCACAACTCGTCACTGTCTGCATCGTCGCAAGGGCGGCAGAGATTCAGCGCGCCCGCGAATTGTCTTTTGCGTGGATCAAGCTACGCCGCCCGTCCACGCGACAGACTGCCGACGAAATGCTGCCGACGCCGCTGAGCCCAACCGGTGCCGGAATTCCGACGCATTGGCTGTGCGTCCTGACGCTCACTGTGGCCGATGCCGATCACATGCAAGTGTTCATCGAAACGCGCTCGGTTCCGGTGTCCGCCACGGTCGTCGGTCCCCAGGATGACGTGATGGATTCAAGGCTGGCAAACCGCGACCTTTGGCTCGCCCGCAATGGACTGAGGGTCGTGGCCTGATGCCAAGTTCAACAGTCGCTCCCAGCAGCGATATCACAACGACCGACTGGTCGACGACAGGCTCGAATTTCAACGGCGTTCTGTCGGCGAGCAGCGGGGCCGGAGACGGAACACACTACGTCGATCAAAGTGCCGGGACCGGTGGCACGAATAACCTGGTTTTGGGCTGCACGTTCAACACCACCGGGATCGTGTCCATTACGGGCGTGACCTATACCGTTCATTGGGAAACTTCTGGCAAAGGTGGGACGTCGGATTTTCAGTTGATTCTGAAAAGCAACGGCGGCGCCACGACGCTCGCCTCGATGGCTACGTTCATCACGACCAGCAGCACTTCCGAGGTTGCGTCGGGCCCGACGGCGATGACGCTCAACAACTCAACGCCCAGCAATTGGACCAACTTTCAGATGGTCGTTGAAACCTGCTTTTCAGGATCCCCTTCGGGGAACTTTTTCGGCTTGAACGTCTCGATCACTTATACGACGAGCAGCGGAGTAACGTCGGTCATGTCGACGGTTTTCGATCACATGTCCGGCGGAATGCAAACCCTCGGGATGAACTTCTAGTGCTTATTGACTATCAACTCAGCCAGACATCGATCGTGCTGCGGGTCAAGGTGCGCGACACCACTAGCGGCAACGGTAAAACCGGTCTCGCAACATCGTCGGGCGGAAACATCACGACAAGCGGCCTGATCATCGCCGCGATCGCCGACGTCGAGGCGAGCACGACGGCCTACACCGTCGCCGCGACACATGTGCAGACGATCGCGACACTCGGCACCTTTGCGGCTCCGACCTCCAGCTGCTGCCGGTGGGGCGAAGTCGACAGCACCAATCACAAGGGCATCTATGAGCTGCAACTCGACAATTCGCGATACGCGGTCTCAAGCGCGAAGAGCCTGACGGTTTCGATCAGCGGCGTAAGCGGGATGTTTGATTGCGATGTGGTGATCCCGCTTCGCGCGACGAATCCCTACGACGGTGTGCACGGTGGCATGTCCGCCCTGCCCAATGCGGCGGCGGCCGCCAGCGGCGGACTGCCCACGGTCGGCACGGGCAGCGGCCAGATCAGCGTCACCGATGGATTTGTCCAACTGGCTGAACAACCGATCGTGCGGACCGGAACCGCTCAGGGCGGCGCGTCGGCCTCGATCACGCTCGATTCCGGGGCATCTTCGTCGAACAGCTTTTACAACGGCATGGTCGTCTCGATTGTCTCGGGCACTGGCTCGAGCCCCGTGCAAACGAACCTGATCACCGCCTACGTCGGCAGCACCAAGGTCGCGACGTTGGCGAATAACTGGACGACGAACCCCGACAACACCAGCGTGTTCATCGTCAGCCTGTTGCCGCTCGCGAACCTCCTGCAATGGTTCTGGGGGACGCAAAGCGCGGTGGATTCCAACGGCTTCCCGAACGTGGCCGTGGCCGACTGGAAGAACGCAACAGCGCCAGCGATGACGGGGGACGCTTACGCAAGGCTAGGAGCGCCGGCCGGGGGCTCCGTTTCGGCGGACATCGCGGCGGTCAAAGGCGTGCTGCCCACGGCCCTCACGGGTGCAGGCAACATCAAAGCCGACGCATTGGCAGTCAATGGAGTCGCGACGTCCTCCGTCACCGCGGTTAACGCCAATGTCGGCACGACTCAGCCGACAAACTTCACGGGCACAGGCGGATCGGCGCTCGTGCAAAGCGACGTCACGGATTGGAAAGCCAGCGCCGCTCCAGCGATGACCGGCGACGCTTTCGCCCGTCTGGGTGCCCCCGCTGGGGGCTCGGTCTCGGCCGACATTGCGGCGGTCAAGCTCGACACGGCGCATCTCTCAAACGAGTGCATCAGCAATTCGATCGCCAGCGGCACGCCACTGGTCGGATCGTTCATCGGCAACACCGGCCTGAGCAGCACGGACAACTTCTATTCCGGCTCGATGCTGGCATTCACGTCGGGCGCGAACAAGGGCATCGCTCGCGCGATCAGCAGCTATACGGGCTCGACCAAGACGTTCAGTTTCACGGGAGCGACGGGTGCGATTGACGCGCCCTTCCCGACCGCACCGTCGGTTGCGGACACCTTCGACATCCTCGGCCGCGCGGCCTCCGGGACATAAGAGAACATGGCAAGTCACTGGTTCGACAAAGCGTTGACGCAAATCATCAGCAGCTACATGGTTTCTGGCAGCACGATCAAAGCGTGTCTCTGCATGACCAACACGACGGCCGACACGCAATTCAGCCCGGCATTTCTTTCAAACATCACGACCCTCGATCGCTGCGACGGGACGAACTACGCCGATCAGACGATTTCAGGCCCGACGGCGACGCAGGACGACACCGACCAGCAGGGAATTTTCAGCGGCGGGAACGTGACGTTCGCCTCACTGGGTGCTGGCTCTCGCCAGACCCAGGGCGTCTTGATCTACAAATTCGGCACCGGCGACACCGACAGCACGCCACTCATCTGGGTCGATTTCTCCAGCCCAGTTACGCACAACGGGACGGACTTCGCGATCAGCTGGAACAGCGGCGGAATTGGGGTTGTCCAAAACGGTTGAAGCAAAATGAGCTATGAGACTTCAATTCTTCGTCAACGTTCTTCCGAGAATCGCAGTCACCGTCAGCCCGGTGCACGCGACCGCGAACGTTTTGCCCGTGCGGCCAACGCAAGTTGTGTCGATCGGCTCGGCAGTGCACGCCACGGCTTCCGCGCCTTCCGTCGCATCTGCGGCGCAGATCAACCAGGTCACTCCCAAGCCGGTCGTGGCATCGGCCCTGGTGCTGCTTCCGGGCTTGCGATCAACGCTGCGAATCACAAAGGCGCCGGTTCACGCCACGGCGCTGGCCAAGCTGCCCGGCGAAGTTCTCGCTCCATCTGCGCCGGTTCACGCGACTGCGAACATCCTCGCGCCAAGGCTGTCGATGATCGTGCGCCCGGAGCCAGTGCACGCTTCGGCCATCGTGCTCAGCCTGCTGTTTCCGAAGATGACGTCTTATCTGTGCACGCTCGACGCGAGCCCGACCTACATTTGCCAGCTCGATGCCGTGCCGGCTTTCAGCTGTGACCTGGACGTGATGCAAAGGTGACAACCTGTGGCTGGGTTCATTTACGCCGACAACAATTACAACACCTTCCGTGTCAGCCCCGTAGTCTCCGAGTCGGATGGCACGATTCAAACGACGGTCGTGTTCTCGGTCACCGTATACGACTCGACGGGAAGCCCGGTGTCGGGCGCGACCGCCATGTCGACGGCGTTCAGGGCGACGAAACAGGATAACGCTGTCGTGTGTACAAACAACTTCGCGGCCGGCAGTTTCACCATTGACGCCGCGGCAACTGGGCCCTTCGCCGGGATGATCAAGTTCACTGCCGCGCCGCTGAATTGTGTGTTGAGGCAATAAGCAAGAATGACCTTAATTCGTGAAATGGAGAACTTGCGAATGAGCGGCGGCTCCGGTGATACGCAGGCGAAGAGCGAATTCAAGATGGGCTTTGCCGTGGGCGTCAGTGGCGGCGCATCCGGCAGTAGCTCATTTACTGTCAACGGCATGGGCGTCAGCGGCAGAGAATTTGTCGCGATGTGCCGAGCGCGCAATGTCGATTTGCGGATGGTCCTAAAAGCCTGCTTGGGCGAGGACATGCTGAATGCCATTTGAAGTTGGCGTCGCGACGCCTGACGAAATTGCCCTGATGGGCGTGCAAACCTTCCTGCAAGAGAACGCCGGAACGGTTATCACGTTCGCGTTTGCGCTCCAAGGCAACGTCGTTATCAAGGGCAGCGATGTTCATGGCAAGGTGCTGGGCCAGATGAACGATCGCAACGGCCGGCACTACGAAGTCGAGTTTGGGTTGATGGGCAATCCAGTCCGCAAATGGTTCACCGAATCGCACCTGATCGGTGCTTAGGGAATTGACACGTGAAAGTAACACGATCGGTCACGCACACGGTCGACGGTGTTCAGGTGGAGCATACCTGGACCATCGAGTCCGACGGCGACGTTACCGGAGTGCTGGACGAGGTCGAGCGGCGCATTGTCGAGATCGCCAATTTGGGCGACGCCTCCGATCCGACCATCACAGAATCGTCGGTCACTGCCCAAAAAGCGTGGCTTGAGAGTTTCAGGGAAGGCGTCAAATCATGAGCGCGTTACCCCGACCCAATTCACCGAATCCCGGCAGCATCGTCGACGTCACCTATCAGGTGGCTCCAGGCGAAGTCCTGACCGAAACGTTCGACTTCTCGACGCGCCCCCTGAATGCCGGCGAAGCGCTGACGACGGTTGCCAGCTCGACCGTCACCACGTTCTCCCGCAATGCCCAGAGCACTTTGACCGTCGCCAGTACGTCGATCACCGGAACGGTCCTGACATTCTCACTGTCGGGCCAGATCGCGCCCGCGTCGTATCTAGTGGAGATTCTCGTGAACACCACGACGAGCGGCGCACCGAATCAGGTTCGTGCGGCAATGGTCGAAGTGATTTGCGTGGGAACGTGAAGAATGGAACGCGACGACGAGGTGCCCAGCAAAATGGATGTGATGACCGGCCGAGGATTGCCGCGACACCGGAGCCATCAGCAGGAACGGGATCCTAGGTCAGAGGGAGAGGAGGAGCGGAACAGGCTGGAGCGGGCCGAAGCCGACGCAGCCAAGGCCAAGCTGATCCCGCTGTACTGCGAACGGATCGAGCAGGGATTGGCGATATTCGACGGACGGCCATTGACGCCAAACCAAGTTGCGCAGGTTAACCATGAAAGCCACGGTTGAATATCGCCCAGTGCCAGGACACCTGAACTACCGCGTGGGAGATGACGGCAGCGTTTGGAGTCGCGCCCGTGGCGAATGGAAGCAGCTGTCGCCATACGGAAGCGCGCAGCCGACGGTTACGCTCTCGGGTCGCGTGAAAATGTCGGTTGCCCGAATCGTGCTGCTCGCGTTTGTCGGCGAATGTCCAAAAGGCATGAGAGGACGCAACATCAATCGGAACACCGACGACTGCCGGCTAAGCAACCTGAAGTATCTGTCACGCAAGGAATCGCAGCGGGATGTTCCGCCACCTCCGCCCATGCCAGGTGAGGACAACCCGCAACATAAGCTGACAAGCGACAACGTGATGGAGGTTCTCGCCCTCATTGACCAGGGAATCCCGCAGCGCGCCGTCGCTCGACGTTTCGACGTATCGAAAAATTGCGTCTACCAGATCATCCATGGGATCAAATGGGGCTGGCTCACTGGACGCAAGTTGGAACAGAAGGCTGTGGCATGATCGACACGCACAGCAGCGGTCGCCGCGTTCGTCCTAATAGGCTCCGTCGTTATATGGCGGTGCGAATAGCTCGATCCTCTTTTTGCTGCGGAGCACTTTGTGGAGAACGAAGTGAAACGCGAGTGGGGAATAGGTTCTTTTTTGGATGGTAGTCTGGGTAATCCGCACGGGGAACCCGCACCAAATTGATTTGATTCATCACGCCCCGGGGATGGCTGTGGCGCGACAATTTGTCCGCCATGGCGGACATTTTGCCAAGCGAACGAACGGCAGGCCAGACCGCTGAGTGGGCTAACGTCGGACCTATGGCTGACTGAAAAGAGAAGGCGACGCAGGAATGACTGACCCGCAATTCCTGATATTTGAGAGGCCGAACGGCCGCACGATCGTCAACGTGGCGTCGATCGATATGATCCAGGAGAACGACGACGCGATCTTAGGAAAGGGGTGCGACGTGCTGCTGAATTCGGGCTCGACGGTGCGGGTCGCGCAGCAGTTCGACGACGTCGAGAAGGTCCTGAGGAACATTTCCCGGGGTGAGTCATGATGACCGGAGAACCCTCGGTCGAGTATCACGTCGACGACCGCAAGTTACTTGAGGGACTGAAGGCGGCCGAGGCGTCGCTGCAACGGTTCGGCCAAGACTGGCGCGAGCGTCACGCCCAGATCGTCCGCGAGCGGATCGCAGCCGGGTCGTTGGGCATCTCGATCGCGCTGCTGCACGTTCCCCTTCCGATGCCCGGCCGGATGGCGCGCACCATGAATTTTGGGACGCATGGCCACCGCTGAGCTGTCGCGCGCCGAGTATCAGAACGAATACCACAAGGCGCGTCGGTCCCAACGCCGGGAGATCGGGCTTCCAGATCCCTACACCGCCGAAGAACTGGCGCTCCGCGCCCGGTGTCGCGACAGCCTGAAGTTCCACCTGCAAATCTGCTACCCCGAAGCGTTCTACCTGCCGTTTTCGCACGAGCAAGACGAAGAGATCGCAACGACCCAACGGATCATTGTTGAGGGCGGCCTCTCGGCTCGTGCCGCGCCCCGCGGCGACGGGAAGACTACGCGTGCGGCCCGCGCCGCTCTCTGGGCCATCCTGGAAGCCTACCGCGAATTCGTGACGATCGTCGGTGCGACCGAAAAGCTGGGCGAGAAGCTGCTCAAGCTGATCAAGTTCGAGATGGAAAACAACCCGCTGCTCTGGCGGCTCTACCGTCGGGAGTTGTGGGGGATCGCCCAACTCCGGAACGATGCCAAGCGGTGCATCGGACAACTCGCAGGGGGTGAGCCGACCCGGATCACGTGGGCCGTCGATCAGGTCGTCATGCCGACCGTTCCCGGCAGCCTGTGCTCAGGCTCAATCCTGACCGTCTCGGGCATCACCGGGGCGATCCGGGGTCAGATTCACGAGAAACCCGGGGGCCGTGTCGTGCGGCCGTCCCTCGTGCTCTTGGATGACCCACAAACGCGAGAGTCCGCCAAGTCGCCGATGCAGTCAAAAGACCGCGCAGCCACCATCAACGGGGACGTCCTGGGCCTAGCTGGACCCGGTGTCGCGATTGCCGCGGTGATGCTTTGCACGGTCATTCAGCGCGGCGACCTGTCAGACACGTTCCTGGACCAGAGTAAGCACCCGGAATGGCAGGGCCACCGGTCACCGATGGTGTACGTTTTCCCCAAGAATGAGGCGCTTTGGGAGGAGTATCGCGAGAAGCGGGCCGACTCCTACGCCACGCGAAAGAATTGCAGCCTTGCGACTGAGTTCTATCAGGCCAACCGGGAGGCGATGGACGAGGGGACTGAAGTCTCATGGCCCGAGCGCTTCGACACAGGCGAAGCGAGCGCCCTACAGCACGCGATGAACCTAAAGTTTCGGAACGAGAGCGCTTTCTGGGGCGAGTATCAGAATGCGCCGCAAGATGAACCGTCGGGCGACCTGGTGATTCTCAGCGCCGACGAGATTATCAAAAAGCTGAGCGGGTTTGCTCAGGGAGTTGTGCCGGTCAACTCGGACGTCCTGACGGCGCACATCGACATTCACGACGAGGTCCTTTACTACGCCGTCGGGGCTTTCGCGCCCGGCTTCAGCGGTCAGATCATTGACCGGGGCACGTTTCCGCCGCAGCCGACCAGCTATTTCACGCTGCGGAAGGCCCCGCGCCGGCTCTCGCACCTTTACACGGGCGTGGCACTCGAAGCGGCGATCGTCAAAGGCCTCGGCGAGCTGATCGACCAGATTGTCGGCAGGGAGTGGAAGCGCGAGAACGGCACGGTCGCCCGCCTTAGGTTTGTCATCATCGACTGCGGCTATAAACCGGAACAGGTCGAGCTGGCCTGCCGCATCTCGAAATATGCCCCAATCCTCATGCCTTCCCGCGGCATCGGCGTCGGCGCGACCGATATGCCATTTGCCGAACGCGACAAATACAAGAAGGCCGCCGCAAGGGGCGACAACTGGTACATCTCGGCATCGAATGCGAGCGGCGTCGCGCGGATTTGGTTTGACTCCAACTATTGGAAGACGTTTCTGCACGGTCGCCTTTGCACGCCACTCGGCGCGTCTGGGTGCCTCTCGCTGTTCAACGCTAAGCCGGCGGCACTCGAATGTTTTGCCGAACATCTGACTGCGGAGTTCCCCCGCGAGGTGCTGGCCCAGGGCCGACGCGTCGTGCAATGGGAACTGAGAACAGGTCGAGACAATCACTGGCTCGACAACACGATTGGTTGTCACGTCGCCGCGTCGCGACTTGGCATGGCACTAGAAGGTCAAGCGCGCGTGCCAGTCACGCGGGCACAATCCCGGCCACGAAACCGGGTGAGCTATATCCAATGACGAAAGATAGAAGCAACGTAGTCCCGATCAAGCGCCGCCCCGGCGTGTCTGATGTATTTGGCGTAAAGCTGGATGCCCCCGACCTGGACCAACGAAAGTCCGGGCGGCCACCGGGCAGCAAGACGCAGGAGGTCCCCTTCGTTGAGGCTGTCTTGACCCGCTGTCGTTGCGGAAGCACTGAGCGATCAAAATACACTCACCGACGCGAGCACGCGTTCTCAGGCGTGACTCCAGATGGCGTCGCCTATACGCACACTGTATGGCACGACACCACGTGTCTAAAATGCGGCCAGCGTCGAGTGGACATTGCGCGAGAGAACAGGGTGCAAAATGCCGACTGACCTTCCCGAACTGACGGAACGGATGATCGAAGAGATTGGACCGATCGAGGTGCCCACGTCGCTGTCTTTGCCCGGCGCGACCTTCGCAAACGCTAAGTGCAAGGCTGCCGACGGGACACTCAGGATCACGGCGAGCACGCACTTCTGTGCGAGCGCCGCCCTCGGCAACGCCAAGGCTAACGTCCAGGTCTGTACCATCGGGCGAGCATTCCTGGCATGGTGGGAGTCGCTCCAAGGCACGCTGAGCACGGACGGGAAAACGTGGGATTACGAGATCGTCCTGATGCCGTTCAAAAGTGGCGCTCAAACTATCCTGATTTGAGAGGGCGACAATGAACAGCCCCGGATGGGGAGTGTCGTTCGACCAAGCCAACGCGGCTTTCCTATCGATCGCCGCCGGCTGCCTGAAGATGGGCGAGCCTGTCGTGCGGCCCGTCTGGGGCCACAATCCTCTGCGCAGGCTCTTCCGCACGCCGCTCTACTACCAGATCGAATTCCGATTAGAGAGCGTCGGCGGGTCGAACTGGACTCCGCCTGGGAGGGCGACGAAGTGATGCGGTTTTTCCTCGGCGCGAACGTGAAGGGCGAAGTAGTTTTGTTCGTCCAGCGGGCGGGTGACGAGCGCCCCGTTCCGGTTTCCGAGTCCGCCGGAACCTGGGACTATTGGATCGATGCTCTCGACAGCGCGGGACTTCCGATGGGCCAATTCGTGCCGGTCAGTATTGAAAAGGCGCTCTAGATGTTGCGAACCGAATGGCCGGAGCGCTGCGCCCGCGTCGAGGTGCCGGCAAGCGCCTTCGCAGAGTTCCGCAAGGCAATTCCGGCAAACGCCATCGTTGTCGAGGTGAACGCGCTCACCGACGGGGCCGACGATACCGGTGAGGTCGAAGTCTTCGTCAGCCATCCACTGCTGAAAAAGGTCGAGCCGGGTTATCTGCCGCCGACGACCATTCCGCAGTTTTCGATGAGCATTTGCGAACGAAGGACCCCCAACACCAAGACTGGGGGCTGGGAATCCGAGCCAGTGCCCGGCTCTCGTTCGACGCGTTTCCTGAATTGGGGCGATCAACACGACCGTGGAGCGGATGACATGCTTACGAGAGAAGGGCTGGCGGAACTGCGGAGGGATGCCACCTATCGCAGTGGGATGGGAGAGCGGATCGAAGTCAATCCGGCGATTCTCTTGCAGATGCTCGACGTCTGCGACGCTCACGCCGAACTGGCCGTGCAGTGCGTCGACTGCAAAGGCCACATGTCGCCCAAGAATCCAGACCTCACGCTTCTCGACCTCGCGGCCCGAACCTGCCTCTGTCCTCGCTGTAAGGCGCTTCGCGAGCGGGTCCCGAAGCCGAACCAACCAACACGGCCCGGGAACTTTTGGCACAAGTGCGCCTGGCACGGCAACAAGGCCGAGTGGCATCCCGTCAACGTCGATGCGGGGCATCGCGGCCTGACCGTTTATCACATCGGAAGCGAAGAGGATTACGACGTCTTCGATATCGACGGTGAATGGGGCGCTGAGATCATCGACCCCGCTCAACCCGCGCCGACAGCCTGAAGTAGAAAGTATCTAAGGTACTTTCCCGTCTCCGCAGAATCGGTTGCCCTGTCCAAACTATAAGGATATGGCAAACAACGCTGTGGCGATTGCCCAGATTCAGGCCCTGCTAAACACGGGCGCGACGCAGGTCATCGTCGACGGACAGACCGTCACGATCAGCCCGGCATCGCTGCGCAAGCGGCTCCGTCTGCTGATGGCCTCCGACGACACGAATGCCGGGCGACGTCCGCTCGTGTCGACGGTCAACCTTGGTGGCTATTGGCGCCCCGACTTCTGTGGGGGCTGTCCGACGCCGTGAAGTTGAAGCCCCCCGCTTGGATTGAAAACCGGCTCTCGCAATTCTTCGGCGAGCATGGCCAATCGCGTCTCGGTTATGACGCGGTGAAGTTCGACAACAAGCGCCGCCCGGCGACCGGTCGACTGCTTTGGGAAGAGCGCGAGCTGATGGAAAATCAGCGGCGCTTGCTCGTCTCCGACACCCGCGACCTTCAGCGCAATTTCACCATCGCCGCTTGGGCGATTCGCAAACACCTCGACTTCGTCGCGTCGTTCAATTTCAACTGCCGGACCCCCGACAAGGGCCTCAACGTCGAGATCGAAGCGCTGGTCGAGGAATGGTCCCGCAAAGAAAACTTTGACGCCTGCGCGCGCCACGACCGCCAGCGGTTCATTCGCTTGCTCGAGGCGCGTCGCTACGTCGACGGCGATATCGGCGTCTTGAAGATCATCGACGGCACGGTGCAGGCGATCGAGGGCGACCGCATCCGCAATCCGTTCGGAGCGATGGACCTCGTGCCCGACCCGGGCCTCTTGGGCGTCAACCTGAAAGGGTTGATCGAGGGCGCGATTCTTGATGACCGGGGCCGCACGACCGGCTACGTCGTCAACAAGCGGACGCTCTACGGCGGCTTCATCCCGGAGCGTGTCGTTTCCTCGGCCGACCTGCTCTTGCACGGGTGCTTCGATAGGTTCGACCAAGTTCGCGGGGTGTCGCCGATCGCCGCCGGCCTCAATCAGTTCAAGGACGTTTACGAAAACTTCGACTTCGCGCTGGCGAAAATGAAGATTGCCCAGCTGTTCGGCATGGTGCTGACGCGGGATTCGGATGACGCGCCCGCACCGACATATCCCGAATTCACCGACCCCAGCGTCACTGACGACAGCAGCCAGAACCCGGCGAAAACGGCTGCGGAGACCAATAAGGCCCGCTACGAAATCAACTTCGGCCGCGGCCCGGTCATTCTCGACATGGACCCCGGCGACGATGCGAAGTTCCTGGAAAACAAGACCCCATCGACGGAGTTCAAAGAGTTTACTCAGACGATTATCCAGGTCGCCTTGAAGGCGCTCGACATCCCGTTCTCGTTCTACGACGAGGCCTACACGAATTTCTTCGGCTCACGCTCTGCGCTGATGCTCTACCTCAAGAGCGCCGAGTTCAAGCAGCACGAGGTGCGCGAGGTCTTGCGGCATCTCACGGTTTGGAAGCTGATTCTCTGGATCGCCAGCGGCCGCTTGATTTTGCCGCGCGGAATGAGCGTCGCGGACATCAAGTTTCACTGGATTCCGTCGGGCGTGCCCTGGTGGAACCCGCAACAGGAAATCACCGCCGAGTTGTCGGCGATCGCCGGCACCTTACAGGACTTCGACGAGATTCGACGCGAGCACTTTGGCGACAGCTGGTATGACGTGATCGACCGCCAGGCGGAGCAGCGAGCCTACGCGAAGTCCAAGGGCGTTCCCATCTCCCTGCCGACGACACTGGCCCCACAAGCGGCCGATGACGCGGCACTTCACGAAGTTCCCGGAGCCGCAGCATGAACACCAAATTAGAGTTTTTGCGCAAGCGCCCCAAGCATAGCCGCACGGCTGTCGCCCGCGGTCTGCCGGCGATGGATAACGTCGCCGATGGCGAAGACGACGACGCCGAACCGGTCGTGCGCGATGGGGGAGACTTCGGAGCCGGACTAATCAGCGGCGTTTCGGTCGCGACCCGCGGCGAGGCTGAAGGGCATGATTTCTGGCTCGACGGGTCGTTTCTCGACAGTCTCGTTAACTCGATCAACAGCGATCCGGCCGGAAAAGGGCTGAAGAGCCGCTTTACGCACCCGTCGTTGTCTGGCGACGGCATGGGCTCATTCCTGGGTCGCCTCAAAAACGCCAGTCGAGACGGCGACGTTGTGCGGGGCGATCTGCACTTGGCAGAGTCCGCGCACGACACGCCCGACGGCAACCTCGCCGGCTATGTGATGGATCTCGCTGAAGAGGACCCCGCGGCCTTCGGTATGTCCATCGTCTTCGATCACGACGAGGACGACGAGGATGAATACACGATCGCCAACGGTGGCAATCGTGGAACCGGCACGAAGGGCGAAGGCGGTGCTCTCTGCGACCGCGACGAAATGATGGTGGGCTTCAAGAGCCAAGACGAAAGGAATGTCGGCAACCTGATGCACGCGCGTCTCAAAAAGCTACGCGCGGCGGACGTCGTCGACTCGCCAGCCGCCAATCCCGACGGCCTGTTCCTGAGTCGCAATACGGTGGCCGCCGAGGCGTCGCAACTCGCGTCATACGCGCTCGGGCTCACCGAATCGAAACCCGTTTCCTCTCAGCTCGACATTCACCCCGACAGGCTCCGGGGCTTCCTCGGGCGTTTCCTTGAATCGAATGGCCTGACGATCACCAAAAAGGGTGCTTCCATGTCCGAACCCGCAAAACAACCCGAAGTGAAGACCGAACAAAAAACCGATCCGACTCCCGCGCCCGAGGCGCTGTCGAGGGAGGACGCTTTGGCCGCAGCGCGCCAAGAGGCGAAGCGATTCGCCGATGCCTTCGGTGCTCAGGGAGGCGCTTGGTTCGCGGAGGGCAAGACCTTCGAGGAGTGCCAGGTGTTGCAGCTGGCGGAACTCCGCAAGCAGAACACTGAACTCGCCGAGCGCCTCAAGGCTGTCGGGGGCGGTCAGCCCGCGCCGGTCAGTTTCGGCGGTGCCGATCCCAAGGCGAAGGAAAGCGATCCGAAGTTTGTGGCGCTGAAGAATGCGTTGGGGTCCGACAGCCTCGCGCGGTTCGCAGCTGGAATGAAGTTCACGAAGGCGCAGCCGGCGCAGTCGCCGGCCGCTTAAGGAATCCGTCCCGATGAGGGTTGCTCCGGCCGGGGCACCCTCAATCGGGTTGATCACACGAATGAAAACCGGGACGGAACCGAAAAGGTTCCGGTCATGGCGAACGCCTATCCGACGCTGTTTGACATTGCGGTTCAGAACGGGGCCGACCCCCTTGCTGGTCTGATCGACGAAACGATGAAGGCAACGCCGGAGGTTCGCTTGGGCGCTGCCCGAACGATTCCCGGCATTAACTACCGTGTGAATGTTCGCACGGCGCTCCCGACGATGGCCTTTCGTGCCGCCAACCAGGGCACCGCGTCGACCAAGTCGACTTACGAGAACCGGTTGACCGAATGTTACAACCTGAATCCGATCTGGCAGTGCGACAAGGCGGTTGCCGATTCGCACATCGATGGAGCGGCAGCCTACATCGCGCTGGAAGGGTCGGCGATGACGCTGTCGGCGTTCCAGTGGGCGTCGTCGCAGTTTTACTACGGTAACGCTGTCGGCACGGGCAACGACGTCAACGGCTTCCCTGGGCTGATCCAGGGCTACAACACCGCGAACATCATCGACGCCGGCGGCACGACCGCGAACACCGGGTCGTCTGTCTGGATGGTGAAGTTCGGCCCGACCTACTGCCAGTGGGTGGTGGGGCAGAACGGCAACATGAGCCTGACGGACGTCGTCGAGCAGATCCTATTCGACACGAATAGTCTGCCGTATCCCGGCTACGTCCAAAGCTTGATGGTGCGGCTCGGTCTGCAATTCGGCAATACGAAAACGATCGTCCGTATCAAAAAGCTGACGGCCGACAACCTCTGCACGCTGACCGACAAGATGATTTCGGACGCGCTCGCGCTGTTCCCGGCGGGTTACGAGCCGGACGTCATGTTTATGACGCGGCGGTCCCGCTCTCAGCTTCGCGACAGCCGCACAGCGACGAATCCGACCGGCCAGCCGGCACCGATTCCCGAAGAGGCCTTCGGCGTTCCGATCGCCGTCACGGACGGCATCAGCAACACGGAATCCCTCACTCTCTAATCCCCGCTGACATTCGGTCAAAGACCGTTTTTGGAGACCTTCAAATGGGTTACGCAGTTCAAGACGCCTTGCTGAGCAACACGACCGCGCTGCCCAGCTCGGCATCGAGCACGGTGCATGCGGCCTCGTTCGACCTTGAAAATGGGCCGTTCGGTGACGCAGTCGCCGACTTCCAGTTCAACGTCTCGATTCCCGCGCTGAACGCGACCGAGTTGCCCAACGGCGACACGCTCACAGTCGACATCGAGCACTCGCTCGACAACTCCAGCTGGACGACTTTGATTCCCCAGGTGCTCGTCGCCACGGGTGCCGGAGGCGTCGGTGCTGCGGCGGCGACGTTCGCGACGCGGCTCCCCGTCGACGTCAACCGGTATGTCCGATCGTCGGCAACGACGGGCTCGGGCACTGGCACGATGGCGGCCTCCAATATGACCTGCTGGCTGTCGTTCTAAGGCGTGGCCCTTGTCCATCGTTTCCGGCGCGATCAACGCGGCCCTGGGCATCGTCCAGACGCTGAATGGGGTGACGGTCGATTACGTCGTCACCGAAGCGGACGTGACGATCCCGGGGATCCAGGCGGTCAAGGGCAGCACCAAGACCGAAACCGCTGACAACACCGGAACGATCATCGAAGCCCGAGAAGTCGATTGGCTGATCGCCGCTTCGCTGATCACGGTCAACGGAGCGAAGGTCAACCCGGCCGAAGGCGATCAAGTCGTGTTCGTGAACCCGTTCAAACAAACAGAGACGTGGGAAGTGAGGCCGCTGGCCGGGCAGAAGTGCTTTCGTCCAATCGACACGATGGGAATGTATCTGCGCATCCACGCAAAGTTGAGGAGCGGGGCCTAAATGCCAGAAGCGGTGATTCAAGAGCTAGCCGACTTCGTCGTCGAGCAGATCAACGCTAACGCAGCGACCTTCGGAACGTGGGGCGCGGACAACGGCACGATCGCAGCGACCCGGGTTTATCGCATCAAAAAGGACCTGACAGACGCGCCCGGCATCACTGGCGTCCCGCTTGTGCAAGTCTCGTTCTACGACGAGACGATGCAGCTCCTTAATCGCGAGCTGGCATCGCTGCGAACGCTCGCGCTCAACGTTTGCATCATTCAGAACGTCAACCCCGACGACAACTCGCAATGCGACCCGCTGGTGGCCCTCTCAGATCAGCTGGTCAATTTTTTTATTCCGATCGGCGTCCAAATCGGCAGCCATCGGTATGCCCTGTCAGTGATCGAGAAGCCCGCTCTCTATCTTCCTGAAGATCTCGACCAAGAGGCTGCTTTCGTGTCCGTGACGCGGTTCATCTACCAGTTGGCGATGTGATGCAAGCCGGTTTCCGAATCGACCAAGTCAAAGGGATGTTCTTCGACAGTCCGGCTGTCACGAAGGCCGTCGAGGCCTCCGAGCGCGAGCCCCTGTCGAAGGCGGGTGCCTTCATCCGTCGCGATGCGCAGCAGTCGATCCGCAGCGGCAAGAAAAGCGCGCAGCCCTTCTCTCCCCCGAAGAGCCACACGGGGCTGTTCAAGCGGAACATTTTCTTCGGTTGGGACGCGAGCAGTCGCTCAGTCGTCGTCGGTGCCGCCCTCTTTGCCAAGAACGCGGGCAATTCCGTGCCCGCATTGCTCGAAGGCGGCGGTCCCGGGCTCGTCCGCCGGCGCGGCAAGCTCTTGCGAGCGAACTTTCAGCCGCACCCGTACATGGGTCCGGCACGTGAAAAGAACGAGGAAAAAATCGGCAGCGTGTTTGCCGACAGCGTGAAGGGTTAGGTCCATGACTGGAAGCGCGGTTAGTTACACGATCGGCCTCAACGGGCTGTTCTATCTCAATTCCGGGTCGTACGGCTCCCCGACGTGGGGCATCGTCAACAACATCGTCGACCTCGACACTGAAATGCAGATGGGCGAGGAAGACGCCTCGAACCGCGCGCAGAGCGGGTTTAAGACCATCATGCCGACGCTGGACGAATGGTCGATCGAGGGCGGCATGCTCTACAACCCCTCGGACACCAACTGGCAGACGTTCAACACGTCCCGCGCGGCCCGCACTCCGATCGACCTCACGCTGCGCGATCAGGCGATCGCCAACACCGGCTCACAGGGCCCGCGAGTTCCCACGGCCTATATCACCAAGTTCGGCCGCAAAGAGCCGCTGAACGGCGTGATGACGACCCCGCTCGCGATCAAGCCGGGTCCCGGCAGCAATCCCCCGAGCTGGATGACTACGTAAACCAAAAGGACATTCTCACATGCCGACGCGCACGCCAATCGATATCGCCAAAGACCTTCAATTCGGGCTCACCCGCGCCCACCAGGACATCGTCGCTCAGCAGCTTTCGTGCTGGCTGGCCGTCTGCGGTGCCTACGCGCCGAACGAGGCGGCCGATCCGGGCGCCGATTCGTTGGGCATGAAATTGACCGACGCTCAACGGAAGGACCTGCGTTCGGTCATCGTCAGTTCGCACACCGACGACGAACTTTACAAGTACCAGGGCGATCGCCGCGGACACCTCGCCGTCGACGAGGCGATTCGCCTGCGTCTCGATCCCAACAAGCCGCACCCGTTCGAGAAGATTCGCCACGTCGACGTCGACCGGCGCAAGGCACTCGACTTCGTGACGAAGTTTCTGCAAGCGCAGACCGCTCCGCCCGCTCCGGTGAAGACGTCGATTGACGGTGCTCCCACCAAATGAAGCAATTCAAGGACTCTAAGAGCCGCCCTTGGAACGTCTCTGTGACGGTCTCCGCGATGGAGCGTGTTCGCGATCTCTGCGGAGAGAACATCTCCGACCTGATCCAAGGCGAGCCGCCACTCGGCGTCCGGTTGACGACCGAACCGATGCTATTCGGCAACGTCCTTTGGGGGGTGCTGCAACCGCAGGCGGAAGCCCAGGGCGTCTCCCGCGAGGAATTGCTGGAGATGGAGGGCGAGCAATATGCGGAAGCCTTCGACTGCCTGATGGGGGAACTCGTCGGTTTTTTCCAGAAGTGCGGCCGGAAGGAGCAAGCGATTGCGCTGACGAAGCAGCTCGAAGTGCTGACGGCCGCAGCGAACTTGGCGACGAAGCGGGTGGAGAACCTGAACATCGAGAAGCTGCTCGCGTCGACGTTTTCGACCTCTGCTACCAGTGCGCCGGAATCGTCGGAATTGACCCCGGACCCCTAACGCTCCGCAACCTTCTGGTGATGACCGAGGCGAAGAGACGCGACGCCTGGGATCGCACGGCCAACCTCATGGCGCTTATCGCAAACTGCAACAGACACCCCAAGGCCAAGTCATTTCGCGCCGAAACGTTCCATCCGTTTCACCAGGATCCGAGCGAGCGGGAGAGCGAGCGCATTCCGCTCGAAGACTGGAACGTCCTGCGCGGCGCGTGGGGGCTGTAATCGATGGCTGGCAACTCAGGTGCAGTTCGAGCCGGGCGCGCCTTCGTTGAGCTCTTCACAGACAAATCCAAGCTGGCGAAGGGCCTCAAGGACGCTGGGCAAGACCTCAAGAGCTGGGGATCCAGCGTCTCCGCTATCGGCGCGAAGATCTTCGCTGCCGGCCTGGGTTTGAAGGCCGCTCTCTCTGGTGCCGCAGCCATCTTCGCAGAAACGGGCGCGGGGCTCGCCCACATGAGCGAGCGCACGGGCGTCAGTGTCGAAGCGCTCTCTCAGCTTTCCTACGCCGCGGACCAAACCGGCGTCGACATGGAAGGCTTTGAGAAGTCGCTCGGCAAAATGCAGCAGAACCTCGGGCACGCGATGATCGGCGACGAGGCCGGCGCTAAAGGGTTCGACCGTCTCGGGCTCTCGATTCAGAAACTCGCCAAAGAATCACCCGAGCAGCAGCTGATGGAAGTGGCGGAAGCGATTCGCCGCATTCCTGATCCCGCGGAACGCGCTGCGGCGGCGACCGACGTCTTTGGCAAGGCTGGCAAACAGCTCTTGCCGTTCCTGATGCAGGGCAAAGCCGGCATTACGGGATTGATGAAAGAGGCCGATCGTCTCGGGCTCACCATGTCTGCCGGCGACGCAGCCGCAGCCGAAGAACTTGAACGCTCAATGAAAGGCGTCTGGGCCACTCTCAAAGGCGCGGCCGTTGCGATCGGATCGGCACTCGCGCCGGCCATGACTGAGTTGGTCACGAAGATCCTCAACACAGTCGGAACGGTCGTCAACTGGATTAAGGAAAACAAAGGGCTAATCGTCACCATCTCGACAATCGCGACCGGAATTGTCGCTGCCGGCGCGGCCATGATGGCTGTGGGGTACGTGATCAGTGCAGTTGGTGGCATCGTCGCTGGGCTGGGAACTGTTGTCGGCACCATTGGCGCGGTGATTGGTTCAGTGTTCACAGGCGCCGTCGGGGTGATTGTTTTCCTGCTCTCGCCGATCGGACTGGTGATCGCCGCGATTGTCGCACTCGGTGCCTACGTCGTTTACAGCTCAGGAATCATCGGGCAAGCGCTCTCCGGGCTGTCCGACGTGTTCGGGCAGTTGAGCGGTGATTTCAAGATCGCCTTTGACGCGATCAAGGCCGCGCTCTCTGCCGGCGACTTCGCGGCTGCGGCCAAGGTGCTCTGGGCTGCGCTTAAGCTCGAATGGCTCCGGGGCATTAACTACATCAACTCGCTGTGGGTCAGCGCAAAAACGTTCGTGCTGGAAATCTGGTCAAGCGCGGGCTTCCAGATCGCGGAGTTCTTCGACACGGCATTTTCGCACGTCGAAGAGGCGTGGGAGACCGTCACGAGCGCGATGGGCGACGGATTCCGGGCCGTCGTCTCGACGCTGTCCAACATTTGGAACAAGTTTATCGGGTTCTTGGCATCGATGGGGGCGCGCATCGTCGATGCGTTCTCACCGCTGATCGAACTCGTTGGCGGCGACGTCGACGCGCTCAAGAAGTCTCTGCTGGGCGTCAAGGACGCGAGCGACCAGCACGTTCGGTCGAACGACCAGGCGTATTACGCCGACAAGGCCCAGCGACAGCAATCGCGGCAGGATCGCACCGCGCAGATTCAACAAGAGCGCGAGCAGTCGCACGCGAACTATCAAAAGGCCTTCGACGAGCAGATGGCTCAGTACGAAAAGGCCAAGCAAGACGCGCTCAACAAGGGAACCGACGAGGCTGAGCAGAATCTCGCTACAGCAAAGGCCGCTCTCGTCAGCGCGGCAGCCGCAGCAAAGAGCGCCGATCACAAAACCGGCACGGCAAAAACGGGCAAGGTTCCCAGCACCGACGATATCGAGATGCAGGGCAAGACGTCGGTCATGAG
>Ga0210396_10000634_pt1 | contig 43478 bp, 29 predicted proteins | sample IncBWH17OmetaG_FD_155466 | JGI IMG/M metagenome (GOLD analysis project Ga0210396, IMG submission 155466) | Forest soil microbial communities from Barre Woods Harvard Forest LTER site, Petersham, Massachusetts, United States - Inc-BW-H-17-O ... | reverse complement strand
ACCTGGTTATTGGGGTGCAGGCGGCGGCGGCGGATCAAATTATCCGAATGGAACAGTAGCGCCATTTACAAATTTTGGAGCTTCAACAACATGGACACCTGCAGGATATGGAGCTGGTGGCTTACAAGGTGTTTCAAGTCATACTACATATAGTTCAGCACCGGCACCTTATACGGGCACAAATTATTCGAGTGGTGTAGGTGCAGGCGGTTCAGGTAGCCCAACAGGCAATGGTGGTAATGGTTATGTTTTCCTTACATGGTAATTTTTGTAATTGTACTTATATAAACTAACAAAAAAGAAAAAGCTGCGTATACGTTAAAAGTAGAATAAAGAAGCTGGTAATTAGAATGAAAAGGATTTTATACATATTAGTTTTGTGTTTATTGCCAATACTGGGTATTAGCCAGTTGGCGCGTATAAATATTACTTCGGGATATGTTAAAATAGGCTATACAAATTTCAGTACACTTGATGGGCCCGGTACAAATCACTCCAAAACCATTTTGGTAATGGATGATTCACTAATTACAGCCTTAACTGCATCAGGAGGAGCAGGTATACTATCGAGCGGAGAATTTAATATGATAGAATGGAACATTGGCCAAAATCCGGGTACATATACTATACCTTTTGTGTCAGATAATCACAGTGCTATTCCATTATATCTAACAGTTAGTACCCATGGCACCAATAATACCATACACCTAAATGCATCCATTGCATTCTCAACCTGGCATACTCCTTCCGATAATTCAACAGGCCTTCAGTCACTCACAGGTCTTCCTATGGATGTTACCAATATGGATGCCGACTTTGCAGGAGAGGGCAAGCCCAGCCAAACTGATAATTCATATAATGTTGTGGATCGTTTTTGGGTAATTGATGACCAAAGTTCTTTACTGCCAAGCGGAGCAAAAAAATATGCTGCCGGAAAGGCCCCGACCATTACGTTGCAGTTTTCTTACCTGGGAGCCAGCAATGGAACAAGTGAAGTTTCTGCTCCAAATGCATTTACCGATGGGCTTTTAATACCTCAGCGTTTCAATTCAACTCAAGGAACCTGGAGTGATTATGTACCTGCCACCACTACTGATGTTACAGGATCGGTAAGTGATCTTACAATGGCTACTCTTGTTCCTTCTTTAAAATGGTTCCGCTCATGGACATTAACGAACAGTTTAGCACCTTTGCCAATAAAATTAATATCATTTACTGCTCAATGCCAGAACAACCAGGCCTTATTGCAATGGAGCACCGCTACTGAAGTTAATAACGACTACTTTACTATTGACAAGAGTCCTGACGGTGCAACTTTTCAAACCCTGGGAACTGTAAAAGGCGCCGGCAATAGCAGCACCACACTTAATTATTCATTGATCGACCCTAGCCCGCTATTTGGTACTTCATATTACCGTTTATCGCAAACAGATTTTGACGGCAATACAGTAATTGCCGGAACCACCGCATTCACTTCTTGTGAAGGTGAAAATACTACCCTAACGGCATACAATGTAAATAGCTACATTAATGTGGAAATAAATTCTGCTGAAACAGCCGATGCAAACTACAATTTTACTCTTTGTAATACATTAGGACAAACAGTACTCAATGAAACTAAAACTGTGGTACATGGTTTAAATGATTTTAAATTGAATGCCGCCGATATGGCAGAAGGTGTTTATTTTTTAACAGTGAGCGATGCCACAAACACATTTCACAAAAAAATACTACTAAAAAGATAAAACAATATTTATAAGGAACCTGAGCATTTGTAATGAAAACTAGAGAAATCATTAAAATAAAACAAAGTACATCTGTAATGAACGAAATTAACTTGAATTCGTTTCATAAGTTGTTTTCTATAAAGCTGCCTGCTCACAGGGTATCTTTAAGAGGTACTTCTTTATTTCTTGTTGCATTATTTACGTTTTTCATTTCCTTCACCGCCAGTGCCCAAACTATGAGTATAAGCACGGCAACAGTTACAGTTACCCCGCAAGCGGGTGTTGTTCTTGATCTTTCGCAAAACCCTGGCACTTCAGCAGGCGCTGTAGCTGATGGCTTTTTATTGCCCAACCTCACTACCACCCAAATGAATACTATTTCAGCATCGGCTCCCGCCGGGCTTTTGCTTTTTAATACAACCATTAACTGTTACGAAATATACAGTGGTAGTTCATGGACCCCTTTCTGGTGCCTTTGTTCAGGTACTCCTACCGTTACTGCAGGTGCATCAGCTACAAGTCTTTGTGCCGGAGCCACCCTTAACTTAACAGCTACAGGTGGTGCTTCGGTATATAGCTGGACAGGGCCTAATGGGTTTGTATCTTCATTACAAAACCCCAGTATAAGTAGTGTAGTGGTTGCCGATGCGGGAACATACTCGGTTACAGCTTCCAATGGTTGCGGTTCCAGCCCGGTTTCAACAATAACTATTACTATTGGTGGTGGTACATCTATAACTGCAGGTGTCGTTACCAGTCCTATTTGTTCAGGTGCAACAATTAATCTAACCTGTACATCTGGTGGGGCGGGTGCAACATATACCTGGACCGGCCCCAATGGTTATTCAATTGGCCCCGGCACTACCAGCACATATCAAAATCCCAGCATCACTAATGGTACAGCTGCTATGACGGGAACATATACCGTATCAGTTAATGAAGGAACATGTTCTGAAACTTCCACTATACCTGTTACTGTAAACTCCACCCCTACTGCACCAAGTTCTATTAGTGAAATTGATCCACTTACCAGCGCAACATATGTTGGGGCATCATGTAATACCGGTTGTATTGCTGTCGGACAAACATTAGAATATTCTGTTACTAACGTTTCGGGTACAACTTATGCCTGGACAGTTGCTAACGGTACTATTGTATCTGGCGGTACTACTAATGTTATTACCGTGAATTGGACTGGCGCCGGTACCAATGAAATAACTGTAACCCCTACTAAAAATGGATGCCCCGGACCAGCAACAGATATTTTCAGAACCGTAAGTGCTACTTGCTCATGTACCTTTCACAACTCTTCTTGTCCGGCAGTATCTACAAGTACATTTACTACACTAGCAGGACCTAGCTCTGTTACAGTGTCGTTATATGGCGCTAGTGGCGGCGGATGTTTGGTTGAAGGAAATACAAACTGGTATACCGCAGGCCAGAATGATGGTTATGGAGCGCTAATAACGGGTACTTATACGGTAGCTACCGCAGGAGGAACAGTATTGAATTTAAATATTGGTTGTACAGGCCTAACCGGAACAACAAGTGGTGGTGGTGCAGGTGGTGTTGGTGGAACGGGAGATGAAAATGGAGGTGCCGGACTTCGTAATACTAATAATGCAATAGCATCAGCTACCGGTGAGGGCGATTGTAGTGTGTCGAGCGGTGGTGGTGGCGGTGCTACTGACTTCCGTGTTGGAGGTAATGCACGCGCCAATATTATTGCAGTGGCCGGCGGCGGTGGTGGCAGCGATGCCGATATAGTTCAGGCATGTAACATTGGCGGCGGCCGTGGTAATAATGGGGGCAATGTTGAACTATGGTTTGCAGATTTTCAAATACCTAATACCGGGAATGGAGCCACAAGTTTGGGAAACCTGTCTGGGCAAGCAGGTTCATCTTACCAGGCGGCTTCTGACGGAGGCAACCCGGGAACAACAGCAGCAGCCGGAGCTGCCGTTACAGGAAGTGATTATTTATCAAATAGTGGAAGTTGTAGCAATACTACTCCATACCCGGGCACTGCAGGTGATACACACTGTTCAGTAGCAGGATCACCAAGTACAGCAGGTGGTAACCCACTACCCGGCGATGGAGGCAATGGCGGATTAAGTAGTCTTTATTCCAATACCTACGGAGCATGTAGCTACAGCGCCGGTGGCGGTGGCGGCGGCGGTTATTATGGCGGTAGTGGTGCCTGCGGTGCAGGTGGCCCTGGTGGCAGCAGTTATGCCGCAGCAGGTTTTACAGTAACGTCAGTTACACCGCAGGGTAACTCTTCGTCTGGCCCATATAATGGCAATGGTTATATAACTATAACCTGGTAAAATTTATAAGGATTGACATCATGAAAAAGATAATCATATTATTGGTAATAACGTTTAGCCTGGCTACTATATCAGATGTTAAAGCTCAGCATCTTAGAGTTTGTACTGTTGATTCTCTTGGAAACCATACTCATAAAGATTATGAAAACCTGAATAGAACTCCAAGCTCTCCTTCTGAAGCAACACAAGTTCCAATAAGCCAGCCTGCTCCTGAGCGTCTTGATACCTTTTGGGTAAACCCTAATCACAGGGCGCAAGCTATAAAGTTGCAGAAAATGAAGCAACACAACTATATGGCGAAAATGCAGAAGTCAGCAGCAGATTCAGCCAAAAAGGCACCACCGGTAGCTATACCGGATCAGCATACAGAACAGCCTAAGTAAAGTTGTGTAACGCCCTACTCATTTAATTAATGATCAAAAAAATATTCCTGCTATATGCCTGTTTTTTTCTGCAGGAATCTGTATACGCGCAAACCAATAATCTTTCTGCAAATTTTTCTAAGTTTAGTGATGCTTCACAAGCATGGAAGCAAGACTCAATTCTTACGCATACTCAATTCTATTCGAACAGGCAGACTTTATCATTAAATTCTTTATTAGACAGTAATTATAATTGGGTGTGGGATACCGTCACCCATGCATGGGTTGACAAGAATAAAATAGTTGGCTATGCATATGATGCCAATAACAACTTGTTACAAACGCTAACCGAAAAATGGAATGGTTCAGTATGGGTAAATTATCTCAGGAATTTTTATACTTACGACGCCAGTAATAACCTGTTAACTTCATTATCTCAGAACTGGAATGGCACTACATGGGTAAATTCTACACTACATAGCTACACTTATAATGGCACTAATAATCAAACAAGTATACTCATACAGACCTGGAGTGGCAGTAATACCTGGGTTAACAACCAAAAAGACAGTACAATATATAACATCAGCAACCTTCCGGTAAGTAAGTTGTCTCAGAGTTGGAATGGAACTACCTGGGTAAATTCTTTGCTGGATAGTTATACCTACGATGGAAATAACAATCAAACAAGCTTATTAGGACAATCATGGAATGATACGGTATGGCTAAATGTGTTGCTGCACAACTATACTTACGATATAAACCATAACCAGACGAGTTTATTAGCTCAAAACTGGAACGATAGTGTCTGGGTAAATTTTGTGTTAAACACATATACATATAATACCCAGAATGATCAAACAAGTTTTTTGTCGCAAAGCTGGCAAACAACAAGCTGGGTTAATTCTTCATTAAACAACTATACCTATGATGGCAATAATAACCAGTTAAGCTCTTTAGCTCAAAACTGGAATGGTACCAGTTGGGTAAATTCTACTCTATATAATTATACTTATGATGTAAACAATAATCAAACAAGCGCATCATATGAAAACTGGAATAATACAGCCTGGATCAATTCTTCGCTGTATAATTATAGATACGATTCCGATAATAATCAAATAAGTTTTTTATCTCAGAATTGGAATGGTACTACTTGGGTTAACCAGGATAGCAGTTACTGGTATTACCAGGCAATACTTACGGGTATAACTGATCAGGCAATACAACCAGAGAACTCGATTGTTTTTCCAAACCCTACCTCAGGTAATATAACATTGCAACTGAACGCAGAAGTATCGGATGCCGGATCGGTAAATATCACTGACATTACCGGAAAATCAATGGGTTCTTTTATACTGAGTAAAGAAGCATCAGACAATTACCTCATACAAACAGCTACTCTTGCTTCGGGCATGTATATTGTACAGGTACATTGCGGGCAAAAAGAGTTTTACAGCAAGTTTGTAAAAGAATAAGAACCTAGAGGTTCCTGTCCATTCCCTTGTAGAAAAAGAGCAGTACCACTATCAGTATTACTGATATTATAAATGATGAACTGGCAGCACTGAAATCATTCATTATCACGGAAAGAATGTCTTTAGCAAAAAATGAAACCACAAAAAGCTCAACACCCCAGCGTTTCATATACCATATACCTACAAGCGAAATAAACTGCAGGCACATTACCAGGCTAAATAGCGCAGGGTAAAACTCATTTATCTTTTTAATGGATGGTGAAAAGGCTATCAGGAAATTGAGTATAACCATTACCCAGCCAATTATGCTGAAAATAGTTACTACAACCGGTCGTTTTTTACTATACCCTACCATACATTATCAATATGTTGATCGGATTGCTTCTACCGGATCGAGTTGCGATGCTGTGTAGGCAGGTATAAAACCTGATATTAAACCAATAAGCACTGATATGGTTATGCCGAGCATAACATTACTGAATGTAAGCACAAGACCCATATCATTTGCATTGCCAATTAATACGGCGGTGCCATCAATTAAAATACCTAGTATCCCGCCAATAAGTGAAAGTAAAATAGCTTCAATAATAAATTGAGTTAATATGAAATAGTTCTTTGCACCAAGCGATTTTTGTATTCCGATAAGCGATGTACGTTCTTTAACCGAAACAAACATAATATTGGCAATACCAATACCGCCAACCAAAATGGAGAAGCCGCCAATAACCCAGCCTATTACCGCGACAATATCAAACAGTGATGTAAAATTTTTACTCACCATGCTCGATTCATTAAGTGCAAAATTATCTTCCTGTTCAGGTTTCAGCTCACGCACCGAACGCATTACACCGCGAAGCTCACTTATCAACTGAGCATTAGTTACGCCTTCTTTAGCTTTCACCAGTAATATTTTAGGCATCCATCGGTTCCGCATATCAAGCAAGGTGCGTTCAAAGTTAGCGGGCAGCAATACCGAAACATCCATGTTTATATCGCTCAGCTTGCTTTCGCCCTGCTTTTTCATTACCGCAACTACCAACACCTTACGACCGAGTACTTTTATATATTTCCCCATTGCATCATCTGAACCAAACAAGCCCGATGCAACATCGCATCCTATAATTGCAACATTATTTCCACCATTAAATTCATTTGGAGTAAAGTACCTGCCTTTATCAATCTGTACCCAGTTTACAACATGGTTATACTCTTCTGAAATTCCATTTACACTAACATTATCAACCGAATTATTTAAATACTCAACTGTCGAGTTATTGCCAAAAGTGAATGCTGATGCTTCAGCACTCTTACATTTTTTTTGAATGAACTCTAACTCGTTCATAGTTGGCTGTGGCCTGTCCCAGTATTTCCACCAAGGATAATCCTTACCAAATGTCCATGGCCATTTTTCAATATAAATTACGTTGCTGCCAAGGTTATTTACATCTTTCTGCAAGCTTAGCTGGAATGAATCGATAAATGTAAAAACGGCTATAATTGAAAATATACCAATAGTTATTCCCAGCAGAGATAAGATGCTCCTTAATTTATTTTGGATCAACGCCTTAAAAGCAAAAGTGAAGCTTTCTCCAAAAAGTTGCAATGGTATCATTAAGCCCGTCTTTTATGCAAAAGTATGCTATTTTATCTTCCTTTGGCTTTTATGGTGTATTTGGGTATAATGAAACCTGTTTTGTTTAATTTTACTGCAACTAATCTGTAATCATGTATAAGGTAAAGAACTACCTGTCGTTTTTATCCTTACTAATTTTTCTTTTCTCTGTACAGCAACGGGTATTGGCACAAGAGCAGCTTAAGTACCATACGCTTACAGCAGAACAAGGCCTATCGCAAGGGGTAGTTAATTGCATATTACAGGACAACCGCGGCTTTATGTGGTTTGGCACACAGGATGGACTAAACCGCTTCGATGGCAATGGGGTTACTATATTCAAAACTAATCCCGTCGATTCAAATTCGCTTATCGCTAATGATATTAATTGTTTGTTTGAAGATAACCATGGGATATTGTGGATAGGAACCGATGGAGGGCTAAGCACATTGAATTTATATACAGGCAAGTTCACTAATTATCTTCACATTAATTCTATTCACCCCGATAAGAATAATATCCGCACCATTTACCAGGATAAAGAAGGTACTATTTGGCTGGGTACCGAGTATAACAGCCTTTGTAAATTCAAGCGCGATACGCATAAATTCACCACCTACCCTATTGAATTAAAAGACACCTCGTCAAGCGCATTTGATTATATCTCTTCTATTACTGAAGATGCCACCGGAAAACTCTGGCTGGGAAGTTTGGGCGGAGGGCTTTACAGCTTCGATAAAAAAACCGGCAAAACAGAAAACTTTTACCAATACCCAGATGCACGTTCTTCGATAGGTTATGCCAATAATAATATTAATACACTTTACTATCAAAAAGAAAACAATGAGCTTTTAATAGGTACGAAAGGCATGGGTTTAGAAGCTTTTAACATTGGGACAAAAAAAATCACCAGCTACTACACTCCATCAACCGATACGCTTCATATCAGGGAACCTAAAAACATTTTTGGAATCACTAAAGACAATTCGGGGAATATTTGGGTAGGAGGGAATAATGGAGAGGGGCTGTATAAATTTAAAGAAACAGAGAGGATCTATATTTCATATAAGCGCAACCGCCATGCAAATTCAACTGATTTTAATGAAGATTTTTGCAATTCACTTTATGTTAGCAACGACAATATATTGTGGGTAGGCACAAATAACGGCGTTGGTTATTATATACCTGAGAAAAGAAATTTTACAATTTATCGTGACACAGCTAACCCTGCTGCTAATGTTGTTATGGCAATTGCCAAAGACGCCGGTGGCAAAATATGGATAGGTACAAGCGGATCAGGGCTCAGGACCTACGATGACTTAACGCATACTTATTCCCGCAACCCTAAATTAATTAAGGCAATAAATAATATTTCTATACTCTCGTTATTTATAGATAATGCCGATAATTTATGGGTAGGAACCTGGGGCAGTGGTGTTCTGGCTTATAATTTACTCACTGAGAAGATACTCAGTTTAGATTCAGTTGAAAGTACTATTGCTAAGACTTCGGTAACAAGTATTACACAGGATCATACAGGGAAAATATGGATAAGCACTTATGAAAAAGGAGTATTTGTATATGATGAAAAGAACAAGAACGTTGAAAGAATAACTGTAAATAACGGACTTAGCGACAACCATGTTTATAGTTTTTACGAAGATGCCGAACACAACATGTGGATATGTACAGACGGCGGTGGTTTGAATTGTTACAGCCCCGATGGTAAAATATCTGTCATTAAAAAAACGGTCGGCAACAATTCATTATCATCCAATTCGGTTAATTGTGTTTACCAGGATAAAAGTGGTGACCTGTGGATAGGAACAAGCATTGGGCTTAACAGATACGATATCAAGCAGAAAAAATTCACACACTACTTTGCTAAAGATGGGTTACCAAACGATTATATATACAGCATATTGCCAGATAAAGAGGGTAACTTGTGGATAAGTACCAATAAAGGAATTTCAAAATTCAATCCTACACTATCTAATGAAGGAGAAAGTGCTTTCCGGAATTTTGATGAAGGAGATGGATTACCGGCAGATGAATTTAACCAGGGAGCCAGTCTGAAAACTACTGATGGTAAAATGTTCTTTGGCAGTGCTAATGGTATTGTTAGTTTTATTCCCGAGAAAGTTTTTGGCAATATGCACGAACCACCGGTTACAATAACCTCCTGCGAATTGTTTGGCAAAGCGTATCTGCCTGATACTTTAATTTCAGAAAAACAACATCTTGAACTTTCCTGGAAAAACAACACTATCTCATTCTCATTTATTGGGCTCGATTATGAAATGCCTGCCAAGAACAAGTATAAATACATGCTTGAGGGCGCTGATGCCGACTGGACACCACCTACAACACACCACTGGGCAAATTATGTGCAACTGCCTCCGGGGCATTATGTATTTAGGGTTAAAGCATGTAATAACGATGGTGTTTGGAGCCCTTTAGGTGCAGCCATAAGTATTAATATCATTCCACCCTTCTGGAAAACAAATTGGTTTTATGCACTCTGTGTTATTTTAATACTCGGTGGCATCTATGCATTTATTAAGTATAGAACCGCAAGAATTGAAAAAGAAAAGAAAGTACTGGAAGCAAAAGTAGAAGAGCGCACACATCAGCTGGCTGAAAAGAACAGAGATATTACCGCAAGCATACAATATGCAAAACGTATACAGCAAGCCATACTTCCTCCGCTGGAAGATATAAAACAATACCTGCCTGAATCCTTTGTGTTATATATGCCAAAAGATATTGTGAGTGGTGATTTTTACTGGTTTGGTGAACAAGGAGATAAATTGATAATGGTAGCTGCCGATTGTACCGGGCACGGTGTACCAGGTGCATTAATGAGTATGATTGGTCATAACCTGCTTAACCAGATAGTGCTTGAAAAAGGCATTACCAAACCCAGCACAATACTTAATAACTTAAGTACCATGGTGCAAACTGCGCTTAAACAAGGCGTAAGTAATATTGACACTACCGATGGTATGGATGTTGCACTTTGCTGTTTCGATAAAAAAAACGGAGAGATTGAATATGCTGGTGCCAACCGCCCGCTTATTATTGCAAGTAACGGAGAGTTGAAAAAGATAGACCCGGATAAAATGCCTATTGGCGGCACACAAATTGGCATAGGGCGTAGTTTTACCAACCATAGCCATAAACTAAAACAAGGTGAAACTATTTATATGTTCAGTGATGGATATGCCGATCAGTTTGGTGGTGATAAAGGGAAAAAATTTATGATGAAACGATTTTTAGAAACCCTTCAGGAACTCAAAAACTTACCCGTAAAAGAACAGGAAGAATATTTGCAAAATACAATACTTAATTGGCGAGGCGATTTTGAACAGGTTGACGATATATTGGTAATTGGTATAAAGTACTCGTAACCATAAGTTGATTTTCAGTACTAATAACCACCCTGACCCATTGAAAAACAGCAAAATACGGTCTTATCTTATGTATTTTGTCAGACATACCATTTTTATTATATTTGCCCTTTCTCATTAAGCCTTAGTTAGAAATGAAACAGTATTTATAATTTGTTTTTACCGGATAATGTTCTCTTTGCGAAATAACCTACAAAACAAGAAACCCTGAAATAGACATGGATATTCACGATTTCTACGACAAAATGGACCGCAATAACATCCTGTTATCATTCAAGGGTGATATTACGGCTGAACTGCTTACATCTATTCTTCAGATCATTGAGTCGAAGATGGATAACATGCAGGAAGAGCCCAAACTTCGTAAGAAGGTTTACATAGTATTGGTAGAGTTATTACAGAACCTTTACCACCACATGGACGATCCTTCACTTGAAGCAAATGCTGAAATGGCACGCACTGCTATTTTTATGATCGGTAAAGAGAATAGCCACTATAACGTAATTACAGGAAACTATATTAAGAACGACCGTGTTCCGAATCTTAAAAAGAAGATGGATGAGATCAACTCATTAACTCCTGAAGAAGTGAAGGAACATTACAAGAGAACCCTTAACAACGGCCAGATGTCGGAGAAAGGCGGAGGCGGACTTGGAATGATTGATATAGCGCGCAGAACAGGCAAACCCCTATTTTACGACTTCGTACCTATTAACGACAATTTTTCATTTTTCACTCTCAACGTAGTGATTGAACAATAAACAAATCTATTAACTAAAATAAGCTATGGAAGTAATCACCATTGAAAGCACACCTAAAACCCCTTCGATCAAATTCGATTCAAAACAAGGGAAACTTGAAATAAAAGGAAGATCTATTCCTGAGAACTCGGTTGAGTTTTACAAACCATTGGTAGAAAGCCTTGAGAGATATGCAAGCACTCCTACAACTCCTACACAAGTTGATATTCAACTTGAGTACTTCAACACTGCATCATCAAAGTGTATACTTGATGTATTGAAGAGGCTTGAAACTATTCACCGTCAGGGTAACCAGGTTATTATTAACTGGTACTACGAAGAAGATGATGAAGATATGCGTGAAGCCGGAGAAGATTACCAGGCTATTGTTAACCTGACCTTTAACATGCAACAGGTAGAACTTGACTAAGCATTACTTATAGTTTGATATTGAAAGCCCCGCACCAATGCGGGGTTTTCTGTTAATACCAACCTGCTTATACTTTCTGTTATCTTTGCTACATGGTAGAACCAGCTAAGAAGAAGAGCCTTTTTGCACGACTGCGTACCAGGTACTTCTTCATTATACGTAAGGAAGATACTTTTGAAGAACGCTTCTCAGTGCGCATCTCCCCTATTGCCTTGTTTACCATTACAGGTGGTGCAGTAGTACTATTGATAATGCTGGTGATATGGGCCGTGGCCTTTACACCGCTGCGTGAGTATATACCCGGCTATGCCGATATCAATATGCGCAAGAACCTGATTGCACTGAGCCTGAAGACCGACTCACTGAACTACGAACTGGTTGCACGGCAGGAATACATTGACAACATACACCGCATACTGGCTGGCGAAGCACCCAAGCATGACTCAACCGCTCAGAAGGGCCATGCCGATACCATTAAGCACCCTGCTACATTCGTGCCACCATCACATGATGACTCAATGCTGAGGCACTCGGTAGAATCGCAGAACCAGTATAACGTAACCGCCTCGTTGAGCCACAACAACGATGACAAGTCGGCGGGGAACGGTATAAGCGACTACTTCTTCTTCACTCCGCTGAAGGGTTACGTGTCGAATGGATTCAACCCGGGCGGCGGGCACTATGGAATAGACATAGTATCGAAGGAGAACGAGGCCATCAAAGCAACGCTTGACGGGACCGTGATCGTATCGACCTGGACACTGGCCACGGGCAACGTGATCATACTGCAGCACAACAACAACCTGGTATCGGTATACGAGCACAACTCGGTGTTGCTGAAGAAGGAAGGCGACAACGTAAAGGCCGGCGACGTGATTGCCATAGTGGGCAACTCAGGTGAGATGACCACCGGACCACACCTGCACTTTGAGCTGTGGTACAAGGGCATACCGGTGAACCCGCAGAAGTACATGGGCTTCTAGAGGCTGTTTGCGTTAGGGATGGCAGCGGATAGCCCACATCCGCCAGCTGGCGGAGAGGACTTGAAGCGTACAGCCCGACCCTGGCATTCTCTTTCAGAATGGCAAGGGGAACGCCAAAAAAATAATAAAGAAAAACTCTTACAATTAATACGCGCCGCGGTAACGGATAGCCTTTTCGAGCTTTTTGAAAGCCGTGATGTAGGCACCAATACGAAGGCTGGTCTTATATTGTTTAGAATTGAACCACACCGATTCAAAAGCAGTTTCCATTGCAAAATCGTGCTTAGCGTTCACTTCTTCTTCTTTCCAGTAGTGGCCATATTGGTTTTGAACCCACTCGAAGTACGATACAGTAACACCACCTGAGTTAGCCAGAATATCGGGTACTACGGTAATGCCTTTTTCGTTGAGGATATGGTCGGCCATAAATTCGGTAGGGCCATTGGCGCCTTCTACAATAAGCTTAGCCTGTATTTTATGTGCAATTGCTTCGCTGATCTGGTTTTGGGTTGCTGCCGGTATAAGCGCATCAACATCTAAAGTAAGCAGTTGTTCGTTGGTGATAAGGTCGCCGCCGGTAAAGCCCTGCAATACGTTGTTATTTTTTTGTGCGTACTTAATGGCAGTTTCAATATCAAAACCTTTTTCGTTGTGGAACGCACCGGTATGATCGGATATTGCAACCACCTTAATGCCTTTTGAAGCCAATAATTTGGCAGCATTCAAGCCTACGTTACCAAAGCCCTGAACTGCAGCAGTTGCCTTTTTACGGTCAATGCCGATCTTCTTCATAGCCTCGATGGTATGTATCATAACACCACGGCCGGTAGCAGCCTCGCGGCCACGTGAACCACCCAGTGTAATAGGCTTACCTGTCACCACGCCTGGCAGGTATTCCCTTCTGATCTTAGAATATTCATCCACTATCCATGCCATTTCGCGTTTGCCTGTTCCCATATCGGGTGCAGGAATATCTTTATTCGGGCCAAATACTTCAGCCATAGCCAAGGTATAGGCACGGGTCATACGCTCTAATTCGCCTACCGACATTTTACGAGGGTCGCAGGTAATACCGCCCTTTGCACCGCCATAAGGCAGGCCGGCAACGGCACATTTATAGGTCATCCAGGCTGCAAGCGCCTTTACTTCATCATCGTTAACATCGGGTGCATAACGTATGCCACCTTTCGACGGGCCCAAATAGGTTGAGTGCACAATACGGTAGCCTTCAAATACCTGTACTTTGCCGTTATCCATTACCACAGGAAGCGAAACCTTTACCTGTTTTTGAGGTACAATAAGCATGGCTGCAATATCTTCGGGCAGGTTATAAAGCTTGGCTGCCGTATTAAAACGGGCCAATACTGCCTCATACATGCTTACATGTTCTTTAGGTGCGCTCTTCTCGGTACTTTTTGTTTGTGTGCTCATACAATGTATTTGTTATGATTTTGGAGGTGCAAAGGTAGAAAAATCTCAATAAATGGGCTTATTCTTAAATCCTTTTAGATAAGGGGTGATTTTGAAGTGTTTTTGAGGTTTTGGGCGTTCCCTTGCGGGCGGGCTATACGCTGCAAGTCCTCGCTGCACTCCGGGCTTTCCGCTACTATCCCTAACGCAAAGGCATTTGTCGTTCCGAAACATCTCTTGGCGTTTACGACACCATATATTTTCTTTCTGATTATCAGCATATTACCAGTTGTTTTTGTTTTATTTATTGTCTTATTTTCGACATTATATAATTAATTGATTTTCAGTATTTAGCGCTCGTTTTGGTGTCGAAAAATGGCGTAAATTGACGTATATCTATATACTTTTTTTTCTCCTCCGGTCCAGTTTTGCCACAGATGGCACAGATAAAAGCCCTTTATTAAATTCACAACTCACCATTTACCATTCACAATTGTTAAATGCGAATTTACCCATTATATTTATTGTAATAAACAAATTATACAATAAATTATCAACTACCCCACTCCGTTATTTCAATTTTTGATTGCATTTACTCGTTCAGTGTTATTTTTTTATTGGTGCTCGTGAATACAAAACCAGCATATTTTTCGTAAGCGGTTTTGTATTTGGTTACATCATTTTTGCATTTCATTACATGTTTTGTGCATTTCATTACATAGTGCTTTTATTTAACACTATTTATTTGTTTAAGTAACACCAATTTGGTTATTTCGTTATGTACCTCAGGAGGATACATACCAGCTAAACCATTATTACCATGAAAAAACTATCGCTATTAGCCACCCTAATTGTTGCACTATTTACAGGCCATGTTAAAGCCCAATCGTACGTATTTTATGGTACTACTATAAGTGGCGGAACAAATGCCAGCGGCACCTTGTATGAATACAACCCGGCAACCGGCACCGATAGTATTTTACACAACTTTAATTTCGGGCAGGGGGCTTCGCCTTATGCCACTGTTGTGTTAGATACTGCTAACGGATTGTATTACGGAGTTACACCCGGCGGAGGGCCGACCAACCTGGCAGTAATATATAGCTATAACCCGGTTACAGGGCAATATAATAATGTATACGACCTTAAAGATTCAGAGGGCGCTTTGTATGCACAGCTAACTTACGATGCTTATTATAATGGCAGTTTTTATGGCACCACCTACCAGGGAGGCGCCTACCTGAGTGGCAGCATATTTAGTTTTAACCCCGCTACCAACCAATTTAAAACACTGCTGAGTTTTGATGATACTACAGGGGGCGCTTATGGCCCTGCATCTATACGTTATTTAACACAGGCAAATGGTATGTTTTATGGTACCACCCTGTATGGCGGTAGCGGAAACGGAACCCTTTACAGCTTTAACCCTGTAACTAATAAAGATAGTGTGCTGCTGGCCTTTAACGGAACAAACGGATCGCAGCCGGTGGGCTACCCTTTGGTTTATGACAATAAAAATGGCATATTATATGGTACCACCCAAAATGGCGGAAGTAATAATTATGGTGAAATTTTCAGTTACACTATAAACACGGGGCAGCAGAATGTTGTTCATAATTTCAGCGGGGCCGATGGAGTTCAGCCGGAAGGTATTATATATGATTCGGTAAGTGGCCTTATATATGGTGTTAGCACCTATGGCGGCGATAGCGGCATGGGTGCCATATTCAGCTTTAACCCGGCTACAAATACCGAAAAGGTTTTGTATAGCATGGGTAATGTTGTAAAGATCTCAAATAACCTGCTTACCCTTGGCCCATGCGGAGTGCTGTATTGGGTTGCCGGGCAAAACGGAGCCCATAATGCCGGCACTATTTATAGCCTTAACACGGTTACGGGGCAGGCAAAACTAGAGTATACCTTTACAAGTACACCCGATGGCAATTTCCCAAACAGCAACCTTACCCTGGTGCAAGCAGGTGGCCCGCGTAATGCGCCTTTGCCAAGGGGGCCACAACTAACTTTAACATCGAGTGGCAATACCATTTGCCCCGGCAGCTCAGCCACATTAACCGCAAGTGGCGCAGTTAGCTATGTGTGGAGCAATGGTGCCACCACCAGCTCGGTTAATGTTTCGCCTACCGACACAACAGTATACAGTGTTATAGGAACAGGCAGCAATGGATGCGCAAGTAAAAGGTGTGATACTGTAAAAGTTGGCAACGGACAATTAACAATTTCTGTTACTCCTACTAATGCAACAATTAACCCCGGCAATACAGCCATGTTAACTGCAAGCGGAGCCACTACTTATAGCTGGGCACCTGCAGCAGGGCTGAATACTACCAACGGGGCCGCCATTATTGCCACACCTACTATAACCACAACCTATACCGTAACTGGTAGTAATGGAAGCTGCACAGGCCAGCAAACTGTGGTAGTAACAGTACAAACAGGGCCCATATTTATTACACCTGCTGCCGGTGCAACATGCACTGGAAGCCCCATAACACTAAGCGCCACAGGTGGAAAAAATTATGCATGGAGCACGGGCCATAATGGCCCAAACTTAACTGTATCACCTACAGTAACTACCACATACACTGTTACAGGAATTGTAAATAAAGTAAGCGTATCTCAAACAGTGGTTGTAACAGTTAACCCTTTGCCAACAATTGCTATTGCCTCCTCACAAAACCTTATTTGCAAAGGAACCTCTGCAATACTTAGCGCCAGTGGTGCAAGTACTTACAAGTGGAGCACAGGAAGTACTAACGACACTATTATTGTTTCACCTAATACTTCACACAATTATAAGGTAACCGGAACAGATATAAATGGATGTGTGTCACAAGTAAGTGATTCGGTTACAGTGAATAATTGTGGACCGGGGTATAGCTGTTCGAAAGCGATTAAACTGCCTTTAACACCAGTTAGTATTATTGATAGCGTTTATCCACATTCTACCAAATGGTACACTTTTACTGCGGATAGTTCAGTAGATTATATAAAAATAAATGATTTATCGGTTAATACTGCCACCATACAAAATATATCTGTTTATACATCCTGTGGTGGAACTTTAATTGCACAAGGACTTGTAAATACCCCTTTACAGGATTCAATAATAATACATGATAGTACTTTGGTAAAAGGCAATACTTATTATATAGCAGTTAGCGCTCCTGCATGTAACTTCTGCACAAATCAAGTTGCATATAAGCTAAATATCTTTAATACTGTTCATATGGTTCAGGTTGTTCCATTTAATATCTATCCCAATCCTATTACAGGTTGCGGCGTTAATTATGTAGTAGGGGATGTTGCAATACATGGAAGAACAGAAGGTGGATGCCCCGGTAATGGCGCAACAGGTACCTCCGGCACTATAACAATTCCAGCTGGGAGTGTTCCTCAGGGAGCTTCAATTCAAAAAGCTTATCTGGTATGGACTGTTGTTGGATTAGCTGCCGGAGCTACTGGTGCGGCAGGTCAATCATTCATATTCCAAAATACGGCTGGCACAATATATAATTCCACAACTTCAGGAATTGTAATTGCTCAAACTGGCGCTCCATTAAATAACAATTCTACCGCATGGGGAGGGAATACAGTATATTTCCACAATAATCCTTGGTCTGCTGGATATATTGCAGATGTAACGACACTTATTAATTTTGCTAATCCCAATGGTAATTATGTTATTAGCGGCCTTCCATATTATACAGCTGCCAACCCATCACCTGACGCAGATGGTGCCACATTAATAATAGTATACCAGGACCCATGTGCTTCATACACTGGAACCTTTACATTAGCCACTGGTTTTGATTCACAAAATTCCAATCAGACTTATTCAATAAACCTTGCTCCAGCAGCGGCACCGGGAGCAAGTGGTAGCGCTTTCTTTATTGCCGGAGATTTCGAGAATTGTTCTGGCATTGACCAATGGGGAATTAATAGCACATTAGCAACCAATGCTTTTCCTGGTGGAGCAAATAGTCAAGCAAATTTATGGAGTACCTTATCACAGCCATTCGTATATAACGCAACGGGACAAAATATTGTGAATTTCGCTATAAATGCGGCTGGTGATTGGTATGATATGGTAGCATTAGGTGCTTATTGGAGTGTTCCAAATGCTACTATATGTTATCCTTTAACGGTTACTGCCAATCCTTCTATAATATGCTCAGGCAGCTCCACTATTTTAACTGCATCTACTCCTAATCCCATACCAAATATTGTTTATACTTGGAGCCCGGTAATTGGACTATCTTCTTCGACTGGTAATTCAGTGACAGCAACACCTGCTAATACTACAGCCTATGTTGTGCAAGGAAGTGTCAATGGCGTTAATATCCCGTGTCAAACTTATACAATAGTAGTTACTGTAAATCAAACACCTGCTTTAACAGTGAATAGTACTAATATTTGTGGTGGTAGCGCTGGAACTGCAAGTGTTTCTGTTACAGGTGGTACAGCGCCATATACTTATTTATGGAGTAGTGGACAAACCACATCTTCAATTAGTGTTACTTCACCTGGAACTTATACCGTAACTGTGGCAAGTAGCAATAGTTGCTCAAATACAGCAACTGTAACAATTGGCTCGTACGGATTGCCAACTCTCCCTCCTTCAAGTTATACAACTTGTTCGGGTGCATGTGTTCAAATTGGTATAGTTCCTCTTCCTCCACCAAATCTAAACCCGCCCTTTTCATATGTTTGGTCTCCTGCAACGGGATTGAGTTGCACAAATTGCCCTGATCCAATTTCATGTCCGACAGGTACTACTGTATATAATGTCATAGTGACAAACTATTTTACTGGATGTACGAATTCTGGTTCTGTAACTGTTACTGTTAACCAAAATTGTTGTACTGTAAATTGTACTGCTACAGTAACAGGTTCTTCAAATTCGATTAATTATAATGGTGGTCTAAGTATACCAACAGGTACATCTTCATCTTCTTATGTTGGAACCCCTGTAACATTTACGGGTTGTACTTCATCTACAAATAGTATAACCTTAAACATTCAAGGCATATTTAATATTACGGGTGTTTGTACTATTGATAATTGCAATGTTGCCATGTCGCCAAATTCTCAAATTATTGTACAAAGTGGTGCCACTCTTAATATTGATAATGCACGCTTATTTGCATGCACCACAATGTGGCAAGGAATATTAGTACTGCCTGGGGGACGAATAAATGTTATAAATAATAGTATTATTGAAGATGCCCAAATAGGAATTGAAGGACAAGCCTTGGGCTCTTTTGCAGCAATTACTGTGCAAAATTCAAAGCTTAACAATAACCATATAGATATAGAATTAACAGGAAGTGGAAATTTCCAATTAACGTTACAAGGGGATATCTTAACAACCGGGGTTGACCCAGGATTCTCTGGTGCCACATTAAAAGCTCCCTACTCAGGTATGATTACCTATTCGGGTATATATATATTAAATACCAGCGGTGCTGTAGTATCTGTAGGTGATCCCTCACTAGCTTCTTACTTAAACAATTTTAGTAATATGAATTACGGAGTAAATGTTATAAATTCCACTTTCGAAGTTTACAATAATAAATTCAGCAACCTGCAAGGTTATAGCAGCAGTTGTCATCCTATATTCGGTGGCCCGCCATGTCCTTATCCAATTGGTATTGCTGTTTTAGCTAATACTTCAATTAGGGCTTTAAATAATAGTGCTATTATAGGCGGTAGTGCAGCCAATCAGAAAAATATTATGATCGATTGTTATAGAGGTGTTGATATTACGGGTTATTATATTAATACAGTATTGAACAATATACTGTGGAACTCAACCAATTAATCCTCAAAGAAAGGGATTGTAATTCTAGGCCCTAATTTATTTGGCGACCATGGAGTATTTATTAAAGGAACAACTTATACCGGTTTGGAGGTTAATAACAATAGGATAGTAAACTATACTAATGCTATTCATGTTTTAGGTGCTGCGCCGGGTTTCTTTAATACAGCTACTGCAGATGTAAATGGTAATGATATTTATATTACAAACGGTACAAATGCAAGCATGACATATGGTATTTTAGCTGAAAATATTTACTCAACGCCTGGGCCAGTTGCAAATGGACAATTTAATGTTAATTCAAATACTGTAGATAGCGCTATCATTTGTATTGGCCTTAGCGGAATAAGGAATATGCTTACCTATGTAACAGATAATACTAAGCTACTGATACTTCCATCTAAAGCTAATAACCTCACCAAAAAAGCCGGAATAAGTATTACAAACTTTACTGCTGCAAATACTTTGGGAGCATTGTACCAAGGGTTGGTTGACCATAATGAAAATATATACTCCACAGGAACTGTATTAAGTGCTCACCCCAATTATGCGGATACTAATGTAGTTGGAATTTATACCGTTTTGAGTACAGGGATACAAGTTGTTTGCAATACAATTTATGATGTTGGTCAATGCATAAGATTTGATGGATATTGCAACAATAGTGCCTTTGGGAATAATACTTTGACTATTGGTACTAATACAAAATGCTTTGATGGTCTTGTTTTAGAAAGTAATGGAATAATAGGCACTAATGGAAATAGTACAACTGGCTGTTGGGATACATGGTCCTCGAATGCCAATTTCTTACGTTCAGAGACTTATACATTTAAGTCTAATCCTGCCAATTCTTTATTATATGTCACTGGCCTTCCAGGCACACAAACTAACCCTAAAACTATTTTAAATAAAACTAATGGTACTTACCTTGCATATAGTTACCCAACCACTATTCTTCACGCAACAGGTACCGAGCATGCCTGTACCGATCCTTTAACCCCATTGCCCGCCCATCGAAGTATTCATCAATCAATAAGTGACTCCATAGCTAATTTACAGCTGCAAATGGACAGGATTGTTGAAGACTCAATTACTTACTATGAATTTATACCTGAAACCCAGTATCTTAATAAACAAGGTGTATATAATATAATTTGTAACGATAGTAGTATTATGTCGGGTGATACTGTTTTGCAAAATTTCTATAACAGGACAAAGGCAACTAATATGGCAAACATAAATGCTGTTGAACTACAATCGGAACAAAGTAATTATACTTTGGCTCAGAGCCTTAATAATTCTATAATTCCTCAATGCGTAATTGAACAAAACCATAAGGATGTAAAAAGCATATTCTTTAGCACATTGGCAAATGGAGTAGATTCTTTAGATAGCACACAAATCAATACTTTATGGAATATAGCAAAGCAATGCCCTTTTGAAGGTGGTAGGGCCGTTTATGAGGCCAGGTATATGCTTAACTATTTTTACAATACTGCAATTGCATTTGAAGATAGTTGTTCGGGGCAAGGTCAATCGGATAAACCTGTAAAGAAACCAGTGCTTAATAAAATTATTAATGCGGCTGTTTATCCTAACCCAGCTAATTCATTATTGACTGTTGAGTTAGATTTACAACCTAATGAAACTGGATTTATTTGCATATATAATAGTATGGGTGAGCAGGTAAGGTGTGAAACGTTAAAAAACAATATCACTACTTTGCCAATATCTGACTTGTCAATGGGCATATATTATTACCGCATAACTGATTTAGATGACAATCTTATTAAATCTGATAAAGTGATGATTATTCATTAATGTAAATAGGATCCAGGTATTATTTCGTATATTTATGTTATGAGAAAGTTATTGGTTTATGGGTTTGCTACTTTATTACCATTCTGCTTGCCTGCACAAAAACACATGTTATATGGTACCACATATAAAGGTGGAACAAGCAACGTAGGAACTATAGTAAGTTATGACCCTATTAGCGCTAAGGAGAATATTGAATATAGTTTTTTTGCTCCAAATTCCGGTAGCTTACCAATTGCAAGCTTAACTCAAGCAAGTAATGGATTATTATATAGTATTACTACAAGTGGTGGTAAATATAATTATGGCACTTTATATAGCTACAATATATATACTGGTACTTTAATGGTTTTGCACAACTTCGACTCTATACATGGCTGGCCAGCGGGTGATGGCAATGGTATAATGCAAGCTAAAAATGGTTTATTATATGGAGGGACTATTTATGGGGGGACTTACAACGAAGGGGTATTATATAGTTTTAATTTATCAACAGATACCCTAATAGTTTTACATAATTTTGATACTGTAACCGGGGGATGGCCGAGTAATGAGAAGTTAGTAGAAGATACTGTTAATGGAATATTATACGGCACTACCGGAGGTGGAGGTCTTAATTATGATGGCGTTTTATATAGTTATACCATTGCAACAAATCAATATACAGTATTGCAAACATTTAATGCCGCAGTTGGAGGGAACACGCCGGGCAATGACATTTACCTGGCTAAAAACGGTATGTTATATGTTATGATTTTAGGAAATGATTCGAATATTAATGGGCAAATATTAAGATACGACCCAAAAACTGGAAATGATACTGTTGTATTTAATTTTAATGATACACTTGGCTCAGACCCTCAGGGAGATGGTATGATGCTGGCAAGTAATGGTCTTTTATATGGAGTAGTGAATGGTGGAGGTAAGGGTGGTTTTATTTTTAGTTTTGACCTTGCAACAAACAAATATGTACCTCTATTTTCTTTAGATAGTGCTACCGGAGCTTCCCCTTACTGTACTTTAGTTCAAAACCCGGATGATGGTTTATTATATGGTATGACACAATTAGGAGGCACTGATTTTACCGGGGTTATATTTAGTTATGATATTAATACCGGGCAAGAGAAAGTGTTGCATAGCTTTAATTCAACAAACGGTGATGGATACTTTCCTTATGCCGGGCTTACACTTGTAAAAGATACTTTGACAAGTGTGAATGAATTAGATGTAGAAAGTGAAAAAGTAAAAGTGTGGCCGAACCCTGCAAATACCGAATTGAATGTAGAAGTGCAATTACAAACTGGAGCCAGTGATGGTATTTGTCTTTACAATATGATGGGTGAAAAAGTAATATGTGAAGAATTGACAAATAAACTCACTTCATTTGCTATTGACAAATTTGCAGCAGGTATATACTTATATAGAATAACTGATAATGAGGGTAACTTAATAAAGACGGATAAGGTAGTTATAACGCACTAACAGAAGGCAAATCAGTAGATTTTTCCTATATTTACAGTATGAGGAAGTTAATTATATTGTTTTCACTTTTCACTTATAAAAGCTCAATACGCTTTATATGGTACAGCTTATGGAGGTGGAACCAATAATGACGGCGTTATATTTGGTTATAATCCATTTACAAATAAGGATAGTGTAGTATTTAGCTTTGGTGTCTCTGATGGAAAAAATATTTTGTGTTCTCTGATGCAAGCTAAGAATGGCTTGCTTTATGGCCTAACATCTTATGGAGGCTCAAATAATGACGGAACCATGTTTAGCTACGACCCTTTCAATAATAGTTATACTAAACTAGTAGATTTTACTGGAACAAATGGCGGGCCTGAAATTGGAGGTAACTCATTAACACAAGAAAAAAATGGATTGTTATATGGCACTACATTTTATGGTGGAAAATTTAACGATGGAGTAATATTTAGCTACAATATTACAACAGGGAAGGATAGTGTATTATATAATTTCGACTCTATTCATGGAAAAGGACCTTGCGAAAGTCTGTTTGAAGACACTATTACAGGTCTTCTTTATGGCATGGCTGAATTTGGAGGATTAAATAACAATAATGGAGTATTGTATAATTTCGACCCTGTATCAGGCAAGCAAAAAGTGCTTTTCAATTTTACTGACTCAAATGGTCGCCAACCTGTGGGAACACTTATAGGAGGTAAGGATGGTTTATTGTATGGCTTGGGTTCAGGTGGAAAATATTTTGGTAATGGAATTATATTTACATATGATATTGTAAAAGACACTGAAAAAATAATATTTAATTTTAATGATACCGATGGTAGCATACCAATTGGGAATAGCCTTATACAAGCAAAGAATGGCTTGCTTTATGGCATGACAAATGAAGGAGGCCCTATTACCAGTAATGGTGGAGTTATGTTTAGTTTTGACCCTATAACTGACAGTGAAAAAGTACTTTTTAATTTTACCGGAGCAAATGGGAAAAGCCCGCTAAGTAGCTTGATGCAGGATACTAATACAGGCTTACTCTATGGTATGACAGACATAGGCGGAACAAAAAACGTAGGAGTATTATTTAGCTATGATATTACAACCAATAAGCAAACTATACTATTAAATTTTGATACTGCTAATGGCTCTTATACACGCAGTACTTTATTGCTGGTGAGAAATACACCGCTGGGGGTAAATGAAATAACAAATAATATAAACACATTAGCAACTGTTTATCCTAATCCTGCAAGCTCTTTACTAAATGTTGAAGTACAGTTACAACCTAATGAAACTGCAACGATATGCTTATATAATACAATTGGGGAAGAAGTAAGATGTGAAACACTTAAAAGTAGTCTTACAGTTTTACCTATAAGTAATTTGGCTCTGGGTATTTATTATTACCGTATTACAGATTTTAATAATAACTTGATAAGAGCAGATAAAGTGATGATAGTACGATAGTAAAATGCAGTTTCCATGAAAAATGAGTACCTTTAGTACATGAAAAGGCTATCCCCTATTTATGTTTTCATATTATCTTATTTTTCTTGTAGGGCACAAAACTTAGTGCCAAATTATTCGTTTGAGAAATACACAGCTTGCGTAACTCAAATTGATGAGTATACAGGTGGTGTAGCAGATTGGACAGGGCAAGAAGGATCAGGAGGTTTAAGTTATTGTACGGCACAATGTCCAGATTCTTCCAATAAATCTTTGTCTGCAGGTGTTCCATATAATGCTGTTGGGTTCCAACATGCTCATACAGGTTTATCATACACTGAAATGAATACATTCATTAATGGTAGTACTGATACGGTTTTCCCATACGGACGTACGGTTTACTTAAATTACCGAAACTATATAGAAGCCAAGCTTATTGATACCTTAAAAACCGGGATAACTTATTATGTAACATTCTTTATAAATCTTGCAGATAGTTCAGATTATGCTTGCAATGATATTGGTGCTTACTTTTCTGATTCAACATTATCATTTAATAGCGAGTATGCAAAATCATATTTAATCCCTCAAGTTGCGAACAACCCAATTAAACACCCTTTAACAGATACTATGAATTGGATGAAAGTATCGGGTAGCTTTGTAGCAAAAGGTGGTGAAACATATATCATCATTGGGAATTTTAAGAATGATTCCTTAAGTAGTATTACTTATTTAGGTAAACGCTCACCTGATGCAACAGCTGCATACTATTACGTTGACGATGTAATAGTAAGCGCTGACAGTACTACTTCAATTAATGAAATAAATGCAAGTAGTGAAAATGTGAATGTGTTTCCAAATCCAAGTAATGGTAATTACGAATTACGAATTACGAACTTTAAATTTGCAGGTATATAATACCTTGGGGCAAGTTATTTATCAATCAGAAATCATTAGTGATGTCACGCAAATAAATTTGAGTAATCAGCCTCAAGGAATTTATTTTTACCGTATTACCACCGAAAATGGGACACTGATTAAATCAGGAAAAATGATCATTGCAAAATGATTTGCAGGGCATGAAAAGGAGAGTAATATTATATACAACACTTTTCATGGCTTTTACTTTTACTCTTAAAGGACAGAATCTTGTGCCAAATTATTCGTTTGAGCAATTAATCCATTGTTCAGTGAGTTGGGGAAGTTTTAATGGCTATGTTACAGATTGGACTGGGCAAGATGGTGGTGGTGGTCTTTCTTACTTTACTCGCCAGTGCCCGGGAGACTCTGTAAACGGTGGAAGTGTTCCATATAATTACTATCATGGTTTTCAATATGCACACACTGGCGTTTCTTATGCTGGAATAGTGACGTTTATAACCAGTAGTATAACGGATACAACATTCCCATACGGTAAAACAAGTTCTATTAACCAAAGAAGTTATATAGAAGCAATGCTAACTACTTCTTTAAAAACTGGAGTAACTTATTACGTTAGTTTTTTTGTGAACCTCCAAAATAGTTGTGATTATGCATGTAGTGATATAGGTGCTTATTTTTCTGATTCCGCACTATCATTTAATGGGAATTCAGTAAAATCATATTTGACCCCACAAGTTACTAATGATCCGAAAAAAAAGGAATTAACAGATACGATGAATTGGATGAAGGTATCAGGTAGTTTCATTGCAAGTGGAGGAGAAAAATATATAATTATTGGAAATTTCAAAAATGACTCATTAAGTAGTATTAAATATCTCGGGCAGGTATCTACAAATACTACTGAATCATGGTATTATGTAGACGATGTAATTGTAAGTCCCGATAGTGCTTATGCGGATAGCTTGGAAACTGTTTCGGTTCAAAATATAAATAATCCGAAGGAAGAAGTAATTGTGTTTCCGAACCCGAGCAACGGCTTATTTAATATTGAAATTAGGAATGGAGAATTAGGAATTAATAATACAGTGGAAGTTTACAATATGCTAGGAGAAAAAATATATGATCAATTGATAATGGACAGTGGACTATTGACAATTGATTTAAAAGGCCAACCTGAAGGATTATACCTGTACCGTGTACTTTCAGAAAAAGGAGAATTAATTGGAAGCGGGAAACTTATTATACAATAAATTTATTCCCCAAAATTCTTAGCTCTTAGTTCTTCCCGCAGGGATGCCTATGGCATAATTCTTAGCTCTTACCTCTTAATTGATCTCATCCTCCGTTAGCCAAATTGGTAACAAACTCAACTATTTGTATAAAGGTAAGCACAACAGGGGTTGAAAGCAACACGCCATCAAAGCGGTCTAATATACCACCATGGCCGGGTAATAAGCCCCCCGATTCTTTTACATCAAGGCTTCTCTTAAACAACGATTCTACCAGGTCACCAAAGGTGCCAAAAACACTCACGAGGAAACCAATTACCATCCAAATTACGGGAGAAAAATCGGTATAAAAGCGAGATATCAAATAAGCTACGCCAATACTCAAAACCATACCGCCAAAGAATCCTTCCCAGGTTTTGTTTGGAGAAACACGTTCCCACAACTTAGCCTTGCCCATTGCCATACCTGTCAGGTAGGCGCCTGTATCGTTGGTCCATAAAATAAAGAAGTAGGCCAGCAGCACATGCGGGTTATAAGAGCTAGTTGGTCCAAATGAATTAATAAGCTGGTCTATTAACTTGTTATGGCTCGGCGAATATGGACACATATAACTTACCCAGAGTGCAAAGGGCAGCACTATATACAATATGCCCACAAGGGTAAGCGCTATGTTTATAAAAGGGTCCTTTAAATTGCGGTATAGCTCATGAAAAAAGATCAGGGCAATAAAAGGAAGTATCAGTGCAAACACCATATCGCCAAAAAGTTCGTACCTAAAAGCGAAGAGTATAAATAGTAATGCTCCTACCCCCATGCCAACTTCCTTCTGCGGGTTGTATTTGGCAAAGCCCAGGAGGTTATAGAACTCATTAAGCCCCAGCATGGCAATTACAAAGAACAAAGCACACAGCGACCAGTAATTAAAGAAAATGGCGCCAACCATTACCACTACAAATACGGCACCGGTTAAAGCTCTCTTTACAAAATTGTTCACAGGCTAGCCTAAATTGGTGTCGTCAATCAAAAACAGGAATATCTCTTTTGGCCCGTGTGCGCCGCGCACCAGGGTCTTTTCAATATCTGCCGTTTGGCTTGGGCCGGTAATAGCAGTTACCTGGCTCGGGAAATTGGTTTCATACTTCTTCTTCAGAAGTTTAAAAGCGTCCTTCAGGTTATATACCAGTTGCGATGTGTATGCAACCGTAACATGTATGTTTGAATATACCGGCAGCCTGCGCCCCGATTTTTGTCTTGAACTGCACATAATGGTACCTGTACGTGCCACCATACATTCGCAAAAGGTAATACCTACATTGGTTTGCAAAAAGTCTTTCTCCTCCGACATAAAAGCTATGCCGGCTGCTTTCAGCATCTCCTGAATTTTAGGGTCGCTGCAAAAAAGGTTATCCCATTTGCGTTCGTCTATCACCGCTGCCAATTGACTTGTGAAGTCGCGTGGCTTTTCACAGAAAATAAAATCTCCTTTCAGCGCACTGAAGTTCTTTGCAAATAAAAGCTCCAGCGATTCTTCTTCGGGTGCTGTGTAAATTTCAGGGTCGCTGTCGGCTGCGCTAAAATCAGCTTCTGATTTATGTATAAGTGCCTTACGTACGGCTTTCAATACTTTTTCGCGGGCAGTGCTCTCTTTCATCAATTAAAACAAAGTGGGAGTGTCTTTTGTTGGAGTCTCTTCTTCTTTCTTTTTCTCAGTTCCGTTCTCAGCAGCATGGCCGTTACCATTCACCGACGATTGTCCGTTGACAACATCGGAAGGAGGTATAACAGTAGGTTCTGTAACCACCGGGTTTTCTGCCTTTGGCGGTTCTTCTGTTTTAGGTGTCTCTGTAACAGGAGTACCATTTTCAGGCGCTTTTGTTTCAGGTATCCTCACGCTGCCATTACTGTTCTTGGTAGAACGTTTAGAAACAGGTTGTGCTTCTTCAGTTGTGTATAACCTCTTGCCAATAATGTTCTCTAAGTCTTCTTTAAATATCACTTCCTTATCGAGCAATTGCTCAGCAAGCGCTGTTAACTGCGCCTGGTGGGTTTTAATGAGTTGCTTGGTTTTAATGTAAGCGCCATTTATCATTTCACGTACTTCCTCATCTATCATCTGCGCGGTCTTCTCGCTATAAGGCTTGGTAAAATTATATTCGGCACTGCCCGTAGAATCGTAGAAACTGATGTGGCCGATTTTTGCATTCAAGCCATAATGTATGATCATGCTATAGGCTTGCTTGGTAATTTTTTCCAGGTCACTTATTGCACCGGTAGATATTTTACCAAACATAACTTCTTCAGCGGCCCTTCCGCCCAGTGCGGCACACATCTCATCCATCAATTGCTCGGTGGTAGTTATCTGCCTTTCTTCAGGCAGGTACCATGCAGCGCCCAGCGATTTACCGCGTGGCACAATAGTTACCTTCACCAACGGGTGAGCATATTCCAGCAACCAGCTTACTAAAGCATGCCCTGCTTCGTGGTATGCAATTACTTTCTTTTCGCTTGGCGATATAAGGCGGTTCTTCTTTTCTAATCCGCCCACTACCCTATCTACAGCATCTAAGAAATCTTGCTTGCCAATTATCTTTTTATCGTAACGGGCTGCAATAAGCGCTGCTTCATTACATACGTTAGCTATATCTGCTCCGCTGAAACCCGGAGTTTGTTTTGCTAAAAAGTCAATATCAACCGAGGTATCAATTTTTAAAGGTTTTAAGTGAACCTGAAAAATTTCTTTTCTCTCTATCAGGTCAGGCATATCCACATATATCTGCCTGTCGAAACGTCCCGGGCGTAACAGCGCCCTGTCTAATACATCGGCGCGGTTAGTAGCAGCAAGTATTATAATACCTGCAGTATTGGTAAATCCGTCCATTTCGGTAAGCAGCTGGTTAAGGGTGTTTTCCCTTTCATCGTTCGCGCCTTGTGCCACGTTCCTGCCACGCGCGCGTCCTATTGCATCTACCTCGTCAATAAATATGATACACGGAGCTTTTTCTTTTGCCTGGCGGAACAGGTCACGCACGCGCGATGCGCCTACACCTACAAACATCTCCACAAAATCTGATCCTGAAAGTGAGAAGAAAGGCACCTTGGCCTCACCTGCTACGGCTTTAGCCAAAAGGGTCTTACCCGTTCCCGGAGGGCCCACTAATAAAGCGCCTTTAGGTATCTTGGCACCTAAGGCCACATACTTTTGCGGGTTCTTTAAAAAGTCTACAATTTCTTTTATTTCAACTTTGGCTTCTTCTAAACCTGCCACATCGTTGAAGGTGATATTAACATTGGTATCCTTATCAAAAAGGGTTGCTTTCGATTTTCCAATGCTGAATATCTGGTTGCCACCGCCGCCACCCATACGACGCATGAAGAGGAACCACAATAATACCATTACTGCTATAGGAATAGCGTAACCAAGTATACCGGTCCAGTCGGCACGGGTAGATGGTTCTGCATCTATCTTATCGGCTTCGCTGAAATTCTTCTCAGCATTTACCAGGTCGGTATGAAAGGTCTGGCGGTCGAGTATATTTATTTTAAACTGAGGCGGTGTATGCGGAAGGTTCTTGAACTTAGGCAGTTTTAAAACTTCCGGCTTCAAAGTTATTTCAGCCACATCGTTATTAACAACAGCTATCTTTTCTACATAGTGGTTGTTCAACAGGCTATCCTGGAAGTACTGGAAGTTAACTTCCTGCACCGAGAAGTTCATGCTGCTTACTGCCTCAATAACAATAAGTGCAACTAATATAAACCCCCATACCCAGTAAATAGTAAAGCGCGGCTTGAACGGCTTTTTAGGCAATGGCATTTTTGGCTTACCCGGTCCTTGCGGGCCTTGGTTTGAGTTATTATTATCCGGAACCTGATTAGGTTTTTGTTCGTTATCGCTCATTTTAATGTTCACACATGTTTAAATTCCCGCTCATTTGCAATATCCTCACTTTCAGCATCGGCCCACAGCGACTCCAGATTGTAAAAAACACGAACATTGGGTTGAAAAACGTGTACTACTATATCAACGTAGTCCAGTAATATCCATTCGGCGTTCTCGTATCCTTCCTTGTGATAAGCGCGTTCCCCGGTGGCTTCCTCTATTCCCTTCTCTACAGCTTTTGCAATGGTTGCAACCTGTACAGATGAATCTCCCTCGCAGATGACAAAATAATCGCATATACTTCCGGTTATTCCTGTCATGTTCAGGCAGACAACATTTTTTCCTTTTTTATCTGCGATGCTGCGTAATACAACATCTTTTAACTGAACGGGATTTGAGCTTTTCCCTTTTTTTCGCATTCTCTTATCTATGGTGTCCTTTTGTGCTGTTATTTTTGTCCTTGCAAATAAGGCGTTACAATTAGTTACAAAGATAGTATTTTTACCTTCAAATGATTACTAAAGGGACTCTTTTTACAGGGCATACAGTTGATAAATTAGATAAGGTAGATTCTACCAACCGCTATGCCCTCGACTTAGTTAAGCAGCACCCGCCCGCTGAAGGCTTTACCGTTTGGGCGCTCGAACAGTTTGCCGGCCGCGGGCAGAGGGGTAATAAATGGCTTACCGAACCCCGTACTAACCTCACTTTCAGCATTATACTGCTTCCCCGTTTTCTGCCCCTGGCTGAGCAGTTTTGGCTTACCCGGGTTATGGCCCTGGCTGTTGCCGAGTTTGTGTCTTCATGTTTAAATTCAGGTTCTGAAAAAGTTGCAATTAAATGGCCTAACGATATATATGTAAATGATCAGAAAATTGCCGGCATTCTTATTGAGAATGTCATTGAACAGTCCATTATAAAATTCTCGGTTGCGGGTATTGGTATCAACATCAACCAATCTGCATTCGACCCTTCTGTACCTAACGCCACCTCTTTAAAACTGCTCACCGGCAGTACCTTTGACCTCGAAGATTGTTTAAACCGCATTTTCATACCTGTTGAGAAATTTTATCTTGAACTCCGTTCGGGCAATTACAAGAAGATAGACGAAGCCTACCACAAATTACTCTACCGCCGCGGCGTTTTATGCAACCTGTCTATTAACGGGAAAACCTGCAAAGGCACTATAAAGGGTGTATCGGCGACAGGTCAACTGCTTGTAGATACTGATACTGGTGAGCATAATACCATTGAACCGCTTGAACTAAGCGATGTAAAGCATTTGGTGTTTTTGTAAGGACAAATCGCCACAGATTCACAGATTATTTTGAATTGTTTTATCAATTAAGAACACACTACCTAAAATTTGAGAAATCTGTGGCGTATATAACTTTATTAGGGTCAACCATATATTGTACCCCGAAAAATATTCGCATTTTTGCGCCGTTAAATAAGTAAAGTGGCTCATACAATAAAAATTTTTATCTTGCAGCCTAATATCGAATAGTATGGCATTCAGTTACACTACATCAGAACAAAAAGGGATTACAGTTATACACCTTGTGGGAGAAATAATTGACAAGATGGAAGCTGTCAAATTTATTGAGCAAGCTAATGCGCTGGCTGCTGCCGGCAAAAACCGTTTTGTACTCGAGCTTTCAGAATTGCGTTACATGAACAGCAGTGGCTTAAATGTATTGGTTAGTGTGCTTACCAAAGCGCGCAATTCGGGTGGAGAAGTGGTGGTATGTAATTTAAATAAGAAGGTGAAAGACCTGTTGGTAATTACCAAACTCGATACTATTTTCCACATATTACCTACCGTAGAAGAAGCCATTAAGAAGCTCAGCGGCAAATAAGCTTCGTTTAATCATATTTTCCTTACAAACATATTTTCAAATTATGAAAACTGACATTTTATTGGGCTTGCAATGGGGCGATGAAGGCAAGGGCAAAGTTGTTGACGTGCTTGCGGGCCAGTATGATATTGTAGCCCGTTTCCAGGGCGGCCCTAATGCGGGACATACCTTAGAAATTAAAGGCAAGAAACACGTGTTGCACACTATACCTTCGGGTATTTTCCGCGATAAGGTTATGAACGTTATTGGCAACGGTGTGGTTATTGATCCTATCAGTTTTTTAGAAGAAGTACGCGGTATTGAAGCACTGGGAATTGACATCTGCAAAAACCTTATTCTCTCTAAACGTGCCCACTTAATATTACCTACTCACCGCCTGCTCGATGCTTCATCAGAAGCTCAGAAGGGAAAAGAAAAAATTGGTTCTACCCTAAAAGGTATATCGCCTGCTTATATGGATAAGACAGGCCGTAATGGTTTACGTGTTGGTGATATTTTAGAAAAAGATTTCAGTGCGAAGTATAAAACACTGGCCGAAAAGCATTTGCAAATGTTATCGCTTGCAGGTTATGAGTTTGATAAAAAAGTATTTGAAGAGAACGAAAAGAAATGGATGGACTGCGTTGCATTTATCCGCACCATGCAGTGTATCGATACCGAATATTATTTGAACGATGCTATTAAAGCAGGTAAACGTATTCTGGCTGAAGGCGCACAGGGTTCATTGCTCGATATCGATTTTGGTTCGTATCCTTTTGTTACTTCTTCATCAACCACCTGCGCTGGCGCCTGTATAGGTTTGGGTATTGCCCCAACAACTATTGGCGAGGTAGAAGGTGTATTTAAAGCCTATTGCACACGTGTAGGTTCGGGCCCGTTCCCAACCGAATTGCTTGACGATATAGGAGAAAGGATTTGCCAGGTAGGCCGTGAGTTTGGCTCTACCACGGGCAGAAAGAGAAGATGCGGCTGGCTCGACCTGCCTGCTCTTAAGCGCGCCATTATGCTTAACGGTGTTACCAAGCTCGACATGATGAAGATTGACGTGCTGAACGAATTTGACGAAGTAAAAGTTTGCACACACTATATAGTTGATGGCAAACAAACCGAACAACTGCCTTATAACCTCAGCACCGAAATAAAACCCGTTTACAAATCATTTAAAGGATGGGGTAAACTTCCTGAAAGCATGGCGTACGATAAGATGCCAACCGAGCTGAAGGAGTATATCAAGTTTGTAGAAGATTCTGTTGGGGTACCTATAAAACTGTTATCTGTAGGCCCTGAGCGCAGCCAGACGCTAATACGCTGAACCAATTTAATGCAATGAAACGCACACGGCTTTTTACTTCCGCTATATTAAGAAGTACGCTTAGCCTGTGCCTTTTTTTAATTGGCATGAGTACATCTGCACAAAAAAATACCAAGCCTGCTCAGAACAACACTATTAATATACACCATGCTAATTCGTTGAATTCGGATAAGCGACTGGGTGATGGAGCACAACGCCTTATTGGAAATGTAGAGCTTGAGAACGCAGGCGTACTAATGGATTGCGACAGCGCCTATATATTTAAAGATAACTCTTGCCACGCATTCGGCCATGTGCACATGATAAAGAAAGACAGTATGGATCTCTATGGCGATTCTATCTATTACCATGGTGATAGCCGCAAGGCAGAAATGTTTGGAAACATCCGTTACCTCAGAAAATCGCTTACACTGGTTACACACCACTTGCTTTATATAGCTGATTCATCGCGGGCAAATTTTTGGGATGGAGGAACCGTCACCGATAGTGCAACGGTACTGATAAGTAAAAGAGGCACTTACTTTATGCGAAAAAGAATTTGCGCTTTTAAAGACAGCGTTGTACTTACCAATCCGAGTTATGTTATTCACTGCGATACCATGGCCTATGAACCCGATAAGCAAACGGCACATTTTAGCGGGCCAACCCATATTACAGGGAAGAACACTAACATGTATTGCGTAGCAGGTTTTTATAACAGCCACACAGGTGTATCAGATTTTTGGCACCACGCCATCATAACCAGCAAGAAAGGTGAAAAGCTTAGCGGCGACAGTTTATACTACGATAAGAAAAAAGATTTCGGAGTGGTTACCAATAATGTTTCACTGACCGACAGCATAGATAACATTGTCATTAAAGGAGAGTATGCTGTGTATACCGGCGCCGACAGAACTATTATGGTTACACGCCATGCACTCATGGATCAGCTTTTTGAAAAAGATACCCTGCACCTGCATGGTGATACCTTGTTTGGCTATAACATATCCATGACCGATTCGAACAAGGCAGCAAAAACACCTAAGCTGTTATTGGCATATCATCATGTAAAGTTTTACAAAAAAGATATGCAGGGTAAATGCGATTCGCTGAGTTATGATGAAAAAGATTCTACCATGCGTATGTTTTATAAACCTGTAGTATGGGCCAATGAAAACCAGATGACCGCAGATACCGTAAGGCTTTTAATGGCCCATAAAAAACTCGATGTGCTGGATATGCGTCACAATTCCTTTATCATTTCGCGCGACACACTTGCATCGAAAGAAGACAGCCTGCAATTTAACCAGATAAAGGGCCGTAATATGAAAGGTTATTTTGTAAAGAATAAGATACACAAAGTAAAAGTGATGGGTAATGCCCAGACCATCTATTATGTCTATTCTGATAACAACAAAACGATTGTTGGTGCCAACCGTGCCGATTGCAGCAATATGCTTATTTACATCGATAGTAATAAAGTTAAAAGCATAACCTATCTCGATAAGCCCGATGCAACTATGTTCCCCAAGAAAGATATAAAACCCTCAGAATTTTTGTTGGGCAATTTCAGCTGGCGTATTAAGGAACGCCCTATGCGCAAGGAAGATATCTTTAAGGTGGACTTGCCTTAGATTACGTTAGCTCCAAACCCCTAAAGGGGCTTTAATCACACAGCACGTAACAGTTCTAAAGCCCCTTTAGGGGTTTGGGGTAGAATCAAAAACTTAGAGGTACTAACTCTGACTGATCACAAACAGGAAGAGGCAGGTAACTATAATAATAATTACTGCAAATATTTTCCAGGTGCCTTTAAAATAACTGGCATCGCGTTTTTTATCCTTACCATACAGGTATATCATTAGTGCCCCGAAACATATCATGGCAATGAGAAAAAATAAGGCCTGTCCTTTTGATATTAACGCGTCGAGCAGCATAGTTAAACTTTTCAGGACAAAGGTATATCGATTTTCTTTAGCGCAAAACCAAACAGTCGTATAACTTTGCACTATGAAGAAAGGCAGGCTGTTTATTTTGGCCTTATTATTAGCGCTATCTACTACCCTGCAGGCGGGTGCAATTAAAAACGCTTTCGCTGCGCTGAACATGTACGACTATTTTAAGGCCAAGGAGCTTTTTACCAAAGCCATGAAGCATGATTCTGTCTCTTCCTGCTATGGGTTAAGTATAGTGCTATCACGCAACGATTACCACTTTTATAATATCGATACGGCTTATATGTACCTGCTAAAAGCAAAAAGGATATACGCCACCGCAACCCCAAAGCAAAAACTTAAATGGAAAAAATTCGGAATAGATACGGCAAGTATACAGTTCCAGAAAGATACTATTGAGCTAAAAGGGTTCAAAAAAGCATTGGCTATAAATACCATTGATGGCTATAACCATTTTATACAATATTATAATACGGCATGGCAGGTGCAAAATGCAATTGACCTCAGGGATATGATCGCCTATACCAATGCCCAAAAAGAAAATACATACCAGGCTTACAAAGTATTTATGGATAATTACCTCAACTCAACGGAGTATGCCGATGCTAAAAAGAGGTATGAGATATCCCTCTTCAAAACACTTACTGCCGACCATAATGTAAACAGCTTTATCAATTTCATAAAACAATATCCTCAAAGCCCTTATACAGGTGCAGCACAAGATTCTGTTTACAGTATTACAACCACACACAATTCAATAAATGAATATTATGGTTTTATTAAAGGCTACTCAAATAACCGCAATGTTATTACTGCATGGCATAAGTTATATACACTTTATACTATGGATGGCAAACCGCAAACCTTTGCCCAGTTCCATATTCAGTACCCCGATTACCCATATGCCAAACATGCCGATACAGACCTGATACTGGCACAAACGCGCTTTTACCCGGTGAGAGAGAATGGCCTTTGGGGATATATTGACAGCACCGGCATGGAACGTGTATCATTTAAATATGAATGGGCCGATAGTAATTTTTTTGATGGGCTTGCTGCTGTAGCCATGAATGACAAAATAGGTTTCATTAACAAACGAGGAAATCTTGTAATACCATGTGTATATGATGAAGCTGATCACTTCCGCAATACCATTTCGGTAGTAAAAAAAGGCGGACTGTGTGGAATAATTACAACACTTGGGCAAACCGTAGTGCCATTTGAATACCAGGAAATAAATACGTTTTCGGAAGGCATGGCGGTGATAGAAAAGAACAGTAAGTATGGGTATATAAGTCTGCTGGGCGAAGAAGTGGTACCTGCACAATACCAGGATGCAGGCGATTTTTCAGAAGGTATGGCATACGTGCAGAACACAGATGGAAAGTATGGCTACATCAATAGTACGGGCACAGTTGTAATACCCTGCCGCTACGATTGGGGCAGCAAATTCAAAAACGGAATTGCCAAAATAAGATCGAACTCAAAGTTCGGATTGATCGATTTAAAAGGTGACACTATACTGAATTGCGAGTATGATAACATTGGTGATTTTTCAGATACTATTGCTATGGTGGTAAAGAATAACAAAGTGGGGTATATAGGTATTCATGGAGAAATTATCATTCCACTAAAATATGAATATGCTCCTGACTTGCTTACAGGCGGTATGTTTCACGATGGGCTTGCCAAAATACAACAATACAGAAAAAGAGGGTTTATAAATACTGCTGGTAAAATAATTATCCACCCGGACTATGATGATGCCATGCCATTTTCACAAGGCTTGGCCCCGGTAATGACGCAAAAGAAATGGGGCTATATCAATAAAAAAGGAGTTATGGTCATTCACCAGAAATATGATTACGCCGGAGATTTCTCCGATAGTCTTTCCAGGGTTTCTATAAAAGGCAAATATGGTTTTATAAACCTTGATGGTAAAACAGCGATCGACTTGCAATATGACGGAGCCAATGATTTCAAAAATGGCTTATGCCAGGCTACGCAGGGGCATCACGGCTGCCTGATAGATAAAGAAGGAGTCGCAATTATCCCTTGCCAGATGAATAGTTCATTGCAATTCGATACTATGTTCCAGGTAGAGATAAATGGTAAAATGGCTATGTTCAATCTTAAAACCTTCCGCTACATCTGGCAGGAAGATGGGTTCGGGAAGTAGTACAATGGAGCCCTGAAAGGGCGTAATATATCAACGATGGCTGAAGCCCGTCGAAAAGACAAGAACAAAAAAATGAGCCCTGAAAGGGCGTAACTTTTATTTTACCTCAACTACTTTCGGTATCCTGTTCAGGAAAATAAATCCGAGTACGAAGAAAGAAAGCAGGAATGCGATGGAGTTACGCATATCACCTGTAAGGTCAAATATCCATCCATATAAAAAGAGGCCGAGTACACTGCCCACGTTTTCGCATACATCGTAAAAACTAAAGAACGAGGCATGGTCTTCAGTCGGTGGTAACATTTTAGAGTAGGTAGAACGTGACAATGCCTGTATGCCACCCATCACTAAGCCGACAAAGAAGGCAAGTATCCAAAATTCAATAAGCGTGTAGGTGAAAAATGCTCCAATGCAAATACCTATCCAGGTAATAATGGCCCACTTCAGCATATACACATCGCCTCGTTTCTTAGCAATCAGAGAGAAGAGATATGCACCACCTACCGCAACGAACTGTATAATTAATATGGTAAGAATAAGGTCATCTGCTTTTAAATGCAGTGTATCCGATCCGAAAAGATTAGCAATTAACATTATGGTGCGTACACCGGTATTGTATACAAAAAACGCAATCAGGAATCTTCTCAACCGTTTTGTTTCCTTAAGTAAGTTCCAGACTTTTCTTAACTCCTGGTAACCTTTCCAGATATTACGGCCCTCATCCTTTCTTACATCACCGAATGGATTTGTAGGCAGGTAGCGGAATGTTATTTGTGCAAAAGCGATCCACCAAACACCCACGGTAACAAACGACCAGCGTGTTGCCATGCCTACTGCACCATCGCCTGTAAGCCCCAATAGCGAAGGCTTTGAAACCATAATAAGATTTATGATAAGCAATATCGAACTGCCGGTATATCCCAATGCAAATCCTTTTGCACTTAGCCTGTTCTGGTCCTGCGGTTCAACAATTTCAGGCAAATAGGCGTTGTAAAAAACAATACTTCCGGCATAACCAATGCAGGCAAAAATTACCAGTAATATACCCAGCCATAAATTATCGGCGGTAAAAAAGTACATGGCACTACACGCTAATGCGCCCATGTAACAGAAAAACTTCATGAATATTTTTTTATTCCCCCTATAGTCAGCAATGCCCGAAAGCAAAGGAGAAATAGCCGCTATTACTAAAAAAGCAAATGAAAGCGCATAGGTATATAAGGCATCGGGGAGAAACTTTAACCCGAAAAAGGATACCCTTTCAGAACCATTGGTATGGGTGACTGCTGAATAATAAATCGGAAAAATGGTTGAAGTTATAACCAGGTGATAGACCGAGTTTGCCCAGTCGTACATGGCCCATGCGTTGGCAACTTTTTTATCTCCTTTTTTAAATACATTCATGCTTGTGGCAAAGGTAAATGATAATTACAAACACTGTGTTCTATTTTCTTTTCTCCATCCGGGCCTTATACATTTCCAGGTATACCGGAGCAGCTTTTGCACTATCAGCCATAAATTCTTTTACAATATCTAGTGGCATTTGTTCGGCAGTTTTAAAGTTTATGCAGCCCTTTTGGAATTTGGCTTTGTTGAGCAACTTAGAATATTTATCATACAAAGGTTTATGCCCGTACATAATAATATTATGCAAACTCATATGGGTCTTCACACTCGCTAAGGCATAGCCAAATGCGCCATCAAATTCATACATTATCATTTCCTTACCCATCATATCTCCTATTCTAGGTGTTACTTTTTTATTGGTTTCGGTAATGATCTTATGAATGGAGGCCAGAATTTTTTCCCGTTCCGGCTCTTGCATATTTATGTATTCGCTAATTGTCATATTCAGTTTATTTCTTCAAAACTATCATTTTGTTTACAACTTTCAGGGCAAATTTCATTATAAACAATATGGTGAATCCCTGCTGAATTTTGCCTGTAAAATACAGAAAACCACCAATTCCAGTGCGATACGTTATTGCCTGAATATAATATAGTTATGAATTAACTATTATCAAATTCTAAAACGAAACAGTAAGTATATCTATTCACATTTCTTTTTCTTAGCTTTGCCACTTATCATACATTTTTATTGAACATGCAACAATTTTACCGCGCTATACGTTTTGTTCTCCTCTCTTTTTCCCTTCTTACCATTATTCCTGCAAAAGCCCAAGTAATATTTACCGTTGCCGGTGCAGGCAATGGTGATGGAAGTCCTGCTACAGCTGCTTCACTAAATTATCCGTATTCAGTTGTTGTTGATGGTTCAGGTAATATTTATATTGCTGACCAGAGCAATAATCGCATTCGTAAAATAAATACCAGTGGTGTTATTTCTACCATTGCAGGCAACGGTCATGCTGGTTATTCAGGCGATGGTGGCCCTGCTACAGCTGCAGAAATAAATTATCCCGGTCCATTAGCGCTGGATGCATCGGGGAATGTCTATTTTTCAGATGTTTCAAATAACCGTGTAAGGGAAATAAGTACTTCAGGTATCATTTCTACCTACGCCGGTAACGGTCATGGAGGTTATACAGGCGATGGTGTAGCTGCGACCAGTACAGAACTATATGCTCCTGCAGGGTTAGCAATCGACAACTCAGGCACTTTATACATTGCCGACAGTTACAATAACCGCATACGTGTAGTTAATAAGAGTACGGGCAAAATTTCGAGCATTGCAGGTGATGGATCAGGCGCTTATAATGGAGACGGTATAAATTCAACCAGTGCAGAATTAAATAACCCCTCGGGAATAGCCATAGATGCTTCTGGCAATATTTATATTGCCGACCAGAGCAATGAGCGTATACGTAAGATAAATACAAGTGGTATTATTTCAACTGTTGCAGGTAACGGGTCTTATGGCTATACAGGGGATGGAATTCAGGCAACTGCATCAGAATTATTCAATCCGCAGGGCATAACCCTTGATGCTTCTGGTAATTTATATATTGCCGACGAAAGTAATCAGCGGGTGCGTGAAGTAAATACAAGCGGTATTATTTCAACCATTGCAGGCCTCGGTGGCTCAGGTACTTTTTCGGGTGATGGCGGCCCTGCTACAGCAGCCGGAATAAATAACCCGACATCCATAGCTGTTGACGGTACCGGTAACATATATATTGACGACTGGACCAATAATTGTATACGAAAAATAAACACAAGCCACATCATTTCTACCATTGCCGGGAACCCTGTTGTAGGTACATATGGTGGCGATGGAAGCCTTGCCATTAATTCAGTAATAAACAACCCGCGAAGTGTTGCAATTGACAAAGCACAGAACATTTATTTTGCTGACCAAAATAATAACCGCGTACGCGAAATAAATGCAACAACACATATTATTACAACTATTGCGGGTAATGGTAAGGCCGGCTTTACAAGTGATGGAGGAAAAGCAGATACTACAACTCTCAACAGTCCTGCCGGTGTTGCGGTAGATGATTCCGGTAATGTTTACATAGCTGATTATAATAATGCACGGGTAAGAAAAGTAACACAACTCACGGGTAAAATTTCAACCATTGCGGGCAATGGCAAAAACGGGTATACAGGTGAAGCTGAAAAAGCTGATACTGCTGAAGCAGGCAACCCATCGGCGGTTGCAGTAGATGCTGCAGGCAACGTTTATTTTGCAGATGGGACTAACCAGATAATCCGTAAAATACTAAAGACCTCTGGTATTATGAACAGTATTGCCGGTAAACCGGGTAAAGGTGGTTATAACGGCGATGGCGGCATGGCAGATACTACTATGCTCAATGGCCCGGCAGGACTTGCTTTGGACAGGGCAGGTAATATTTATATTGCGGATCAGTTAAACCAACTTGTTCGTAAAATAACTATATCAACCGGTATTATCAATACACTTACCGGACTCCCAAACACAAGTTCTCAACCCACCAGTGGCGTTCCGGCTTTAGGTCAGGCTATAGACTACCCTTCGGGTGTTGCTGTTGATACTTTAAACAATGTTTATTTTACTGACCAGTATAATAATATGGTTGAAAAAATAAATGTAAAGAATGATACACTTACTGTATTAGCCGGCCTGGGAACCGACAATCCGGGGTATAACGGAGATAATATAATGGCGGCCAATGCTGAATTATATTATCCATTTGGTGTAGCGGTTGATGATTCGGGAAATGTTTTTGTAGCCGACCAATCTAATTCACGTGTAAGGGAATTGCGTGTTAAGGGACCTCAAATAATAACACAGCCCCCTGCTAATTCTTATGGATGCTTAGGATGGCCCGCAACCATAGGCATAGTTGGAAATGCATCAGCTACCTATCAATGGCAGGTCGATTCTATGGGTACATGGATGAATATTCCGAATACAGGCGCATACTCCGGCGCCAATACCGATACATTGCACATTGCAACCGTTACCAGCTACTCACTATCTTACCAGTGCGTACTTAATTCGGGTTATATAACTTCTGTAGTTTCATATTTCAGCTCTATGACAAGGCCAACGCTGACATTCAGCTCAAACAATAATTTATTAGACAGTAATTGTCAAAGCTCTTATATTTCGTTAGGTATAGACGGGGGATATAATTATTATAAATGGAGTAATGGAGATTCCGGAGTTAGTATGAATAACATAGCAGTTTACCCGCTAAAAACCACAACATATAGCGTCGCTGTTACCACTAATGGTTGTGTTATTGATACTGCAATAGAAGTTTTGGTATATGCTCATACTCTAAAAGCCCATGCATTCCCGGCTAATACCGTTTGTGCCGGACAGCAGATCACTCTTTATGGTACTGGGGGCAGCTCCTACTCATGGGGAGGACGTGGCAGTGGAAGCACTTTAACTTTCTTTGCTGATACATCGGGTTCATATATTATGAGTGGTACTGAAGGAGCTGGTTGCACTGATTCCGCTAAGGTAAGTATCATTGTAAAGCCTTTGCCTGTCGTAACTGCTACAGTTTCTAAAGATTCTATTTGTATTGGAGCTTCTGTTACCCTTACCAGTGCCGGAGCGAGCAGTTATAACTGGAGTGGCGGCATAAGTAACGGAGTGGCTTTCTCTCCTTCTTCTTCGGCTGTTTACTATCTCACTGGTACCGATGCCAATGGCTGTTCGGCTTCTCTCTCTGT
>Ga0210396_10000633_pt1 | contig 43597 bp, 45 predicted proteins | sample IncBWH17OmetaG_FD_155466 | JGI IMG/M metagenome (GOLD analysis project Ga0210396, IMG submission 155466) | Forest soil microbial communities from Barre Woods Harvard Forest LTER site, Petersham, Massachusetts, United States - Inc-BW-H-17-O ... | reverse complement strand
TACCCATTTTTAATTATCTTTCTTAAAGAACTTAGCTCAACTGTTTCCAATAAATCTTAAACCCGTCCTTATGCGGAAAACGCTACTCCTTTTTCTTTTCGCCTTTATCAGTTATCATACCTCCAAAGCAACAATCGTTACGGTGTATGTAGGCGGTATCGGCTTAAGCCGGCCTACCGTAAGCGCAACCTGTGGCGATACCATCAAATGGATATGGAACGGAGCTACGGATAGTGTACGATCCACCACCATCCCAGGTTGTGGCATTTCGTGGAAGTCGCCGATAGACGCCAGCACTCCTAATTTTTCCGTTGTTGTTCCATGTGCAGGAACCTATTCCTACAATGCATATGTACTGAACCCCACCGTAACCAATTATCCGGGCACTATTAATGTAACCTGCGCAACCGGTATTCTTCCTGTTTTTAAACCGGAACCGGAGCTGAGTATATTTCCTAATCCGGGTAAGGGGAGTTTTGTTGTTTCAACAAACCAGACAGACTTGCAAAATCTGGAGCTATTTGATTTAAACGGGAAAGAGGTGTTTAACCAACGTATTATGGGTAATACGACTATTGATCTGTCCACTCTGGGAGAAGGAATCTATCTAATGAAGATTACATCACTCGAAGGCATCATAACCAGGAAGATTGTTATAACCCGGTGAGATCGACATTCACGATGCTTATTGAAAAAGTTTACTTTTGAAGTATTCAATCCAGAAATCATACCAGCAATAACATATGGATGTGGCATTAGATTCAACCGAGAAATATCGGATCCTTTTTGATTCTATTGATGAGGGCTTTTGTATCATTGAGATGCTTTTTGATGAGCAGCAGAAGCCTGTGGACTATCGTTTTTTAGAAGTCAACAAATCATTCGAAATGCAAACCGGGCTTTACAATGCCGTTGGCAAACGCATGCGCGAATTTGCTCCTGATCATGAAGAACATTGGTTTGAAATATATGGCAATATTGCCCTAACCGGTAAATCTGCCCGTTTTGAAAACCGTGCCGAGCAGTTACACCGCTGGTATGATGTGTATGCTTTTCGTTTCGGAGACCCGCAAAACATGCAGGTTGCCATCCTCTTCAACGATATCACCCAACGCAAGAGGGCTGAAGAGCTGCTAAAGATTGCCAATAAGGAACTGGAGGCGTTTTCGTATTCTGTTTCTCATGATTTGAAGACTCCTCTTCGGATTATGACCAGCCTGGCAAAAATCCTTAACAAAGATCATCAAACGGGGCTGAATGAAGAAGGGAAACATCTGTTGCAAACGATAGAACATAGTGCTGAAAAAATGAGCAGGCTGATTGATGCGCTGCTTTCTTTTTCAATACTTGGAAAAAAAGAGTTGCAAAAGGCTCCTGTTGACCTGTATAAACTGACAGAAGAGGTGGTAGGGGAATTATACAAAATAGCGCCCCATACGGCCAGGATAATCATTCATCCGCTTCCTGTTGTGAAGGGAGATTATGAATTGCTTTATCATGTCATGTATAATCTTATCTCCAATGCCATTAAATACTCTTCAAAAACACCACACCCCCGTATCGAGATCGCTTCGGAAGATGCAGGAGGTATGGTGAAGATTTCCATAAAGGATAATGGAGCCGGCTTTGACGCACGGTTTGTCCACAAATTATTTGACGCATTCCAACGTCTTCACTCACAGGAGGAATTTGAAGGATCTGGCGTAGGCCTGGCCATTGTGGAAAGGATAATCACCCGGCATGAAGGCAAAGTAGGAGCCGAAGGAAAGATTAATGAAGGGGCTACCTTTCATTTTTCGATACCGAAATAATTTCTTTCCCTCACCCCTGCTACTCTCCTATCTATGGTCATGAATCTCGCCTCCATGTTCATCGTGGTGATAACCGCGGTGATATTCATCATGGTGACCAGGGTAATGAGCATGCTCATATCCATGCCAGTGGCGATAGCGAGTATCCCCTCTGTACTCCACTTCACAGGAAGAAAGAGAAATAATTACTACACTCATTGCTAATAGTGTCTTTTTCATAATCTTTAGTTTATAGGACGAAGATAGAGGCTGAGGCTCAATTAATCTTACACAATTCCTGTATTTTATTACACAATTCCAATCTGATCACCGAGGCGTGAGGAGGTACTCCCCAAAAGATTGAATTTATCTTTAACTAAAAAAGCTTAAATTTGATTAGAAGGAAAAGTCTATTACTGAATTTAAAACAACAGCAATGAGCAGCGCGCAGATCCGTCAACGTCTTTATGAATATATACGCTTCGCCAATGAAAAGAAAGTGAAAGCACTCTATACGATGCTGGAAGAAGAGATTGAAGAAAAACACGAAATATGGACAAAAGCCTTTACCGCTGAAATGCAGCACCGGACAAAAGAAATGGAATCCGGAAAAGTGAAAGGCAAGACAAGAAGTGACGTAAGTAGAAAAGCTTATGCCATCGTGAAACGTTAATTATGAGCTATACGCTTATTTTTCACCCCATTGCAGAGAAGGAATATCTGGAATCTATTGCTTGGTATGAAGATAGTAAGACCGGTCTCGGCGAGCGCTTTATCAAAGAAATAGAATCCATTCTCGATCATCTGGAACAAAACCCATTTTTATTCCCAGTCAAGAAAGCCAAACTTCGGGAAGCTAATGTCAGAATCTTTCCTTATCTAGTCGTATATAAAATCAATCAGAACAAAAAACAAGTTTCCATTCTATCAGTATTCCACACCAGCCGAAATCCAGTTGATAAGCATAATCGTTGAAACGAACTTACTTGCCCATACCTCTCATTCATACACTCAGATTACAACCGCTTTTACTCAGCCATTCAGGTGTTCTACTAAGTGCTGGTCAGATTCTGACAGATTTAGGCTAGATTTGAGGATACAATAATTGGGACGAATATGCTCTTTAAAAAATTTATCCTCTATTCTATTATTGCTCTTCTGGTATCTTCCTGCCATTCAGGGTCCTTTCTTCAACGAAGATACATGCCCGGCATTTATGTGGATAACAAGACAAAGGGAACCACAACAACGATTCAATCACATTCAAACACAATGTCAGATATTCCGGAAAATATCAAGACATCTCGAAGCCATGTTGTTTCTAAACGCAATGCTGAACTACCTATACTCTCCGGCAGCATCAGGAATGAGAAGCCGGTTCAGGATAATAAGCCTGCAAATAATAAAAGCCATTCATCAATCGGAAAAGTTCAACGTGCAGAATCATTTTCAAAAACCAAGCCTGACAATATTTCAAAAACGTTTACACCCATTAAGGAAAACCCCATTACACATGATGTCAAAACGGCTCACCAACCTCCGGATGATCAGGATGAACGCATGCTCAAGGACTCTCGACGCACATTTGTATTCGGCGTACTGAGTTTAGTCAGCCTTGCCCTCATCATTATTAGTTACGCTATTCTCGAGTTGCTTGGAGTCACCGGGGTGGAAATTGGATTGCTTTTCCTCCTCTTCGCTTTTATATGCATCGTGTGTTACGTCATCTTTTTAATTGCCACCATTGTTTGTGGATCCCTTGCTGCGAAAGAGGCAAAAAACGCAGGAAAGAAACTGTCAAAAAGAGCAATTGTCGGACTCATTATGGCCTGCGCTCCTTTAGTCATCGCCCTTATAGTCTGGATGGTAGCCAAGCTCCAAAACCCATGAGTACTTCTACGTGATTCTTCGAAGTCACCATTTGCTCCATGCCGGAAAATGACTTAGATTTGAATAAACGCCCCATTCTCGATGAACGTGTTTCCGGAACTAACTACCGCCCGTTTGAAACTAAGAAAAACCCGGACGAAGGATATTCCCTCATTACAATAGCAGAATGGACAAATTCGTAACCATACAAACCTTTACCCATCCTTTGGATGCGGCCATTATCCGTAGTAAGCTGGAATCGGAAGGTATTGAATGTTTTATACAAAATGAGTATCAGATCAGTGTTGATCCACTCCGCTCTGTGGCCTTAGGCGGAGCGGAGTTACAAGTAAAAGAAAGCGATTTCACCCTTGCGACTGAAATAGTAAACAACTGGCAAGCTTCTAACCTGAAAGAAACGAAAGAGGAAAGAGAGGATGGAAAAGTCATTTGTCCCGTTTGCCATTCCGACCAGGCAGATCGTGGGCAATATAGAATATTGATCTTTTTGATTTCTTTGCTTTTGCTAGGAATTCCCTTTTTCTATGTTGGCATTCCTTTCTTATACATGGGACGCAGGAATATTTGCTATAAATGTGGATACGAATTTCCTCCTGCAACAGCTCCACAGAATAGAACAGTATAACCCTTCACATAAACTATAAGAACATGACAACCCGGAAAACAAGAAAATTTGCAAGTCTGCTTACCAGCGTATCAATTGCTACTCTCTTTCTCTTCGCTGCATCCTGCTCCGGCAATGGCAAGAAGGATAAAGAAGCGGAACATAAACCCGATAGCTTAGTGATCAGACAGGTTATGGATACCGCCTATACCCCGCTCGATCCCAAAGATTCAGCTTCACCTTTAATTCCAAAACTGATTCCCAGACAGGATACCCTGAGAATAAAACGATAAGTAGGATTATCTATTACGACTTCCACTTAATACTGCACCCCACAGCCTTGGTAGAAGAAGGGTTCACTGACTTGCCTGCTAATAAGGCATCCACGGCTTTTTCTGCATATTTTTCTTTTACCGCGGTAGCGTCACCGCTGTTATCGTCTATGGCTCCGATGTATTTTACCACATAATCAGTACCTGATTTTTGTACGATGTATATATGCGGAGTGTGTGCTGCTCCGAAAGTGCGTGTCACCTCCTGAGTTTCGTCGATCAGATAAGGGAAGGTAAAGCTCTTTTCTTTTGCACGTTTCTGCATATTCACATAGCTATCTTCCTCTACCTGTTTAGGATCGTTTGGATTGATGGCAATAACAGGATATCCCAGGGGGGCGTATTTTGCATTTAACGCAATGATCCGGTCTTCATACGCCTTTGCAAACGGGCAATGGTTGCAGGTGAAGGTGATGATAAAACCTTTGGCGCTTTTAAAATCGGCCATAGACACCATTTTACCATCTATGTTTTGGAGTTTAAAATCGACTGCTTTATCGCCTACATTATAGCCGGCCGTGATGAACGATGACATCAATACGACTGCCGCGGCCAGGATTGCTAAATTTTTCATTTTTCGCTGAGTTTAAGTTGTATTATATTTTTGAGTTGATCTTCGGTAAAATCTCCTTCATGAAAGTATACCTTTTTCCCCATCCTGTACATAGCCGTCGCCGGTATCGTGCCGCTCCAGGTGGTATCCACCTTATTGATCCATACATTGGGATTACCGGCATCCAGCAACAGTACTTCAGGTTTTAAGTCATGCTGCTTCGCAAACTTTTCGACCGTTGCATTATCCTTTATAGTATTCAGGCTCACAAAAATCATCTTTACTTTTTGAGGAGCAAACTTCGTGTACATAGTCTGGAAAGCAGGCAGTTCTTTAACACAGGGAGCACACCAGGTGGCCCAGAAATTAACCACATACAGCGTGTCATTCTTACCGGCTGTTGTTTCCTTGAGCAACGTATCCATGTTTACCACCTTTACAGGAGCAGACACTAATGTTTGCATACAAATAAAAAACAGGAGCCCAGCCTTACTGATCGTTTTCATTTCTCGGATTTCTACTATAAAGGTACCCCAATTCCTTTTAACAACTAAAATTGTTAACTCTGATTTCCGATATATCTGTAAATTTATCGGCGTATCATATAACTCCTATACAATGAAAACATTATTCGACCCGGAAGCCGCCAAAGAAGTGGTAGCACGCATTAATAATTTAACTCCCAATTCCACCGCCTTGTGGGGGAAAATGAAAGTAGATCAGATGCTGGCCCTTGTACCCGGGGACTGGAAATGGGAACAGGAGATCAGAACCTGCCCAGACCGTTTATTGGAAGATTGATTGGAAGATTACTGAGGAGTGTATACTCCAACGACAAGCCCTTCCACAGAAATTCACCTACAGCCCCCTATCTGACGGTTACGGACCCCAGGGATTTTGAACAGGAAAAACAAAAACTGTTTGTTATTATTCAACGGTTTCAGACCGGGGGAGAAAGTAAATGCACCACCCACCCCCATCCATTCTTTGGCAAGCTCACACCCCGGGAATGGGGTATAGGCATGTACAAACACCTGGATCATCATTTAAACCAGTTCGGCGTCTGAACTCTTTATTTCACCAAAGGAAATACCTGTCTCAGCTTTTCGCTTCTCAGGTATTCAGATATCCATAAAAGCACTGCAAATACAATGGCAAAAACATAGGGATGCCCTTCCATCTTTGCCTGATAGGTAATGGCAACGGCCCCTCCCAGATAGGCGGTAATGAACAAAGCGCCCAATATTGCCGTACGCGGAATTATAAACAATACGGTTGCTATGAGCAGATAGATTCCCAAAACAGGAATACATTCTTCAGGCAGCCCCAGTTTTTTAGTGCCTTCCACAGCCTGAGGATGACGGATGACTTTCATAGCTGCATCAAATAATAAAAACAGGGAAAAGAGAGTTTTCAATATGTAGCCTGTCCACAGGGCGGCTTTGGGGGTACGGGATTGTTGTTCCATGTCGCATATGTTTTGTTTCTAAAACAAAAATAAACCATATATGTAATATACAAGGGGTGCGAATGCGGCATTTTTAAGGGCTCGTTTGCAACCTTGCTTAAAACGCTGTAAATTTGGAATAATCCCACAGGTTATGACATACATGCTGAAGCTTCTGCTATTTCTATTACCCATCTCCCTCTTTTTGCCAAACGCGGAGACGCCGTCAATCAGACCCCGTTCGGTTATGGTGGTACAGGAATATTATAATGGTAACAGATTAGCCAAAGCCATCCTGCTTTCGGCTGATGAAGTACAACTGGACAATAACTATGACTTTAAAACCAAGACATTCCATGCCCGGAATAAAAAGGCCCTTAACAGCGATCCTTTATTCCACAAACTTTTTGATAAATCGGCAACGGATTGGAAAAAGACACAACAGGCCCTGCTTACCTGGAATTGCGACACCCTCTACCCGTTCATAATACGCATTACGGAAGGAACAACAATTCAGGATTTTTATCTCCGCAATGCAGGCCCTACCTGCCAGCCTGATTCGCTGAAGGCCTTAATGGATAATCTAAACCGGTATTTCCAGAAAATGTAATGAATTCATGAAAAAAAATCCGGTACTTCTGTTTACTATAGTCTGTTTGTTGTGTTCTGTTTTTATACAGGCACAACATTTTGCTTCGATCTATTCCCCCAGCGATACCATATCAAAACATGGAGACGGCTATCTGGCCCGGACCATTCAATTTAAGCTGGACAAAGCAGAACTGATACAAACTCCAAACACCACGCTGGATTCTATTGCTGTTTTTATGCAGAAGCAGGACAGCCTGGTAATAGAAATAGGAGTACATGGCAGCACGCACAATGCCGCCGCACAGTGCAACCAGCTTACCCAGGCCAGGGCCAAAGCCATTTCGGAATATCTAATTACAAAAGGAATAAATCCCACGCGCATGGTTGTAAAAGGATACGGACAACACCAGCTGATATACACCGATGCCCAGATCCAAAAGGTCAAGGATAGTGAAACAAAGGAGCTGATGAACAGGCGAAACAGAAGGGTGGAGTTTGTGATACTCCGCAGGGATTTTAAAGAAACAAAGTAAGTCAGCCAATACATTCCTATCTTTAATTGATAATCATTTCACGGTAACCGTTTCTTCATTTTGCATTCATCTGTTTGCATTACCCTTTTACTATATTTGCCTCCTGAAAAACCTATTTCATGAAGTATAAAATACTATTTGCCTTTGTCCTGCTATTGGCAGTTGTGATTGTTATTGATTCAAACAAAAATGCATTTGGTAATGCAGCCGGAGCCCCTACAGGCGTATCAGGCTCACCAGCCGATGGTACCACATGCGCCCAAAGTGGTTGCCACTCCGGCAGTGCGGTAACACCGATTACAGGCTGGATCACATCCAATATCCCTGCAGGTGGTTATACTCCCGGTCAAACGTATCAGATTACAGCAAAAGCGGTATATATAGGTCGCAGCAAATTCGGCTTTGAAATATCTCCTCAAACACCATCCGGTACTATTATGGGAACACTTACTTCTACCGGCAGCAAAACATCTGTGCATACTCCCGGCTGGATTACACATACCAATGCAGGAAACACCGGAACAGATAGCATTGTGTGGACTTTTAACTGGACAGCTCCAGCCGCCGGAAGCGGTGGATTCATCTTTTACGGAGCTTTTAACTGTGCCAACGGAGATGGTAATACCACCGGAGATCTGATCTATACTTCCAAACTGGCTGTAGGCGAAGCTCCCAGCCCGGGCGTAGATGCCGGTATCATTTCTATTACATCTCCATCACTTTATACTTGTGCAGGAACCATTACTCCCGTAGTTAAAATCCACAATTTCGGCACCACAACATTTACGTCTGCCACCATCAACTACATGATTGATGCCAATACGCCCGCTACCCAGGCCTGGAGCGGAAGTCTGGTAACCGATAGCTCACAAACGGTTACACTTCCTTCCATTGCAGTAACATCCGGCCGCCATACCTTTACCGCATATACCTCCAACCCTAGTCCGGGTCCCGATACCATCACCGTGAACGATGGGAAAACAATTTCTTTTGATGTGAAGTCAACCACACAAGCCATCCCTTTTTCAGAAGGATTCGATACCGTTGTATTTCCTAAAACAGGATGGGAAATTAACAACCCGAATAATGATACTACCTGGAGACGTACCACGGCCGCTTTTCATTCGGGTGTGGCCAGCGCCTTTATCAACAATTTCCAGTATGATAAACCCGGAGCGAAGGATGAACTCATCACCCCTACCTTCAACCTTGCGGCTATGAGCACACCAGTACTTTCTTTCCAGCTTGCCTATCAGCTCTATTCCAACCCTGCCACGGCACATGCATCTGATACACTCGAAGTGTTTATCACTACCGATTGCGGCACCACGTGGAATCAGCTGTACAAAAAATATGGTGTTCCGCTGACCACTGCAACACCTACTTTCAGCACCACCGCCTTTAAACCTACCGCCAGCGAATGGCATTTTGAATCGGTCAATCTGGCTCCTTATGCCTCGGCAACAAGTGCCATGTTCAAATTCGTCAACATCACCGATTATGAAAACAACCTGTATCTGGATGATATACGCATCGATAACAGCCTGGGTATAGCAGGTTTTGATATGCCTGTTTCTTCGCTTTTGTTATTTCCCAATCCGGCCTCTGATCATCTGACACTGAATTACGAACTAAGTGAAACAACACCAGTGTCGGTAAAGATGTATGATATGCAGGGAAAAGAAATGACATTCTCTATTACTGAAACACGAAAAGCAGCAGGTACATACAGTAACAGCATCGATCTGAGCGGAATTCCGGACGGAATTTATCTGCTGCATTTGACTGCGGGCAATCACTCGGAGACCAGAAGATTTACGATTGCTCGTTAACACCCTTCCCCGGCCTGAAGGCCGGGGCTACTATAACAACAAACCCCTGCAATGAATCCGTTGCAGGGGTTTGTTGTACTATACAATCAGGTTAGTTACCCGCCTTATTCAACATTTTAAATGCTGTTTTGGGAAGAAAACGACTGAATTTTTCCAGCGCGGCTGTCTGACCTATATTCATTACATCCTGTCCTTTAGAAAGCCGGTCCAGAAATATCTTTGCAAAGGTATCTGCCGGCATTTTTTTCATAGTTGCCGCTTTGCTTAAATCCGTATCTACTACCGGAGGCAATACTTCCACTACTCTTATTTTCAAAGCCGCTACCTGATGCCGGATTGACATGGTTGCAAAATGCACCGCCGCTTTGGATGCACAATAGCTTCCCAAAAATGCCATGGGCACATAGGCAAGCCCCGAAGAAACCACCACGATAACAGGCTTGTCCGATTTTTTAAGTAAGGGCAAGGCCTTCTTGCTAAGCACAATCGGAGCTATATAATTAACATCCATTTCGGTACTGATATCCTCAACAAGCTTTTTATCCGTTGCATTTACAAAATCAAAATTACGACCCAGTCCCGCGTTGTTTATCAGCACATCTATCTTACCGGCTGTTTTTCCGATGGAAGCAATAGCTGCATCCAAATCATCGCCGGAAGTAACATCGGCCTTGATGCTGGTAACCTTTGGACAAGCTGCTTTCAATACAGCAATCTTTGCATCGCTGCGATCCAGAGAGATTACGGTATTATCATTCATCAATTGTTTTACAATAGCCAGTCCTATTCCGGTGGCACCTCCGGTTATTACAATTATCTTGTTTTTCATGTTGGTCGGTTTTGTTAGTTACAGTACTACAATATTATAAGGTATATTTATTAAATACAATACCCTTTTAACGATGATTTTGTGTTAAAGCGCTGGGGTTAAAACCCCTTAGGTTCCATCATTTGAACAAACCCTGCGCTTAAGCGCAGGGTTATTTTAAGCGCTGGGGTTAAAAACCCTTAGGTTCCGTCATTTGAATAAACCCCACGCTTAAGCGCAGGGTTATTTTAAGCGCTGGGGTTAAAAACTCTTAGGTTCTATCATTTGAACAAACCCTGCGCTTAAGCGCAGGGTTATTTTAAGCACTGGGGTTAAAAACCCTTAGGTTCTATCATTTGAACAAACCCTGCGCTTAAGCGCAGGGTTATTTTAAGCACTGGGGTTAAAAACCCTTAGGTTCCGTCATTTGAACAAACCCCGCGCTTAAGCGCAGGGTTATTTTAAGCGCTGGGGTTCCCTCCGGGGTTCTATCATTTCAATAACCCCGCGCTTAAGCGTGGGGTTATTGAAACTAAAAAACAAGGGCTTTAGCCCTGATATAAAATAAATTCTGTAACGGACCTATCAAATGCTTTTCTTAGATTTGGAATAATGAATACGATTGATAAAAAGACATCCGGTTATGCTACCGTAAACGGATTGAACATGTATTATGAAATATATGGAACAGGTATCCTGCCCCTGGTATTGATACATGGAGGTGGCTCTACCATCGAAACATCGTTCGGTGCCAGCCTGCCTTTGTTTGCCGCTTATGGAAAAGTAATTGCCGTGGAGCTGCAGGCACACGGGCGAACCGGCGATAGAAATACCCCAGAATCCTTTGATCAGGATGCCGATGATGTAGCAGCTTTGATGCAGTATCTGAAAGTGGATAAAGCTAATTTCCTTGGTTTCAGCAACGGAGGAACTACCGCTTTGAAAATAGCCATAAAGCATCCGGAAATCGTTAACAAAACAGTAGCTCTTTCGGCTGTTTACAGAAGAGATGGATTGATACCCGGTTTTTTTGACGGAATGCAACACGCTACACTTAAAGATATGCCAGCTCCCTTACAGGAAGGTTATTTAAAAGTGGCTCCGGACAAAAGCCAACTACAAGTGATGTTTGACAAAGATGTACAACGGATGGTCGCATTTAAAGACTGGCCCGATAGTGAACTACGGTCTATCAAAGCCCACACACTTATTATGGCAGCGGATAAGGATGTAACAACTCCGGAACATGCTATTAAGATGACCCAATTAATACCAGGTGCACGCCTGTGCATCCTTCCCGGCGTACATGGCTCCTGCATTGGTGAAGCCTGTACTCCCAACAAAGATGACAAACTCATCGGGGCTATTGTTACCCTGATTGAAGCTTTTCTGAAAGAATAAATTTTCATGAAGGCCCCCTGTTCCTTTTGGCGGGTTAGCAGAAATACGATAGTTTTATATCACAAATACGTCATTACTCCATGCTTTTTCGGCCCCTTAATCGTTTCCTGATTACCACTCTTTTAGTGACGGGCGTATTTTTTCTTTTCTGTTCTGCCGGCACCACCGATTCAGGCTGCAAGCAGTTTAAAAACGGCAATTTCACCTTTCACCTGCGTACCAAACAGGGAGATGTTTTCTTTTTTATTCATCGTCAGGATTCCATACAGATAGAACGGGACAAAATATCCGGTTATCACTCTACCTTATCAGTACGATGGATTGATGACTGTAAATACGAAACAAAGCTTATAGAAGGCACCTTTCCCTTTCCGGATTCCATCCAGCGAATACGAAAAAACATTCCTTTGGAGACCGAGATTCTGAAATGGACCAAGAACTATTATATTTTCAAATCCCAACGCGCCAACTCCCCTGCCCTTGTTGATACCATGTGGGTGGATAAGGAGCCGGCTAACAAATAAACGCCATGGATCAGAAATACACTTCCGATGAACGTGAATTTATCCGCTTGTCGGCCTTTTTTAAAAAACAGGCCGAACGATGGAAAGAAGAAAATAAGCTGGGAGAGGAATATACCCAGCTATTGGAAACCTGCGATAAGCTGATGGAGCAGCTGGAAATTCATGCACAAAACAGGGCCATCGTTATGGACGAACATGAACAATTGAAGAGTCTGGTAAAAGATAATGCCCGCTGCCCTAAATGTGCTAAAAATTCACATTTGAAACTGATCGGTACCGATAAAAGCGAACAGGGATGGGTAAGCAACAAATACAAATGCCGGCGCTGCAATATAGAATTTGTATGGAACGCCCCGAATAATCCCTGGGATATGTTGTCTTATGTAGATCATCTGGTGGCAGGACTGGAAAACACCATGAAGGTGCAGCAGCTGGATGCCGAAACAATACAACAAAACGAAGCGGCCCTGAGTCAGATGAAAGCCAATGTGGCTACGTTGAGACCTGTCATAGACGCATCCAAACAACACCTGGCCGATCTGGAACAAAAAGAAAAAATAATGTCGGAAATGATTCTCAAGGTAAATAAGCATCTGATGATAGAAAAAATACGAATGTCGTGACCGGAATGGATCCACTGATAACGCAATTTCTGACCGACTCTGAAAAAGAGCTGTCTCGTCTGCGACGGATCGGATTTGCCTATAAATTCTTATTCCTCTCTGCCCTCTTTATCGGCGTTTTCTACGCGTATACTACCATTTATCCCCGTATCCTCAGCAAACGTTACACACCCGATGAAGGACTGGAATTTTTCCTGTTCGGTTATGCTGTTGTTGCCATCCCTTTATTAGTACAATCTGTCTTTACCTACTTGCCCGCCAAATATCTCGACACGATCAATCTCCGGCTGAAACAACAGATTGTACAAAGAGAGCTGGCCCGCTACAAAGCCGCTCTTGAATTACACCCCGATTCTTCCATGGATGATGAACTGTTGTTCGATATCGGTCTCTTATCCGACACATTTAAGTTTGCTTATGGAGATGATTATTTATACGGCACCCTGAACGGTGTAAAAATGGCCATGAGTGAATTTCATATCCGTAATTTATTGTGGCCCTTATTTAACGGCTTTGTAGGAGAAATTCATTTGCCTGCCGAAATAGCTGAAAAAGATATTACGTTGGTACAACCCTGGTTTAAAAATCGTTTCGGTAGCGTGGAAAGCGATCTCCAACCCAATGAAAACGAAAAATTATTCCGCTCGTGGATCAGCGAATGTGAATCCATTGCGTTTATAGCTGTCCGTGACAAACGCATTTACCTGGGTGTAAGGGGAAATAAAGATATGTTTGAATTCTCTTTCGCTCATATCACAAGAAATAATGCCAGGTATGCTTCCGATTGTGAAGCTTTTTCGACTTTTATGGATTGTGCCGACCGGATTACAAAAGCCATACACGATCAGGGTGACGGAATAAAGTGAACAGGCAGCCCCCTGCGTTTTCTGGGTCCACGCTCTATATCATGCTCCTGACGACTGAAATAAAAGACCCAGCCAATACTGAATGTTATAGGGTTAATGGTAGGATGATCAGCGCTGGCATTAACAACAGGATATTGGGAATAGCTTTGATTAAAACTGTAATAATGCGTAAGCGTTACTGCCCGGTAATTATATCCCAGCTGAAAATGGAAGGCTGTATACTCATGCACAAAGTAAAGATGCAGGGCCGGTTCCAGTGAAAAAAAAGGAGGAAGATGTCCATTATAGCTTTCCTCGTCCAGAGGAGTTGCGTTTTGTCTTCCCTGATATGAATCAATTCGCTGATAGTACTTGTAGTCACCCGCGATATTAATGGCTGCCTTCACTCCAAAACCGGCCTCAAAGCGATCGCTGAATTTATAAATGAATGATCCTCCGAAAAAAGGAGAATAAAATGCAAAATTGAAATTTTGTGTGTAGTATTCCGAAGCCGGCAGCAGATTCCCAAGTAGTCCAGGGGCCCGGTCTGCTATCTTTGAATCATTTTTATAAAATTGAAACCCTCCTCCAAGTTCCATCATAAACTTATCAGTATGTTTATAGTAATACGAACCTGCCTGAAAGGAAAAGAGGCCCAAAGCACCATCGCCCGATAAACCCAACCCTATCTTATCTGTGAGGGCACGGTTATAATTCATTATTAAAAGATTAAAAGGCAATATGGAAAGATTGACATGGGTGTCATTTTTTTTCTCCAGCAGAGCAGGCTCATATCCCGAAGGAACAAAAGCCTGGTTAACAACACAGGATTGAAAAAAAATGACTAACAGAAAGAAGGGGAAATATTTCTTCATAAACAGGTCTCAAAATCATTCCTGCATCCCGAAATGCTGGACGAATAATGATATTATTCATAAATATATGTTTTTATATTAGAATACAAACGACCGATACAACATCATTACGTTTGCCGGGATGTTGAAATTAAATTAGATTTGAATGGATCATTTTAAGCAATAACTGTGAATAAGGATTTTCAGGTTAAACATCTGGCAAAAGGAGATCTGGATCTTTTCCGGCAACTCATTCAGGTTTTTAATATCGTTTTTGAAACGGGTTCTGAAACGGAGTGCTCTGCGGGCTATTTACAAACTCTGCTTGAAAAGTCCGGCTTCCATATATTTTGTCTGATGCATAACGGACAGGTGGCAGGTGGCCTCACCGCTTTTGAATTACCGATGTATACGGCAGAAGGGTCGGAGTTGCTGTTATACGATATTGCTGTTATGACCCATCATCAGCGCAAAGGAGGAGGCAAACTGTTATTGACAGCACTTCAAAATTATTGCCGCGAGGAGGAAATCCAATTTCTGTTTGTACAAGCCAACGAAGAAGATATACATGCCCTGGATTTTTACCGCAGCGCCGGCTGGAAAGCCGAAAAGGTGGTAAATTTTAATTATGCTCCGGATTAAATTATAAACGTTCTCACATGACAGGCCGCTGATTTTCATGATGATCATGATTAATTCTGATGTTATGATCTCCTGATAATCTGCGGAAATCATGACCATCATGATAATCTGTGGTCCATTACGTATAGCATTTGTTTTGAGCTAGTCAGCCACTCCCTCATTTTGCTTTTCTCAAAGTGATTCGTACATTGTCCTGAATTCCTTGACTATCGTGGTTTTATGCAATCAGAACTGATCACCCCTTTCGGGCGGCTCCTGTTCCGGGACCGTATTCAATTCGTTTATTTGAACGAAGGAGTAGAGGTTGTCCGGGAAATGGTGGAAATCATTAACCGACATGGTACCGAGGCTTCAAAAGGGGAGAAATACTGCGTGTTCGTTGATATGCGCTTCAATGTCACGTCCACACCAGAAGCACGGAATTATGCCGCTGAAAATTCTTTCAAGCACTTTCATATTGCCTATGCCCTGCTTGCAAAAAGCCTGTCTGTTAAACTCATCGCCAATGCTTTTATTCAGTTTCATAAACCACAGGTCCCCTGCCGGATATTTAATGAAGAAGAAGAGGCCATAAAGTGGTTGATGTTTAGTATGAAGAAAATGGCGTAAAACATACGTTTATTTATTCTCAAATAGCGTACATTTACTATAATTCTACCTTGTATTACGGACTCATGAAATTAAACCAACTATTAAAATTGGCATTCCTAGTGATTGCCGGACTGTTTGCAGCAACCTTATCTGCTCAGAATACCTGGGCTCGTAAAGCAGATTTTGGTGGCAAAGTTCGCTCCAGCAGCACAAGCTTTTCTATTGGCGGCAAGGGATATATGTGCACCGGAGACTCGAATGCAGCAACATCTTTTACGCAGGATTTATGGCAATTTGATCCTGTTACAAACACATGGACTCAAAAAGCCGATTTTCCAGGGAGTCTTCGCTCCGGTGCAACAAGTTTTACGATAGGGTCAAAAGGCTATGTAGGATTAGGCTGGGATAGCTTCAACTATTTTACGGATTTTTATGCTTACGATACATTGACCAATGCATGGAGTTCCATTGCACCATTCCCCGGCACAGGCCGTAGAAGAGCCAAAGCTTTTACCATTGGATCCAAAGCTTATGTAGGGGTAGGACAGGATGCATCCGGAGGATTGAATGATTTTTATGAGTATGATCCAACCTTAAACACATGGACCCTGCTTGCCAATTTCCCTGCCACGGCACGTTATGATGCAACCTCTTTCTCCGTCGCCTCAAAAGGATACATTGGTTTAGGTTATGATGGCTCTGGCTTTTACGCTGATTTTTATTCTTATGATCCGATTAGTAACAGCTGGGCCGCTATTGCAAATTTTCCAGATACAGCCCGGTATGGAGCGGCTGCATTTGGTATCGGAAATATCGGATATGTGGTTTCAGGATATGGTAACGGAGCCTATTTTAACCATTTGTGGAGTTATGATCCTTTTATAAATCAATGGACTATCAAGGCAACCATGCCTGCTGTAGGAAGAATAGATGCTTCCAGCTGCACGATCAATGGAAAGGGATATGTTGGTCTTGGCTGGAACAATCGCGTATATCAAAATGATTATTATGAATATACTCCTGGATGTGTTCAAACCGAACCTACGGGAATTAGTGAACTCATTACTAAGACTGGGTCAAACACATTCCGTGTTTTCCCTACCCCCTCCTCAGGGATTCTGAATGTTGATTTTGAGAATGGCCTGAATGATAAGACTTCGTTAACACTCATTAATTATCTTGGACAGGTAGTATATTCAGAAAATATACCCAATGGAACTACCCTTTGGAATCATGATTTCAGCTCTTTAGACGGTGGAATTTATACGTTGTTATGTCTAAATAGAAGTGGCAAAAAAGCGCAGAGAGTTATTTTGTTTCACTAAGCTTACTCGGCCTGCTCACTTAGCGTTTTCCATGATCGATCAGATTGTTTGCCTCCGGCTGGATAAACTTCTCTCCACTCATACCCTTAGTTAGAAATCTTATAAAACAAAAGTGCGGATCGCTCTCACGCTCCGCACTCGCTCTGTTTTTCTGTGACCTCGGAGTGGCTCGAACACTCGACCCGCTGATTAAGAGTCAGCTGCTCTACCAGCTGAGCTACGAAGTCATTTTTTTATTCTGGAGGTTCAAAAGTAAGAAAAACATCGGCTCACGCATGATTTTTTTGATGTCTCTCCTTCTTTATCAATACCAATCCGGTCTTCTAAACAAATAATGACCCGGATTATTCACAGGAATAGTGTCATGTAATCATATATAACCCACTATATATTAAGGAATTGTCAATTTTCAACTACTAAACCGTCATATCTTGATTTTTTAACATTTATGGTACCCAAAAAGCTAGGTTGGTATGCTTTTATTGACCTATTTTTGCCGCTCCTTGACCACCATTTACAAAACAAATAAAACAACATGAAAAAACTTGTACTCTTTACATTGCTTTTATCCGGCTTATTTATGAATAAGCTGAGTGCGCAGATTGTATTTCAAAGCGATTTCGAAACATGGACCGGTGTTGAAGCCGTGACCGGATGGGATGGTTCTAAAACCAATATCATTGCTACCGGCGACAGCGCCCGCAAAGACAGTGTTGCTCCTTATCATGGTTCTTACTGTGTATCGCTTGTGAATGCATCTACTACTGCAAAGCGTTTCTCTACACAACCAATGTCTATTACTGCCGGTACTATATACAACATCCGTTTCTATGTAAAAGGAACCGGAAGTATCCGTACCGGACTTAATGGTGTCAGACAATCTACCGGTTTCGGTTATGAATACGGTTCTTATATCGCCGTTTCATCCCCTACCTGGACAGCTTATACTCAAACCCTGCTGGCCGATTCTACCAACAGCGCCGCTCAGTTCCTGTTTTCTATCAAGAGCACCGTGGCTCCTGCCAACCTGGCTCTTGACAGTGTAACCATCACTGCCGAAGGAACTGCAAGCCCACAAACACTTTATAACATCCAATACACCACTGCTACTCCGGCCAACTCTCCTTTCATGAATAAATATGTAACCACTGGCGGAATTGTAACTGCTGTTTATAACAGCGGAACACCTCCAACACAATCCGGTTACTATATCGAAAGTAAAGGTGCCACTGCCTGGTCTGCAGTAAACGTATATGACTACAGCCACCCGGTTGCAATGGGCGACAGTATCTCCTTCTCCGGTCAGGTACAGGAGTATTACAACGAAACAGAAATTGCAAACGTGGTTAACTTCACCAAAGTATCCAGCGGTAATGCATTGCCTGCTCCGGTTATAGTAGGTTTTGACAAGATCCAGAACGAAAAATACGAAGGTATGCTGGTGAAAATAAAAGATGCTACCGAAGTGCGTTACAACGCGCCTGCGGCCTGGTACGTATTTGCTGATTCTACTGCCGGCATTGATACCGTTGACAATGTGATCTACACGTACAACTACACACAAAGCAAAAAATACACCATTACCGGTGTTGTTCACTTTGAATACGCCAACTGGATTGAGCCACGTAATATCAACGATATCGACTCTATCAATGTAACTTCCGGTATTGCTGAATACAAAAAGGATCTGGCTGATATGAATATCTATCCTAACCCAAACAACGGATTGTTTACCGTTTCCGTTACGGCACAAGGTGAAGAACCGAATATGACCATGACCCTTTGCGATTTGACCGGACGTGTGGTATACAGCGAACAACGCTCTTCCCACCCTGGTACCAGCTCCTGGCCTGTAAATACCAACGGTCTGGAAAAAGGTATCTACCTGCTTGAACTCAGCAACTCACAATACAAAACAGTGAAGAAGGTGATTGTTCAGTAACCCTTTGCTATCCATTTTAAAAAAGCCTTTCGGATTCATTTCGAAAGGCTTTTTTGTTTGAGTTCCCTTCCGATATCCAAGCATATCTGTCTTAACCCCACGTTTCAGCGTGGGGGTTGGATACTCGAGCTTAAACGGGGCTTTAGCCCTGACAATTATAAGTGATCAGGGCTAAAGCCCGAGAAGCCTTATTTTGTTTTACCCCACGCTAAAGCGTGGGGTTATTGTTCAATTCGGAAAAGAAACGGTATAAAGACGCAACGTTTGTGATATCCTGACAATCAGCTGAAATTATGAGAATCATGACAATCTCGGTTCTATAATAAGACTGTCTTGGAGACATGCTTAACATCATATTTATAATAAATAAAATCCTGCTATATCCATTACCTTTGTAACCTAAACAATAAAAATTTATTCCTATGAAATATAATCTTCTTGGAAATACCGGTCTCAAAGTTTCTGAATTATGTCTCGGTACCATGACCTTTGGCGGACAGGGTTTCTGGACCAATATCGGCAGCCTGGATCAGAAAGCAGTGGACGAACTGGTAAGCCGGGCTGTAAATGCCGGCATCAATTTTATTGATACCGCCAATGTTTATTCCGAAGGGTTATCGGAAGAGCTCACCGGAAAAGCCATCCGCAACCTGGGGCTGAAAAGAGACGATCTTGTTATTGCCACCAAGGTAAGAGGCAAAATGGCCGATGGCCCGAATGGTTCGGGTCTTACCCGCAAGCATATCCTGCACGAGGTGGAAGCCAGCCTGCGCCGCCTGCAGCTCGATTATATTGATCTGTATCAGATTCACGGATATGATGAACTCACTCCGTTAGAAGAAACGATTGACACCCTCGACATGCTGGTAAAAAGCGGAAAGGTGAGATACATCGGATGCAGCAATCTGGCCGCCTGGCATATGATGAAGGCGGTAGATTATTCAAAATACAACCGTTTGTCGCGCTTTGTTTCGCTCCAGGCGTATTATACCCTTGCCGGCAGAGATCTGGAAAGGGAAATAGTGCCATTTCTGAAAGACCAGCACATGGGATTGATGGTATGGAGCCCTTTGGCCGGTGGATTTTTGAGTGGCAAGTATACACGCAACGGTGCACCTGCTGAAGGGTCCCGTCGCGTAGCCTTTGAATTTCCGCCTATAAATAAAGAAAGGGCTTATGATGTTATCGATGTGCTGGAGAAGATGGCTAAAGAAAAAGGCGCTTCGGTGGCCCAGCTTGCATTGGCATGGCTCCTGCATCAGCCGGTGGTAAGCACAGTGATAATTGGTGCCAAGAAAGTGGAGCAACTGGATGATAATATCAAATCCACCCAGGTGGTATTTACCGAAGCGGAACTAAAAACCCTCGACGAGGTAAGCAAACTCCCTTCCGAATATCCGCACTGGATGCTGGAGCGTCAGGGCGCCGACCGGAAAAAATAGATACACCGTTCAGGAATCCTTACCTTTATAGAGGCAATAAAACGCCGGGGTATGAATTCAACAACTGGAGTTCGACCGATATACGGTAAGTCAGCACGGGTGCTTCGTTTACAAGGCCTGGTTCTTGCTGTACTTTTCTTCTGCACGCTGTCTGTTACTGCCCAGCGTACACTTAGTTTGCATATCACGCACTGGACAGGACGGCCCGAACGTATTGTGTTACATGAAGGGGAGCCTTTTTCCTTCCGTATTAAAAACAATCCCTATCGTTATCATTGTACCATTGAACAATTACGGGACAGCACCATTTTTCTGGAAGACAGCTTTAGTGTGGTATTGAAAGATCTTCACCTTATCTATTACGACAAAGGCAATTCCCTTACCCATGCCTTTTCAAAATTCTTCATGTATCTGGGTCCGGGTTATGTAGCACTTGATGCCATCAATAATGCCACCAGCAACATGCAACCGATTGTAGGCAAAGACGCTTTAATTGCCTCCGGATCGGTGTTTATTGCCGGCGTACTGCTAAAGGTGGCATTCCTTCACAGATACAAAGTAGGTACCCGATGCTCCCTTTGGATTCTGTCCTGATGGACTTTTATTCATTTATTTTCGGATAAAGGCCCAATCTTCACCTTCACTTCATATAGCTTATAGATCTTTGTTGCAGAAACATTAACCACACTAAAAACAAACAACATGAAAAAATTCATCGCCCTTTGCTTCGTAGCAGCTTTCACAACTTCTATGGTTGTTGCTCAAGATGCTCCTAAAAAAGATGCAGCTCCTGCTAAAAAAGAAAGCAAGAAAGCTCCAGCTAAGAAAGAAGACAAAAAAGCAGCTCCTGCTAAAAAAGCTGACACTCCTAAATAAGTGTTGCTTTTTTGAAAAAGTAAAAAACGTCCTGACAATATTGTCAGGACGTTTTTGTTATCAATAGTTCCGTATCGTTTCAGACCGAAAGCTTCTTGCTCATCTGTACAAAGTGACAAGGTATCTTGGACCGTTTCGGGAAAGCCGAAATTGCTCCTGCCACATATCCATATTTCCCATAGTAAACAGGCAACTCGGGACGTACATTCACAATCTGTATATCCATATACGCACATCCGTGTTTTAAGGCTTCTGTTTCCACATACTCCATCATGCGTTTGCCCCACCCTTTTCCCTGTGAAGAGGGGTCAACACTCAGCAAACCGAAATAAGCTCTGTTTGCGTTTATCTCCAGATGAATACAGGCCTTAACAGCGGCATCATCCTCCCCCACAAAAAAAAGACCTTGGTTTAAATAGCCCTCCACTTCCCCCTCATTCACCCGGTCGTCATACTTAAAAAAATCTTCCACGCGGTAAGCGGCATTGATAAGCTCTATCAAACGTTCTTTGTCTGATGAGATGGCCCGGCGGATATACAAAGACTTATTTACAAGAGTAGTCATATCACAAATGTAATCGTTAGGAGGATAGCATAATGGAAAAAAAATAATCGGATGGAACTGCCCAAAGGAGCAGATTACTCAAAACTGAATCGGTAAAGTGCATTGCCCTGGCTGGGAAATACCACATGCAGGTCAATATCCGAAGCAAGATCCTTTATCAGGGAAAGACCCAGTCCGTTTTTCTTTTCTTCCTTTTTAAAATCAAACCCTTTTCCGTTGCTCTCTATTTCGAGAGCCAGATTTCCCCGATCTTCTTTTTTTAATGCTATTTTCAGTTGAAAATTTTTGATATGCGGAAAGTCATACTTCAATGCATTCAGAAAAACTTCTGTCACAATCAATCCTATGTGTAAGGCTGTTTTGGAAGGCAGCTCCACATGGGCATGGGTTACCGACTCTTTCAGAGAAGGAGCCATTTCGGGATAAGAATTTTTAAACTCTTTAATCAGCTCTTGCAGATAATCGGAATAATTGATGCTGTTATATTCCTTGGTCTGGTAAAGGAGATCCTGAATCTTAAGCATGGAAAGAATACGTTGTTCATATTCTTCCAGTATCCGCTTTACATCCGGAGTATGGCTTTGCATGCGACTTATGCGCAACAGGCTGATGAGGATGGAGAAATTATTTTTTACCCGGTGATTGATTTCCTGGATCAGCATTTCTTTTTCCTGCAGGGTCTGTTCCAGCTTATGCTGGGCAGCCCGCCGGTGACGTGCTTCCAGATTAGAAGCCAGCACAATGGAAACACTCAGCGCAAAACTCTGTTCGTGTTCTGTAAAAATGCGTTGCTTTTCTCCTGTCTTTTCAAAACAAATCACCCCGATCAGCTCCCCTCCTATCCGTAACGGAACATCCATCAGGGAAATAATATCATGGGGTTTGGAATACGAATCGCTGAACTGATAGGTAAAAGGATGGGTATGAATATCGGGAGCAAGTATTATTTTATTGGAACGGATAGCATCAAAATAAGCCGGATAATCCTTTTTGCTTAAGATGCTGTTTTTCTGAAACTGATGCGTACGTAAATCATATTCTCCAATGGAGATAATCGCATCTTTTTCCGGGTTAAACAACCAGACATTGATCCGTTCAATACGCAAGGTGGTTAAGATCCTCCTCGCAAATTCAATCATCAGGGAATCAATATCATCCCGTTCTAAAATGTGAATTTTAGAGACATTGTCTAATTCCTCAAGCAGGTTAATTGTTTCGTCTAACATATCTTATAAGCACACTAATATAGACATTTTTACGACGAGTTAAATATTTTAATAATGAACGACCATATATTAAATGAGATTACATGCTGCTGATGCTCGATCAATTATCGCTATCTGATAATAAAAATCATGGGTTTCCAGATGTATCCATTCCAATAGAAGGGAATACGATGCATTGATAAGACGAAGGGAGACCTTGATCAGACGTGAGCAGCCATTCCTCAGACGTGGGGAACCACTACTCAGACGTAGGGAGTCATTCCTCAGACGTAGGGAATCATTCCTGAGGCGTAGGGAATCAATATTCAGACATAGGGAATCATTCCTCAGACATAGGGAGTCATTCCTCAGACATAGGGAATCATTCCTCAGACATAGGGAATCATTCCTCAGACATAGGGAATCATTCCTCAGACGTAGGGAATCATTATTCAGACATAAGGAATCATTCCTCAGACGTAGGGAGTCATTTCTCAGACGTAGGGAGTCATTTCTCAGACGTGGGGAACCATTTCTAAGACGTGGGAACATTCAACAGAGGCAGAAAACTAATAAATCCAGTCAAACCCTCGTAATAATCCGCTTCCTGTGTTTTGTTCCCCACTTATGAAGTTCATCAATCAGTGGTTTAAGGGTACGGCCATAAGGAGTGAGCTCATATTCAACCGAAACGGGAACGGTGTCATATACCGTTCGTTCCAGCAGTTCATTTACTTCCAGCTCTTTCAGTTCTTTGGAAAGCATACGGGGGGTAAGTCCCGGTATTTCACGCTGAATCTGTTTAAATCTCTTTTTACCAAAGGTGAGAGACAGGATGATCTGCAGCTTCCACTTTCCGCTCAATATATCCAGTGCATCCTGCACCGGCAACAGCATTTTGGCACACTGTTCGTTGGACAAATGGGAAGGACAACGCCTTTTATCATGCTCAGTAAGTTCCATAGCGGAAAGATTATGCACAAAGATAGGCATTCAAATGCCTTATTTATCGGTCGCTATACTTTTGTATACCGGTATATTAATATATATCAGTACCTTTTGTATATCCGGTTACCCTATCTTTGGTGTCTCAATTAAAACAAACGTATGAACCTCGTAGAAAAATTAAACTGGCGTTATGCCACCAAAAGAATGACAGGTGCAAAAGTACCTGCCGATAAACTGGAACGTATCCTGGAAGCCATCCGTCTTTCGGCTTCTTCCCTGGGACTTCAGCCTTACTCCGTAATCGTTATTGATGATGAAGAGCTGAAAAAGAAATTGCGTCCTTTTGCACATAACCAGCCACAGATTACCGAATCGTCCCACCTACTCGTATTTGCTGCCTGGGATGTAATCAATGAAGAAAGAATAGATAATTACATCGCCAACATTGCCGCCATCAGAGGTGTTACCGTGGAATCGCTGAAAGGATTCAAGGACCGTATGGCCATGCTCAACGGACGAAGCGAAGAACAGAATTTTTTCTGGTCGGCCAAACAAACGTATATAGCCCTGGGTACCGGTCTAGCTGCCGCAGCTATGGAAGATGTAGATGCTACTCCTATGGAAGGATTTCAGCCTGCCGATTTTGATGTGGTCCTGAATCTGAAAGAAAAAGGATTAAAAAGCGTGAGTCTGCTTGCCTTAGGATACCGCGATGCTGCCCAGGATCCATTAGCTTCGGCTAAAAAAGTAAGACGCCCGAAAGATCAGTTCTTTATTTATAACTAAAAACAAAAGAAGATGTCAGATAAAACAAAACGTATTATTTCCATCATCCTCATGATCCTGCCTTCGATTATGCTTGTCATGAGTGCCGTGATGAAACTGATTGGAAACGAGCAGGTGGTAACAGGCATGACCAAAATAGGCCTGGGTTCCTATATTAAAGTATTAGGTGTGGTGGAGCTGCTGTCAGTAGCCTTGCTGCTTTATCCGAAAACAAATAAAATCGGATTCCTGCTTCTTTGTTCCTATCTGGGAGGTGCTATGTCCATAGAGCTCGCCGGGGGCGAACCTCCTATGGCTGCGATATTCATCGCGTTCCTATGGATATCATCCTATCTCGGTGATAAGAATATGTTTATCAAAGCTTCCAAGAGTTAAGAACACATAAACAACCTTTAACAAGGCCCCCCTGGTTTCAAACCTCGGGGGTCTTTTTCTGTTTCGTATATTCGTTGTCGTAATTTCGGTTTAAATATATTCGATATGAAACCCATCCTGCTCCTCCTCCTGCCTGCTCTTATACTTGCTTCCTGTCAGCAGCCAGTCGATAATACGAAGGTCTTGCAAAACAGGATAGACAGTCTGGAAAAAAAAGTGGCGGATAGCTACAAACCCGGTTTTGGAGAATTCATGAGCAGCATACAGAGCCACCATTCCAAACTCTGGTTTGCGGGGCAAAACAACAACTGGAAACTGGCGGATTTTGAAATCGGTGAAATAAAAGAAGCCCTGGAAGGCATCCGTAAATATGACACCGACCGCAAAGAAAGCGAACAACTGGTGATGTTGAATCCAGCCATCGACAGCATGAGCGGAGCCATTGCACAAAAAAATCCGGCCCGGTTCAAGAGCGCCTTTCATCTGCTTACCGCCACCTGCAACAATTGCCATCATGCCGTAAGTTTCGAATTCAATGTTATTAAAGTGCCGGATGCAAGTCCTTATACCAACCAGGATTTTAATTCGGGTGATAAAAAATAAGGCTACCGCCATTTGGAATGAAGAGCCAGGGACAGCAACTTAAAGAAGTAGCACGTTTATTTTCCAGATTGGGGTTTACAGCCTTTGGAGGACCGGCTGTCCACATTGCGCTGATGCAGGATGAAGTGGTGAAGAAAAAGCAGTGGATGAGCGATCAGCATTTTCTGGATCTGATAGGCGCCACCAATCTTATTCCCGGCCCTAACAGCACGGAAATGGCCATTCACATAGGGCAGGAACGCGCCGGATGGAAAGGATTGATTGTAGCCGGTCTTTGCTTTATCCTGCCTGCAGTATGCATAACAGGTATTTTTGCCTGGCTGTATAAATCGTACGGAGCATTGCCCCAGGTACAACCATTTATTTACGGTATCAAACCGGCCATCCTTTCGGTTGTGATCAGCGCTATTTATCCCCTCGCCAAAAAATCGATGAAGACAATCCAGCTCGGCATCATCGGTCTTTTTGCATTGGTGTTGTGTCTCTTTCATTATAATGAAATCTATATCCTGTTCGGAGCCGGTTTGTTTGCCATGCTTTTATCCATGGCAAAGAGTAGAAATACAGGTAACGGATTCCTGTTTTTCCCTTTCACCTTTTTACAAATAACGCCAACCTCTATTCTTTCCGTAAACAACACGAAGCTCTTTCTCGTTTTTCTTAAGATAGGCGCCATCCTCTATGGCAGCGGATATGTATTGTTTGCTTTTCTTGATTCTGAACTGGTAAGCAGGGGCCTGCTCACCCATACCCAACTCATTGATGCGATAGCAGTAGGGCAATTCACACCCGGCCCGGTGTTTTCTTCGGTCACATTTGTCGGTTATCAGATCAATGGTATTACCGGAGCTATCGTATCTACCATCGGGGTTTTTCTTCCTTCTTTTTTGTTTGTGGCGCTGCTCAATCCATTGGTAAAAAGGATGAGAGGTTCTGTGCTCTTTTCTGTATTTCTGGATGCCGTTAACGTAGCATCCATTGCACTTATCCTGGCTATCTGTTATGAAATGGGCCAGGAAAGCGTTACCGGGTGGAAACCGGTTTGCATTGCTGTCGTTTCGCTCTTTATCGGATTCGGTTTTCGCAAGATCAACAGCGCCTGGATTGTGCTGGGCGGATCGCTTGCCGGGTATTTGCTTACTTTTATCTGATTTGTCACCAATACCGCCCCCGGCAACACGCATGAAGCATTACCTGATTATCACCCTGCTGGCTTGCAGCCATTTTATATCTGCCTCCAATGATTCCATTATAAAAAGCATCCGCAGCAAATATGTTAAGATAAATGCCAGTGTGCCCCATTGCCGGAGGGTAGTGAAAGATATCTGGGGAGAATCACTGGAAGGGGCCGAAATGGATGCCTTTTATCAGGGTCAGGAACTCCAGCTGGTGATTGTCCACCATTTCGGCGAGATGTACCAGACCTTTACCGAGTATTATTATGAGCAGGGCAAAGCATTTTTTGTGTATCAGCGCTCCTTTCAGTACAACCGGCCTATGTACTGGGACAGTATCACTGCCAAAGCAAATCAGGATACGGTAGTATTTAATTTTTACAAATCCAGGCTGGAAGAAAACCGGTATTATTTCAGCAATGGAAAATTAATACGCTGGGTAAACGAATTTAAAAAAGAGGTTCCTCCCGTCAGCGAAGATTATAAAAGAGAAGAAAAAGAGGTATTGCAATACGAAGATAAAATCCGCAAACGTCTTTCGGAGAAATAATCCGTTATCTCACCTGATCTTCAGTGTATTCTGACATGAATCAGACCGCCTCCTGACGGCTGTCAGTAAGCGCCTCCTCCTGCCCTTTTATCTTTACCCCTGTCAGCTTCATCATTTTTTTATTTGGAAGTTTCAAAACAAATGATTTACCTTTACAGACCGGACGGTCGGTTTTAATTATTCCCGAATCACGATGACCATTAAAAAAACAGCTGCGGATACGAAAACCTTTATTCTGGAAACAGCGCTCCGTTTGTTTCTGAGTAAGGGATATAAAGATGTGTCGTATCAGGATCTGATGAAAAAGACCGGTCTTTCCAAAGGAGCCATCTATCATCATTTCGCTTCCAAGGAAGATATCCTTGTTTCTGTATTTGAATTTTTTCTTAAATCGGCCGGAGAAAACAAAGGACCTTCACCGGACGGAATTGTAAAAGACATACCCTCTTTCAAAAAATTGTTTCTGGGCATCAAGAAAGAGCAGTTTGATCAGTTTAAAAAAATGATGGGTGGGAAAGATCTTAAGTTTAATAAGCTCCTCTTTTTTCTGGAAGCCATCATGGAGAACAAAAAGCTTATTAAAACGGTAGAGAAACTGTTGCAACAGGAAATTACCTTTCTGGAGGAATCCTTTAAGGGGCTTGAAAAGCATGGGAAGCTGGCCAAAGGCAAAGACCGTGCTTTGCTGGCCAAAAATCTGTTCTGGATGATGCAGGGTGCCGAAAGTATGTTGCTTTATAAAAACGGCAAGGATCTGGAAAAAGATTTCCTGGCCGTATACTCCGATACCCTGGACGACTTTTTTAAAATGATTAAATAATGGCCCGTATGAAAAACATCTTTCTTCCCCTTACCTGCTGGCTGCTGCTGGCTGCCATATCCGTAAAAGGGCAAACGGCCAAAGAGGTGGTGACAAAAGCCGAAAACAATATCAGAGGGCTTTCCTCTGTCACGGAAATGTCCATACAAACCATTCGTCCCACGTGGACACGAACAATGGAACTGAAATCCTGGTCCAAAGGCGAAACCTATTCGCTCATGATCATTACCGCACCTGCCAAAGATGCCGGTACTGTGTTTCTGAAACGCGTAAAAGAAATTTGGAACTGGGTACCCAGTATTGAACGGGTTGTAAAGCTCCCTCCTTCCATGATGGCCCAAAGCTGGATGGGCACCGATTTAACGAATGATGACCTGGTAAAAGCTTCTTCCCGCATTGATGATTATACCCATACCATGAAAGGGGACAGTATGATTGCAGGACGAAAATGCTGGAAAATAGAAATGATACCCCTTCCGCAGGCAGCCGTGGTTTGGAGTAAGGTGGAAATGTGGATTGACCAGAAAGATTATTTGGAACTGTGTATAGCGTTTTATGACGAAGACGGCAAGTGTGTCAATCTGCTCCAGTGCTCGGACATCAAAGTCCTGGGAGGGAGAACTATGCCCTGCAAAATGGAAATGATTCCATTGGAAAAGAAAGGACAAAAAACAGTAATCACCTATAAAAGCGCTGCTTTCAATCAACCGATCAGCGATGATTTCTTTACCACACAAAACATGAAAAAAGTAAAATGATGTATTTCAAACTGGCCTGGAGAAATATGTGGAGAAGCAGGAGGAGAACGCTCATAACGATCTCATCCATCTTCTTTGCCATCATTTTTGCCGTACTCATGCGTGTCATGGTAGTCGGGATTTTCGACAAAATGATTTCCGACACCGTCAGCATGTCCTGCGGATACATACAGGTACATCAGCAGGGTTTCTGGGCCAGCAGATCGATAGACAGCACCATGGAAGAGAATCCCGCCCTCTTTTCTTTTCTGGATCATACAAAATCAATATCGGCATGGACTCCCCGTCTGGAATCCTTTTCTCTGGCCTCTAACGGGGAACGGACAAAAGGCATTATGGTAATGGGAATAGATCCTGCACGTGAAAACCAGGTATCTAATCTCTCCGCCAAAATCATATCAGGCCGCTATCTTGAACAGGAAGACAAGGGAATTCTACTCGCCGGAGGGCTGGCAGAATACCTGAAAGTAAAAGTGAATGACACGGTCGTCTTATTGGGTCAGGGTTATCAGGGCAATATGGCATCGGGAAAATATGCGGTAAAAGGAATCGTAAATATGGGCGCTCCGGAAATGAATAAAGCATTTGCATGGCTTACGATGCAACCGGCACGTGAATTCCTCAGCACCGGAGCACGCAACACATCCATCTCGTTGTTGATAAACAACCGGAACAATCTGGAAAATCTGAGACAAGAGATTGTAAAGCAAACTGCCGGCAAAGGGTATGAAGTAATGACCTGGAAGGAAATGATACCCGAGCTGGATCAGTTTTTTCAGGCAAAAATGGGACAGAATGTAATCATGTCGGGAATCCTTTATCTGGTTATCGCCTTTGGAATTTTCGGTACCATTCTGATGATGCTGAATGAACGAATGCATGAATTCGGAATCCTGATTGCCATAGGCATGAAAAAACGTTTGCTGGCCGGAACTGTAGTGCTGGAAATGATTCTTCTTTCCATTGCCGGAACAGTACTGGGTATTCTGGCAGCTTATCCCCTGGTATACTATATGTGGCTGCACCCCATTCATATGGCCGGAAGCTGGGGCAAGGTAGCTGCGAAGTTTAACGTAGAACCTGTATTAAGACCTACCCTGGCATTTTCTCACTTCATATTGCAGGGTTATATCGTATTATCCATGTCGGCCCTGCTTTCATTTTATACCATTTATAAAATATATCGTATCAAGGCCATGAAGGCCATAAACAGCTAAACATGCTTTTCAAAGTAGCCTGGAGAAATATCTGGAGAAACAAGATCCGCAGTCTTGTCGTCATCGCATCAGTGGCTGTAGGCCTTTTTGCCGGTATGTTTATGATGGCATTTTTCTGGGGTATGGCCAAACAGGAAATTGGCAGCGCCGTAGAAATCCAGTTATCGCATATTCAAATGCATAACCCGTCTTTTACAGATGATAAGGATGTGAATTTCACACTCGAAAAAGGGCCACAGGTATTGGATCAGTTAAAAAAAGATCTGCGCATTGCAGGGGTATCGGGACGTATCATCAGTACCGGCATGATCTCTTCTTCCTCTACCGCTTTTGGTACGGAAATACATGGTATCGTACCAAGCGATGAAGCTCAGGTAAGCTGTATTTCAAAAAACATCACAGAAGGAAATTATTTTAAAGATGATAAAAAGAATCAGATTGTCATCGGTAAAAAACTGGCAGAGAAGTTAGGTGTAAAGCTACACAGCAAAATAGTCCTCACATTTCAATCCCAAAACGGTGATCTCACAGCGGGCTCCTTCCGCATCTCCGGTATTTTTCGTTCCAGCAATTCTGCATTCGACCAATCCACTGTCTTTACCAATATGAACGATCTGGCCCCGTTGCTGGGCACCGGCGCCGATCTGCATGAGATAGCTATCCTGCTGAAAGATCCGCTGATGACCGAAACGGTAACGGCATCACTTCGCAAATCGTATCCTTCCCTGCTCATACAACCCTGGAAAGAATTATCACCCGAAATGGATATGCTTACCGGCTTATTTGATCAGCTCATGTATATCATCATTGGTATTATCCTGCTTGCCCTTATGTTCGGAATCATCAATACCATGCTGATGGCGGTATTGGAACGCCAGAGAGAATTCGGCGTACTGATGGCTATTGGTATGAACAAATCCCGCATCTTTTTTATGGTCATGATGGAATCCGTATTGCTTACCTGTGTCGGATTGCCGGTCGGCATATTGATGGCACTGGGTACCGTGGCCTGGCTGGCTAAAAAAGGAATCGATCTCAGCGCTTTCTCTCAAGCCTTGTCGCAATATGGTTTTGGAAATATTATCTATCCCGAACTGCAATCCTCCATGTTTATGCCTGTTATTATTATGACAGCCATAACAGCGGTATTGTCGGCCATCTATCCCGCTATCAAAGCGCTTCAATTTAAACCAGCAGTAGCCATTCATAAACTCTGAACTCATGAATACAATTATTCAATCACACGGACTTTCCAAAGTATACAATCCGGATACCATACCGGTGTATGCTGTTAACGGAGTGGATCTGGCCATTGAGGAAGGTGAATTTACCGCACTGGTTGGCCCTTCCGGTTCGGGCAAAACAACACTGCTTAATCTGATCGGAGGATTGGACTATCCATCATCTGGATCTATAGAGATTGCAGGGGTTGATATCACCAGGATGAGTGAAAATAAACTGATTGATTTTCGTCTTCAGAACATAGGCTTTGTATTTCAGGCTTATAATCTTATTCCGGTGCTTACGGCTTCGGAGAATGTGGAGTTTGTAATGCTGATGCAAAAGAAACCTAAAAAAGAAAGAGAACAAAGGGCCAAAGAACTGCTTACCGAAGTAGGTCTTGCCGACCGGATGGACAACCGTCCTTCCGAGCTTTCGGGTGGACAGCAGCAACGGGTAGCAGTAGCCAGAGCATTGGCATCCAAACCCCGGTTTATCCTTGCCGATGAACCTACGGCCAACCTGGATTCCAAATCGGCCGAAAATTTATTGGAAATAATGGCCCGTCTGAACAAAGAAGAACATATGACATTCATTTTCTCCACGCATGATCAGCGTGTGATTGATAAAGCCAGAAGAGTTGTAACACTTGCCGACGGAAAGATTGTGTCAGACACCAAACAATGAAGCCGCGTTTCTATTCTATTCTTCTCTTTTTTTCTTTTTTCATTTTTTCTGCCGCAACAGCACAGCAGGATACGCTGCAACATGCCGATAACGGAAAGGATACTGTCAAACATATTCCTAAGTTCAGTGTAAAAGGCTATGTAAAATATATGGAGCAGATCAGCTTTGGTGCCGATCCAACCAATATCCTTACGGATGATCTGATTCATAACCGGCTTAATTTCAAATACGATCCGGATGAGCATTTTCATCTGAGACTGGAAGTAAGAAACCGGATTTATTACGGCGATCTGGTAAAAAGTTATCCTGGTTTTGCAACACTCGTAACAGCTTCTGATCAGACGTATGATTTATCAAAAAACTGGATCAACAAAAACTCGGTACTATTTAACAGCACCATAGACAGGGCCAGTGCTGAATATACAGGAGGAAGATGGGATATTACCGTTGGAAGACAACGGATCAACTGGGGTATTAATACAGTATGGACCCCGAATGATATTTTCAACACCTTCAATTTCTTTGATTTTGATTATGAAGAACGGCCCGGAAGAGATGCGGTCAGGGTTCAATATGTCTTAAATACCGCTTCATCACTAGAAGTTGCTTTTGCCCCCGGCAAAACGAATGACCAGAATATAGGAGCTCTCATGTATCACCGCAATCAGTGGGGTTACGATTTTCAGGGTTTTGCCGGTGAATGTCGTCAGGATCTTTGTGCAGGAGCCGGATGGGCAGGAAATATAAAGGGTGCGGGCTTTAAGGGGGAAGTTTCTTATTTTACACCTTATCAGCATGCAGGCGACAGTGCTGCATTGGCCGCTTCCATATCTTTTGACTACGGGTTCAAAAATGGTCTTTATATTCTTGCTTCCGGATTGTATAACAGCTCAGCCAAAGACAGCGCTCTGAATATTGCCCAGCTATCTACCGAAACATTATCGGCGAAAAACATTTTCCCATTTCGCTACACCGCTTTTATTCAGGCATCCTATTCCTTCACTCCTATCTTCAAAGGTATGCTGGGAGCCATGTACTCCCCTTCCGGCAATTCCATCATAGCCCTTCCTACTCTTACATACTCCATTGCAGACAACTGGGCCCTGGATCTGATCGGGCAATGTTTCTTTTCCGAACAAGACGGCAAGTACCAACCCCTTGGAAACAGTATCTATCTTCGCATTAAGTGGGGTTTCTGACCTTTTATAAAGGACAAAATACCCGATTTAAAGCCTCCATCCAATCTACACACGCTTCACCACGATGAAATAGGAGAAGGCGTTTATATCTATCGTATTATAAGTGATCAGATCATAATCGGAACAGGAAGACTGATTATGCAACGCTGAAGATTGATTTCCGGAGAATAAAGTGAAGCCCCGATATTTTGTCGGGGGCTTTTCGTGTCCCGGAACTTCCATTCACTGAAAACCACCCAGCTCTTCTTACACTTTGTGATACTGCCTGCTGATATGTTTAAGTCTAAAACCTATCTTATCGTGTCATACTATTAACAATTTGTGACCAAAGTCATGTTTTTCCGGTGCCAAGTTGAAAATTGGTCTAGCTTTGCCGCCACTCAGACATTCCTGCTTAAAGCAGGTTTTCATTTAACGTAGTGTAATAGGGATTTAATGAAGTTGAATTACACGCGTTTCCACTCTTCCATCTTTTATAATCGTGCTTGTATGAAAAACAAATTACAACAATCTGTTTTGGTATTGACTATGGCCATTTGTCTGGCCTTTTTTCCAACTGCTGTATCTGCTCTCAATAACCTGGACAAAGCCGGACTGGCAACGACCACTTCTATGGGGGCTTATTCGGTTCGTCAGTTAAGCAGCACTTATGCAGGACCGGCCATACGCGTGCACCGTAGCGCTGACGCAGCTGAAGCAGATGTGGCTTTCGATGCAACCGGTATTGTCAGTGCCAACAGCACGGTAACGATAACATCGGCAGGTTCGTCAACCTTGACGGTAGGTAGCACTACTTCGTTTGCTGATTTCTATAATGCTGCCTCGGTTTCCGTTTCTATCTGGTACGACCAGAGTGGCAACGGATTTATTATGACCCAGGCGACGTCCTTTATTCAGCCAATTATTGTGAATGCAGGTGTTCTCAATACCATTAAAGGAAAAACTACCATCAATTTCAATGGAGCCAATCAAAGTATGGCCATTCCAATTGCATCAAGTGCATTCAATTTACAGGGTTCTTTTTCAGTCGTAGAAACGCAACCTGCGTTACAAAATAATTTCAATGCCATTCTGTCCTGGGAAAATGGGAGCAGTGCCGGTCCTGGTTTCGGCCCTTTAAACAGTGCAGGCGGTTTTGGATTGTACGGAACTTCTTCCCCTTCCAATCTAACACTTGGACCTGTTTCGGCCGGTACAACCTATGCCTTAAATGCTACCTGGACAGGTCAGGGAACTTCTATTACAGAAGCGAGAAACGGCACGGTAAACGCCTCGGGGCTCGGAACTCTTTTCACGCAGTCTATCTCACCGGGTAATCTCGGTGCTGATAATGGAAGTTATTATTTAGGGAGTCTTTCAGAAGTTATCATATTCACGACCCCGCTCTCAACCATTAACCGTCAAACCCTGGAGCAAAACCAACAGGCTTTCTTTGCCAGTTCTATTACCAGTATTAGCCCAAGCTCGGCCGGCACCGGTGATTTGGTAACGATCACCGGCACCAATCTGAGCGGAGCAACAGCAGTTAGTTTTGGAGGAACTCCGGCTGCTTCATTCACCGTGGTTTCTTCTACAACCATTACTGCTGTTGTGGCAGCCGGATCAACCGGCACCGTGAGTGTCACCACTCCTTATAATACAACTACACTTACCGGATTCACTTACCAGAGTCCTCCGGGCAATGCACTTGTTTTTAACGGAACAACCAACTATGTGAATATCCCTGTGAATACGAATCTTCAGTTTGGTACCGGAAATCTGACTTATGAGGCCTGGATCAATACAAGCGTACCATCCGGAGCTAACTATGTAGTATTGGGAAGCTGGGATGGAACCAACGGTTTCTGGCTTGGTATCTCCAATCAGGTGGCAGCAGTTGTATTAGGTAACCTGGCACAAATAAACGGTGTAACCAATATTGCCGACGGTCACTGGCACCATATTGCCGTTACACGCTATGGCACCTCTGTTGTACTTTATGTAGATGGCAATGCAGAAGCCACCCAAACCAATGCAGCCAATGTAAGTTCAACACTTCCATTATGGATAGGAAATTTCAGTGGAGCACCTACGTATTATTTCCCGGGTAAAGTTGACGAAGTGAGAATGTATAATACAGATCTTACTCAGGCTCAGATAAAATCTGATATGCTCAGCACCACCTCTTCCCTGCCGGCCAATCTGGTATCCTATTATAATTTTGACATGGGCATTGCGGGAGGAACAAACACCGGGCTCACTACACTTTATGACCAAGGCACCGGAGGAAATAATGGAACGTTAATTGGATTTACCCTTACCGGTACGGCCTCCAACTGGGTAGAGAGTTATGCCCTTGCTGTGCCTACGGCAACTGCGGCAACCAATAGTGCTGGTGTCAGCTTCAATGCCAACTGGACAGCACCTGCTTTGGGTATTGTCACCAATTACCTGCTGGATGTTTCTACCAGTTCTACGTTTGCCTCTTTTGTTGCCGGTTATAACGGACTAAATGTTGGCAATGTTACCACATACTCTGTTACGGGTCTTACGGCCGGAACCACTTATTATTACCGTGTCCGGGCTGACAAGAGTAGCGTTACGGGTACAGGAGATAATTCTTATACCATAACAGTTGCCGGGGCACCCGCAGCTGCATTGAATTTTAACGCAGCATCCCTCAACTATGTATCCGTTCCGGATAATGCAAACCTTGATTTCGGATCCGCTGATTTTACAGTAGAAGCGGATATTAAAACTTCTGTTTCACAACCTAATTATGCCGGTATTGTTGTCAAAGCCGGCAGCAGTACCAATAGCGGATATCAGCTTGTCCTGGTGGGGAATAAAATTGCAATGGAAATAGGTGATGGGACCACCAATTTAGGGGTAGCTAACGGACTTCAGGGAACAAGCTTGCTTGACGATGGCAACTGGCACCATCTTTCGGCCAGTGTAAACCGGACTACCTCGACCATCGTATTGAGTGTAGACGGGAATCCGGAAGCAACTGTAACAAACGCGGTTATAGGATGGGTTCTCGTCACCAACACCGGTGCATTACAGCTGATTGGTGTAGAAAGAACCAATACCTCTTATTTTACCGGAAATATTGATGAAGTACGCATCTGGAAAAGATCCCTTTGTCAGGGCGAGATCCAGAATAATATGAACTGTGAAATAGCAACTACTGCTACTGGCCTTGTTGCCAATTACCATTTTAACCAAGGTACAGCCTCCGGAACTAATACCGGATTAACCTCCCTTACCGATGTGAGCGGAAATGGCCTTACCGGAACACTTCATGCATTCACCTTAACCGGTGCAACATCCAACTGGATAGCTCCGGGTGGAGTAACCACCGGAAATACCTGTGCACCATTTGCTGCCACGTCCTTTACATCCACAACACCCGGTTCCCGATATGGAACGGGTACTGTAGTATTGGGAGCAACCTCATCCGGAGGAACAATTAACTGGTATGCAGCTGCCACCGGTGGTGCCAGTCTGGGTACGGGAAGTACGTTCACCACTCCAAGCATTGCCGCTACCACCACCTATTATGTGGATATAACCAATGGGACTTGTGTAAGCGCGAGCCGTACTGCTGTTACGGCTACTGTCAGCGCTGCTCTGACGGATGAAGCAGTTACCGTAGCACCTGATGCCGTTTGCGGATCAGGCACAGCCACTGTTTCTGTTGCACCTTCTCAGGGCAGTGTTACCTATACCCTTCGTAATAATACAGGAAACACTTATATAGCCGGTCCGGTAAGCGGAACAGGATCTACCATTACACTCCCTGCCGGAACCGTTTCTTCCACTACTACCTATAATGTACTGGCCGAAGGAATCAGCACGGGTACAGGAAAAGGTTTGAGCTTTAACGGAACCACGGCTTATGTATCAACGGCGTCACCTGCGAACATACCGGTAGGAAACAGCAACTATACAATTGAAGCCTGGGTGAAGGTTTCCGCTTTCGGAACGTATGGCATTGCGGGCTGGGGTAATTACGGAACAACCAATCAGTCAAACGCTTTACGTATTGATGCGACAGGAAAACTAGTCAACTACTGGTGGGGAAATGATTTATACGCCAGCACACCAACCTTGACAAATGGAAGCTGGCACCATGTGGCTGCAACTTTCGATGGTACAACCCGAACGATTTATTTAGACGGTGTAAGTGTAACATCCGACAGCCCCGGTACCCTTCATGCTGTTCCGAATGCAAACAACTTTACCATTGGGGTAACGAATAGCACGGAATATTTACCAGGATCTATCGATGAAGTCCGTATCTGGAATGTAGCCCGAACGGGAGCACAGCTTACGGCCAACATGAACAACTGTCTGATGGGTAATGAAGCCGGTCTGGTTTCCTATTACCGCATGGAAGAAGGCGCCGGCACTACCACTGCAGATGCTACGGGCAATAATAATACAGGAACCCTTGCAGGAACAACCATCCCTGCCTGGGTAGCCGGAGCTACCAATACCTGCGCCCCTATCACCAGTACAACCCTCACTGCAACACCTACTGTTACTGTTCGTCCCACAATAAGCAATCAAACAGTAGCTGCTACACTTGCCGGAGGATGTTCCGGAATGAGCACCACCGTTACCACCGCTTCTTCTCAGACCAATACAAACTATTATTTGCGTAACAATACCGGAAACGCTGTTATCGCAGGTCCGGTAGCAGGAACAGGAGCTGGATTGTCTTTCAATACCGGAACCATTTCTTCCACAACCACCTATAATGTCTATGCCGAAAGTGTAACTACCGGTATGAGTTTTGGCGGCACCAACCAATATATTGCTGTTGCCAACACCACGGCACTATCTTCTCTGGGAGCAAGCACTTTTACCATGGAAGCATGGGCCAACCCGACCAATTATGCAGCAGTACGTTCCATTATCCGTAAATCAAGTGATTACAACTTATACTTTAACGGAGGAAAGCTCTGTGCAGAAATATGGCCTACACCCGGAAACACTTCTTTCAAAACCTATACCAGCAGTGTCTCGATTACTGCCGGAACATGGACCCATGTAGCTGCGGTATGGAACGGCTCTGTGTGTACTTTATATATTAACGGAGTGGCAGATGCCGGCACAACTTTTACAAACAATGCCGCCGGATCAGTCGATGCTTTATGGATAGGATACTCTCAGAGTTATGGTCAGGATTTTTTAGGATCCCTGGACGAAGTAAGAATATGGAACACGGCCAATACTGCCACACAGATTGCTACCAATATGAACAGTTGTCTGGTAGGAACCGAAACCGGCTTATTGCTCGATTATAAATTTGAAGACGGAACAGGAAGTTCCACTGTTACCGATGTGGCAGGTGGAGACAATACCGGTACACTGACCAACATAAACAAAAACACGGCTTGGGTAAACGGGGTAGCCAATTGCTCCCCCTGTTCAACTCAGATGGCCATTACTCCTACAATAACCATTAGCCCTTCACCGGCTATTACAACCAGCCCGGCAAGTAAAATTATATGCGTGGGTGCAAACACTTCTTTTACAGTAGCTGCTACCGGTACTGCGCTTACCTACCAATGGCAGGTGAACACAGGAAGCGGGTTTAACAACGTACTCAATGCCGGTGTATATAGCAATGCTACCACGGCTACCTTAAATATTACGGCTGCCACGGCAACCATGAATGGATATCTGTACCAATGTGTTGTAAGCGGAACCTGTACGCCTCCGGCAATCAGTGCTACCGCAACGCTTACTGTCAATTCGGCAATAACAATAGCACTTAACAGTCAGACTAACATTTCCTGTAATGGAGGCTCCCACGGAGCTTTATCAGTCACAGCCGCAGGAGGAACCCCAGCTTACGTATATAGTTGGACACCCGGTAATCCTACGGGTAATGGAACAAACGACGTTAACAACCTGACTGCCGGAACATGGACCTGTACAACAACTGATATTAACAGTTGTTCCGCCTCAGCAACTTTTACCATTACCCAACCTACAGCTATCACTTCTTCTGTTGTACAAAGCAATGTAAGTTGTTTCGGAGGAAGCAATGGAGCTGCTACCGTTACAGCCGGAAGCGGATCACCTGGATACACCTATGCATGGACACCGAGTGGTGGAACAGGTTCAACAGCCAGCGGATTATCTGCCATTAGCTATACATGCACCATTACCGATGCCCTTGGTTGTAATAAAACTCAAACGGCAACCATTACCCAGCCTACAGCAATCACTTCATCTGTTGCATCAACCAATGTGAGTTGTTTCGGAGGAAGCAATGGTTCAGCAACGGTCACCCCAGGAGGCGGAACACCCGGATATACTTATGCCTGGAGCCCTTCCGGAGGAACTGCTGCAACAGCAAGCGGTCTTGCTCCGGGAACCTATACCTGCACCATCACCGATGCAAACGCTTGTACTAAAACGCAGGCAGCAACCATTACCCAGCCTACAGCGATCACTTCTTCTGTTGTATCAACCAATGTGAGTTGTAATGGCGGAACCAACGGCTCTGCTACGGCCACACCTGGAGGTGGAACACCCGGATACACCTATACATGGACTCCTTCCGGTGAAACAACTGCAACAGCAAGCGGATTAGCTGCTGCTACCTATACATGCACCATTACCGATGCAAATGGTTGTACTAAGACTCAAACGGCAACCATCACCCAGCCTACAGCGATCACTTCTTCTGTTGCATCAAGCAATGTAAGTTGTTTCGGAGGAAGTAATGGTTTGGCAAGCGTTACACCCGGAAACGGAACACCCGGATATACGTATGCATGGACACCAAGTGGTGGAACTGCTTCAGCAGCAAGCGGTCTTACCCAGGGAACGTATACTTGTACGATCACCGATGCAAACGCTTGTACTAAAACCCAGAGCGTAACCATTACCCAACCTACTGCAATCACTTCTTCTGTCCTATCAACCAATGTGAGTTGTTTCGGAGGAAGCAATGGTTCGGCAACGGTCACACCCGGAGGCGGAACACCTGGATATACTTACACATGGTCACCAAGCGGTGGAACTGCTGCAACTGCAAGCGGTCTTGCCCATGGAACTTATACCTGTACGATAGCCGATGCAAACGGTTGTACTAAAACGCAGGCAGTAACCATCACCCAGCCTACAGCGATCACTTCTTCCGTTGTATCAACCAATGTGAGTTGTAATGGCGGAACCAACGGCTCTGCTACGGTCACACCTGGAGGTGGAACACCCGGATACACCTATACATGGACTCCTTCCGGTGAAACAACTGCAACAGCAAGCGGATTAGCTGCCGCTACCTATACATGCACCATTACCGATGCAAATGGTTGTACTAAGACTCAAACGGCAACCATCACCCAGCCTACAGCGATCACTTCTTCCGTTGTATCAACCAATGTGAGTTGTTTCGGAGGAAGTAATGGTTCGGCTACGGTCATAGCCGCAAACGGAACACCTGGATATACCTATACCTGGACAGGCGGTGGAGGAACTGCTGCAACTGCAAGCGGTATTGCCCAGGGAACGTATACTTGTACCATTACCGATGCAAACGGTTGTACTAAAACGCAGAGCGTAACCATTACCCAACCTACTGCAATCACCTCTTCCGTCGTATCAACCAATGTAAGTTGTAGCGGTGGAACCAACGGTTCTGCTACGGTCACTGCCGGAAGCGGAACACCTGGATATACGTATACCTGGACATCTGGTGGTGGAACTGCTGCAACAGCCAGCGGTCTTGCCCAGGGAACATATAGTTGTACGATAGCCGATGCAAACGGTTGTACTAAAACGCAGGCTGTAACCATTACCCAGCCTACTGCAATCACTTCTTCTGTTGTATCAACCAATGTGAGTTGCAACGGTGGAACCAATGGATCAGCTACTGTAACAGCGGGTGGAGGAACAGGAGCACTTACTTATGCGTGGACTCCTTCAGGAGGAACTGCTGCAACAGCAAGCAATCTTGTCCAGGGAACATATACCTGCACCATTACCGATGCAAACGCTTGTACTAAAACTCAAACGGTAACCATTACCCAGCCTGCAACGCTTGTCATCACCCAGGCCTCCAAAACAAACATAACCTGTTTTGGAAACACCAACGGAGCGATTAGCGTGAATGCAACCGGAGGCACTACTCCCTATACCTATTCCTGGAGTCCTGGCCCTAGTGGCGCTAATAGTATAAGCAACAAGGCAGCCGGCATATACACCTGTACGGTGAAGGATGCCAGCAATTGTTCGGCAACCCTGGTGGATACAATCCATACCCCAGCTCAATTGACGGTCTCCATATATAGCCAAACGAATGTAACCTGCAATGGTTTGAATAACGGAGCTGTTACCCTTGCTATGCAAGGAGGAACCAGACCCTACCTTTATGCATGGCAGATACCTTTAGGCAATACAGACTCTGCCCAGACAAACCTGGCAGCAAGGTCCTATCAGTGTTATCTTGAAGATGCCAATGGCTGTTTTATTGTAGGTGGACCTATTTTTGGTGTCACTATCACCCAGCCTGCAGCCCTTACCTCTTCGGTTGTATCAACCAATGTTAGCTGCAACGGCGGAAGCAATGGATCCGCTACTGTAACAGCAGGTGGAGGAACAGGAGCATTTACATACTCCTGGACACCAAGTGGTGGAACTGCTGCAACAGCAAGCGGTCTTGCTCAGGGAACATATACCTGCACCATCACCGATGCAAACACTTGTACTGAAACTCAAACAGTAACCATCACCCAACCTGCAGCCCTTAGCTCTTCGGTTGTATCAACCAATGTTAGCTGCAACGGCGGAAGCAATGGATCAGCTACGGTAACAGCAGGTGGTGGAACAGGAGCATTTACTTATGCATGGACTCCTTCAGGTGGAACTGCTGCAACAGCAAGCGGTCTTGCTCAGGGAACATATACCTGCACCATTACCGATGCAAATGCTTGTACTAAAACGCAGACTGTAACTATTACTCAACCTGCGGCCCTTACCTCTTCGATTGTATCAACGAATGTGAGTTGCAACGGTGGAACCAATGGATCAGCTACTGTAACAGCGGGTGGAGGAACAGGAGCTCTTACTTATGCATGGTCTCCTTCAGGTGGAACTGCTTCAACAGCAAGCGGTCTTGCTCAGGGAACGTATACTTGCACCATTACCGATGCAAACGGTTGTACAACAACACAAACAGTTACTATCACACAACCCCTTCCCTTTACAGCCAGTGCTACACAAACCAATGTAAGTTGTTATGGCGGAGCGGATGGGGCAGCCACGGCAACCGTTTCCGGAGGAACAGGAGTCATCTCTTACAGCTGGAACTATTCAGGATCAGGATCATCCCTGGTCAGTAACCTTACTGCTGGTTCCTATACCTGCGCCATCAGCGATATATTCAATTGTAGGACCGGAGTGATGGTGACCATCACCCAGCCTGCAGCAATTACTTCCATTAACAGTCAGACCAACGTAACCTGTAATGGAGCTTCAACAGGCTCCGCCACTGTTAGCGCTTCGGGTGGAACAGGAACGTTAAACTACAGCTGGACTCCAAGCGGAGGGACATCTGCCACAGCAAGCGGTCTTGCTGCGGGCAACTATACCTGTACCATTACCGATGCCAACGGCTGCAGTGGTATGCAAGTCTTCGCCATTACCCAACCTGCTGCAATCAGCTATACTCCATCTGTTACCGCCGCTACTTGCGGACAAAGCAACGGATCGGCCACGGTGAATGCTTCGGGAGGTACCGGCACGCTTACTTATTCCTGGTCTCCATTGGGAGGAACAGGATCCAGCGCCAGTAATGTTCCTTCGGGTTCTTATACCTGTACAATTAAGGATGCCAGCGCATGCGTTGTCAACGCAAGTATTTCCGTACCCAATAGCAACGGCCCTTCTGTAGCATTAGCAGGATCTGTGGACATACTTTGCTTTGGAAACAATACCGGCAGTGCTTCGGTTAATGCAACCGGAGGTACCGGAACCTATACCTATAGCTGGTTGCCTTCCGGTGGAAGCACCGCTTCTGCTTCAGGTCTTATTGCGGGAAC
>Ga0210396_10000631_pt1 | contig 43914 bp, 68 predicted proteins | sample IncBWH17OmetaG_FD_155466 | JGI IMG/M metagenome (GOLD analysis project Ga0210396, IMG submission 155466) | Forest soil microbial communities from Barre Woods Harvard Forest LTER site, Petersham, Massachusetts, United States - Inc-BW-H-17-O ... | reverse complement strand
CCATCCCATCCCAATCCGCACCCACTTGGCGGAGGGTTCGCGGTCACTTTGCACCCACTTTTATTAGTTGTGGGTTTGCGTCCCAATCAATTGCATGATACGGTGTATAGGTATCAGTCAATCCGGGAGCGCAAGCACCCATAACCGAAAGGATTAGTCACCATGAACACACTCTTTGAGACCGCACCCATCCCCACAACCAGACTGCTAACCGAACGGTATAGACCGCACACCGTAGACGGATTCATTGGGCTAGATAAGCCGAAAGCGAAGATGCGGTCACTTATCGCGAACCCGTTCGACTCCGCTTGGCTCTTTGTTGGGCCGTCTGGAATGGGTAAGACTACGCTTGCGCTGGCAGTGGCGGAGGAGTTAGACGCCGAACTACATCATATTCCCTCGCAGCGTTGCACCGTGGATGCGGTCGAGAACGTTCGCAGACGTTGCCAGTATGTCCCTATGGTCGGTAAAAAGTTGCATCTGGTACTTGTGGATGAGGCCGATAGAATGAGTCGGGCCGCTCAGGATGCACTCTTGTCTATCCTCGACTCCACTAATCGCGCACCTAACACGGTTTTTATCTTCACCTGTAACGAGACAACCGGGTTAGAAGTTCGATTTACCTCGCGATGCTTTGAGGTCAAATTTTCATCCCATGCGGTCTCAAAGGATATCGCCGCGATGCTCGAAACGGTATGGTCTGAGGAGACGAACGGCAACCAATCCGCACCCAATTTTCAACGGATTGTGAAGGAATCAAATAACAACGTTCGGGCCGCACTCATGGAACTGCAGAGCGAGATTATGATGCTTGCGGAGTAGTTCGCGAGCATGATACCCTCATAGTATAGTTATTCAGACGGGGGTTTTCCCCACAACCGAAAGGAAGACGAATGAACATCTACGAAACTATCACCAATCGCATTATCGACTCGCTAGAATCGGGCCGCATCCCTTGGCGCAAACAGTGGAAGGTTAGCGGCAAAAATGGCGGCGGCGGCGGCGTTCCATACAATCTGACAAACGGCAAGCGATACAGGGGAATCAATGAAATATCTCTGTTGTGTTCGGGCTATTCGTCTACTGGATGGTGCACCTACAAACAGGCTTTGTCACTCGGTTATCAGGTTCGCAAGGGCGAAAAATCATCCCCCGTTGTTTGGTGGAGTTTTCCAGACCGCACCAATCCAGTGGAGAAAGACCGCGCACCGTTCGCGAAGTATTACAGCGTATTCAACGTTGAACAGATGGACGGTGTACCGGGCGAATTGCCGCTAGGTGACGTGGAACCATTTGACGCTATCGAATCGGCTGAGACTGTAGCGAATAACTACATGGTCTCCGCATCGCATCCCACACTATCGCATGGCGGGTCTGATGCCTATTTTCGCCCTGCAACTGACCATGTACAGATGCCTCCGCGTGAGTCGTTCGTAGCTCCTGAATCCTATTACGCGGTGCTGTTCCATGAGTTCGTACACTCCACTGGTATCAAAGCCCGATTGGGCCGCGAAGAGTTGGCCTCTATGGTTCGCTTTGGTGATCGGGAGTATTCCAAGGAAGAGTTAACGGCGGAGTTCGGGGCCGCGTTTCTTTGTGGCGAAGCTGGCATATCGAATGAAAACGTTTTAGACAATTCCGCCGCGTACATCCAAGGATGGTTAGCCAAACTGAAGGGCGATAAAAACTTCGCGGTGCAAGCTGCTCAACGGGCACAAAAGGCGGCTGATTTTATCCTCGGTCGTTCGTGGGTCAAGGCGGAGGAAACGGCGGCGGAGTAATCGCAGATGGCAGCGCGGGGCCGTGAGGTCTCGCGCTGTAATGCGGCGGTGAGAGTCCAAAGCCTCTCACAACCAAACCACTAACGGGGATATCCCCATAACCAAAAAGGAATAACTACAATGGCAACTTTGGCAATCGGTCTTGATGCGGTACTGGCAGCGGTAGAAGCCGACGATAACAGCGGGTTTTGTATCGGGTGCGGTGCGGAGGTCTGCGGAGTCGAACCTGATGCGCGTAAATATGAGTGCGAGTCCTGCGGGGCTTTGAAGGTATACGGGGCTGAAGAGTTGTTAATGATGTTGGCAGTCTAACCACAATCGGGGGCCGCGTGTAGCGGCTCCCATAACCTTTTAGAAAGAGGAGTAACTACGATGGCAGACTATTTCAAAATCCACAAAACCCGTTTCACTGAATTGGGCTACTGGCAGATAGAGGCTGGATGCTGGTCAGTGGTTGATTTGACTGATGCAAAACCCGCGCAAGTTGGGCAGCACTATCCAACCAGACAGGCTCTTTTAGGGAATCTGGAATACTACGCGGCTGAGTTCGGATGTGCTCTTGCCCGTCCTAAGCCGTTGGTCTCTGGTGACGAACTAATGCGCGAAGCATTCCGTTCTCTGCCTGTGACTCGTATCCAAGGCACAATTTTCCTCCCTCTCCCTGCGGCTCTGTGGCGTCTGTGTGATGAAGATGGGTGCGGGTGCATCTGTGAAACGTGCAGGGCGGATGGTTCGCGGGGCTATTGGGATACCATCGCTATCGCCAAGGATGCACCAGGGCGCGGGTATAACGATTTCACGCACCTAGTCCACTATCCTGCCCTTCATAGTCCAACTGTCCGCAAAGCTAAGATTCTTGAAGATGCTAAACTGTAGTTATTCGGGGGCTAGACTCCCACAACCTGAGAGGGAATATGGAACTTTCAACATCAGCGCAAGCGGCTCTTATCCTCCACGATGCACAAAAGGCGGTCTCCGGTCGCGGCTGTGGCGCGTGGTGGCTTATGGATCGGCTCAAGTGGGAATTTATTGATTCACTTCCTACGGGGCCGGAACACTCTTTCGTCCTAGCTGTTATCCGGTCTTTCTACTCGCGGAGGTCGGCTTGAATCAGCTTTTACTATTCGGCGTGGACGTGGAACCTTGCGGCGATTGGGTCGCAGAGTTCCACGGCTACATCGCGGAGGGGTTCGCAGACGCGAACCTTATACCGTGGCGATTTGACTCCTGTCCTATCGCTGCAATCGCTAACGTCCGCGCTGCTCTTGAGGCTGAGGGGTGGACGTGGAACGAATCCGAAAAACAACTTGAACGGGGCGGATGGTACGTGTGGTTTAGGTCACAGGGCCGTCTGTCTTCACCTATAGCGCAATGGAACAAACTAAAAGGGGAATAACTACAGTGGTACGTCAACAAATGCTCTTAGACTCTCAACGTGAGTTGATGCTTAAGAACGGCGCGGTCAATCTCGCGCATCGGCTCGAAGATGGCAACACGGAAGACTTTCAACCTGTGGTGAAGTTATTCAATCCCTGCGGGGCTGCAACGTGGCTACTGTCGGAACTGGATGAAGACGGCGATACTGCTTTCGGCGTCTGTGATCTTGGCATGGGCGAACCTGAAATGGGTTACGTCTCTCTTGAGGAGTTGGCCTCGGTCGAACTGCGATTCGGTCTCTATATCGAAAGAGACATTCACTTTACTGCTAAAAAGACGTTGGGTGAGTACGCGGCTGAGGCTCGGCGGCTTGGCAGAATTGAGGTTTGCTGATGTACGACTATGGTCAGGCGATGCAGCTTCTGCGGGATGCGCGTGTCTTCGCTCCCTCGCTGGTTTACATCGCTGGTCAATTCCACGTCTTCACGCGAACGGTGCTACTCGGCTCCGGCGCGACTATCGATGGCGCACTACAGGCGGCGGGGTTCCTGCCTCCTGTGGCGCGTCCATCACTTCTATTCGTGGCGGTCGGCTCCAACGTCGTCAAGGAAAACGAACCTATCGCCGTGGCGCGGTCTCGCACCTACGCGCTACGGATCGCAAACGCACTCAATGATTACATCCCGGGGGATAGGGGATACTGATGCGAATAAATCAACTTCAATTAAGGACGCTGCGGGAAGTGGAGAAGACAAAATGATTGTGATTTTTGGAATGATGGCGATGGCTTACGCGCTCGATCATTCGCATCTGCCGATGGCTGAGGGTTGTTTTCTCTGGATTGCCAGTACAGTGTTTTTGATAATCCTGCAAGCGATGTGGAGCGTGGGAGACACGAAACGGGGTACTGATGGCTGATAACGAAATCGGGCGCGAACTTAAGGCGTCCGAGTTAGTTCCTAAAACCGTGGTCGTCCTGGGCCGCGTGGATCGTCCCACGATGATTACAACGTGGGTGTCGGCGGTCGGCGTGGATTACGTGACGTTCTATCAGGGTGAGATTCGTACAACCTTGATCGTTCGGCGGCTCCCTGATGACACTCTCGCGGATGACACAGGGGCGCGGATTCTCGTCTTTGAATACTTGGGGGAGGTCTGATTGGTTCGGCTCCTGCTGCTGTCCTACCTGATTCCCTGCCTTGCTGGTCTGTGTCTGCTGGCGGTCTCGCTGGTTGGTTCTCAAGTCATCCGGCGATTCCTCCGCAGATAGACCGCGAAACATCCTCAAAGCTGGCCGTGGGAGTGCATCCCACGGCTTTGCTGCGTTCGGGGTGGTGGTTACGGTCGTCCGGGCGGCTCCGGCGCGTCCTCGGGGCGTTCTGGTGTCCGGGGATGATAGAATGTAGTTATTGGTGCCTTCTTTGGTGCGAGTGGTTGCAGAGTTACGGAGCGCGTTTACGGCTCTCTTTGAGTGCGGTTGCGCTCAACGCAACTAACCCCTGATTCATGGTCAGGGGTCAGAAGGAGGCACATTTTGAAGGTGACGGTTTCGGATCGTTCCTTCTCTGTCCAGATTAGCAAGGAAGAGTTACTCGTCCTCGCCTATCTGGTATCACTGCTAATTGGCTCAACCAAGTAGCAGCTTCACAACGGGCGCGGTCAAGGGTTCGCATCCTCTGGCCGCGCCTTTTATTGTATCAAAGCTCCCCTGTCAGCATGAAGTTAACCATCGTTAGCTCCGGCGTGCTGCCGTCGTCGTCGTCGGGCGTAAACCGCGCTCCCACGGCGAAGTAAAAGAGCGGGTCTTGCGTCCGGTCGATATCGTTCGGATTGGTGTTGAGGTCGGCGGGGAATACCGGGTTGTCGGCAACGTTCGATTGGAAAGCTCCCTGCATCTTCCCGGTCTCTAGGTTGAACATGAGGTTATTGCCCTGCACCATCCACGAGGTAGATTCTAGGTCGTCGGCTCCGGCGATGGGTTCGGGTGGACACATCCCAATCATTACCCAAAGGCCGGTGGTGTCGCTCGGCGGGTCTTCGTTCACCTGGGCGACGTGTACGAATATCCCAACCTCGATAGTTCCGGGCTGGTTGCCCTTCACGGTGCCGGTCGCGGTCGCGTTCAATAACTGCATATCCAGTTTGCTCGAACCTGAGATTGGCAGGTAGCAGACTCCGGGCTGATTCGCGGCCATGAATAGATGCACGTCGGGCGAGTTGATCGTGATGGGCGCGGCTGGCGGGGCTTTGGTGATTAGCATGGGCGGCTCCCTTCTAAGGTGAGGGGCGATTAGGGCCGTTGGTTTAGACGTAGCTCTCGACAATACAAGGAACGTCCTTCGGTGATCGCACAATACAAACCATCCATGCGGGGATAGTCGCTCTGGCCTCTTCCAGCGTGTTGTGCAGGGTGAAGTAATCGGCGGGGATGGGGTCGGGTGCGTTCGTCACAATCCACTTTCGGACAACGTACCGCGTCGGGTAGTCGCTCGGTCGCTCATAGATGACGAACATAGTGAGGTCTTCGGCTGGCATTGCTCTTACCTCGGTATCAGCTTCCGGGCGTCCTCGATCTTCTGCTTAAGGTACTCGACTCCATCCGGGCCGTCGTTCTTGATTGCGGCCTCCATGAGTAGCGGTAGGCCACTCTCGAAGCCGTCGCGGATTTCCTCGCGGCTGGCGAGTCGGCCTCGGCTGTACCACTCCAGCTTGAACGGTCGCCCCACAAGTTGAAACAACACTCCGTCTCCGGCTCCGGCGCGGCCTTTGACGTTCATAAACGTGTAGCGGCGGGTGTACCACAACAGGGTGACTCCGGGGTTTCGCTCGACCATGACTCCGGGCGAGGGGAGTTTGTTCTTGTGAAACTCGTCGTCATCGCGGCGGGTCATGTGCGGCTTTGACAGAAACGGGCAATACCTCGCGGCGTACTCGGCGCACTCGCGATGACTCGGCGGTTCGCTGCTGATGCGGTTCACGGCGCACATCGGGCCTATGACGAATACAGCCTCGGCAAAGAGCGGGTTTCCGCACGTCCAACAAAGGCGATTGGTGATCGCCTTGCGAAACTTTCGCAAATCCATTGCGCGAAACTCCGGCTCCCCGTTTACCCAATCAACGAACCACGGAACGCAATAGCCTCGCTTATCGATGGGTAGCTTCTGCATGAACCTGGGCGGCTCTCCGATGTCGGCTCGTAGGCGGTAGGGGCATCGTGCTTCACTCATAGGTAGCCGTTCCCCCCGCACTTCGCGCAAGTCGTGTTCTTCTCTGCTTTCCATCCACTACCTCCACATTCGAGACACGCGGTTAATATTCCCTTGCCGTGACACTTCACGCAAGCCTTATGCGGCTTGCCGTCTTTGGTGTTTTTGGCGCAATGGCAACGGCCTTTGCCGTCGGGCTTCAGCGCGGCGGCGGCGATGTCTGTCGTGTCCATCACGGCTCCCATGCTTTAGCTGCCATCGCCCTTGTCGTTGGGTCTGTGATGGTGTGCTGGTTAATGGTTTCTTTGAGTTGGTCGGCTTCTTCCTGAGAAAAAAATCTTCCTTGGATTTCTGCCCATACCTTCTTAAAATGCACTCGGCTTAATGTGTCCACTCAAAATCTCCACTTTCATCGAAACCCTTCAATCCAGCGTCGAACCTCTGCCGGGTTACTGATCCATCCCTCCACAAAGAGGAACCCGGCTCCGATCAACAGGCCGGGGTGATTCTCGCACTCCGGGTGCTTTCGCACATCGCTAACCATCGACGTGAAGGCGTTGTTAAGATCCCCGGCGTCGAGGTATTCAAGTGCTCGTTTTTTGCACCCTGCAATATGCTCGTCGCGGGTCATCATTCGATGTTCTCTCCTGTGTCCGGGTCGCTGTGGCTTCCTTCGACTGGCTCCATATCGAGTTCGTGTCGAAAATCGCGAAACTCCTGCATGATCGCGGCGGCGGCTCCTGCCGGGTAATCCTCTTTCGAGAAAAACTTTATGAGCATTGCATCGGCCTCGGTGCGGCTGCACATCGTTACGATGTCGTTCGCAATCTTCCGGGCGTCGGCAATGCTGAGTTGCACTTTGATTCCGTTGGTTGTGCTGAGTTGAATGTAGGGGCGTCCGTTCCTCGCGGCGACTATCCCGTTGACGAAAAATTCATTGCTCTCCGGCTGTTCCGGCTTCGCCATTTTTGCTCTCCCTTTGTAGGCGTTCGTAAATTCCCTGTACAACCTTGCTTGGTAGCTCCGGCTCTCCCGCGAAAATCCACTGCACAACTAACTCCTCCCCGGCTTGGGCCTTGTCGTAGAGTTGCGGGTGCTCTCGCTTGAGGAGAGACAGGGTGTACATGAAGGTCATCATCCCTCGCGTCGTGTTGGGGAACATCTTTCGGATCGCTATAACTGCATCGATGGCTTTGTCCTCAAGGTCGGCGGCTCTCGCCATCTCCTCCGGGGTCAGTCTCAGCTTTAGCGGCTCGTCTCCGGTGAATCGGTGACAGTTGCCGCAGTAGCGGTACTTCTCATCGTTCGGGTTGTGGCTGGTCATGTTGCAGGTCGGGCAAGTGAAGCTCATCGTTTGAATATCTCCATTTCTAGATTCGTGTTCGTCGCAATCTCTACTGCCTGATCGCGCATAAGCGATACGGGCAGAAAGCCCGTCACCATGCCGCCATCCTTCGGGTGTACTGCGCCATCCTCGACCCGAAGACCAACAGACATCCCGTTTGGAGAAACTAGCTCCACTCGACAGATGCACCAATTGTCGAGTGACCCTAGCCGTCGCACTCGCACACGGTCTCCCTTTTCCAACTTCAATGTTTGGCTCCTCGTAGTGTCAAGTGTGTCTCTGTTGGCTGTGGTGGCGTGGGTCCGCTGCCGGTCATCTCTAAAAGTCCGCGGCTCGGTGTCGGCAACCATGCGGCTCCTGCGTAGTCGGTTGGCAATCCGGCTGTGATGCCGGTGCTGTAGGCGGGTGAGGTCTTATGCACCATGTTGGGGTCGAAGGTGTCTACGTCCTCCTCCTGGGCGAGTTGTGGATCGGCGCAGACTTCCTCTGTCTCCTCATCGACGCGCTTGCAGTTGTCGGTCTGCTTTACCTGCCAGTAGACGTTATGGCTGATGACGCTGCCGGGGTTCCCGAACGGGTTGCCAAGATTATTGAAGTAGTACACGCCGGGAAGCTGGCCGTTGTCCTCGTAGACGTAGCCCATCGTGATGTTGTCTCGGAAGTCTCCGGTGTCGGTGCCTGTACAGGTGGATGCGCAAAGCAGGTCGTACATCGTCGGCATGTAGCCTACGGTCGTGTTGTGGATGAACACGGTCTTTCGTCCGTCCGCGAAGAAGATGGCCCAATTGTCTCCGGCGCGGCAATAGTCGCCGGGAATCTTAACTCCGTTGTTCCATCCTGCCGGGTAGTTGGCGAAGAGTGTGAGTGTTCCGTTCGCCATCACCTTGCAGTTGCCGTTTGCGAAGTTGTTAATCGCGTAGGTGTCGGCTCCTCCGCCGATTTTGAAGGTCTGCCCCATGTTGCCGACTGCTAGGTTGTCGAAAAGCTCTAGGGTCTGCCGGAAAGTCTGAAGGTCTCCCATGTGTAACAGGTCGAAAGCATCCTGCGTGTTGTAGCGTCCCTTGACGTGCCGGATGAGTACGTGCGCGTCACCCATCGCGATGAACACAACCCCGTCGCCGTACCCGCCGTTCGATTGTGCCGAACAAAAGTTGACGGTATCGGGGAGGCCGCGTGAGTCGAACTTTACGTTGAGCGGAGTCACGCAACCGTTGAAGTCAACAAGCGAGTCGATTAGCTCGATGCGGCCTTGGTTGAGGCATCCAGTCCCGCAGTTGCCTCCGTCCGAATCGAATCCGGCCATCCCGTTCCCGCGAAGAAACAGGTGGTCGAAGATCATGGTGTCGGCGGTCGTCCGGTTGAGATGCGAACCTATCAAGCCCTGGGCGGAGATGCCGTGGACGGAGACGTTGCGGATGATGCCGTTCGACGGGCCTTGGCCCTGCCCGTACTCCATGTTGAGTCCACGGCTGGCGTAGTCCTTGCCGGGGCCGCATCCTGACGTGGTTCCTTGGGCGGCGGTGCATTGGTCGTACTGCGTAACCTCGAAGCCTTCAAAGTCGAACCACTCGGTTCCCTCGAAGTTCACCATCATGTAAACCGCGTTCACTCCAATCAACCGGGCCGCACCTTGTACGTCGGTGCCGGTCGCGTTCGAGCAATGCGGATAGCATGGCCCTAGCCATCGCGTGAGATGGTCTTTGGTGCCACTCGGTAGCGATGGGAAAGTGCAGTTATATTGGTCTCCGGCACAGTACCAGAACCCGTAGTACAGCATGTCGATTCCGCGTCCGGTCGTCGGGTTATTCAACCCAATCGGGTAGTCGCCGTTGCCTCCCTTGGCGTTCTTCCTGAACCAAACCGTGTCGCCTCCAACGTAGTCGCTGCGCCATACCTTGTCGGTTCCCGGCTGCAACAGCATCGCCGGGTGGAAGAGAGCGCAGTCGGCGGCTCCCTTCACTGCCTTGCGGTGAAAGAGCCTGTCGATCATACTGACGCGGCGAACCGGCGCACCTAAGAGCGGGGCGTCGGTGTGGCCGGTGCATTGGTTGTAGTCTCCGCCGTCGTCGCGGATGTACCAGTCCTTCGCGACTGCCGGGATGGAGAGACAGAGTAGGACGCACAACAGGACGCGCTTCATTGGAGTACCGCGCCGTTGTAGCTCTGCGTTGGGGTGTCAATCGGATCGGTGGTTTCGTTGCGGCGGGTGATGGTAATAACTCCATCGGTGGTCGAGCACACAACCATCAAGCCAACGGGCGGCAATACCCCGTTGGCGGGTGTCTGTGTGCAGGAGTTCGCGGCTTTGACTTCGGTGTTGGGGAGTGTGCCGGTTTCGGTTGCGCCGGAGGCTAGGTGTGATCCTTGAACGGTGAGGCCGGTGTACAGAATGATCGTAGTCGCGGCTTTGACTTGCTGTTGCACGTAGTCTTTGGTGGCAACCTGCCCCGCTGGTAGAAGTAGCAGGGCCGCTGCAACGAATAGGTTCCGCATGGATTCCTCCTCATGCTCCCCCCTTGTGGCGGGTCGCTAGATGAAACGTCATCCATCGCCAACGGTTCCACGGCGCGATGTCCTTCGGTGGCCGTTCTTGGCAGTGGACACAGACGCAAGGAATCCCCGCGTGATTACCGTAGCGTCGAGCGGTAAACAAGCTCTGCGAACCGGGAGGCAAACAGGCGCGGAGATAAATCGTGCTCAATCGCCATGCTCGTGAGAATCTCGCGGAATCTGCCGAAGGCAATGGCAACGGGGATTTCGAAGGGATCACTAGATGCAGCATGGGTTTCTTTGTGTGCGCCGTTGACGTGGCCGTTCGCTTTGGGGAGTTTTGCAAGTTGGCTCCTTTTCGGTGCGGAAAGTTGAGCATTCTTTTTTGCGATGCTGTGTGAGGTTCCGGCTACACCGTGGGCGGCTTGCCGGTGCCTTCCTAGTCCTGTGGGTGCGGTGTAGCTCTTGCCGCACTCAGGACACGCGAAGGTTTTCTGTGCGTAGGTTCGTGGCTCACCATTCAACAGGGCTTTTAGTTCCCTGGCTTTGGCTCTGCGTTTGGATGCGCTGGTCGCTCCGGCTATGCCGTGTTTGGAACGGCGGTGTTTACCTAGATTCTGCGGCGAGTCGAAAGACTCTCCGCACTCCGGGCATTTGTAGTTATTCGCTTCCTTTTTGGTCGTCAATTAGCTTCCTCTCTCTCGATGCTCTGCCTCGTTCCATCCCTAACCGGCAAATTTCCTCCGGCGTGGGGTGGGTTTTCCCAAAGATGGGGTGCTCGGTCTGAAACAAGTCCATGATGCGGTCTGCGTGCTCGTGACTACAGTACCCGGTACAGTACCCGATATTGGCGAGTAGGTTTCTCCGGGCGGTCTCTGCGTCTATCTCTCCTCCTCCTGCCATCCGTGCAACCTCGGCGTCCACAAGGGCGGCGGCTTGCTCCCGCGTCGTTAGCGTGCCATCCTGCACCATGCCGAAAATGTCAGCAATACTCTTCATCTGTATCTGGCTTCTTGTCGTGATTCTGGTGATTCGCGCTGCGCTCTCTCTGCCTCTTCCTGTTCGATTAGCTGTTGGTGCTGCCTTTCTTCTCGGAGTTCTTCACGCTCGGCTGCGGCGGCGCGGATGAGACTAATAGCAACTGCAAATTGTCCGGTCTGCATGGCTGCGGCTCCTTTTTCTTACGAAAGTCCTTCTCGCATGGACAGGTGGCCCAATGGCTGATTGCTTTACTCTCCGGAAGCGGCATCGGCTCCATCGGCATCCGGCTCCCACTCTTCATCACCCACCATTCGATTGCCGCGTTGCACCCTCGGCATCGGCTGTAGTTACTCCGCTTGTGTCCCGCCTTGTGCATCAGTTCGCGGGTCTCGGGGAATCGCATGAAGTTATACCCACCAATCGGGAATTATGTTCATCTTCTCTTTCCACGTCTGCGAGTCCTTCCTGAAGGGCTGGTCCTCGCGTGGCAGGTAGCGAACCTTGTCGCCTGGGCCTTGGGTGTACGGGGCAAGTAGGCTATGCGTCCCGCACATCGGGCCTTTGATCGCAACCATTACAGCCTCGCTCCACAGGTGCCGGGGGAGATTCTTTATCTGGCCGTCGTGCTGGCTGAGGATCGCCAAGTAGCGTTTCTGAAACTCTTCCACGTCTGCGGGTTCGGTGGATCGCGGCGGGTCGATCTTGAAATGTTCGCAGAATGCGTTTGACTGGAGCCAACGGGTATCGCTGATTAACACGATGGCCTGAGAGAGTGTCCTTCGCGCTGCGTCGGCTACTATCTCCAACTTGGCGTACTTGTCGGCCTCGTTTCTCCAGCCTATCGGGATGACGGTGGTCTCGTCGTACGGGCCGATGAGCAAAACCTTGGGCACAAAGCTCTCATCGCTGCTGTAGGGTTTGCTGGCGCGGTCGTCCCTCGCCACGAGAATCAGTTTGTTCAACAGGTTGTTTACGTCCAACATTCGTCGTCCTCTTCGTCGTAGTGCTTCCATGTGGAATCGCCCATCACAGTGCCTAGCAGGAAGTGTCTCCAGCGCGGCGGGATGAGGCATTGCAGTTTGAGTTTTTCGTGGGAGTCCTCGGCCTCGCGGCGGGTCGCGTAGCGGAGTTGGAGTTGATCGTGCGGGTAGTGCTTCTTGATGAACTTCTGTTCGCGGTCGTAGGCGGCTTCTTTCTCCGGTGATGGGCCTTTACCTAAGAAGCTCGTTACATATTCGCGCTGTGCCTCCTTATCATGGGGCGCAAACAACATCGTCTCGAAGATGAGGGGCGGGCCGGTGCGGGAGAAGTTGTGGTCTAGGCCAAGCCATACCGTTGACAGTCTCTCGCCGTAGGGGGTTGTGGTCTGTCCTACGATGCGTTCGCCGCCTTGGGTCTCGAAGAGTAAAGCCCATTTCATCGTGGCTGGCATTAGCTCGTCAGATAGGATCGGCTTGCCGTCTGGATAGTATTTATCGGGCTTGGGACGTAGCCCCATGATGCCGTTAGCCTCTAGGTCTTCCAATCCCTCGCGGAGTTTCGCGTAAAGCTCCTCATCGTGCATCTCTGCTCCTGTAGGCCGGGAGAGGCGCGGTCTCTAGAATACCGGGCCTCTCCTCGGTCGGGGCTGCATTGTTCCGCACCCCCCCGGCATTCGGGTTTAGGCCGTGGCCGGAATCTTCTTCCCTTTCTTCTTTGCGGTCGGCTTCGGCTCCGGCTCCGCGTTGACTGCTTTCACTTCGCCGTCTTCGAGGTACACGCCAACCTTACCGGTTGTATCAACTACCTCAACAAAGACTTGGAAATCTTGCTCGTGCGCCATCTCCGAAATGATGTTCATTGACTTGGAATCTAACAGGCTTCCATCCTTGATCCGCATGACGCGAAGCTCCGGGTTGGATGCCATCCCGATAGCGACACTGGCTCTGATCTGGTCGGCGTTCGATACCTGACCGAACGGGATTCCCTCATAGATAACCTCGTTGTCACCAAAGGCTAGGCCGGGTACGGGAAACTCGGCCTCGCTGATCGCCTTCGCTCTGGTCTCCTCGCGCTCTTTCATGGCTGCGCTCAGTTCCTCAATCTCGGCGTCGAGCCGGTTGATTGCGTCGGTGTAGCTGTCGCGCAAGCGGCGGCGGTCGAGTCCGTGATTGATCGTCCTGGCCTCGGTGATCTTCGCGGCAAGCTCCTCCGCGTTCTTCAGCGGCGGCAACGGTTGCAGTGCGGCAAGCTCCGCGTCAACCGTGGTGATGGCGGAGACCCATTGCGCGGTCTCCTCCTGAAGCTCCGATATCTTCGCCTGTAGCTCCTCGATGCGCTCCTTGTTCTCGGTGATGTCACGCGCAAGATTGTTGCGGTGGTCTACCCGCTCCCTGCGCTCTCTGTCCTGACGTGCGATGTCTTCGTTGTAGTTGCTGACTTGGCGAAGCTCCTCGACTAGCGCGGCCTCGTCAATCTTCTGCTTGGGGAGATTGTCCGGTACACCGATGGCGTTCCGGCGAACCTCCTCGCTGTCGCGCTCCTTCTTGGCATCGCGGCGGCGGTGATAGTCCTTCTGGTAGGCGGTGTCGAGTGCGTCGATGTCGATGTCCAGCTTGACGAGTGATCGCAGAACCTCGGCCTGTTTCTCCGGCTTCATGCGAAGAAACTCTAGCGGGTCGAAGCTGATCCGGCCCATGAGTCCATCAAGTAACGCTTGCGGGGATGCGTAGCGGCTCTTGTTCGACTTCGACTCAAGGGCGAGTGTCCCGTTGCGGCTCCCGTTCTCGAAGAAGCGGCGGGTTACAACCATGTCGCCAAGGTCGATCTGAATGTGCGCCTTCCCTGCCCCTTTGCGTACCGGCTGCGTCGGTACGTTGGTTGTGCCGGTCAAGGCCCATTCAATCGAGTCGAGGATGGAGGTCTTGCCGCTGCCGTTGGCTCCGCTGATCCGGTTGATGTAGTTATTCGGCGTGAGGTCGATAGTGCGGAGTCTTTTAATGTTTTCCGATTTGAGGCCAATAATTCGCATGTTTGGTTAGTTCGTTCCTTCCATTGGTTCGCGCTCAAGGTTGGAGATACGCTTGTCGAGTGCTAGTTCGCGCATGATCGCCATGAAACGTGCTTCGTTGATTTTTTCCATTGAATCGAGCCGGATGTTGATTGCTTTGAGTTCGCCCTTCATTTCAATTCGGAAATTTTTAAGTTCGATTCCGAGTCCCTTGTTCGATATTTGGTTGAGGATGACGCCAACAAGGGCGACAAACGTAGGCAGAGAAACGGCTAGGAATAGCTGGGCGAAGGTAATCATCGCGCCTCTAACTTGGCGATTCGTTCGCCATGCTCTCCATACATTTTGGTGATCGTGTTGATGTCGCTGCGAACGGCGCGGAGTTCCATCGCCATCTCGGTGCGTAGGCTTTCGATCTTCGTGTCAAGGCGGTTGTTCTGGATGAAGGTGGTTATCCATGACAGAAGTACCAGAAACGACGGTATCCCGATGGCGAGATATAGCTGCTGGTTTGTCATCGCGCCCCTGCTTTCTTCTTCATGGTGGGTCTGGTGCCGTTCTTTACGGGTAGGGTGTGGGATAGGTAAAAATCAATGATCTTATTCAGCAACGATGTGCGGTCGCGGTGATCGTCTGCGGCCATCTTATCGAGGATTTCGACCGTGGGAGTTGGGCAGTAAAAATTGATCTTGGTTTTGTTCATAGACCCACGATACGCTAACGTATTCCGTTGTCAACGGATTTCGCCAAGCCGAAAAAAGGCCGGGGGGGATGCACCTGCCTAACCCCCCGGCGCAATGTAACCGGTGCCCAAGTCTACGCTACGCGGTGGCGGCTTGCTCTCCTGATGGCGAGTTCTGCCCCTCCGCGTGGACTAGGCCGCGCTGCTCGTCCCATGTACAGCCGGGATGGTCGGCTTCGATCTGCTTGATGAGTGCGGTTCGCTCCGTGACAACAGACTGCATCTGGTGTTGGAGGGTCTGATATTTCAGGGCGAAGTTCTCCATCTTCAGCCGTTCGAGTTCGCTTAGCTGTGGGGGTTCGGCTGCCGGTTCGTTTTTGATGGCTCCATTCTTCATGCTGCCTCCTGTTTCTTTGGTCTCGCCAACTTCGCTCTCGCAACTTCCAGCCTGGGCACGTCGCTGCGGACGGCTTTCACTTCCCACGCAACCTTGACGCTCGGCGTGCTCGAACGGATCTTAAATTTTCCTCCGGTCACTCGCGAAGCTGCCAGCATCACAAGCTCGTCGGTGGTGGACTCGAATACCTGGGTGAGTAGTACGGTGCGGTCGCCGGGGAGTGTCAGCTTCTCGAAGTAGTCGGGCAAGGTTACCTCGGCCACGCCTTTCTTCGTCGTTACCTCGCCACGGTAGAAGACTCCGCACTCTGGCCCTTCGAGACTGGAGTGAACCAAGTCCTTCGCCTTGTCCAGTGGATGCGGGATGAGGAAGTTCTTGGTTCCCGTAACATCGAGTTCGCCGGTAATGATGCAACTTGAAGTCGGCCCGGTATTCGCGTTGATAAACAGGATTCCATTCGATCCTGCGTTGAAGTACGCGGCATTGCCATCCGTAGTCCAGAAAGAGCCTCCGCTGCTTAATTGGAACTGAGGCGAGAAGATGGAACCTTTGACGTGCAATGTATCCGTGCTGTCCAGTGCCATCGACCAAGGTGTTGTGGAGGTGACGTTGGTACCGGGTGCCACGTTGAAAAAGTAGTGTCCACCTTCCGCTGAGCCTTTGCTGTTGATGTAATCCGTCTCGCCTGTGCCGAAATAAACGTTCCACGCAAGCGTTAGACCTAGTGACGGTGTGACGATTGCAGCTTGATTCACGTTGTAGTTGAAGTTGACTAGTCCGTGGAGAATCATCGCGCCGGTCGGGGAGTCCAACTGGTGGTGAAACGTGTTGACGCTGGTATCGGCGCACACGCTGAACATATTGTTGCCCACACCAAACCGTCCCTGAATCTGGTCCCTCGTATTGACAGCGAAAACCGGATTAGCGTTTGCGTTGATGGCAATGTAGGTATAGACACCGAAGCCTCCCCAATTTCCACCGAAGACTGTAGACTTCCCCGGCACGTTGCCGGTGATGTTGGAAAAGACATAGTTCATATCGAAATACTGGCTGTAGATCGAAAAGTATGAGGGCTGATTGACGGCTGTCGGCGGTATGAAGGACATGCGGCCATCTGTTGTCGCCGTTGCTCCGCTTATCAGAGCGGTTGGTGCTCCCGGTCCTCCCGGTATCTGCAAAGCATGAGTGAGTGTAGTTATGCTTCCGTTGTCGGTCATCGGAATCGGCGTACTCCACGCGGAGCCGGTCGAGACTGCCGCTCCAGCGGGGGGGTACTGCACGAGTGACGAGGGGTTGATCGGTGTGCCCCATGCATTTCCGGTGGAGACGGCGATACCTGCGGCGGGATAGGGTACAAGTGACGCGGGGTTGATCGGTGTGCCCCATGCATTTCCGGTGGAGACGGCGATACCTGCGGCGGGATATGGCACAAGTGACGCGGGATTGATCGACGCAAGCCACGCGGAGCCGGTAGAGACGGGGATACCTGCCGGGGGGAATGAGATTCCGCCTCCTCCGCTGTTGGCGAAGGTACGAACGGGTGATCCGGCCACTTCGCAAGTCGCAAACTCCGCGTCCTCCGCGACTACACCACCCTCTACGGCCAAGCCATCCGGCCCAATGTTTACCAGTCCTCCCTGCATATTGAGATTGATTGCCTGATCGTAGGTCGTCGGGCTTCCCTGCGTCTCGCCCTGGAAGTTGATCGCGTTATTCGCGTTGTCGGGTGTAATCATCAAACCCTTCGGTGTCAGGGCATCGGCATCGTGCCCCAACCATAACGGGAAGAAGAAGCCTATCTGCGGTGCGCTGGTGGTGCTGCGTAGCACCTGAAGCCAGTAGTGATCCGTTCCGCCATCCTCCGCCATCGAAAAGTGAAGGTCGCCGGTCGCTGCTGCCATCGTCCATATCCTCTGATTCACTGGCGCACTCGCGTTGATGAGAGTGAGGAGTGGGGTTATGAGGCTGTTGGACGTTCCGATTTTTGCATGGGACCGGGTGAGGTCTACCAGATTCCATCCGTAGGCTCTTACCTGCCCGTTGACAGATTGCGTCTGTACGAAGGTGTTAGCGGTGCTGATTCGCGGCACATCTACCGGATCGATGGACGCGCCCCATGCGGTTCCTGTCGAGACTCCAATCCCTATCGGCGGGTATACCATCGGTCGTCCGGTGGCTACGGTGAGGACCGGCGAACCATTAACTTCGCATGTCGCAAACTCCGCATCCTGCGCGGTGATGTCTCCGACAATCGCGGCGTCTCCTGCAATGTGGGCGGTTCCCGCAATGCTCACATCCTGACCGAAGAAAGCTTGTCCTGCGACCGATAGGTTGCCCAACAGGGCAAACACGCTGGGAACATACACGTTCACGTTCCAGACGTAGGTCTGCCACGATAGATTCCGCAAGTCGAGAATGCCGATGCTGGCCGTTCCTCCGCTGACTGCGGCGATGGTGTCGCTTCCTTGGTAGGCGGCGGGAATAACTACAGTCCACACTCCTCCCTGACTCGCGGCCCATGTCACGGCTCTCTGGATCGTGGTGAGGTCGCTTTGCCCAACGTAGAGGTTGCGGTTGATCTGCCGCGCTCCTATCGGTCCTATTGATGTCGCCGTTGCGCTCATAACTACTCCCTCATTTCGTCCAAGTTGCCGGGATGTCGGCCAACAGCATCCCGCCTGTCGTGCCGATAAAGCTTTGTACCGTGGTCGCGTTCGCTGCCGGGTCTACCATCATCGCGTTTTCACACTTCGACGGCCATGCAAAGGTGTGCTGCCCTAGTGAGTCCTGATGGATCACAAAGGTATACCTCGCGCCGGGTGCGATGTTCTTGACTCGCGCTGTCTTCACGTTGTTGCGAAGGTTCACGATGAAACACACTGCCTCGTTGCCGTCGAAGACGAGCGGCGTTCCCGAATCGTAGATTTGAAAAGGGCGTGTCATGGGTAGTAGGTTCCTGCGCCTATCGGGATTAGCGGCCCATTGTTTGCGATGCAGACGAAGGTTTGTACAGTCGTCGCTCCCGCGCCGGGGTCAACCGGAGTTGCGTTCAAGACGGCGTTGGGCCATTGGAACTTCCAGCCTCCCGCGCCGGTCTGCGAGATGATGAAGGTATAAAGATTCCCCGCCACCATGCCGCTCAGCGTGGAAGAGGTAACGTCGCCTGTCAGCGTAAAACCAAACGTGGTGTACTGATCGCCGGGGAAGTTGGGTGTGGGGCTGAAGGGGATGATAAGAAGCTGATTGACAATCAACGGCGGCAACGGCGGTTGCGGCTGCGATGGGTCGAACGGATCGGTTACGTCAAGGTCGTAGGTGTTGCTGCCGAGAAAGACGTAGGCGTTGGTCTGAACTACATCGCCGTTCTTATCGCGCACTGTGACGGTGTAGTAGGTTCCCGCTGGCGCAATCTGATCGTTGCCGGTTAGCTCCTCCTCGAACGTTCCATCGGGGTTGACTTCTATCGGCGCGGTGTCCACCTTCGCCAACATGCCGGTACCACTGGAGCGGGGAACCTGGCTCCCGTATCCCCATAGGGCAATGTCGATAGTTCCGTCCTCGATGGTGCCTGTTATGTTTTCGAGTTTGCCGGTGATCGTCGCCATGCTTCTACCTCATCCGAAGAATGTCAGTGGTCCCACGGTTGCGAGTCGCGGATGCCGGTCGGGGTGGCTGGTGATGTTCTCCGCGAACCATTGCCGGTCGATGTTGTGAAGCTCCGCATAGTAGAGCGATAGAGACTTGCCCCGGTCGTCCTCGATGTTGACGTTGGTATCGTCTGAGGTTCCGAGATAGATGTCATCCACCATGCTCAACATGCGGCGGAAGCTGATGTCCTTGGGGTCGATCTTCGGCGGCTCCGGTGTCGATCCGGTGTAGTTATAGGCGGTGTCGATAACCGTCTTCCACTCTCCCCATCCCGCCTTCACCCGGTTGGCAAGCACCTGAGCCACGGCGCACATCCCCTTGATGTCGCCGTGGTGATACGCCTCGTTCGCGGCAAACTCAACCATCCGCGCTTTGATGTAATTCTCGTAGGTCATTTCTTCGCCTTCTGCTCGTCAAGTAGTCTCTGTTCGGCTACGGCGGCATTGCAGAGATTCACTGCTTTTGCTTCCGTTCCGCTGATGCTGGTCGCTGCGAGTGCCGCACATTGAACCTCCGGGGCCATCGCTGGCCCGGTGGTCGCGGCTGTCTTCGCCACTCCGCCGATGTTGAGAAAGAAGATGCTCCCGCAACCTAGCGTTGAAAGAACAGGCAGAAGAATAACTACATTTGCGACTCGCTTCATACGTGGCCTCCCGTCTTCCTGAAGTGGTCTAGCTGCTCCAAGTAGAGTTCGCTTGCTGCGTTGTGTGTGACTGGCCCAAAGGCGCGGTCTACCTCGTCCTCGGTGACTACACCTTCCTGAATCAACCTCAAGACGGCCGTTCGCCATCCTCGATAGCGTTCGTAGGTCGGCACGTCAAACTCATCGAAGGCCATCAGGCTCCACTCCGGGCCGCAAGGGTGTTGCAGATAGGTGATGTACTTCACGACACGTCTTCCGTTGCTTCTCACCCATCCGGTGATTCCGATGCGGTCTTTGATAACTACATCGTGCAACCAGAACCGCGCCGTGGATCGCGTTCGCTGTCTCGGAACGGTGAGGCCGGTCTTGTGGTCGATGTCCCAAACCCAATCCACTGCGGCCTCGATGCTACAGTCGATGCCAGCCTCTTTGAACTTTCTGAAAACAGCGTGTGGATGCAGGATGTTGACGAGTCGCATCTCTTCGTTCTCGCGGCCCATCCATCGCTCCTGTCCTTGCCATCGGTAGGCTGCGCGTGAGCGGTAATTCTCCTCGAATAATCGTTGCTCCTCCTCGATCAATTGCGGGTCGCTGGTATCGGTGTACGGCAACGGCTCCGCGACTACGGGAGTCGGTAGCTCCTCGTCATAACTACACTCGACCCGCTTCAGGTTCGATACAACTTCTCCGGCTTCTGGCATCATTTTTGCTCCTGTGGTTGTTGTGCTGCGTCTTTCTCAAGTTCTTGATTGATCGCCGTGCCTAGAATCGCGGAACCATAGCGCGGGGTTATACCGTTCTTCGCGGCATAGGTGAGTAGATTCGTGAGTCGTGGCGATTGGGCGATGTAGGTCAGAAGCTTGTCCGTGGCTACTTCCCCTCCTCCCAATAACGAACCCGCCGCGTATCCGGCCCCTGCTGCCTTTCCCCATCCTGACGGCAGGAACATCCCCAACATGCCGGAACCCCACGCAACCTTAGACCCTTTCTCATGCGCCTTCGTCGCAATCTCCTTGAGAATTGCCCCTGCGTTCTGTCTTTGCGCGGGGTTCGCGGCTATGTCGCTGAGGTTATGCAGGGCTTTGTACCCGTCATTCCCCATGAGTTCAACCATGCGGTCTCGGCCAACATCGGGGTCGCGCTCAAGGTTCGTTAGCTGCTTACTCAATTCCTTGCCGCTGAAAGTATTCGCGCTGCCCTTCATCGCTGCGGTCTCTGGCGTCCCGAAGTCAAACGCTTTCACAAGACTGTTATGGATGGTGTCAAGTGCGTAGTGATCGTGGAACGCATCCCGCGCTCGGTCGGTTGCATCGCGTACACCTTGATCGAAGTTCGCATCTCCTGATCCTGTCGCAAGATCATCAAGATTCTGCTTCGCGGCGGCGATGGCCGTCTTGTTGCCTGTTGCTTTTGCCGCTTGATAGTCCGCGTTAAGATCCCGCCACTTACCATCTGTCACGCGGTCGGCCTCGTCGTAGATGGCGGAGGCATGTTCTCCAAGCTGGTCGGCAGCTTGCCCATAGTCGGATACTGGCATCGGCTCGTCGGCCACTCCCAACCTTTGAAAAGCTCGTTTCAATGTGTTGGTCGCAGAGGTCGCAAATTGTTCCGGCGCACCTTCGGCGGCTGTGATCGCGGCTTTCGCCTTCGCCGCTCCCGCAACGGCTTCAGATACCACTCCCCCGGCTCCTCCCAATACTCCTCCTGTGGCTGCTCCAACCGTACCGGCTTGGATCGCTGCGTCGGTATCGCCTCCACTCTTGACTAGGGCTTGCGTTCCCTGCTCCGCTCCTGCGCGTAGGCCGGTCTTCAATGCCTGACTTCCCACTCTGACGAGTCGCGCTATTACCGGATTGTTTTCGAGAATCTTGGCGTTCTTCGCGGCTTCGGCAAGGTGGTCGGCAAAACTCATTGCTTCTGGAATTTTCCCGGCCTCTGCGAGTGCGCTTGGACTCATTAACTCGGCAATACTCTCGCCTATGTCTCCGACTTTTTCCCATCCATGCGTCTCGGTGTTTTTGCGTAGCCAATCTGAAGCGGCTTGCGCGGTGGCTGAGGTTTTGCGGGTAGTGTCCGTCGCTCCTGGGTCATTCGGCGCGATGATGTACTTGTTCGCAAGGTCAATTGCTCCGGCTGCGGTCTTCTCCGCGCCCTTCACGAAGCCGGATGCTTCTTGTATCCCCGGCAAGTTTGCAATCGCGCTGACTCCTCGATCTAACAAACTTTGGGGCTGCTGTTGTACCGGCGTGAAACCGGGCGGCGGCGGGGGAACGGCGGAGAATCCGTCCGGTGGCGGCGGGGGTTGCTGTATCGGCGTGAAACCGGGTGGCGGCGGCGGGGGTGAAGTGAGGTCGGCCATGTGTAGTTATTTCGGTGCTGGTACGGAAACGTATGCCTTGCCGTTGTACTGGATGTAGTTGCCCTTGCCATCGCCTAGAACGGGGTAGGCCGGTGGTTGGGTCGCGGCTCCCGGCTGTGCTGCTGCGGGTGCTGCTGCGGGTTGCGCTGCGGGTTGCGCTGCGGTCGGCGTGACTCCGAACCGCGTCAATCGTTCTTGTGTCGGTTGGTCAAAATACTTTTCTACTGGCAGGTCTTGACCCGTACCTGTTTTGTACTTCTGGAAGACTCCTCGCACTTTTCCGCCTAGCAATTCGGTCGTCTCTGCCAAAGCCTTTTTGCGGTAGGCCGGAATCGGTGAATCCATCCCCGACATTTTGCCCTTGAGGTCTTCATACTCTCCCTGTGTCAAGACTCCGTTCTTGATGAGTTTTCCTGACTCCTGAGTGAAATTCTTTATGTCCTGCTCGTAGGCCGTGGCCGTGGGGGAAAGGGGAATATAACTAGAGTTCTTCGTGGCTCTCTCCAAGTGCTCCATCGCCGTCGATAGTTGCACAAGGTTCTGCGCGTCTCCCTTCGTTTTGAAGTTCTGGATGGTGTCATATCGAGAATCGGTGAAGGTGGGGTCATAGTTCAAAACGGCATTGCGAAAAGCTTGGTTCGCGGGGCTTCGCGTGGCGGTCGGAATCTTGATGTTTCCGGCTGCGGTCGCCCTGATCTGGTTATGCATCGCGGGGTCTACCGCTTCCTGTAGATACTCCTCGCCGTGCAGACCGGCCCCGGCTGCTGCTGCTGCTCCCGCTCCCCCTTCGAGCAACTTCGTTCCCGCTCTCGCCTTCGCTGCGTTTGCGGTCGCTTCGCTTGCCCTTGCGTTGGCTTCGGCGGTCTGCGCCGTCTTCAGTGGGGCTTCGGCATCATCCTTCTTCGCCGTCTCCTTTGCCTTCGCCACATCCGCATTGATCTTGAGATTTTCGGCGTTTTGCGTGTTTAGGATGGTGTCGATTTCGCTGTTTTTATGCGCTCCTGCGGGGATGACTACCTTCTCAAAGGTGGGGTCTCCTCCGGCTGTGGGTGAGGCTTTGGCCCTGAGATAAGTAATCGGCTGGTCGTTCACTCGGTCGGCCCATGCCTTGTCAATGGCATAGGCTTTCACTCCCACGATGTTGTGATCGCCGTCGAAAACCGGCACGGTTCGCATGGTTCCACCCGGATGATGTTTCAGGATCAGGGCTGCATTGGGCGACTTCGCGGCCTCTGCCATGCTGCCGTAAGTCCCGATTTCTTCACTGCCGGGGGCGTTCGCCAACCGCTCTTGTTCGTCGTTACTCTGGTCGATTTGCTCCTGCGTAACCTTGATGTTGCTGAGTTTGTTTTGCAGGGTTTGACCAACACTCTGCTGCTGAGTCAGTACCAGATTGGCGTGGGCTTGCATCTGTTTCTGCTCAATGGATGCCTCTTCATTTGCCCTGTCGAGTGCTTCCTGCGGCTGTTTCAGTCCCGATTCAATCCCTGCTGATGCGGCTCTGGCTGGCCCTCCTGGGCCTTGTCCTACAGCCATTCCTTTCGCGGCTCCGCCTAGCGCGGCGGCGGCGACTCTGCCCCACTTTTCCGCACCCGTAGACGGGTCATGCGTAACCTCTACGCTGCCGTCTGGATGCTTGGTTACATGCAGGGTTTTATCGCCTCCTAAGATGCTTCCTACATCGTCCAGAATCTTCCCTAACCATCCCTGATGCGCGGCTCCCATAACCATCTCCGGGTCTTGGTACGGCGGGGTGGTTTGGGTGGGGATTATGGTGGTCAACGGGTCGCCGGTTCCGGGGTCTACCGGGGGTTGATTTCCCGGCGTCGTGGGTGGTACTGCGGTGGGCGTGAGAGACGATGGAACGGGAGTATCTATAACTCCGGTTGGAGTGGGATTCGGTGCGAGTACATCGGTATCGTCTGCCATGATTCCCTCCTCCTAGTGGAGATACTTTCCTGCGGCCAAACCACCCACGGCTCCTAGCGCACCAAAGGCTGCGCTCCAAGGGCTGTTGCTGGCGTTCGCAATGTCGGTTGCGCCGGTCATCGCGGTACCCCCTGCGGTGGTGGTCATTCCACCAAAGGATGTCGGGCTGACTAGCCCTGCGGTTGACCCTAGAACACTGGCTGCACTCTGCCAGTTCTGGTAGCCCTGCGCATAGTTCCCCTGGGTTATGCCAAGGTCTCCCGCCGAACGTGCGGCGGCAGCTTGATTGGTATTGCTGGCGAGTATGTTCGCGTCCACGCTCGAAGGCAATAGGGTGTTGCCTCCTCCCCGCGCTGCAAGAATCTGCGCCGTGGCCTTCTGTGCCTGGGCATAGTCGGTGCCTACGTTCTGTAGGTTCTGCGTCCTCAAGGCGTTCTCTTCAGAGGGGGAGTAGCCGGTTTGGGACGGTCCCGCCTGTAGGATCGGCATGAATGCAGAGGTTAAGGCTCCGGTGATCGCCTGAGACTGCCCAAAGATGGTGCTGTACTGCTGAGTGAGGTTCTGATAGAAGGCATTCTCTTCATCGGAAATTTGGGTTTGCTGTTGCGTAGCTCCGCACATGGCTATCCTCCGCCTTCCTGAGATACTTGTGGGACGGCATCCCAATCGCCCATACGGGCTTGCGGGGGTCTAGGTAGCCCAATGAGGCGTGTGAGGTCTCCCCGGCTCTCCCTGAAGCCCATCCGCTTTTTCGCCATCTGCGCTAAATCTGTGCCGTCTGTATCAAAGAGAATTTCCCGAAAACAGTTCTGCCGGAGTTGAGCCTCGATCCACGCCAATCCTTTGAGGAGCGCGATGCGGTTCTTCGTCTTCTCCCGCTGCTCTGCGAACAACATGCTGAGCCTGACGGCGGTCTGCGTCTTGAAGTAGAACAACACCTTTCCGTGCTCGTCCTCCAGTGCCCACGCATCCTCCCCCGGCTTCAAGTCGAGGAAGTAATCGGGGGTCATGGTCTCGGCGTGGTACTCGTCGTTCTCGATTATCTCCGCCATATACTGCCGGTCGCGTTCGCCAACTGGCCGCACAACATAGTTGTCAAAATGGAAGACTGTAGGACTCATGCTCCACTCCCTTTCTTGGCTGGCAGAATGCGGTAACTTGGCACGTTCGTTCCACCGTAAAACTGACGTTGAAAAGCATCGCCGGTTGAGGCCATCAAAGGCATCGAAGCCAGCATGTTCGGATTGCGGTTTGACGTGGCCGGATCGGGTATCGAAGGGGGGTGTACCGGAGCCGGTTTTTCCACCTTTTTGTACCCGCTCATATCGCGGTTTGCTGCCTGTCTCAGCGTAGGCATTATTGGCTCCTCTGTTCGGCCCATGTTTCACCGAAAATCGTGTAGGTATAAAGCTCGTTTGCAGCGTCTTCCGGGGGCCATTCAAAGCGCATTTTCAGGCTCTTGCACCACACCGTTTTCTGGCCTTGCAGAAGGCTGTGCCGGTTGCTGTAATAGCTCTGAATCGGGGGGGCATTTGGGGGGTCTTGGCGGGTGCGCGGAACCTCGTAAAATTGTGCGCTAGATGGGGGCGGAAGTTCGCTTATTTCATCCAGCATTACAGACAGTTTTGTGGCTGAACCTTCCCCTGCGGATTCGAGTGCCATCCACGCCAAACCTGCCAGTTGGCCGGAGTGTGCGAGTACCACATTTCCCACTTCGGCCCATGCCGGATAGTCCTGTCCGTTGTCCGAATTTACGGTCGGATCGCGCATCAAAATTGGCCCGGTTTGGGATGTATTGGGGTCGGGTCCGTGGGCTGGTCCGATGAGGAGTTTGTAGGTTCCGGGCAGGACTTCGGTCGATTGAACCGCGCTCGTTCCCCCCATGATGTAGGTCGCCGGGTTCCAGTTGAGGCCGGATTCCGGGGCGGATGTGGGGGCCATCCGGTACCAGTAAAGCTCCCCATCCGAGACATAGAGCGCGGTCTCTCCGCTGCCTCCGTTGTGGAACGTCACATAAGAGGTCTTCGGTCCCATCGCGGCTATCTGATCGGCAATCGGGAAGCTGGCTTCCACGATGCCGGATGCCGGATCGAGGGCGTTAACCATTCCGTGTCCGCTCAGCATGTAGGGGGTAGTCAGGAAGACAGCAAAGGCGTCATAGTTCAACAGCGGGATGTTGTCGATGTACTTGGTCATGTAAAGGGGGTCGTTGGGCGTCCCGCTGCCAAGGATGATGTAGGCATCACGCACTGTGAACACGACTAGACCTAGCGAATTGACCCAAAAACGGGTGATTCTCGATTGCGCTGTAAACGTGGTGTCGAACCCGGCGTTGCCGTTTGAACCTGCGTTGATCGCATCCGGCCCTGACGAGAGGTAGACGACGTTATCGACGGCGGCGGCGATGCGGCCAAGGTGGTACTCCATGCACGTTGCGCCAACGGGTAGCGGCGTCCCTTCCCCGTTCACCTGGGCCTGAATGACGGGGCTTAGGCCGGAGTCGGGAGTTGTGTCGGTGTACGTCCACACCACGCCGTCGCCGGGGTTTGGAATGGTGGCGAGTAGGAAGAAGGTTGAGCCGCCCTGGGCGGTGCGGTAGATCGGGATGGTATCCACTCCGTCCTGCCCCGTTCCCACGCCTTGAACGATGACCTGTCCACCGACACTGACGGAGATTTGTGCGCTTGCCGGTGACATATTACTGAGGTCGGAATTGGCGGAGTTCTGATAGGCGTACCCGTACTGTCGCGGAGCCGTGGCTCCTGACGCGAAGGGTCCACCATTCAACCAGACGGCGGTGTTGTCCTGCGTGTATGCGCCGGGTTCATCCTGCCAAGTGGGACCGGGGGCTGCACCTGTTTTACCGGGCTGCGCTACCAGTTGCAGATACCCGCTCGGGTCAACGATTCCCCCGCTCGAATTGACGGTCGGGGATGCGCCGATGATCTGCGTATTCGGCCCGATATCGTTCCATGACAGCAGCAGGATTCCCCCGCATTGCCACGTCACCTGATTGTCAGGAACAAGCGTTCCCAATCCCGGCATCCACGTGGGGTTATTCGCTCCGCTCTGCCCTGGGCTTACGCACCAGTAGAGGTACTGCACACCGTTCACGATGCCGCTGGTGATGTCGCCGTAGGCGTAGTTATGGTTGGCTTGCCATCCGTTCGCTCCCCGGTTCTGCCACTCCACGCCTCCGTCTGCGGTGCCCTCATACGGAACGGGATTCCAAGGGTTCGGCTCTGCGGCTCCGGTGTATCCAAAGGTCGTCGCAAGCTGAAGGTATCCGCCTCCAAGGATCACGAGGCCGCCGATGATTTCGTTGCTGCAAAATACCGCGTTCGCGGCCCATGCCGGGTAGGGATTTGGTCGCGCAACCTGTCTCACGGTCGGGGCTGCTGCGGGTGCGTCGATTCCCCATCTTGTAACCTGTCCGGTTGCATTATTCAGTTGCAGATTTTCGACTCCATCGGTCATGTAGAGCGTGTTGCCGACTCCAAGGAAAAATGTCTTCCCCGCGTTCGCGCCCTTGGTGAAGATGAGTGTCTTTGTGTTCGGCCCGGTGCCGTCGTAGACGGCTCCCCCGCCTCCTCCGCAGTCCACCATCACGCGAACCTGTTCGCTATTCAGAGAGAACGTGTTCCAGCCGTAGAAACGATTGATCGCGGGGAAGAGTTGCGAGTTGTAGACGCTCGAACCGGGTCGGCGGCGGAGTGTGAGTCGCGTACTTAGCTCGGTGTTGAATCCATCCGCGATTCGATCCTGCCGTCCTCCGTAAAACTTCTCTACAAACTCCGTCGTCGCGGCATCGCGAAGGGGATTGGTGTTGGTCCAATAGCCGGTAATCATCCGGTTGACGTGGAGAGGCGCGTAATCGCTCTGCGTTCCCACGGCTCCGGCGATTTGGAACTGGTCGGCCATTAGGTTGCGCTCCTCGCCTGGGTACCTTGCTGTACGGCCATCTGTGCGCGTTCCGGCGCGGTGAGGATGGTTAGCCAGTCACCAATGAAGATGTTGCGTTGGAGAGCCGTCAGGCCGTCTTGTGCGCCTAGCAGATGGGAGACAAACCGCTGCCCGAAGACGGCGGTTCTCGCGTCCTTCGTAATCATCGAAAGCATGGCGAGAAAACCCCAATCGTAGATGTAGCTAAGGGCGTCGGGAATCGGTGCCCAACTGGATGCCGGAGAGGTCATCGCTGGCGCGGCCTTCTGCACGTATCCGCCAAGCGTGTAGGCGCGGTCGGGGATGGCGTTGAAGCGGAAAGTCACATAGTCGTCGTCGCTGTCCTGTAGCTCTGCGGCGATGCTCTGCGGTCGCTGCACGGAACTTTCGGCGGCGAGTGTCTTCTTGACTTCAATCTCTTTGATCTTGCCGTCTGTCGGGTCGATCAACCATGCCGACTCCAGATAGTTGAAGGTCGGAATTTCAATCTCGAAGTCCTGCGTCAATGCGTCGGCGTCGAGGTTGTACTCGAAGTATTGCCGGTTCCACGGCCACTTGAACGGGGGGCTGCATATCGTTTGCTTGACGAGGTTGGACGCATCGAGCGCGGGTTGGCCGTTCGAGATGTTCGCCGGTTGATACCCGATGAAGGGAAGCGAAAACAAAATACTCGCCTGTAGGTTCCGCGTCGTCGGCATCGTCCTACCTCCATCCCCATCCCCAACGGTAGGGGTACGGTCCTTGGTCTTGAACGAAGCTCGGTGCCTGTATCGGTTGGTCGGGGAAGAAGCCTTTCGACTCGTCCTCGCGGTCGCCCTGCCGCGCTGCGGCGGCTACTGCGTCAAGCCAGTTCTGCCGCACTTGCTGAAACCGGGCTACAACCTGCGGATTGGAAGAGTAGCGATGCGCGTAGGCAATGAAGCCGTCGATGAACCATTGCGCGTAGTCATCGGGAATCGGGTCGATGTACTCTGACAGGCTCTTGAAGCGCGGCGGAGCCTTCCGTTGCGCGAACAACCGCATGAGCCAAACGTTTCCGCCCTGCGGCGGTCGCGGAAGAAAACGAAACCCCTGCGCGTCGGGGTCGGCTACTGTCCATTCGCATGTGCCGTCCTGAATAACTACACCTACAGGATAGCTGCTCGGCTCCTGGGCGTCGGGGTCTGACGGCGGCGGCGTCCACGGCGGCGGCAACGGCGGCACAAGTCCGGTCGTACCGTACTTCGTCATCACGAGGATGTTGCCCTCGGCGTCGAGGATGTTCATGGGCCATTGGTTCTCGTTGGTCGCTTGCGGCCCTATCGGATTCAGGTAGGTGATTCCCGGTCCCGGCCACGCACCCTGTTCAAGCTGCCGGTTGGGGAACCAACAGTATTCGCCGGGGAATCCGCCGATGGTGTTGTCTACCGCGATGTCGCGAACGGCTGTGACCGGCCATGACGGAGGCGGTACCTGAGTATTGTTGATGTCGATGCGGACTCCGTTCTCAACCCAACCGATGTACTTGATGTCGAGTGAGGCATAGTCCTGTTGCAGCGGGTTGAGGACGAAGGGCAGAACCTTAATGCGGTTCCACTTCCAAGGAAACCGGACGCTGATAAGCTCCGCTATCACGTTGTTCGAGATGTTGATTGCGGGTTGATCAGCATAGCCTCCGGTGCTCTTCAGAACGGGGGTTAAATCTCCAATAACCGCCACTTCATCGACTACATCCTGTACCCGTATATTTGAGTTCATGAGACACCCCGGCTATGGCTATATCGAGGGGAATGTGGGCACAGCACGGCACCACATTCCCGCATAATCGGCCTACGCTCCTACTTTGTCTCTGCCCTCGTTGGTCCGCTTCTCCTGCCGCCCCTCAACCCGTTCCATGCGTTTGTCGGCGGCTTTCTGCTTTGCGTCTACCTGCTGCTTTCTCACGTCGGGGTCATGCTCTCGAAGTGCGAGGACGGCGTTCTCCATCGACTCGTCGCGCTGTTTGTCCGGGTCGAGAACGGGGTCGAGTTCCTTGAATGCCTCCATCGCCCTTTCGTTCTGCTCCACCTGGATCGCGTTGAGTTCATCGTTGGCCGCTTCGTTCTTCTCCGCTTGGTCCTGGAGAAAAGCGCGGCGGTCGCGATGGGCTATCAGCCGGTCGGGTCTGTCGGGGTCAAGTCGGCCCTTGGCGATGTCGCCCTTCGGGTAGGTCTTGCCTCCTCCTCCGTCGCGGCTGGCGGGTTCGTTGTACTGCCGGGTTCGGGTGGCAACGGCGTTTTCGCCGCTACCGGCTCCACGCGGCTGTGTCGTCTCTGCGTTGGTCATGGTGGGTCTCACTTTCTTGGTAGGCTTTCGGTGAGTGGCTTCGCGCATCCGCTTCTTCGGCGCGTGGAGAGGCCGCTTGACTGCGGCCTTCTTCGGCTTGGGCTTCGGTTTCATTACGCGGCTTGTTCGTTCACGATGAAGAGTTGGGTTCCGCTCATGGTGTTGTCGGTCGGAAGGTCTAACCACCATCGGTACTCGTCATAGAGCCGTTTGTATTCGGCTTTCTCCGCTGCCGTGGCACTCTTCGCGTTGAGGCGTTGGTCGGGTGGCTCGGCAACGTGATGGCATCGCTGACAGATGACGATGATGGGACCGTGGCTGAGTTGGTGCTTGACGACGGCATAGTAGTGGTCGGTGCCGTGGAATAGGTTCTCTACTCCCTTGCCGCCCTTCTTGTGCCAGCATGATGCCTCTTTCAACCTCTGCCGCTCCTGCGCGGAAGTAATGTCCCGCTCCCGCGAAGCGATGCGGCGGCGGTGGCTTTCCTTCCGAGAACGCATCTGCGACACGCGCTCCTGCATCTCCTCAAGCTGCAACTGCTCAAGGTCTCCGGTGATCTTTGCTTTGTCGAGTTGTGGCATTGGCTTCTCCCTTCGGGCGTGTAGTTATTGGAGTGGGGAGAGTCAGGAGGCAAACCTTTCTCTCCCCGGTTCGTGCGCTCTGAGGACGCGAACCGTCTCCAGCTTTAGGTGATGGCCGAACTTGCATCGGTGTAGCGGATGCGCTGAACGGGGTCGGGTGGAAGGGTCGCGGTGTACATCGTGTTGTAGCTCGCGAACCCGCCAATCATCCGGCTGGGATCATAGCCCGAAGGCTCTGTTAACCGCCTCACCCACACGTTCAAGTTCCTCCAATCGCCATCACCAATTTGCGTGTTTTCCTTCGCCCCGAACGAGATGCCAATAACTCCATCGCGACCGACAACGTAGGTCCGTAGCAGTACCGGCGCGGTGCCGGTGTGCTTGACGAGGGTTGACTGATGGAAACTGGCTCCGCCCCAATCGATGACAGTCACTTCGTCGCCGTCCGGTGCCGGGAGTTCGCGCAACTTCTCCTGCCCCTCCGCCGTTCTCTTCAAAACGTCGGTGATGCCGTTCGGCTGTGTCGAGATGAGGATGTCGCCAACGATTAGCGGATGAATGACGCCGGTAAACCGTCCGTTCTCGAAGGGCAGGGCATTGACCGAAGTCAACGACTGCACCATCGAAGTGATGTCCTGGGCGATAAGGCCGGTGGGGTCAATCGGGATGTGAACAACCAACGGGTCTACAACGGCGGCTCCGTCGGCGGTGTTCTGGATAATGAGGTTGATGACCTGCGCCATCCGGTAGGCCATCTGCACACCAAGGGCTTCGAGCGCGGGGTCAATCGCGGTCTGGAGCGCGTAGGTGGAGATGTTGGCGTAGTCGGCATAGTTGCCGATGGTAGACGTGTTCTGTACGACCGAAACCGTTAGACCGGTTTGGATCGTGCCTTCCGGTGCCTGGGTGACTGGCGGAGCCGGAAGGTTCTGGTACATGAAGAGAACAAGCTTATTCCCGGAGTTCTCGTCCAGCGTGCGGCGTGCGGTGCATCGGACCCACGGAGTTTCAGCCTTCAGGTTCTCAATGAAAACCTTGTCGAAGGACGTTACGACCGACTGAGGTAGGTTGGTGGTCAAGTTGGACGCGGGGCTAACGCCTACGGCCAACACTGCGCGGGAATGAACCTTTCCCACGTCGCCTGTCCAGAAGTACATCTGGCTTCCGACTCCACACAGAAACTCGATGGCCGGAACCATGTACTTCGTGAAAAACTGTCTGCCGCGAATTGCGGCTGGTGATGTCGTTCGCATGTGACTATCCCCCTCGTGGGAAGGTCACGCGCTAGAGTTCATCGACTTGTCTCCTAAAGGCCGGGTTCTTGAGTCGTTCCATATATTCCGCCCTCGGCATTCGCTCGATGTCAGCGCGTGTCAGTTTCCTGGGCATAGGCGGCGGGGGTGCGGTGGCTGAGGCGTCCGTGCTCCGAATCCCTGTCGATATGCTCCGTGGCCTGCGGTTCGTGGGAGAGGGAGGATTAGGCTCCGGCGAAGGTTCTTCTTCGCTCAGCTTTCCGTTGGGTTTTGGTGCGCCATCGGTAGGCTCTGTCGGCCATGCAATCATCTCGCCTTGGTCGAAGAGAGTTTGGAAAACCAGCGCAAGGTTATTGCGCGTGAGGTCTAGGTTGCTGCCCTTCAGCGCGTCAAAGAGCTTGTCGCGGTTCTGTTGGACGGGGTAGTAATCGGGAGTCGCTTGCACGAACGCAACGGCTTCGTCGCGGTAATACTGGTCGCGCTCGTTGTCGGTCATATCTGCGAGTCGCTTGGTCGCATCACGCGGGGTCACTCCACCCTGCGCGTGCGTTACGATTTCGGTCACGGTCTGTACTACTTTGTCCGGGTCGGTGATGTCGGTCGATAGCCGGAGTTTGTCGGCGGGGGTTAGCTCCCTCGTTTCGGTTTTCATTGGCGGGGGTACCCTCGCTGTATCTGGCCGTCGTAGACGACTGATTTCCCGGTTGGCGTTAGCCTGGGATTTCAGGAGTTGGTCTGCAACTTCCTTGTAGGTTTTGCCCTTGAAAGTCGAGATTCGCGCTCCTGCTGCGTTCGTGATGACGGCGATGTAGTCGCCGTTATCATCGGGTTCGCCGTCGTTAAGCCATTCGCTGTTCACTGGTGTAGCCTCCTCATTCCTCGTACTCCGAAGGCAGGGGGTGAGTGGGGTCGAGTATGTTCTCGATCAACTGCTCCGCTGGTGTTAGTTCGGGTATCGGGGGTTTCTTTGCAACCGCAGCAAGGTAGAGAGTTATTTCGTCCTGCATTTTTTGCTGAAGGTGCGTGAATATCTGCCACGCTGCCTTTGCCATCTTGTGATTTGCTAAAACCTCGGCCTCGCGTTCGGGGTCGGTGTTGATGAGCCTCGTCTCGATTTCGATACAGCACATTTCCATCACGTCGAGTACATCCGGCCACGCCTCGCTCTCGCGAATGCTGAGAAGGTTGCGGCGTTGCATCATCGTGAGTTCCGATGTCACGCCAAACCGTCTCTCGGTGCGGATGCTGGTGTCGATCATGCGTGCGCTGGCTCCGGTTCTTTCTTGGTCGGGTTGGGGTTGGATTCTTCATCGTCACCCGGCTTGTTGGGCTGCGTTCCCGGCTTCGATGGTTTTGGTTTGTTGGGGTCGTTGTTCATGGTCCTGTTTAGCCTCCGCTGTGATTTGCTTGAGTTCGTTGGTTGAGGGTTTGCGCGGCTCTCGTAGCATCCGCCCGAAGTTCATGCACATGATTCCGAGTGCAGTTATGTGAACGAAGAATTTTCCGCTCTCGCTCTGGTGGGCTTCCTGAAGGTCTTCGATAAGGCCGCGCTCGATGAGGGGTTCAAATAACTGCTCCGGCGTAAACATCTCGTCGTCATCCATCAGGCCGCGCCATCCAATCCCGCCAAAAGGGTCGAATTTGCGTTGCTCCCACAAGTCGGTGAGTAGGCGTTGATGCCTGGGCATGATCGCGATGAACTGTTCGGATATGGTCGTCATGCTGGCTCCACGCGGTTCTTTGCGGTTGTCATCATCCAGTGGATGTCCTCGGTTGAGCCGGTTCCATAGTGGTAGAGCATTACTTCGCAACTGGCGTTCACTTGGAGGGGTTCGCGGGTAATAACTACAACGTCACGCGGAGCTATCTTTCCGTCTTCCATCTTGCGAACTAGCTTTCGCATGTTTCCGATTACGTCGTAGCGGGTGCCTTGGTTGATGACGCGGAGTTTGGCCTTCATCACGAACCTCCTACGCTTGACGGCGCGAAAAACTGGCTGGCTTGCATGTTGCGCTCGTCGGCGGTGCGCTCGGCAAAGCTGGCCGCTCGGTCAAGCGGGGATTCGATGAGGGTCTTGTGCGTCGTGTCTACGCTCTTGGCCGCGATGCGACCGGCAATCTTCTTGTCCTCTAGCTCCATATCGTTCTGGTGCTTCAACTGGAGTTCCTGTGCGGTGGTCTGCGCTTTGATGGCGGCGGGGTTCTGCTGCATCATCGTCGCCTTCTCCTGATCGGTCATCGGTACAACGAGGTCGGCGCGGTTCTTCCACTCACTCATGTCGAGGACCATCTTCACGAGTTCCATCACGTTGACTTTGTAGCCAACCTGCGACATCTGTTGAACGAGTGCCTGATTGCCGAACACTTCCAACAGGAAGGGAAGTGCCTGGGCCATGCGGTTCCGCGCTGCAAGCTTCGTCCCGGCCAACGTCTCAAACTTCACGTTGGTTTTCATGAAGTCTCCGAAGTCAACGATGAGGTCCGTGGTGCGCTCTCCAAGCCGGTCGCGAATTTCCTTGATCGGCATTCGTTCCTTCACCATCTGGAAGAGGAAGTCAAGGAAGGGAAGAAACACGCCGTCGACAAACCGCTCTACCGGGGATTGCAACCGGCCTGACGATGCGGCTTGGATCATCCCGGCTCCCGTGCCAGAATGACCCAAGCTGCTACCGCGTCCGGGGAGAGTTCCCTGAACTGTCGCCTGATCCGCGCCGGTCGCGGCTTGGCTCGAACCTACAACCGATTGGATCGCCCTCCATCCATCCGGGGGTACCTGCGGCTGCGTCACAAGCGCGATGGCTTTGGTGGCGTCGTTGCCGTCCACCATGCGGATACCACCCAACCTCCGCCGTTGATCCTGAGTCGGAACATTCGCACCCCTTGCGATGGCGTACTCGGGCTGAACGGCGAAGGCTAGGATGTCGAGGATGGCGTTAATCATCCCCTGCTCTACGCGTTGGTCGGCTCCGGCTATGCGCCCCACGCCTATCCCATACCCGGCGTCTTCGATGTCCCAATAGTTCGAGCTAAGGAAGGGCTTTTCCGGCATCTTGTGATCGGCGTTGCGTATCACGCATTTTTGTTGCAACACACATCGAACCTGCGTCTTGTCCCACCATTCCAAACACTGCATCGGCTTCAGCAGCGGGTCTTCTGTCCAGTCCGTATCCTCCATCGCGGCGGTGTGGATGCTGGTGTTGGCGTGGAGTGATTCCTCCGCTCCCTCAATCGGCTTGGTCTGCTCCTCGTCGGACATGAAGATGTGCCGGAGAATTTCGTCGCTCGGGATGTCGTAGTCGGGATTTTCGCGGAGTCTGGTGAGGTCTTCGTAGTTGAGATAGCTTCGGTGGACGATGAACTTCGATTTCCAAAGTTGGTTCGGTGCCCTCCACTTCGGATCAATGAAAACCTCTCCGAGTTCCATCTTCTCGAAGGTGGGCCGGTTGCGGGTTACCTCTTCCTCCACGGCTTCAAACTCGTCGCTCTCCTCGGTGAAAACCGTCATAGGTTTTCCGAAGGGCATCGCAACCTGCGGCGGAGCAACCTTGCGGTGGTAGTGGGTTTCGAGTCTGGTCTCGGTCTCCCAACCGATTTTGAAGATGACGGTACCGGAGTTCACCATCCCCTGAATCCCATAACTACACTCTTGCTTGAAGTGGATTTCATCGAGTAGTTCGGAAACAAGGTCCGTCCATGCGCGTGTCGAGTCCTGGCTGACAACGGGCCGTGGCCGGACGAGGAAGGGAGTCGGGTCCGAAAAAATTGCCCCTGTGATCGCAGGGGCAAGAGAGTTCGTCTGTTGCGCGACCGTGAATCGTGAGACGTTCGATCTGGTAACGGTCGAACCTTCAAACACGGCCATCGTGCGCGGGGATTGGTATAAGACCTGGCTCTCGGTCCATTGCAGCGGCCAACGTCGATCCTGCTGCCACGCTTGGCATCGCTCGTAGTCCTGCACGACGATGCTGATTACGGCGGCGTCGGTGTACTTCGGCGGGATGCGTGGGTCGGTGGAGGTCTCGATGTCCCTCGGCAAAACCGGGGAACTAGGATTGCTCTCCATCCTCAAGACTGCGGACGCGGCCATAACTCTACCTCAAAACCGTTTGGGGAGAAACGGGTTCGGGTCGGCTGTGGCTCCGGCCTCTTCCGTATGTTGCGTGGCATCGGGGAGAGTTCGATGCGTTCTCGGTCAGGTAAGGGCGTTTCCTACAATCAATTCGGGGATAATAGCCCTACATCCCCTCGTACATCAAGCCTTAGCTGTCACATTTAAAATCCGTTCGCCTTGCTTTCGCTCTGTGATCGCCGCTACTCCAGTCCCGGCATTATCACTTCAAGCCCTAATTCATTGAACGGGTGCTCGTCGTAGCTGGTCAACGGCTCAACCTCTTCCGGTCCCGGCTCCGGTGGCGCGTAGACGCCTCGGCCAAAAAGCATGTTGTACTTGTCTCTCTCGCGCATCATCTCCCACGATAGCTCCTCGTCGTCAAGTTCGGACGCGGCGATGGAGACGGGGAGATTGTCGGCCACGCGGGAGATAACGTCGGGTAGGCTGTCGTCGTCCACGATGCCGTACTGCACGAAGCCCTCGATGATCGGCTTCACCTTGAGGCCGTTCGAGAAAAAGAGTCGAGAGGTCGCCAACAGCGGCTCTAGGTTGCGAATGCGCGTGTCGCGCTCCGCGCCGTCGCCCTGAAACTCCGTCCATGTGATGTGAATATCCCACCCTGTAGTTAGAGCGTAGTTATTGATCGCTGGTTGAATCAGACGCGCTCCGGGTGCCTCCTCGATGTTGACCGTGTGTAGGCCGTGGCTCCGGGCGGAGTCGTGAATCAGCTTCGCCATGATCGACGGTTTGTAGTGGCCCTGCCAAGTCTCCGCGATATACATGCGATTCCGGTACGAAAGTCCAACCGCGCCGGATGCCTTGTGCCAATTCAGGCTCTTGCACGGAAGCCTCCAGTGGCAGAAGGGCGTACCCTCCATCGGCATCCTGTCTTCCTCGATCATGGCCGCAAGCATCTGCGCCTCGGTAAAGACAATCTCGCTGGCTCCGTAGCTGTCGAGCATGTATTGGGACATGAAAAATTCAAAGTCGGCTTCGTACTCTTCGCGGAGAAAGTCGTAGCTGAGAATCGTCGGGAATAGGAGATCCATTTCGTTTTCAGCGGGGAAGCCGTTCGGGTCCAGACGTTCGCCGCTTTTGAGCCTTAGTGCTGGCTTGAATACGCGCTCGTAGGTTCCCGGTCGCGCCGTCATCACTTCATCGCTGAAGGTGTCGCCTAGACCGTAGGACGTTCCAATCTTCATCTCGAAGCCGGTCGGCTTCAGAATCTTCCGCGTGAGTTTGTACGCCTTGGTGACGGCAACCCGGCCCTCATACTTGCGAGAGTTGCGGTTGGTGTTGATGTCGTCGTAAATCAGAACGTCCGGGTGCCATCCGGTTGTGTTCGAGTCGATGGAGTTGGCCCACATCGTAGGTTCGACAATCTCCGGGTCGGTCTGCCGGATCGCGGTGTTGAACTGTCCCGGCGTGTCCTGCTTGGATACGCAGAGTTCGGGGAATAATGCCTGGAAGAGTGTCGGCGGTCGGCGCGGCGGCTTGACGAAGAAGCTGGCAACCTGATCGACAAAGGCGATGGCTAGGTCTTTGCCTCCGCTCATCAGCAGGATGGCGATGGTCATGAAGTAATGCAGGATGAGTTGCACGCAGTAGACCATGTCGAGCGTCGATTTGTAGGTGTTGCGCGGGTAGAGGAGTGTGCGCCGTCGCTTGATGCCGTCGCGTAGCTGGTCAACGGTCTTGTCCGGGTCGATGGTGGGGAAGAAGTGAATCGCCTCGGCGTGTACGTCTTCGGTGATGAGGCAGTAGCCAAGCACGTAGGAGAGTGCAAGCAGGTTGGTCTTGCAGCAACGGCGTCCGTCCTCGCGCATCTCATCGTCTTCGAGTACCAGTCGAGTGAGTTCCGTTCTCCATGCGCGATTGTCGGCGCGTTCCTGAGTCGGGTCGCGAAGCTTGCGCCAATGGAAATGCCGGGTCACGGCATCCCTGCGGCGGTGTCCATCTCTTCCTGTGAGTTTTCGACCGGCCCCATGTGTTCCTGAACGTGCGCGGCGAGTTCCTTCGGTGAGCCTACGTTGTACTCGGCCTCGCCGCTCTGCCCGTCGCTTGGCGGCTGGCCCTTGGAGTCGCGGAGTTCATGCTTGGCAACGTATCCGTTTTTGGTGCGCCGGATATTCATGCCGTGGGTGTGGAGTTTACTGCCCTTGCTGCTGAGCACCTTCGCTGCGCTGGCTGCTGGTGAATCCATGATGAGCCTCCGGGTGGCAACCCGGACGCATCACCCGCGCCGGATGGCCTGACGATTGATGACGGTGGTGAAGCCGTCACGAAACTTGACCTGGGCTGTCTGTTTGGATTGGCGAAGGATCGTACACGCCTGACCCTTGCGGCCTAATCTGTCCCAAACTAGGACATAGGGGAAGGGTGTTGGATCGGCGGCTACGGGGTTAGTCCCTAACCGCATGATGCCGGATTTCACCTTAGCATCGAAGGCTTTCTCTTCGCTAGTGCGTTCTTTTCTCTTCACGTCTGCTTTCCAGTTCCAGTATGAAACATTCCCCGCATACGATACGGGTTTCAGCGGTTGGGGTGCGGTCCCGCTCTTTTAGCATGGCCTGAGTGGAGGGTGACAACCAAACCAGCTTCCCGCAAGCGCATCGGGCTTGTCTGCACCCTGAGATTCCGCAGTGATTGGTGGTGGCGACGACGATCAGCGGTTTGGTCGCGTCGGCGGAGTCGTAGGACTTGATCCTGCCGGTTAGAGCAAGGTTCCGCAGCTTCTCAACGGTCTCCGGGTCCGCTATCTTCATCGCTGCCCGGAACACTTCAATTTCGCTTGGCATCCTCGGCCTCCTTGATCGCCTCCGCTAGTTCGTTCCAGTCGATAGCCCAATTATTCTCAAAGGCGTTGAGTGCGAGTTTGCAAGCGGCCAACAGCTTCTCGTTGATCGCCTCGACTTTGTTCGGCGTCCGAATCGAACGGGTATTCTCTATCCCATCCTTGCCCTTGATGAACTTCCAGCCTCGTTGGAGCCACTCTAGAAACTTAAGCTTGTCGCCCTGGGCCTTGATGTATAGCTCGGTCTCGTCCTCTTCGTAGGCGACGAGCATACTGAGGTTGAGAGGGTATATTGGCGGCGGGAGAATCCCGCCCTTGCTGATGGATTCGAGGGTCGCCGGGTCGCCGGTTCTCATGCGGTCGAGGTTGTCTTTCTCAATAACTACAACGAGGATGCTATCTCGCGTCTCCGGTACGTTCATCATTGCTGCAATCATCATTCCCCCTAACGAAGTTCGCTCAGTTTGGTCATATCACCCCAACACTCTTGTAGCTCCTCCAGCGATAACCATTTGTCCTGATACTTCGGTGCCGGAACCTTATCGTCAGGGAGGGGAAGCCCATGAATTTGTCCACCTGGGTTAATGTGAAGGTCTCGCGCTCGACGGCAAGCGTGGATGAAGCCGAAGGCGCGAACGATGACCCCGCCGTTGAACTTCGTTTCACCAGCATAGGAGAGATACCACCAGCTTGTCTTTCCACTGGTGGCTGTGCGCTCAGCCTCGATGAGTTCGGCTTCGCGCTTGCGAAGCTGCTCAATCGTCGGTCGGGGGTGGTTCATAGTCTCCTGGCTCCGGCGCGGCCTTGGGCTTGGGGCCGCGCTTCTTCGGCGGGTTGGCTTTACGATACTCGCGCTCGGCAAGCTCGTGTTCGGATAGTTCCGAATCGGGCGGCGGGTTCTTCGCCTCGAACTTGCGCCATCGCTGGTAGCGGCTGCGCTCTGCCGGGGTGGACGGGCGAAGGCAATACCGACACTCCTTCGCGTCCTGCTTGCTCCGTCTCCATTTCTTGCGCCGGTCGCGGCACTCGTCAGAGCATGTGATCGCCGTTTTGGGCCGGTCGGCGGGAACCTCATTCCCACACATTACGCAATGGGGCTTTACGTCTGAAAAGTTGTCTTCCCTTGCCATTACTCCTCGATTCGTTCAACGGTGTAGGTGGTGCGTGGATTCTCGCGGTCGTCGCGTACAACGTCGATAACGCAGTGCGCGTAGGCGTCCGAGTGAATGACTCCGGCGTAGACAAGAGCATCGACGCCTACTTTGTGAAAGTTGTCCTCGTCGCCGTGTTGCCGTGGCCCTAGAACAACGGTCATGCGGATGTCGTAGGCGGTTTTTTTCTTTGCCGCGTCGGGCGGAGCCACGGTCGCGCCTCTGGCAAAGAGCGCAACCGCATACTTGTACGCCTTCACTGCGGGAGTGACTTTCAAACCCCTGTGCCGGTAGCCATCCTTGCCCGTATACACCGTTGGCTTATAGATGTGGTTCACGCTCGGCGGCGTGAGGTGGGGAACCGTGAAAGAGACCGACTTTTCGATACCTCTTGACATAGTGTAGTTATACGCCTACAACAGTAGTCATGGCAATGAAAAGAGAAGCAAAAAAAATCACAGTCAATACCTACGTGAAGGGGGTTGGAAGACGGTCGAAACGTCGTACCGGCGTGATCGTCCAGTCGATTCGCCTTCTAGCGTTAGAGAACAACAAGTTGCACGATGCGGCGAAGGCGGTTGGCATCTCCTTCAACGGTTGGGCAACCCGAACCCTACAGCGTGAGGCCGAAAAGGTTCTCGCTCGTAAAAAGAAGAAAGTAACGGAGGAATAACTTGGCAAAACAGGCTACACCCACTCGCGACAATAAACCGGCGCAAAACACGGCTCTGATGCCCCAACCCAAAGACCCACGACACGAATTGTTCTACCTGTTGGGCGTCCTGCGCGGAGCCGGAGTCGATAACTCCGTCCGCATTGCTGAATTGGTCAACGAACTACTCGTACCCACGGCCCCGGCTGAGACTGGCGGTGAGTGATGGAGACAAACGAACGCCTCGACCGGCTCGAAAAGTCTATCGAGAGGTTGGAGGCATCACAGGAAAAAACCGATTTGGTCATCAGGCGTCTTGGGCGATACGCAATGGTGATCGCTCGTATCCACGATGACGAACTAGGCTCCCACACAAAACGGATTCTTGCGTTGGAAGAGGAGGGGCTTGATGGCGATGTTGCTACGCGCTGATGGATCGGCGGAGATGTTGCAGCCCCCGAATGGCGTCAACTGGCAGCTTGCGGAGCTACAGACGCTCGTGGGCGGCTACATCGAGGTCGGACGTACTATCGATGGCAAGTACCTCGTGCTCGATGAGGAAGGGAAGCTCAAGCGCAAGCCTCTGAATATCGCGGCGACACGTCTCTACCAGTACGGTCGGCATGACCCGATTGTTGGCGATGCGGTCGTGATCGACACTTTCCTTGAGATGAACGGGCCGGAGGAGGAAGATTCAGAGGAGTGACGAAAAAGCTCATCACCGTTCGCCATACCCCCCGGTTCTGTCCGGTCTGTTTCACGGTTCTCGACACTACCAGCGCGTTGACCGGCGATGCGGAGCCGGAGCCGGGGGATTTCACTATCTGCATCGGCTGTCGCTCGATCCTGAAGGTTGGCCCCGACTTCACGCTCGACAAAAGCTCCCTGATGGAGATTCCTGAACACTCGCGGCTTGATTTCGTCAGGGTGTTGCGCCTGATGGAAGAAAACCCGCCACCACCACGGAGAGACAATGCCAAGCGAAGTTGATGTTACCCACGGCGCACTCCAATTTCGCGACCTGGGGGATGGTCGGGCCTTGTGGCTCTACCGGAAGATTTACACCTTCAGCATTGTGATTGGGCCGCTCAATTCTGGCGGCTATGATGATTTCTGGTGTTACAAAGATTTGCTGAGCGCAACCGTCGCCTTCCTCGAATGGAACCCGGCCATAGTGCCGGAGCCGTGTGGGTGGGTGCGTCATCCACCATCGGGCCGTCGTCGCTTTCCAGACGGCGACCCCGCAACCGAAGAAGTGAGGCCATAACTACATGGGTAACGTATCAAACGAAGTTAGAACCCCACTTCAAGAGTGGGAGGAGTTTTACGAAAAGGCGGTTGTTCTCAAACAACTTACCCCTACCGAGATATACACTCTTAAATTGGTTTTCTTCGGTGCCTTACTAACGACGACAAGTTTTTTTGATGATCTGATGGGCGGCGGCGAGTATTCACACGATGAGCGTATCCGGCGATATGCATTATGGAAAGACGGCTTACAAGTAGAGTTAGATAAGCTAGAAGTCATGGTAATGGGGTTGGCGGAGGTTGAGAATGGGCGCACTAACTGACCGGGCGGTAAGTCCTATAAGCGGTGTGACCGAACGTCGGCTTGAGGCCGCGCAACAAATGTTCGACATTGAAAGTGTCGCTTCAAAGTTGACCTACCTCAGTCCCATCCTTGCTCAAACGAGTCTTCCCCGCGTCGAGCCTGATGAAAATTTGCCGTTTTACAAGTGCGAGAATGGCAATGTTGCGACGACGATTGTTCGCGGGACTCTGCGTAACCCCTACACAAAACAGTTCGAGCTACAGGGCTATCCCTACGGCACAAAACCACGGCTGATGCTCATGTTTCTCTGCACTCTTGTCACCCTGACAAGAAAGAAGGAAATTTATCTTGGTGACACTCTCGCAGAGTTCCAGAGACGATTGGGAATTAAACAATCGACGGGTGGGGAAACTGGTTCGCTTCGTCCCACCAAAGAACAGTTGATGCGCCTCGCCGCCTCTCACTTGCAATTGTTCTGCTCCGACGGTATTCGTCATTCAATGATTCACCCGGCCCCAATGATGCGACGGTTTGATTTTTGGCTTCCAAACGGTCTCCATGAAGCTAGTCGATGGGATGGCATGATAACGATTGGGGATGAAGTTTTTGAATGTTTGATGGATGGCAATATGCCGCTTCGGACAGAGGCTATTTCGGCCCTGCGCAACTCTCCTCTTCGGCTGGATGTTTACTCTTGGCTGGCCTTCCGTTTGTGGCGCATCAGAAAATCCCCAATGAAGGCGTTGCCCTGGTCAACCCTTCAGAACCAGTTCGGTGAGGGCTACATTCGGCCTCGCGATTTCCGGCGCGGCTTCAGGGAAGCTCTCGTTGATGTGAAGAGGGTTTATCCCGAAGCTAGATTCGAGTTCGACGCTAACGATGAATTGGTGTTGTATCGGTCGCGGCCCCCCGTCCCACAAAAATACGTTGATGTGGTTCAGAGGGTGCTAGTTTTTCCTCCTAAGTAATTGAAAACATTAGTAACCGGAACGCATAAATGGTCGCGCTTTGGCGAGTATTTATGCGTTGCTCTACTTTTTCCACAAAAACCCTGTGGATTCCGCCCTTTTTCCACGCATAAACGGTCGCGCTCTAGCACCCCGATTTTTAGGTTTTTCACGCATAAACGGTCGCGCTTTTCACGCATAAACGGTCGCGGCTATCTATATTGAGTTCCGGTAGTACCCGGTAGTAAAAGCTTAAGTACAACCGGTAGTCTTGAAGCCCACGAGTTGAGGAAAATTGGAATTTTGAAAGATCGCAACACAAACAAAACGCTCAACACGGCGTTTGAGGGAGCCGGGGAGACCTGTTACCATCACCGAACGGCTACGGAGGCCGTGTGGCTCGATTTTGAGCCACGGCGGGGCAACGGAGGCGGGATGAAAGACCGGATCGGGAACGTTTTAGCCAAAATGGACAAAGTTCTGGTCGAACTGCCGTCAACCAGCATCTTTGGGTTCATCGCAGACCTGCAAGAGCCGGGTGTCGTGGCGATACGACGCGGAACGGCGGCGGAAACGGTGCCTGGGCGGATTCTGGTGTCGTGTGTGATCGCATTGCCGGTCGATGTAGCGCAAAACGCAGTCATGCAACTGGTGAAGGTCTACGACGCGGACAAGAAAGGCACTCAGGGGCCGTCTTTGGTGGCAGAAGGTAGTTCGGAGCCATCAAAGGCAAACTGAAGCCGTATAGGTCATTGGGATGCGGTGCCACAAGTAATAAAATAGGCGGAGTGAGAGCCTGAA
>Ga0210396_10000628_pt1 | contig 44002 bp, 35 predicted proteins | sample IncBWH17OmetaG_FD_155466 | JGI IMG/M metagenome (GOLD analysis project Ga0210396, IMG submission 155466) | Forest soil microbial communities from Barre Woods Harvard Forest LTER site, Petersham, Massachusetts, United States - Inc-BW-H-17-O ... | reverse complement strand
CACGGATTATTACCGGCCATGAAAGCGTGGGCGACTTTACTGCTGCGGTGGGGATGGCTGCGGTGAAGACGGCTGCGGCGAGGATGTCTGCAGCAAGTGTGGCTGCAGTGACGATAGCTGCCCGTTTGGATTCCAGCCGCCGCCCAGGGCCTGGAACAGGCTGCTTGCGGCGAGCAGTTTGGTCAATCGGACCAGCACCAGATTGTTCTCGTTGGTGAGCAGCGTCTGCTGGGTCTGCAACACCGTGATGAGATTGACCGTACCGGCGCGCAATTGAGTTTCGGATACCTCGAAAGCCTTGCGGGAATCAGCAACGGCCTGGGCCTGGAGGCGCTCCTGCAGGGTGGATTGCGAAAGCGCGACCAGGGCCTTCTCGACGTCGGTGAACGCCGACAGCACCGCCTTGCGATAAGCCTGCAGAAATTGCAGTTGCAGGCCCTTCGCGTTTTTCAATTCGCTTTCCAGAAGGAATCCGTCGAAGACCGGCTGCGTCACGCCCGCGGCCAGGGAATAAAACATGGCACCCGGTCCGAACAGGGATGCAAGTGCCGCGCTCTGCACCCCGGTTTGAGCGGTCAACGTTATCTGCGGAAAGAATGCGGCGCGTGCCGCTTCGACACTGAAGTTGGAGGAGGCAAGCTGGGCTTCGGCCAGACGGACGTCCGGTCTCTGATTGAGCAGCTCCGAGGGCATGCCCGGCGTGACGCGCGGAATTGCGATCTGCGTCATCGTTCCGCCCTTGACCGTGAAATTCGCCGGCGCGCGCGCGAGCAGCAGCGCGAGGGCGTAAATATTCTGTTTCAACGTGATTTCAAGAGGAGGAATGGCCGCGCGTTCGGTTGATACCAATGCTTCCTGTTGCGACAGGTCGAGTTGCGAAGCCGTTCCGCCGTTAAATTGCTGCTTGATGAGAATGAGAATGCGCTCGGCTGCGGCGAGATTCCGGCGCGCGACGCGCAGTTCATCCTGCGCGGCGAGGATCTGGAAATAGGTGTTGGCGACGGTCACGATCGTCGTGAGCGTCACGACGTCGCGAGTGTATCGGGACCCGCTTGCGGTCTCTTCGGCGGCATAAAGCGTAGCGCGATTCTTGCCCCAGAAATCAAGCATGTAGCTTGCGGAGAGACCGAGGCTGTATTGCGGGAACGTCGCCCCGCCGCCAACCCCATTAGCGCCACTAATGCCGGAGCTCGAAGTATGCACCTTCTCCGCGTTTCCTGTCCCGGTGATCGACGGCAACAGGGGAGCACCCGATATCCCCACCTGGGCATCAGCTTGAGCAATCTGGGCGATGGCGACCGCAATGTCGAGATTGTAGATTTGCGAGGTTTCCATCAGCGACGTCAGCTCGCTGGACCGGAAGCCGCGCCACCAATCCAGCGCCGGAAGGGCGCGGTCAGGAGCACTGTGGCCGCCTTCCCGATAGGCCTCCGGTATCTCGAGATTGAGTTCGGGCCGCTCGGGTCCAAGGACACAGCCCGATAGCGCCGGGCCGAGCAGGAGGGCGGAGATGACGGTACCCAGGCGGCTCTTGCCGCCCCGTCTTGCGACATAAGAGATCAGCTTCGGCGTCCTCTCGTGCAGGCGGGCCTGTTCACGCTGTAACCCCGATTGTGCTGCTGCTTGCGGGAATGACTCCGCCTTGAATCCAAAATGACGCAGGACTCGTTCGAGAGCTTGGCCGATCATTGATGTGACTACCGACATGCTACTACTTACATTTACTCGCCTGGTTGGATCGTGGGATCCGGGGCGAGCGGTGCTGTGCCGCCGTCTCTGAGACGTTGGCTCCAGGACCGGAACCGGTCCATATACAGGTAGATGACCGGCGTTGAATAGAGCGTCAGTACCTGACTGAGGATAAGGCCCCCAACAATCGCAATACCAAGCGGCTGTCGAAGTTCGCCGCCATCGCCCATGCCGATTGCAAGGGGCAGCGCGCCGAGCATGGCCGCCATGGTCGTCATCATGATCGGCCTGAAGCGGAGCAGGCAGGCTTCATGGATGGCATCAAGCGGACTGAGCCCACGCCTGCGTTCAGCGTCAAGCGCGAAATCAATCATCATGATTGCGTTCTTCTTGACGATACCAATCAGCAGAATAACGCCAATCAGCGCCATGATACTGAATTCAGTCTTGAACGCCATCAAGGCCAGAAGCGCGCCCACGCCAGCGGACGGCAATGTGGACAGGATCGTCAGGGGGTGAACGTAGCTTTCATACAGGACGCCGAGCACGATGTAGATTGTGACCAGGGCGGCCAGGATGAGAAAGGGCTGATTGCTGAGTGAATCCTGAAAAGCCTTCGCCGTGCCCTGGAACGTGCCGCGAATGGTCGCGGGGACGCCGATCCGGTTCATGGCGGCCTCGATCGAGGCGACCGCCGTGCTGAGCGACACATTCGGCGGCAGGTTGAACGAAATGGTGGTGGCGACCAGCAGCCCCTGATGATTGACCGCGAGGGGGGTGGCTCCTTGCTTAAAACGCGCGACTGCGGACAGCGGAATCATTGTTTCCTGGCTTGTGCTGACCGCGGAACCCGTGGAGGACACTCCGTTGCCGGTGGCGCCGATCGAGTTCGTTGCAAGATTTCGGGCGGCCTGAGCGTTGGCCGAGTTGGCCGAGGCCGACGTTCCGGACGCAACGACGGTTCCCGCCACCGCATTTGTCGCCTGCGACCCGCCGACCGAGCCGCCGGATGTGCTGATATAGACGTCTTTCAGCGTCTCCGGATTCTGCCAGTATTGCGGCGCCACCTCCATGATCACATGATATTGGTTGCGGGCGACATAGATGGTCGACACCTGGCGCTGGCCGAACGCGTCGTACAGCGTGTTGTCGATCTGGCTGACGGTAATCCCCAGTTGGGCCGCTGCGTCCCGGTCGATAACGAGATCGGACTCGAGCCCCTTGTTTTGCTGGTCGCTGTTGACGTCGGTGAGGTTCGGATCGGTCTGCAGTGCCGCCGCAATCTTCGGCGACCATTCATTGAGTTCCTCCAGCGTGGGGCCCTGCAAGGTGAATTGGTATTGTGCGTTGCTGGCGCGGCCGCCGACGCGGATGTCCTGCACCGCCTGCAGGAACAGGGTTGCTCCCGGAATGATCCCCATCTCGCGCCGCAACCGCGCAATGACGCCGTCCGCGGAAATTTGACGCTCGCCGAGCGGGCGCAGTGAGACAAACACAAAGCCGGAATTGGTTTGGCTGCCGCCGGTGAACCCGACGGCGGTTTCGACCGCGGGATCCTTCTTGATGATGGTGACGAATTGCGAGAGCTTCTGCTGCATCAGCTGAAACGAAATGCTCTGATCCGCCTGGATCGAGCCCACCAGCCGCCCGGTATCCTGTTGCGGGAAGAAACCCTTCGGGATGACATCGTACAGATAGAAGTTGAGACCCAGCACGGTGGCGAGGATCAGCATCATCGATGCCGGATGCTGAAGCGCGACGGTCAGAGTCCGCCGATAGGCGTTCAGCATCGCGTCGAAGAAGCTTTCACTGATCCGATAAAGTCGTCCATGTTCCTCGCTGGATTCGTTACGAAGCAGTACGGCGCACATCATCGGCGTGGTCGCCAGCGAAATCACGAGCGAGATCATGATCGATATCGAAATCGTCATCGCAAATTCGCGGAACAGGCGGCCGACAATACCGCCCATCAGCAGGATCGGAATGAAGACGGCGATAAGAGAGATGCTCATCGAAAGCACGGTAAAGCCGACTTCGTTGGCTCCCTTGAGTGCCGCTTCGAGCGGCGTCATTCCGCCCTCGACGTAGCGGGTGATGTTTTCGAGAACCACAATGGCGTCATCGACCACAAACCCGGTCGCGACCGTCAGCGCCATGAGCGAGAGATTGTCGAGGCTATAGCCCATCAGGTACATCGCGGCGAATGTCGAGATCAGCGATACCGACACCGCCACGACCGGCACCAGCGTTGCGCGAAGGTTTCGCAGGAACGCAAAAACCACGACGATCACCAGCAGCACAGCGAGGATCAGGGTCCGCTCGACGTCGCGCAACGATGTGCGAATGGTCGTCGAACGGTCGACCGCCACTCCGATGTCGATGGCCGGCGAAATCGAGGCCCCTAGCTGGGGTATCAGCGCCTTCACCAGATCGACGGTGCTGATGATGTTCGCACCCGGCTGCCTGTAGAGTATGATCAGGACCGCAGGTTTGCCGTTCGCCAGACCGGCGTTACGGAGATTTTCGACCGAGTCGGTTACCTCGCCGACATCCGAGAGATGAACCGCTGCGCCATTTCGGTAGGCGACGATCAGAGATTTATAGTCGTCGGCCTTGTTGGCCTGATCATTGGCATAAATCTGAAAACGCTGATCGCCGACGTCGATCCCGCCCTTCGGGCTGTGCGCGTTGGCGCTGGCAAGGGCAGCTCGCACATCCTCAAGACCGACACCGTATTTATAAAGCGCCTGCGGAATGAGCTCGGCCCTTACCGCAGGCAGAGAGCTGCCACCGACCACGACCTCACCGATCCCGTCGACCTGCGACAGTTTCTGCGCCAGCACGGTCGATGCCGCGTCATACAGATCGCCGCGGGTCATCGTGTCGGACGTCAAAGTCAGGACCATGATCGGAGCGTCGGCGGGATTGACCTTGCGGTAGGTCGGATTGGATCGCAGGCTGGTCGGAAGGTCGGCGCGTGCCGCATTGATAGCCGCCTGCACGTCGCGTGCCGCACCGTTGATGTCGCGGTTCAGTCCGAACTGCAGGGTGATGCGGACCGCTCCGACCGTGCTCGACGAGGTCATTTCGGTCACGTCGGCGATCTGTCCAAGATGTCGCTCAAGCGGGCTGGCGACGGTGGTCGCGACATCTTGCGGACTGCCGCCCGGCAGCGTCGCTTGTACCGAAATGGTCGGAAAATCGACCTGCGGCAATGGCGAGACCGGCAACTTGAAAAACGCCACGACCCCCGCTGCTGCAAGACCGAAGGTGAGCAACGTCGTTGCGATTGGCCGACGAATGAAGGGGGTTGACGGTCCCATGGCTCAGTTCAATTGGTTCGCTGGGCCGGCGCGGGATGTCCGGCAAACCGTGTCGCCAGCCGGTCGAACCAGAGATAGATCACGGGCGTCGTGAACAGGGTCAGCAATTGGCTGACGAGGAGGCCACCGACGATGGAAATGCCCAGGGGATGTCGCAATTCCGAACCCGCACCGGTTCCGATCATGAGCGGCAACGCGCCGAGAACAGCGGCCATCGTGGTCATGAGGATGGGGCGGAATCGCAACAGGCAGGCCTGGTAGATCGCTTCCCGCGGCGGCTTGCCTTCGTTGCGCTCGGCGTCGAGCGCGAAGTCGATCATCATGATCGCGTTCTTCTTCACGATGCCGATCAGAAGGATAATTCCGATGATCGCGACAATGGTGAGGTCGTCGCCAGCCGCCATCAGCGCCAGCAGCGCGCCAATTCCGGCTGATGGCAGCGTCGAGAGAATGGTCACGGGATGGATGAAGCTCTCATAGAGCACACCCAGCACGATATAGACGGTGACGATCGCCGCCAGGATCAGGAAAAGCTGATTGGAGAGCGAGGACTGAAATGCCAATGCGGCACCCTGAAAACTGCTGATCACACTGAGCGGCAGGCCGATATCGAGCTGCGCCTGCTTGATCGCGGTCACTGCGTCGCCGAGCGATGCGCCCGGCGCCAGGTTGAAGGACACGGTGGCTGAAGGGAACTGCCCGAGATGCGAGACCTGCAGCGGCGCGGTTTCCTCCCGCATCTTGGCCATCACCGCCAGCGGCACCGGCGCGGTGCCGACCGACGAGGGCAGATAAATGTCCGACAGCGATTTCAGCGAGGTTTGCAGGCTCGGGTCAGCTTCGAGGATGACGCGGTACTGGTTCGAGTTGGTGAAGACGGTGGAGACGATACGCTGGCCGTAGGAGTCGTACAGCGCGTTGTCGACCGTCGCGGGCGTAATCCCGAAACGAGCGGCCTGATCGCGATCGATTTCAACGTAGACCGAGAGCCCCTGATTGGAGATGTCGCTCGCTACGTCCGCGAGCTGCGGAAGTTGATTGAGCTTGTCGACCAGTTTGGGCGTCCATTCGGCAAGCTGTACCGGATCTGCATCCTGCAGGATAAATTGGTATTGCGTGCGGCTGACGGTGCCCTCGATGGTGAGGTCCTGGACCGGCTGCATATAAAGGGTAATGCCGGTCAGGGATGCCGTACTGTTCTGGATGCGCCGCATGATAGTGGTGATGTCGGCTTTGCGCTGCTCGTGTGATTTGAGATTGATCAGGATTCGGCCGCTATTGAGCGTGGTATTCGTTCCATCCACGCCGATAAAGGAAGAAAGACTTTCGACGTCGGGATCCTTGAGGATGATGCTGGCGAGCTGCTGCTGCCGCTCCGCCATCGCTGCATAGGATACGGATTGGGGCGCTTCGGAAATCGCCTGAATGACGCCGGTATCCTGAAGCGGAAAGAACCCTTTCGGAATGACAACATAGAGCAGGCCGGTCAGCGCGAACGTGCCCAGCGCGACGAATAGCACCAGTGTCTGACGGTCGAGCACCCAATTGAGCGCGCGCCCGTAGACGGCGATAATCCAGTCGAAGCCTTCGCGGCTGTAGCGCTGAAACGCGTTCTCGTGGGCTTCGGTCTCGGGCTTGAGCAGTTTGGCGCAGGCCATCGGCACCAGGGTGAGCGAGACCACCGCTGAGATCATAATGGTGACCGACAACGTGATGGCGAATTCGCGGAACAGCCGTCCGACCACGTCTCCCATGAACAGGAGAGGAATGAGCACCGCAATCAGCGACACCGTCAGCGAAATGATGGTGAACCCGATCTGTTCGGAGCCGCGAAGTGCTGCCTGCAGCGGGGTGTCGCCCTCCTCGAGGTAACGGGAGATATTCTCGATCACGACGATGGCGTCGTCGACCACGAAGCCGGTGGCGATGGTCAGGGCCATGAGCGAGAGATTGTTGAGGCTGAATCCGAACAGATACATGGCGCCCAGCGTGCCGACCAGCGACAGCGGGACCGAGAGGCTCGGGATCAATGTCGCCCGCGCATTGCGCAGGAATACGAAGATTACCAACACCACCAGGATCACGGCGAGCGTCAACTCAAATTCCACATCCTCGACCGACGCACGGATCGTGACGGTTCGGTCGGTTAAAATGTTGACATCGATCGCGGTGGGCAGCGAAGCCTGCAATTGTGGTAACAGCGCCTTGATGCCCTCCACGACCGAGATGACATTGGCGCCGGGTTGGCGCTGAATATTCAGGATGATGGCCGGCGTCTCATTCATCCAGGCGCCAAGCTTGTCGTTCTGGGCGCCGTCGATGACGTCACCGACGTCGCTGAGCCGAACCGGCGAGCCGTTCTTGTAGGCGACGATCAATGATTGATAGTCACTGGCATTCCTGATCTGGTCATTGGCGTTGATGGTATACGCGCGCATGGGCCCATCGAAGTTTCCCTTGGGCGTGTTGATGTTGGCGTTGCCAAGGGTGGTGCGCAAATCGTCGATGTTCAGTCCGTAGGCGGCAAGTTTGCGAATATCGGCGCGAATGCGGACCGCCGGCCTTTGGCCGCCGCTGATGCTGACAAGCCCGACGCCGGGAAGCTGAGAGATCTTTTGCGCCAGCCGCGTATCTACGAAATCCTCCACCTGCGTCAGCGGCATTGTCTTCGACGTCAGTCCCAGCGTCAGGATCGGCGCATCGGCCGGATTGACCTTGGCGTAAATCGGCGGCGCGGGCAGGTCGGCGGGAAGCAGATTGCCTGCGGCATTGATCGCGGCCTGCACCTCCTGTTCGGCAACATCGAGCGAAATAGTCAGTCCGAATTGCAGAGTGATGACCGATGCGCCGGCCGAACTCACCGAACTCATCTGGTTAAGATTAGGCATTTGCCCGAACTGGACCTCCAGCGGAGCGGTGACAGACGATGTCATCACGTCCGGACTGGCGCCGGGATAGAAAGTCGGGACCTGGATGGTCGGATAATCCACTTCGGGCAAAGCGGCGACCGGCAGGAACCTGAACGCCAGCAAGCCGGACAGCATGATGGCGATCATCAGCAGGGTGGTCGCCACTGGCCGTAGAATGAACGGCTGCGACGGGCTCATTGTTTTTGTCCGTTTTCCGAACGCCGCTTCTTGCCGCCGCCCGACTTATCCGGATCTGCCGGCTTTGCGGGATCTGCCGACTTGCTTGAATCAGCCGACTTGTTGGGGGCAGCCTCCGTTCGCACGTTGATTTTCGCGCCGTCCCGCAGCTTGTCGGCGCCGTCGATCACGATGCGATCGCCCGGCGTCAACCCGGAAATAACCTCCACACGTTCGCCGTCTGTGACGCCGAGCTTGACCGGGCGGACCGATACGGTGTTGTCGGCATTGACGAGGTAGACGAACGTGCCGGGCACGCCACGCTGGATACCCGCCGTCGACATCGTCGTAACGTCCTTGTGCGTGTCAACCAGCAGTCGGACATTGACGAACTGGTTCGGGTAGAGAGCTTTCTGTTCGTTTGCGAATTGCGCCCTTGCCTTGATGGTTCCGGTGGTGGGATCAATCTGACTGTCGAAGGTCTGCAAGGTGCCCTCGGCGATCGTGTTGGCTCCGCTGCGATCTAAGGCCGTTGCGGGCAGCACCGCGCCACCCTGCATCCGCTTCAAAACCGTCTGGATGTTGTCTTCCGGGAGCGTGAACAGCACGCTGATCGGCTGCAACTGCGTGATCACGACGAGACCGTTGGTGTCGCCGGGCGTCACGTAGTTGCCCTGGTCCACCTGGCGCAAGCCAACACGGCCGTCCAGCGGCGAAACGATGTGGCAATATTGCAGGTTTACCTGGGCGGCCTTGACGGTCGCGCGGTCGGCTTCGACCGTGCCCTGATCCTGCGCGACCAGCGCGATTTGCGTATCCAGCGTCTGACGCGGCACGGCATTCTGCGCCGCCAAGCCCTGATAGCGGGTCAGATCGACCTGGGCGCCCTTCAACAGCGCTTCGTCACGCGCCAAATTCCCGTTCGCCTGAGCCAAGGCAGCCTCGTACGGCCGCGGATCGATTTCCACGAGCAGGTCGCCCTTTTTGACGTCATCGCCTTCCTTGAAGGCGACCTTCATCAGGTAGCCGCTTATTTGGGTCCTGATGGTCACGGTCGCGAGCGAGGTCACCGTGCCGAGGCCGTTGAGGCTGATCCCGATATCGCCCTTGCCGACGACCTCGGGCACAATTGACATCGGTCCGGCGTTGCGTCCGCCGCCGCCCGGATGCGGCGCGCTCGCTTGGCGGCTCCACCAGACCACGCCGCCAACAACCAACAAAGCCAGAATGGTTGTCAGAACAAGCCGTCGGCGCGACCGGGGCTTGGCGATCTGCGGAGTTCCTATGGAGGGATCTTCCTTTAAGATTTTTATCGGTTGGTTCATAAACCTGCCATCGGGTCGGTGTTTCGCGCGGTCTCAGCGACGTCCGCAGTTTGTCGTTTGGGTTGCCTTAGAGGTTTTCTAGCCAACCCATTTGAACGACTCCGCTTCATATTGTCGCATTAACAATCGGAAAGAATTGCGTTTTTGGTTAAAATACACATCGCCAGCCAATCACTTTTTATCCGGTTCATTTGAACGTCAGAGAAAATCAATCGGGGCATTCGGGTTGACACCCGATATTTTGTACCTATCCGAGGTCCCCTACAAGGCGTGTTGGAACTCGGAATCGTGCCTGGGCCTCCGGAATTTAAACCCATGAGGCCGAAGTGGCTTCATTCCGGGATGTCAGGAGGTGCGGTCTCACCAAACCAGCGGCTTTGCACTGCCGTTTTCGGATCGGCGGAATTCTCGCGCAGTTTCCAGTGATCGAGGATCCTAAATCGCGAATCGGCTCGTTCTTGACGAAACAAGGCCAGCCTGTCGACCGCGAGCGTTTCGATACCAATGGCGGAAAAGTGATGCCGCAGCATCGACAGGGTAGGCTCGCGACGTTCAGTGTTGAGTCGGCCCGTTAGCGTCATGTGAAAGCGGAATTCTTTCATGACGTAGGGATATCCCCAGCGATCGAGATGCTCGCGCTGCCTTGCCGTCAAGGCGGAAGGATTTCGCCGCGCGCGATCCTCTGGCGTGAGCGGTGCGCGGAATGCATCGAATTCGCGGGTGCAATCGGCGGCAAGTTGTTCGAGTGTGGCCGCTGGTTCTGCCGGAAACACCGCGATAAAGCCGCTGATCGAATTGACGACAGGCCTGATGATCGGAATTGGCCGAGGTCTATCGGCGAACGATTGACAGGCTGCAAGTATTCCAGCCTCAGTCCTGCCGTCCGCCAGTGACAGCGGCGCTTTAAGGGTAGCGTGAAAACCATATTTTCGTGGATCCCGCGTCAGATCGCGCCAGTCCGGCGCCATCTGCACGATATCGACGGGAAAGGGCAGATCCTCGCCGCTGAAGGCATCATAGCCGAGCAATTGCGCACCAAAGCGATCAAGTTCGCTGCCCGGCTCGGATACATAATAGATCGCATAACGCGGATAGGTCGCCATATCGGCAGAATAGAGACGCCTCACGCGGCTGCAACCGCCTCGCGTGGGGCAGTGGACGCGTGGATCAGGCGGTTCGCGTCCACCAGATGAACCAACCTCCCCGCGGCGATCACAGCGACAATGCGGGGGCGCATCGCTACATCGTCGTCGACAAGGACGATATCGGCGCGATATCCCGCAGCCAGCACGCCCCGATCCGTTAAGCCCGCGGCCCGCGCCGGTGCCGCCGAGATCAAATTCCACGCTTCGGGAAGTAGCAGCACGCCATCGGCGGCAAGGCGGAACGCCGCCAGCAGTGGTGCGGGATAATAATAGTCGGATGCGAGAATTGAGCACAGACCCTTGGCAATCATGTCGGCCGCCTTGGTCCACCCGGTATGGCTGCCGCCGCGAACGACGTTGGGCGCGCCGAATACGATGGCATCGCCGCCCTCCGCCGCGGCGCGCGCGGTTTCCTCATTGATTGGAAATTCCGCGATGCGGACGTCCTGATGGCGAAAAGCCGCTCGCATGGCCGGGCTTTCATCGTCATGCGAGAGCATCCGTATATCGGCGGAACGCGCCGTTCTGGCCAGCCGCGCGATCGATTCTGGGACTTCGCCGCCGCGGGCCACGACATTGGCGACGAGACTATCGAACGCGTCGTTCGAAAGTCCGGAGCGCTCGACCATGCGGGCGCGCTTGTGCGGTTTGTCGAGGCTGGAGACAGTCGAATCCATGTGGTCGTTGAACGCGAGCAGATCGATGCGTCCTTCGGACAACCATTGTCCGATTTCGATCTCAGCACCCAGATTGTAAGTTTCATGGCGCAGGTGGAAACGGGTGTCCGCGGCCAGTCGCGGCCTCAAGGTCTCGATCGCCTCAAGCAAGCGCCTCGCATTATCTCCGCTGCGAAGGCCCGGTTCCCAGGACCAGGTCGTGGCGTGATAGACCGTGGTAATTCCATTGCCGATCGCCTGCCGGTCGCTGTCGATCAACGCGACATCGACTGGAAAATCGACGCCGGGGCGCGGCATCATCTGCCGCTCGAACGCATCGCCATGGAGATCGACGATGCCCGGCAGCACCAGCAGGCCGCGGGCATCGATGCCAAGCGAACCGCGCCCATGGCCCGCACCCGCGACGTCGATTTTGCCGTCCGCGATCCGCAGCGAGGTTTCGAGAATTTCTCCTCCGAGAAGAACCCGGCCGCCTTCGATGGATATGTCGGTCACGATATGGCACCTCGACGCGGGGCGTGCGAGCGAGTCGCAGCCTCGTATTTTGCAAGAAAATCCTCGACGGCCAGCTTTCGGAAGTCGGGCAGGGCGCGGCGGAAGGATTCATGGTCCCAGTCCCACCACGCAAGTGCCGCGAGTCGCTCGGCTGCGGCTTCCGCAAACCGCCGTTTGATGATCGTCGCCGGATTTCCGGCGACGATGGTGTAGGGCGGAACATCCTTGGTGACAATCGCGCCGGCCGCGACCACGGCGCCAGTACCTATGTTGCGGCCCGGCAACACGATGGCGCCGTGCCCGATCCAGACGTCATGGCCGATATTGACGAGGTGCGCGCGCCGCCATTCGAAGAAGTCGGCCTCGTCACTTTCACCGGGAAAATAGGCGCTGGCGCGATAGGTGAAATGCGCCTGCGAAGCCCGGTGCATGGGGTGATTGCCCGGGTTGATCCGTGTCATCGCTGCGATCGAGCAGAACTTTCCGATCGTGGTGTAGGTGATCTGCGCATCATTCATGACATAGGAATAGTCGTCCATCGCCACATCGAGCAGGGTCGTGCGTGCGCCGACCTCGCAATAGGCGCCAAGCCTGGTGTCATGCAATTTCGCCGACGGATCGATGGTCGGTTCAACGGAAAGCATTTTGCCGGCCATGCGAGCTTCCACAAGCAAACGATTCCAAGGTTTTCACCTCATCGATGGGTACGATGACGATATCATGACGAACACATGACGCTCTTCTCCGATGCGGACGGTCGGGGCGCCGTCGCATAACTGTCACACAACTGTCGAAACCACAGGTTAGCGATTGTTTGCGGCTACGCGTCTGGAGCTTTACATGCTGGTAGTGGAAGGTTTGACGTGCCGTTTCGGCGCAAAGGCCGCCGTCGACAACGCGTCTTTCTCGATTGCTCCCGGCGCCTTTGTCGGTGTGATCGGCCGCTCCGGCGCCGGCAAATCGACGCTGCTGCGAATGATCAATCGCCTGGAGTCGCCGACCGAAGGCAGGATTCTCTACAACGGCGTCGATGTTACTGTGTTGCGCGGCAAGGAATTGCGGCAATGGCGCGCGCGGTCGGCGATGATTTTCCAGCAGTTCAATCTCGTCGGCCGGCTCGACGTGCTGACGAACGTATTGATGGGGCGGCTCGCTGAAATTCCGTCCTGGCGGTCGCTGACGCAGCTATGGCCCGAGGAGGACAAGGCGCTGGCGATGTCGGCGCTCGACGAGTTCGACATGGCCTCGCTGGCCGCGCAGCGTGCCGACCAACTCTCCGGCGGCCAGCAACAACGCGTCGCCATCGCGCGTGCGTTGGTCCAGGAGCCCGACATCATCCTCGCGGACGAGCCGATTGCGTCGCTCGATCCCCGCAACACCCGGATTGTGATGGACGCGCTGCTGCGCATCAACAAGCACTTCGGCATTACCGTGATCTGCAACCTGCATTCGCTCGATCTGGCGCGGGCCTATTGCGATCGTTTGATCGGCATGGCATCCGGCCGCATCGTGTTCGATGGAGCGCCGGCCATGCTGACCGATCGCATCGCGCGCGAGCTTTACGATCTGGAGGCGGACGAAGTGATGGATACCGCGCCGCGGCCTGTCGATTCGGCAATTCACGCCTTGGGCAGCGCTGCTGCGGCCTGACTGTCTCGTCTCCACAAGCGTGTTTCGTGAACAGGAACCGCGCTACTCCGATCTCAAAGAGGGCATCATGATCAATCGTCGAATCGTTCTGGCCGGTATTGCCGCGCTGCCGCTTGGCGTATCGGCAGCGTCAGCCGAAGACTGGAAGACCCAGTATCCGGAAATTACGTTCGCGGTCATTCCAATGGAGAATGGCTCGGGCGTCACCGAGCGCTTCACGCCGTTTGTGGAATATCTGTCGAGAGAACTCGGCATCAAGGTCAATCTGCGCATCGCCAATGACTATGCCGCCGTGATCGAAGGCCAGCGCGCCGGCAACATCCACATCGGTTACTATGGTCCGGCATCCTTTGCGCGTGCACGGCTGACCGGCGTCAAGACCGACGCGTTCGTGATCGATGTCAATTCCGACGGCTCCAAGGGCTATTATTCGGTGTTCTACGTTCTTGCGAAGAGCCCGTATCAGAAGCTCGGCGATCTGAAGGGAAAGAACCTCGGTCTTGTCGATCCCAACTCGACGTCCGGCAACAATATGCCGCGCTTCAAGATGAATCAGATGGGTATCGATCCCGATACCTATTTCTCCAAGATCGTCTTCACCGGAAGTCACGAGAACGCGGTGCTTGCGCTGGCACAAGGCACGGTCGATGTCGCCGCCAATTGGTGGAACGCGGAAGATGATTCAAACCTGACGCGCATGCTGGCCAAGAACATGGTCAAATCGAGCGACGGCACGCCGCTGAAAAAGGAAGACTTCCGTATCATCCTGAAGTCGGACCTCATCATCAAATTCGCCCTATGCCTATCTGAGGCTTTGCCTGACGACATGAAGGCCGCGATCAAGAAGGCGTTTCTCGACGCGCCGGAAAAGGACAAGGACGCGTTCAAAAAGCTTTCGGACGGTAAAAACCTGCCGTGGCAGCCGATCGCCAATGAGGATTACAACAAGACCATCGATCTCATCAGGTTTGTCGACAATCTGCGCAAGAAGGCGTCCTGATCGCTGATCGCGATGGCTGTTTCCGTCCCTATTCTTCCCAGCGAACAGCTGGCCGTATTAAGCGGCGCCTATCGCAAGGCCGTCATGCGCAAGCGTCTCCACCTCGCGCTGGCATCGGCGGTTTTTCTCGCTGCCCTGGTCGCCGCCTCGATCGGGGCGGAGGTGAATCTGCGGACGTTTTTTGTCCATTTCGGTAACTTCGTCAGCTATTTCGATCGCATTCTCACGCTGGAGAGTGGCGCCCGCGTCTGGACCAACAGCGCAGAGTGGCTCTGGGGCTGGCGCAAATGGCTCTGGATGCTCGGTGAGACCATCCTGATCAGCTATGTCGGAACGCTGGTCGGGGCGGTTCTTGCCTTTGCACTCAATTTCTTCGCCGCCGAGAACACCTCGCCGGCGCGATGGCTGCGGTTTATGGTGCGGCGGTTCCTGGAGTTTGCGCGCACCGTACCCGGTATCGTGTTCGCGCTGATTTTCGTGATCGCTTTCGGTCTCGGCCCGATGGCGGGCGTGCTGGCCATTGCGATTCACTCGACCGGTGCGCTCGGCAAGCAGTTTTCCGAGATCGTCGAAAATGCTGACATGAAGCCGGTCGAGGGCGTGCGATCTACCGGTGCAAGCTGGGTCTCGTGTATGCGTTTCGCGGTGCTGCCTCAGATGGCGGCCGGCTACGCCAGCTACGCTTTGCTGCGTTTTGAGATCAATGTCCGGGAAGCCTCGGTGATGGGTTTCGTCGGCGCCGGCGGCATCGGCCAGGAACTCGTGGTGGCCATTCGAAAATTCTATTATTCGGATGTCAGCGCAATCCTGCTGATGATCATTCTGACGGTGTTCGTCATCGACATGGGGACCGGATGGATGCGCGGCCGTCTGTTCGGCAAGGATGCGCGGACATGAGGCAGCTGCCGGCACCGGATTCGGAACATCTGCGAGCGCAATATCCTGAGGTTTTCAACCGGCCGGTTTCCGCGCGGCTGGCCATGCCGGCCATGATAGCGGGCGCATTGGCAATTTTTGCATTCGGGCTGGTCGATCTCGATTTTTCGCCGGCGCGAATGCTGGCGGGCCTTCACCAACTCGGCTGGATCACGCTGATGATGGTTCCGCCAGATCCCGGCTCGTCGCTTGCGCTCTATATGAGGGCACTCGGCGAGACCTTGTCGATTGCGCTTCTAGGCACCACGCTTGCCGCGGTCTTTGCGCTGCCGGTCGGCCTGTTGGCGGCAAAGAACATCGTGCCGTCCAATCTCTTGCGCTTTCCGGTTCGTCGATTCTTCGACACGATCCGCGGCGTCGATACGCTGATCTGGGCGCTGGTCTGGATCAATGTCGTCGGTCTTGGTCCTTTCGCCGGCGTGCTGGCGATTGCGGTGTCGGATTTCGGCGCGTTCGGCAAGTTGTTCTCCGAGGCCATCGAGGCCGCCGACCGGAGGCAGGTCGAAGGCATCCGTGCGTCAGGCGGCAACGCGCTGCACGAGATTCGCTTTGGCTTGCTGCCGCAGGTGCTGCCCGTTATCGCCGGACAGGTGCTTTATTTCATCGAATCGAATACCCGCTCGGCCACCATCATCGGCATCGTCGGTGCCGGCGGCATCGGCCTGCAACTGGCCGAACAGATCAGGGTGCTGGAATGGCAAAAAGTGTCGTTCCTGATCCTGATGATCCTGGTAGCGGTCGCGGCGATCGACTGGATTTCCGGCAAGCTTCGGTTTGCGATCATCGGGCGGCGCGCGGTTGCGTGATCCGCCTTCAGGTATTCTCGACCACGAACTCGACACGTTCGGCGGCAAAGCGAGCACGGGTCGTCAATAGCGGCTTGCCATCGGCGTCGACATCGGTGCTTTCGACGACAAGGATCGGACGGCCGAGCGTGAGATCGAGCCGTACCGCGTCGGTCGCATCGACGATGGCGGCCGTGACGCGGGTCGAGGCCCGGCGATAGTCGCGGATTCCGTAATGGGCCAATAACTTGGTCATCGAGCGCACGCGCTCATAGATGCGTTCGGCCTCGGGAAAGCGCTCGGCGGCGAGCCATGTGGTTCCAATGCAAATCGGCGCACGATCCGCTGACCGCAGTGCTTCGATCCGCACCAACGGCGTGCCGGTTTTCAGGCCGAGATGCCGCGCCAGTTCGCGGGTTGCCGGCTCTTCCGCCGCGCCGATCAACTGGCCACGCGGTTCGCGTCCGCCGGCGCCGACGATCTCGGAAAATCGCGTGCGCGAACGCAGCGGGTAGGCCAGGCGCAGCGTCTCGACATAGGTGCCGCTGCCGCGCTCCGCGCGCACGAAACCGCGTTCGGCCAGGGCGGCCAGCGCGCGGCGCACCGTGTGGCGATTGACGCGGTAGGTTTCGGCGATCTCCGTTTCACCCGGCAGCCGTTCACCCGCGGCAAACGTGCCGTCGGCTATGCCGCGCTCGATGCCGTCGGCGACCTGTCGCCAAAGCGCAACGCCGGAGGCTGTGTCCTGCATCGTCATGACGCGCGCACACGAGCGCCGGGGCGGGGCATCGGAAAAATCATCCTTCTGTCACGAAACGGTCATGGCGCTTTACTATCAAGTTGTCTAATATCATAGACAACTTCATTTCGGCAAGGCCCCAAGGGCCTGCAAGAAGCGCTGACAAGGTTGATATGGCCGCGGTACAGGAAGCCAGCAAACAGGCGCGACGCAAGGCGGCGATGGCGGTGCTTGCGCATTCCGATGCGACGGCGATTGCAGGACATCTGGGAACCATCGCCCTACCGGTCCACGAAAATCTGCGCGAGCCGGAGAACGGCATCGTGATGGTGCGCGGCCGGATCGGCGGCGACGGCGCGCCGTTCAATTTCGGCGAAGCTACGGTCTCGCGCGCCGCCGTTCGTCTGGCGAGCGGCGTCGTGGGTTTCGGTTACGCGCTGGGCCGCGATCGGCAGAAGGCGCGGATGATCGCGCTGTGCGACGCGCTGGTGCAGTCAGACGAATTTGCCGATGCGCTGGAAGCGAACGTGCTCGCGCCGCTGCGCGCGGCCATGGCTTCCGAGCGAAGCCGGAAAGCGGCGGAAACCGCGGCCACCCGGGTTGATTTCTATACGCTGGTGCGCGGTGAGGGTTGAGCGATGACGACGGTTGCCGAACTGCCCGCGGGGTTTGCAGACAAGGTGTTATCGGCGCAGTCGACATTTCGCTCGGTGATGGAAGCGATGGCGCGACCGGGCAGCGTTCAGCGCATCACGGCCACCTCCGGGGCCCCTGCGGCGATCATGCGCGGTACCGCCGCCATCGCCTTGACGCTGTTCGATCACGACACGCCGGTCTGGCTCGACCCGCTTTTGTCCGAGACATCGGAAATCGCCAAATGGCTCAAATTTCACACCAGCGCGCCAGTGGTCGGGGATTCCTCGATCTGCAGCTTTGCAGTGGTCGGCGACGCCGGCGCACTTCCTGCTCTTGATCGCTTCTCATTTGGCACCAGTGAATACCCCGACCGTTCGACGACCTTGATCCTGCAAATCGAAAGCCTGACGGAGGGGCCGGCGTTCGAATTGCAGGGCCCCGGTATCGACGGGACCGCTGTTCTACGGGCTCTGATTCAGCCTTCGGATTTGTTCGAGCGGCTCGCCGTCAATGTTGAACTATTTCCGCGCGGCATCGATATCGTGCTGGTCCACGACGATACCATTGCCGCGATACCGCGGACCACGCGGCTCGCTGCGAAGGGAGACTAACGCATGTATGTCGCCGTCAAGGGAGGCGAGCGCGCCATCGAGAACGCTCACCGCCTGCTGGCACATGAGCGCCGCGGTGATCGCGAGGTTCCGGAAGTCTCGCTGGATCAGATTTCCGGACAACTCGGTCTTGCCGTCGATCGTGTGATGACCGAGGGCTCGCTCTATGACCGCGAACTGGCGGCACTCGCCATCAAGCAGGCTCGCGGAGACATGATTGAGGCGATTTTCCTGCTGCGTGCCTTTCGCGCGACGCTGCCGCGGTTCGGCACGACCGAGCCCGTCGATACCGGCCGGATGCAGGTGCGCCGGCGGATTTCCTCGACCTTCAAGGATATTCCCGGCGGCCAGATTCTTGGTCCGACCTTCGACTACACCCATCGTCTGCTGGACCCGCAATTGGCCGAAGCGTCGATACCCGAAATGCCCGCGACCGGCGAGGTGTCGCCCGCAGCAATGCCGCGTGTCACCGACATTCTCGGCCGTGACGGCCTGATCGAGCCCTCGCCGCACGGGGATGCGAATACGCCGGTCGGCGACCTCACCCGCGAGCCGCTTGGCTTCCCGGCCGGCCGCGATCTGCGGCTGCAGAATCTGGCACGCGCCGACGAGGGCTTTCTGCTGGCGCTCGGCTATTCGTCGCAGCGGGGGTATGGACGCAATCATCCGTTCGCCGGCGAAATTCGGCTCGGTGAGGTCGAGGTGGAATTCCTGGCCGAAGATGTCGGATTTGCGGTGCCGCTTGGTTCGATCACGCTGACTGAATGCCAGATGGTCAATCAGTTCAAGGGCTCGGCCACGGAAGCCCCGTGCTTTACCCGCGGTTACGGGCTCGCTTTCGGGCAAAGTGAGCGCAAGGCGATGTCGATGGCGCTGGTGGACCGTACGCTGCGCGCCCGCGAACTCGGCGAAGAGGTGCTCGCTCCGGCCCAGGACGAAGAATTCGTGATGTCGCATTCCGACAATGTGCAGGCCACCGGTTTCGTCGAGCATCTCAAGCTCCCGCACTATGTGGACTTTCAGTCCGAGCTCGGCCTGTTGCGCAAACTACGCAAGGAGTTCGCCGAGGATGATGCTTTACCTGACATGCAGGCGGCCGCCGAATGAACGCACCGGCCTATAATTTCGCCTATCTCGACGAACAGACCAAGCGGATGATCCGCCGCGCGATCCTGAAGGCGATCGCGATCCCCGGCTATCAAGTGCCGTTCGCCAGCCGCGAAATGCCGATGCCCTATGGCTGGGGCACCGGCGGTGTACAGGTGACCGCAGCGATCCTTGGTCCCGCTGACGTGCTGAAGGTGATCGATCAGGGCTCGGACGACACCACCAACGCGATTTCGATCCGCAAGTTCTTCGCCAAGACCGCCGGTGTCGCGACCACCACCTCTACGGCGGACGCGACCGTCATTCAGACCCGGCACCGGATTCCCGAAGCGCCGCTGCATAGCGGACAGGTCCTGGTCTATCAGGTTCCGATCCCCGAGCCGCTGCGCTTCCTTGAGCCGCGCGAGACCGAGACCCGCCGTATGCATGCGCTCGGTGAATACGGGTTGATGCACGTCAAGCTTTACGAAGACATTGCCCGCTTCGGTCACATCGCCACCTCCTATGCCTATCCGGTGAAGGTCAATGCGCGCTATGTGATGGACCCGTCGCCGACGCCGAAATTCGACAATCCGAAGATGGATCATTGCCCGGCGCTGCAGCTGTTCGGCGCCGGCCGCGAGAAGCGGATCTATGCGATCCCGCCCCACACCTCGGTCGTCTCGCTGGATTTCGAGGATCATCCATTTACCCGCTACCGGTTCGACGCGCCCTGCGCGCTATGCGGCGCCGGCGATTCCTATCTCGATGAAATCGTTACCGACGACAAAGGCAGCCGGATGTTCGTCTGTTCCGATACCGACTATTGCGAGACCCGACAGAAGCGGGGGCATCTCGGCAGCGAGAGTGCCGCGCCGCACAAGGAGAAGCTGCATGGTTGAGCGCGAAAGCGAGGATCGCGATCAGCCGTTGCTGACGGCGGAGGGCCTCGGCAAATCCTATGGCCGGCTGACGGCTTGCCGCGACATCGCCTTTGCACTTTATCCCGGTGAGGTGCTGGCGATCGTCGGCGAATCCGGGTCGGGCAAATCGACTTTGCTACAAATGCTGTCGGCGCAGCTTGCGCCCAGCGCGGGGCGCGTATCGTATCGGATGCGCGACGGCGTGATGCGCGACCTCGCAGCGCTCGGCGAAGCCGAGCGTCGTTTTTTGTTTCGCACCGATTGGGGCTACGTGCACCAGGATCCTGCGCTGGGTTTGCGGATGGCCGTGTCGGCCGGCGCCAATGTCGGCGAGCGGCTGATGGCGGTGGGCTGGAACCACTATGGGCGCATCCGCGATACCGCGACATCCTGGCTGGAACGGGTCGAGATCGACACCGACCGCATAGACGATGCGCCGCGCACTTATTCCGGCGGCATGCGGCAGCGGTTGCAGATTGCGCGCAACCTCGTCACCCAGCCACGCCTGGTTTTCATGGATGAGCCGACCGGCGGTCTCGATGTATCCGTGCAGGCGCGCCTGCTCGACCTGATGCGCAACCTCGTCGGCGAGTTGGACCTCGCCGCCATCGTGGTTACCCACGATCTCGCGGTAGCGCGCCTGTTGTCGCACCGGCTCATGGTCATGAAGGGCGGTCGCGTCATCGAGGCCGGGCTGACCGATCAGGTGCTCGACGATCCCCGTGAGCCTTATACGCAACTCCTCGTTTCCTCGATCTTGCCGGTGTGAGGGCACGCATGTCTGCGATGATAGAAGTCAGCAATGCGGAAAAGACCTTCACCATGCATCTGCAGGGCGGTGTGCAGCTTCCGGTCGTGCGCGGCGTTTCCTTCAAGGTCGATGCCGGCGAATGCGTGGTGCTGGCCGGGCCGTCGGGTGCCGGCAAATCCTCGATCCTGAAAATGATGTTCGGCAATTACCGCTGCGATAGCGGACGCATCGGCATCAGGCACCAGGGCGTGCAGATCGATCTGGCCAAGGCCGAGCCGCGCCAGATTCTGAGCGTTCGCCGCTCCACCATCGGCTATGTCAGCCAGTTTCTGCGCGCGGTACCGCGGGTCGCGGCCATCGATGTGGTCGCCGAACCTCTGATCGCAAGTGGCGTGGCGCGGACGCGAGCGCGCGAACAGGCTGGCAGCCTGTTGCGATGCCTCAACATCCCCGAGCGGCTGTGGGCGCTGCCGCCGTCGACTTTCTCGGGCGGCGAGCAGCAGCGCGTCAACATCGCGCGCGGCTTTATCTCCGACCTGCCGATCCTGCTGCTCGATGAGCCGACGGCTTCACTGGACGCAGCCAATCGCGCTGTCGTTGTCAATATGATCGATGAAAAGAAACGCGCGGGCGTTGCGATGGTCGCTATCGTCCACGACGACGAGATACGTCATTTGATCGCCGACCGGGTCGTCGACGTGACGTCGTTTGCCGCGGCGGCATGAAGGAAAGCGCCTGAGATGACTTCGACAGGATCCGATACCATACTTGGCAACGCCAGGATCATTCTGGCCGATCGCGTGATCGAGCGGGGCTGGATCGCCTTTGCGGATGGCCGGATCGCCGAATTTGGCGAAGGTAATGCAGCCGCAGGCCATGAGGACGTCGGCGGCGATCTGATCATGCCGGGCCTGATCGAGCTGCACACCGACCATCTCGAAGCGCATTACGTGCCTCGGCCCAAGGTGTTCTGGGACCCGGTCGCCGCCGTCGTCTCCTATGACGGACAGTTGACGACGTCAGGCATCACCACGGTATTGGACTCGTTGCGGGTCTGGCGCGAAGACGGCGCGGAAGAAGTCGACGGGCGGGCAGGTTTGCTCGCCGCGGCCATCGCATCGGCCCGCGATGCCAACCTGCTGCGCGCCGAGCATTTTCTGCACCTGCGCTGCGAAATCCCGATGCCGAGCGTGGTCGAGGAAGCCAAGGAATTGGTTGGGCGGCCGGATGTGCGTTTGATGTCACTGATGGATCATACGCCGGGGCAGCGCCAGTTTCGCGATGAAGGCAAGCTGCGCGACTATTATCGCGGCAAGGGCGCCGGCATGACCGACGCCGAGCTCGACAAGCTGTTTGAGCGGCGATTTGCGTATCAAAAGGCGCATGCGGCGACCAACATGCGCGAGATCGTCGCGCTGGCGCAACAACATGAAATTCCGCTCGCCAGCCACGACGATACCACCGGTGAGAACGTCACCGACGCCATCCGCGACCGGGTTTCGGTGGCAGAATTTCCGACCACGATGGAAGCCGCGCGCGGACTGCATGAGGCCGGGATCGGCATCCTGATGGGAGCGCCAAACGTGGTTCGCGGCGGCTCGCATTCCGGCAATATCGCCGCTGTCGATCTCGCCCGCGAGGGGCTGCTGGATATCCTGTCGTCCGACTACATTCCCTCAAGCCTGTTGATGGCGGCGCTGCAATTGCCGCAGCGCGTGCCGTCCATTGATCTTCCCTCCGCCATCCGCACCGTCACCAAGACGCCCGCGGAAGCGGTCGGCCTCGATGACCGGGGCGAGATTGCGATCGGCAAGCGCGCCGATCTGATCCGGGTGCACGTGGCACGCGATATCCCGGTGGTGCGCAGCGCCTGGCGCGAAGGGCATCGCGTAGCGTGACGTTAAAACCGACAATATCCGGTCCTCGACCCGCGACGATCGGACCCGGCCGCTTCCTTCTGGTGGTCGGCCCAAGCGGGGCTGGCAAAGATACGCTGCTTGGGTTGGCCAGATCCGCATGTGCGGATAATGGCAATATAGTCTTTGCGCGCCGCGTGGTGACGCGGGAGGCGTCATCCTTCGAGGATAATCTACAGGTAAGCCACGAAGCGTTCCGGCAGGCGCTCGCGCGTGATGAATTTGTGCTCCATTGGGAAGCCCATGGCCATTGCTATGGATTGCCACGTTCGATCGATGAGGATATCCGCGCGGGACGCACCGTCGTCGCCAATGGTTCGCGGACGGTGGTGGAGGCGATGCGCGATGTCTACGCGAACGTCACGGTAATTTCGGTTACGGCGCCGCCGGAGGTTCTTGCCAAACGGCTGGCTGCGCGGGCGCGGAGCAGCGATGGGGAGCTTGCGGACAGGCTCGGCCGTGTCGTTGCGATCGCGGCTGATGTGACCATCACCAATGTCGGCAGCATCGAAGACCATGCCCGCAAGCTTATAGAGGTCATCAGGGGCGTCTGACAGTTGAGCGCGGCGGCCGCATTGAGGCGCCAATATCGGAGAGCGGCGATGTCGATCATTGCAACGATCGAGCAATTGGAGGCGATTTACGGGCAGCCGAACGATGCCTCGACCGTCAAGGTCGCCGACAGGGTGACACCGCAATATCGTGTGCTGATCGACAAGTCGCCGTTTGCGGCACTGGCGACTTGCGGTCCGGAGGGACTGGATTGTTCGCCGCGCGGCGACCGTGCCGGCTTCGTGCGAGTCCACGATGAAAAGACGCTGATGATGCCCGATCGCCGCGGCAACAATCGCGTCGATTCGCTGCGTAACATCGTGCGCGATCCCAGGGTTGCCCTGTTGTTTCTGATTCCGGGTGCTGGCAGCACATTGCGTGTCAACGGCCGGGCGCGGGTGTCGACCGATGCGGATTTGCTGGCGTCGTTCAGGATGGAAGGCAAGGCGCCGCGCACGGTGATCGTCATGACCGTGGACGAGATTTATTTTCAGTGCGCCCGCGCCATCGTCCGGTCCGAGCTGTGGAATCCCGACAGGCATGTCGATCCCAAAAGCCTGCCGACGCCGGGTCAGATTCTCGCCGACATGAGCGAGAATCTGGTCGGTGGCGAGGACTATGACCGGGCGTGGCCGGAACGGGCGCGACAATCGTTGTGGTAAATGCCGCGTAGGCCAAAGCGGGCAATGGTCGAAACCTGTGAATGTCCGGACGTCAGGCGGCCACGTCCCATAATCTGGATGAACCTCTGATCAGGGCCCTGCGTCCTGCCGGCGTAATAAGCGGCGAATTGTCGCTCATCGCGGCGAGATGAAGTGCGATGAGCTCCGCGAGAACGAATGGATTAGGGGTGTAAGACCCTGCTGCCGGGACGCGAAGCGCTTTCAGCGTTTCCCATTGATCCGGCGTAAGGTCGTAGTCGATTTCCGTATGCATGCTGCCCCAGAAGACGTTGGCTTTTCGCGGCTGTCTTACAAAGGCATCGTGAACGGGACGCGACTGCAATGCGTCGAGATTTCGATCCAGAACAACATTTCTTGAATCGCCGTTGGTTCGAAACATTCAGTAACGCGGCTGTCACATCAACGTGTCAATGGATGATATCGATCACCCCGAATCAGGTGGCACGATATTGATGTCGTTGCCCGATTGGATGAACACCCTGAAAGCCACCGTGTTGCCCAAGCCGCCTGGCGGCGGCGCCCGAATGAAGGGTTTGGGTATCGTCCTCGGCGTCGTCATTGCTGCGGCCGCCATTTTCGCGCTGACGCACACGCTCAAGCACGTTGACTACAACGAAGTATTCACGGTGGTTCGAAACACCAACGCGGGTCTGATTGCACTGGCCGCGATGCTGGTGGTCATCTCATACGTCAGCTTGACGCTTTATGACCTATTGGCACTTCGCACCATCGGGCGTCCCGATGTTCCGTACCGGATCGCAGCTCTCGCGAGCTTTACCAGCTATCCGATTTCGCACGGAGTCGGAGCGGTCTCACTGCTGTCGCCCGCCATCCGTTATCGAATTTATTCGTGCAATGGCCTTGGCGTGATCGACGTAGCCAATATCTGCTTTCTGACCGGACTGACCTTCTGGCTGGGCAACCTGACGGCGCTCGGGTTCGGTCTCTTTTACGCGCCCGATGCCATCAGCCTGATTGATCACCTGCCGCCGCAGGTCAATCGATGGCTGGCTGCCGCGCTACTGCTCGCAGTTGCCAGTTTCGTGATCTGGAACTGGCTTTCCCCTCGAAACATCGGGACCCGGCAATGGCCGGTCCGGCTCCCTTCCGGACCGATGGTGCTGGTGCAGATCGTGATCGGAATTTTCGATCTCGGCGCCGCGGCACTGGCCATGTATGTACTAATTCCAGCCGGCCTGAATATCGGGATGTTTCCGCTCATCGGCGTCTTCATCGCCGCGACCCTGCTCGGTTTCGCGAGCCATACCCCGGCAGGCATAGGTGTGTTCGATGCAACGATATTGCTCGGGCTTGGCGGCGACGACAAGGAGCCGCTGATTGCCGCGCTCCTGATGTTCCGGGTCTTGTATCACTTCCTTCCTTTTGTGATGGCGCTTTGCCTGTTCGGCGGCGTGGAAGGATGGAGAAGTTTGCGCTCCCCACGGCGCTCCGTCAGCTCAGACAGGCGAATTGAGCTTGAGCCCGACCATCCCGGCGACGATCAGCGTGAGGCAAAGGATTCGAACGGGATCGGTGGACTCGCTGAAAATCAACATTCCGACAATGATGCTGCCGGCGGCGCCGATGCCGGTCCATACCGCATAGGCCGTGCCGAACGGCAGTGACCGCAAGGCAAGGGCCATCAGCCCAAAGCTGAGCAGGATAGCGACCACGGTCGCGGCCGTCGGCCAAAACCGGGTGAGGCCATCGGAATACTTCAAGCCGATTGCCCAGGCGATCTCGAGCAACCCTGCCGCAAACAAGGCGAGCCACGGGCTCACGGTATCTTCGGCTCCGATGGAAACGTCAGCACCGCATATTGCGCGTAACCACGGAACGGACGTTCGAACCTCAGACTGGCGTCACAGGTGCCGGCCATAGCTGACAACACGTGCTCAAGATCGTCGCGCGGCGTGACGTCGAACATCGCGAGCCATCGCAACAGAAGCACGCGGGCGATACCCGGCAATCGCTCCTGACGGCCAAAATCGACGATGTGCAAACGACCACCGGGCTTGAGATGGGAGACGGCGGCCTGGAGAACGCCGCGCCAGTCGGGGATCATCGAAAGACTATAGGAAATCATCACATGGTCGAACCGGGGGATGCCGAACAAACCCTGCGGATCAAACACCGTTCCGTCGCCATGCGCGACGCGAACGCGGCTGGTCAGGCCGGCACGCGAGATAGCCGCGATGGCTGAAGTCAGCATTTCCGTCGAAACATCGATGCCGAAGAATCGGGCAGCGGGGTAAAGCCGGCTCGCCAATACAAGGTTTCTGCCGGTTCCGCAGCCGATTTCCAGCACGCTGGCGCCCGCATCGGGGCGCAGCCCTGATATTAACTGGTCGCGACCGAGAAGGTAGTAACGCCGCGTTCCGTCGTAGATGTGACGTTGCCGGCGGTACATCCGGTTCATGCGGCGAGTTGCTTCGATCGGCCACGAAGTATCTGTGCCGACATCCTGAAAATACGCAGGCATCCATGCACCTCATATCGTCCGTGATCGCTTACTCCTTGCGATGTTCGCGCGACAGGGATGTGACAGCTGACTGCGCGCGGCGAGGGACTGTAAAAATACCGGCTAACGCGCGTTCACTTCGACCCGGCTGTCGCAAAACTGCAGCGCGACCGCGATACCGTTGTCAGATTGTTGATTCGGGGGATGGATGAACACGCAGCTTATCGCGGACGCGGTCCGCAACAGCAGGGGCGAGGGTGAAGCGACTATTTGGGACAGGCTTTTCGCATTCTGGTTTCGCCGTCTGGTCTATACCCAGATCTGGGAGGACCCGGTAGCCGATCTGGCAGCGCTGCAATTGCCGCTGGGATCGACCATCGTCACGATTTCGTCGGGCGGGTGCAATGCGCTGTCGTACCTCACCGCACAACCGGCCCAGGTCTACGCAGTCGACCTCAATGAAGCTCACCTTTCGCTGCTCAAGCTCAAGCTTGCCGGTATCCGTGCCTTCTCAAGATATAGCGAGTTCTGGCAGTTCTTCGGTGAGGCCGCTTCGCCCTCGAACTTCGAACTCTATCGCGAGCGGCTGCGGCCAATGCTGGATGCGGATGCGCGCGCTTACTGGGACAAGCGCAACGTCCTCGGGCGTCCGCGGCATGCCTACTTCACAGACGGATTTTACCGCCACGGTATGCTCGGCCGCTTTATCGGCCTCGCCCATTTGTTGGCGAAAATCGCCGGAATCGATCTTTCGGCATTGCTGAACGGCAAACCAGACGCGCCCGAGCGCATTGAGGCGCTGGATCGCCTGCATCGCCTGTTCCATTCGCCGTTGGCCAGGCTGATAACAGATACCCCGGCCCTGCTGTTCAGCCTCGGCATTCCGCCGCAGCAGCGGGTCCTTTTGGGCGGCGGCGCGCCGCTCAATGAAGTGCTTCACGAGCGGCTGTTGCGCCTCGTCAACGGTCACCCCAATGAGACAAATTACTTTGCCTGGCAGGCGCTGCATCGCAGTTACCCCGGTCCCGGCGATCGTTGCCTGCCCCCTTATTTGCAACGGAGCGAGTTCGAGCGCATGCGCAACGGCGCAGGCGTGATCATTCCGATCCACGCCAATCTTCGGCTGTTCCTGGAAAGCCTTCCGGCACGCGAGGTCGATGCCGTCGTGCTCCTGGACTCGCAGGATTGGATGGCACCGGAGGAGATCCGCGCGCTTTGGAATGCCATCGATCGCACCGGCAGCGATCATGTTCGCGTCATCTTCCGCACCGCCGGTGTGGAGTCGCCGTTGGAGAGCCCGGAACTGGCGTCGCTGCGGCAAATCTGGTGTCGCGACGAGGAACGCAGCGCGATCGGTTTTGCGCAGGATCGGTCGGGAATTTACGGCGGCTTCCACTGCTATGGAAGGCGCTGATCGAACGCCTTGTCCGGCGCCGCAGGATTATTGCGAGCGATTTTAACCAATGAAGGCGGTCTCACCGTCGATCGGTCGCGAGCCATGCCGCGATCAGCGCACGCTCTTCGCCGGTCATCCCGGTCACGTTCCCGGGCGGCATCGCATTCAGCCTTGCCCACTCCGTCAGTATGGATTCCCACATCATCGCTTGTCGTTTTCATTCGATGGCCGTCGCAATGTGTTACACTTTTCGCGGCGAGGACAATATAATCGTGTCTGCGCTCCGGCGCCGGATACGATTGAGCAATGAGCGACGATGCAAAGTGAGCCTGTAACGGTTAGTCGGCGCGATCTGCTGTCCCTGATCGGAGCGTTTTCCGGCAGTGCAGCAATGTATCATGCGATGACCAGTCTGGGGTTTGCCTCCGACTCCGGATACAAAGGTCCGATCAAGCTCGACGGCGATCCGAAGGGCGCCTCGGTGCTCATTCTCGGCGCCGGACTTGCCGGCATGACGGCCGCGCTGGAGCTGCGCAAGGCGGGATACAACGTCCAGATTCTGGAATTCAACAGCCGGGCAGGGGGCCGCAACTGGACCTTGCGAGGCGGGGATTCGTTCACGGAGCTGGGTGGTGTCAGGCAAACCTGCGAATTCGAACAAGGCCTCTATGTCAACCCCGGGCCATGGCGGATTCCTCATCACCATCGCGCGGTTCTCGATTACTGCAAGCGTCTCGGCGTTACGCTCGAGCCGTTCATGCAGCTCAATCACAACGCCTTCCTGCACGCGGCCGGCGCTTTCGGGGGCGCGCCGCAGCGCATTCGCGACATCAAGACCGATTTTCAGGGCCATGTTTCTGAATTGCTGGCCAAGGCTGCGCAGCAGGGCAAACTTGACGAAGCGGTCACGAAAGAAGATCGCGAAATCCTGATGCAGGCGCTGAGGTGGTGGGGCGCGCTGGACCGCAATTACGCTTACAAGGCCAATCTCATTTCCGCGGACGTTCGCGGTTACGCCAGGGATCCCGGCGGCGGCCTCAGTGCCGTGCCGAGTCCGGGTGAGCCGATCGATCTATCGGATATCCTCAAGTCGCGGCTCTGGCGTTATCTGCAGAATTTCGCGCGCTACAACTTCCAGACCACGATGTTCCAGCCGGTCGGCGGCATGGACATGATCGGCAAGGCGTTCGCCCGGGAAGTCGGCGACGTCATTCGCTACAACGCGAAGGTGACCCGGATCCAGCAGGATGACCATGGCGTCACCGTCACCTACACCGATCTCAAGGCTCCGGCGACGCCGCAACTGGCAAAGGCCGATTGGTGCGTTTGCACCATTCCACTTTCCATTTTGAGTCAGCTTCCGATCGATGTCAGCGGTCGCATGAAGGCGGCGATTGATGCCGTGCCCTATTCGTCATCGGTCAAAATCGGCTTGCAGTTCAAGCGCCGCTTCTGGGAAGAGGATGAGGCGATCTATGGCGGCATCAGCTACACCGACCTGCCGATCCAGCAGATCGCCTATCCGAACACCGGCTTCAATCGCGCCGGCAGGGGCGTGCTGCTGGGCGCGTATATTTTCGGTCCTAATGCCTTCGAGTTCACGTCGATGCCGCCGGCCGAACGGATCGCCCGAGCCGTCGAATTCGGCGCCGCTATTCACCCGCAATACCGGGCCGAATATGAAAATGGCGTCGCCGTTGCGTGGCACCGCATGCCCTTTACGTTGGGCTGCGCCGGCGACTGGAGCGACGAGGCAAGGGCAGTGCATTATGAAAATCTCTGCCAGATCGACGGCAGGATCGTTCTGGCAGGCGAGCACGCGTCCTACATTCCGGCGTGGCAGGAGGGAGCCATCCTGTCGTCGCTTGACGCCATCACCCGGCTGCATGATCGCGTTATCAAGACGTGAGGCAACGCCACTGAGGCGGGATCGGCGGAGGCTGTTCAAATGATCCAGGTGAACTCGATCTCTCGCACCGCCTTCGCCGCGATAATGTCAGCGACGCTGCTTCTGCTTTCCTCGCCCGCATATGCGCAAAGCGCCGGGCGTTCGGTGTCGGAGCCCGCTCTGAGTCCCGGCTTCAGGTTTATCGAACAGAGCGGCGAAGACCTGTTCGCCAATGTCTGCCGGGGCTGCCACATGTCCGACGGCAAAGGCGCTGCGGGAGCCGGAACCTATCCATCGCTGGCCGGCAACAGCAATCTCGAATCCAGCGGCTATCCCGTCGGAATCGTCGTCAACGGACAACGCGGAATGCCGCCATTTGGCGCGATGATGAGCGACGAACAGGTGGCGGCCGTTGTGAATTATGTGCGGACCCATTTCGGCAATGCCTACCGGGATACGGTAACAGTCGAAGATGTTCGAGCCGTTCGCCGGTGAAGGCCGGGAGAAGCCGAAAAAAACAGGCATCGGCAACACTCGCAAATGAGATGGCTGAGCCGCAGGCGTGCCTTGTCCGGCATCTTGTCAGCGCACACGTTACCTGTCTGAATTCGCCGAGGTCGGCCGCATTTTTGGAGCGCAGGATGTCTACAGCAATCGGGCGTAGAGGCTTCACCTCGCATGGCGGCTTCAGGATCGCTTTCTTTGCTGCCTTGATCTCAATTCTCCCGATGACCTTGCGCCCCGCGGCCGCCGAAGGGCTGAACCCGCGACAGCAACTGGCCTTCGACATCTACAAGGAGCTTGTCGAGATCAACACCGTGACCGCAACGGGAGACACCGCGCGCGCCGCCGAAGCGATGGCGGCGCGCCTGCTGGCCGCTGGCATTGCGGACGCCGACGTTCACGCCTTCTCGCCGGCGCCGCGCAAGGGCAATCTGGTCGCCCGCCTGCGCGGCAGCGGCGCGCGCAAGCCGATCCTGCTGGTGGCGCATCTCGATGTCGTGCCGGCCAGCCGCGAGGATTGGTCGGTCGATCCGTTCAAACTGACCGAGAAAGACGGTTACTTTTATGGGCGCGGCAGCGGTGACGACAAATATATGGCGGCGGCCTTTGTCGCCAATCTCATTCGTTACAAGCAGGAAGGCTACAAGCCGGACCGCGATATCGTCGTCGCGCTCGAGACCGACGAGGAAATCCTGGATCACGACGGCCTGGGGATTCAATGGCTGATCAAGAACCATCGCGACCTGATCGATGCGGAGTTTGCCTTGAACGAGGGCGGTGGGGTCGGATTGAAGGACGGCAAGCCGATCAGGAACAGCGTCCAGACCAGCGAGAAGTTTTCGCTGACCTTTCGGCTCGAGGTGAAAAATCGCGGCGGCCATAGCGCCGTTCCGATGAAGGACAATGCGATCTATCGCCTCGCGCAGGGATTGGTGCGGCTTTCCAAATTCGACTTCCCCCCGAAGCTTAATGAAACCACGCGGGCTTACTTCGAGCGCTCGGCGCAACTCGAGGGCGGGCCGACGGCGGCCGATATGCGCGCGGTACTGGGCGATCGGCTGGATCCGGGCGCCTCATCGTTTGTCCGGCTCGCAGCCAATCCGTTCTATAACGCCCTGTTGCGCACCACCTGTGTTGCGACCATGCTGGAAGGCGGACAGGCGTTCAATGCGTTGCCGCAACTGGCGAGCGCGACGGTCAATTGCCGGATCATGCCCGGCGAATCCGTCGACGAGGTCAAGGCGACGCTGGTTCGCGTGCTCGCGGACGATCAGATCGTGATCACGCAAGTCGATCAGCCGGTCCTGAGCGCGCCATCGGCCCTGAATGAAGAGATCATGGGATCGATCGAGAAACTGTCGCAGCAGTTCTGGCCGGGCGCCGTCGTGATCCCGACCATGAGCGCCGGCGCCACCGACGGAAGCTATCTGCGCAACGCCGGGATTCCAACTTATGGCCATTCCGGAATGGCGGGCGACATTAACGACAGCCGGATCCACGGAAAGGACGAACGAGTTCTCGTGAAATCGTTCTATGAAGGTGAGGAGTATCTCTACCGGCTCGTTAAATTCTTGTCCGGCGGATCGTAGCTAGAGCTTCCCTCGCGACAAACGCCAGAGGCGTTTGCGCGGAGATCATGCTCTAGCCGGCCAACTCCGAATACGGCGTTGCCGGCACCTGGGCCTCGATGGCCTTTTCATCGGTGACGATCTTCGGCTTGCGCAGCCAGACATAGATCTGGGCCGAGATCAGCACCACGCAGATCAGCAGGAAGAATGCACTGATTGGACGCTCGATGAAGGTCATCAGATCGCCGCGCGAGATCAACAGGCTACGCCGGAAGTTTTCCTCGAAACGCGGTCCGAGCACGAAGCCGAGCAGGATCGGTGCAGGGTGGAAATCAAGACGCAGCAGGATGTATCCGACAACCCCGATGAAGATGGTTTCGCCGACCTGGAACATGTCGTTGCTGGCGGCATAGACCCCGATGCAGACAAAGAACATCGCGCTCGGATAGAGGTAGCGATAGGGAATGCTCAGCAGTTTCACCCACAGGCCGATCATCGGCACGTTGAGAACGACCAGCAGGATGTTGCCGATCCAGAAGCTTGCGATCAGCCCCCAGAAAATGTCGGCATGCTGGCTGATCAGTTGCGGGCCGGGAACGATGCCGTGAATGATGAGCGCGCCCAATAGCAACGCCATCACCGTGTCGCCGGGAATACCGAGACTCATGGTCGGGATGAAGTCGCCTTGCACCGAGGAGTGCGTCGAAGCCTCGGGGCAGGCGACGCCCTCGATCGCACCGTGGCCGAAGCGCTCCGGCGTCTTTGAAATCTTCTTTTCGGTGGCGTACGACACGAACGATGCGATCGTCGGCCCGGTGCCCGGAATAAGCGCGCACAGGCTGCCGATAAAGGTGCCGCGGATCATCGGCCAGAACGCCAGCTTGAGATCTGCCTTCGACGGAAACATGTCGGAGATGCCGACCTTGGCGTATTTCATGTCGACGGTTTCGGTATTGTTGATGCTGTTCATGAATTCGGCGATGCCGAACATGCCGAGCGCCAGCGCGATGATTTCGACGCCGTCGAACAATTCGGTGATGCCGAAGGTGAAACGGGGTTGTCCGGTCTCGATATCCGATCCCACGATGCCGATCAGCAGGCCGAGAACCGTCATCGCGATGCCCTTGAGCGGCGACCCCTTCGCTAGGGTCGAGCCGGCGAGCAGTCCGACCAGCATCAACGAACATACTTCGGCGGGTCCGAATTCGAGCGCCATTTTCACGAGGAACGGCGCCAGAAAGATCATCTCGGTGATGCCGAACGAGGCGCCGATGAAGGCGGCGATGATGGTGATGCCCAGCGCCGTTCCGCCCTTGCCCTGCTTGGTGAGAGGAAACCCGTCCAGGCAGGTCACGGCATGAGGCGGATGACACGGCAGGTTCAGCAGGATCGAGCAGATCGCGCCGCCATATTGGGCGCCGTAGTAGACGCCGGAAAGCATCAGGATCGCCGGCACCGGCTGCATTCCGAAGGTCAGCGGCAGCAGGATCGAGATCGTCGCAACGGGCCCCATGCCCGGCAACACCCCGACGAGGTTGCCGACGAGAACGCCGAGGAAGCAATACATCAGGTTATGCGGCTCAAGCGCTACGCCGAAGCCGTACCAGAGATCCGTAATCGCAGTTGAGATCATAGGTTGACCCCGCGCAGCAGCGGGAACGGAATGTTCAGGAGATAATGAAACAGCAGCACGCCGAATACGGTGACGCCGGCCGCCAGAATCGCCGACGATTTATACGTGGCAGTCTTGTCCCCCAGCGCGCAGACAAAGACGCAGACGAACACCGCCGGGATCATGCCGCCATACTGGCCCACAATGATGAACAGGATGGGACCGCCGAGAATGCAAAGCCAGCCGAACCATTGCGGGTTAGCCGGCAGGAATTTCTTGTCGTCGGGTTCGGAGGACGCCAGGGCGGTACCAGCGATCAGCAGGCCGATAAATGCCAGGACGACACCAAGGACGACCGGCATGAAACCGGGGCCCATTCGGGCGAGGCTGCCAAACTTGTAGCCGGTGCCGATCACCGCGGCCCCCACCCCGATCACAAGCATCAGGCCGCCGGCATAGTAATCACGCTTCAAGGTGAACTTCTCCAACGCGTTTCTCCGGAACATTTTTTTAGGCTGTGGACCCTACCTGTCGTGGCGGGGCCTGTCGATATAGCCTTGTTGCACTTTTGCGGACAGAAGGGGCCTGCATCCACCGAAAACCATATCCCAGTTTATCGAACGATAAAATCGGCTAAATTAGCGCGGTCCGGTATCCATCCCGGTCCCGATCAGGCCTGCCGCCTCTGGAATCGATGCTCCGAGCGGCTGGCGGCGTGAATTCGGTGAGTTGACGTGGCTATACGTTAGGCAAAGCCGGATGCTTTGTTTCGAGGACGGGTCTTTTGCTGGATCAACGATAACGCCATCCTCTACCTGAAGGAGAGGACCAGCCGTCGCGCCACTGCGCAAAGACGAAACGGCCAATCAGCGCGGGTTAATTCCGATAGGACGTATCGACACGGTCGAGTTTGCGCAGCAGCGCCGGCCAGGCCAATTCACCGTTGCGGTTGGGCAAATCCGGGTGCGGTTTCATCTTGTCGAAAGTTTTTTCCAGCACGTCCTGCGGCGGCAAGGTGAGTTTGGTGTTGCAGGACAGCGCCATCACCTGCACCTCGCAGGCGCGCTCCATCCGAAACAGCAGGTTGAAGGTCGCGGGGATGGTTCGTCCCACGACCAGCAGTCCATGGTTACGCAGGATCATGGCCTCGTGATTGCCGAGGTCTCGCACCAGCCGCTCGCGCTCGCCGATGTCGTCGGCGATGCCTTCGAAGTCGTGATAGGCGATGTGAAGAAACCGCATCGACGTCTGCGCCAGTGGGAGCAGCCCGCATTCCATGGCCGAGACCGCCATGCCGGCCGGCGTGTGGGTGTGCGCCACGCAATCGACATCGTGACGCGCCATGTGAATGGCGCTGTGAATGACGAAGCCGGCAGCGTTGACGCCATAGTCCGAGGCGTTGAACAGCGTGTTGCCGTCGAGGTCGACCTTGACCAGACTGGATGCATCGATTTCCTCGTACAGCATCCCGTAGGGATTGATCAGGAAGTGGTCGTGCGACCCGGGAACCCGGCACGAGATGTGGTTCGCGATCATTTCCGTCATGCCGTACATGGCGGTGAGGCGGTAGCAGGCCGCAAGATCAACGCGCGCTTGCCATTCCTCGGCGCTTACCTGTTCGCGGACCGATTTGACGATTTTGACGGCCGGTGAGTTCACGGGGGTCATGACGCGGCTCCATAGAGCGTTCATTTGAGCAGGTTCAACAATACGTGCAAGATGGCGGGCGCCGCAAGCAGGTCAGGGCAATCCTGTCATTGCGAAAACGCGCAGGCTCCTGGTTACTGACCTGCGGGCGCCGCCGGGACGTTCGACGATGATCCCGATCGCGATAACGACATGCCGAAGAGTCCGCTACGCTGCACTTCCGGCTCGGGCGGCGGCGTCACTTCCGCCTGCGGAGGCGGTGGTGGCGGCGCTGGAAGATTATCGCACTTCATCGAGTAGACCAGTTGGCCGTTTGCGGTGCGGCCGATCGGTGCACAATTGTCGACACGTGCGGTCGCGTTTTTGGGGGCCAATTTCGTTTGTGCCCATGCAGGTGATGAGATCAATAGCATCGCCAATACGAGTTTCTTCATCGGTTTCTTTCACGAAGCGTCCGCCGGCCGGTCTCTATTGAACCGGATCGGCCGGGGGATGTCTATCGCCGTAATCTGGCTTCGAGGCGAAAGAAAGCCGCCGAGCCAGCAGGTTCGGTTTCGGTGCGAAAAACCGGTTCGCCGCGAGGCGAGGGTCCCAATCGGCCTTTGCGGAGCGCTGGAAAAGCCCTAGAATTCAGCTGTCGGCTTGGAATGTTCCTTGCTTCCAAAGATTCGGGCCGCATTCGATTTCTTCATAGCATCCTTCAAAAACATCACGAGCATCCTGAATGAGCCAACTCATCGTCCACGCCGGTGACTTCACGTTCCAGGCCCGTTTCGAAGAACGATTGGCGCCCAAGACTTGCGCAGCCTTTCGCAAGGCGATGCCCTTTGAGAGTCAGGCGATCCATGTGCGCTGGAGCGGCGAAGGGGTCTGGATGCCGCTCGGTGATCTCGATTTTGGCGTGAGCTATGAGAATCACACCAGTTATCCCGCGCCAGGCCAGATCATTCTATACCCGGGCGGCATCAGTGAAACCGAGATCCTGCTGGCCTACGGCGGCGTGCATTTCGCCAGCAAGATGGGTCAGCTCGCGGGCAATCACTTTATCACGCTGACCTCAAATCTCGAGAATTTGCCCGCGCTGGGCAAGACCGTGCTCTGGAAGGGCGCGCAGAAAGTCCGCTTCGAGGAAGTGTAGATGGCTGAAGCCGGATATCCCAGGGATCTCCATGGCTATGGCCGTAATCCGCCCGATCCGCGCTGGCCCGGCCATGCACGCGTCGCCGTGCAGTTCGTGGTGAATTTCGAAGAGGGCGGTGAGAACAACATCCTGCACGGCGACCGCGCGTCGGAGGCTTTCCTGTCGGATGTGCTGGGTGCGCAGCCCTGGCCCGGGCAGCGCCACGCCAACATCGAATCGATGTTCGAGTACGGCTCGCGTGCCGGCTTCTGGCGGCTGTGGCGGATATTTACCGAGCGCAAGCTGCCGACGACGGTATTCGGCGTTGCGACCGCCCTGAAACGAAATCCGAACATTGTCGCGGCCATGAAGGAGGCGAATTGGGACATCGCCAGTCACAGCCTGAAATGGGTTGAGCACAAGGACATGTCGCAAGCGGAGGAACGCGTGGAGATCGCGGATGCGATCCGCGTCCATACTGAAGTGACCGGGCAACGTCCGCTTGGCTGGTACACCGGACGGACATCGATCAACACCGTCAAGCTGGTGATGGAAGCCGGCGGTTTCCTTTATTCCTGTGATTCCTACGCCGACGATCTGCCCTATTGGATCAAGGGGCCGGCCGGTCCGCATTTGATCATTCCCTACAGTCTCGATGTCAACGACATGCGCTTCGTCAATGCGCAGGGATTCGGTAACGGCGATCAGTTTTTCAGCTACCTCAAGGACAGCTTCGATGTGCTGTATGCGGAAGGTGAAACGTCGCCCAAGATGATGTCGGTGGGCCTGCATTGCCGCGTCGTCGGACGTCCCGGCCGCGCCGCGTCGCTGATGCGGTTTCTCGACTACATCATGAGGCACGAGCGGGTCTGGGTGCCGACGCGGCTTCAGATCGCGCAGCACTGGCACGCCAATCTTTCGCATCTGGCGGCCAACGCCCCGAGCGTCGGATAGTCAGGACCCCATGTCGCAGAAGACGCTTTCCGACCTGAACGCCTGTAGCAAGGACGATTTTGTCGGGGCGCTGGCGAATATCTTCGAGTATTCGCCCTGGATCGCCGAACAGGCGGCGGCGGCGCGGCCGTTCGCCGGGGTGAACCAGTTGTTCGCCGCCATGAAGGCCGCGGTCGATCGGGCGGCGCCGGAGCTTCGCCTGGCGCTGATCAAGGCGCATCCGGATCTCGCCAGCAAGACTCAGCGCGCCGCGGGCCTTACCGCGGAATCCAACGCCGAGCAGAACAGCGTCGGCCTCGATCGGCTGTCGGATGCCGAATATGAGGCTTTCGAGCGGGTCAACAATGCCTATCGCGACAAGTTCGGCTTTCCCTATATCGTCTGCGTTCGCCGCCACACCAGGGATTCCATCCTGCGCGATTTCGAGCGTCGCCTGCCGAACGATGCACAAACCGAAACGCAGAAATCGATCGAGGAGATCTGCCGGATCGCGGCATTGCGCGTCGATCAGCTCGTCATCTCTGACGACCGGCTGCGCGTGCAGGGGCGCCTGTCGACTCATGTGCTCGACACTCACAGCGGCAAGCCCGCCGCCGGAATAGCAGTCGAACTGATCGAGTTGTCAGACCTCGGCGCGAGCCGGGTCGTGACACGCGCGGTCACCAATGCGGATGGCCGAACCGATCAGCCGCTGATTGATGGACGGCCGGTGCCGATCGGCCGCTACGAATTGATGTTCAGCGTCGGTAGTTACTTTGCGCAGCGACAGGTGCCGATGTCGGATCCACCGTTTTTGGACCAAATTCCGCTGCGGTTTTCGGTCAGCGATCCCGAAGGCCATCTTCATGTGCCGCTTCTGGTCACGCCCTGGAGCTATGCGACGTATCGGGGAAGCTGAGGGTCAAGGCCTCATGGAGCGCCTCTTGGCGCGTCTCCAGACGATGCTTCGCATCGCCGGGAGAACCATGAATTCACGCGTGCAACGATCCTTCGAGACGCCCGCCCGCGGCGAGGCCCTCAGGATGAGGGCAACTCATCTCGCACACGTGCTGCGCCGACGCGTATCAGCCAAATGCCGATCACCAGAATGATCGCGCCGGTCACCACAGGCGGAAACAGCGGCAGCAGCCGGCTGATGAAAGGTGCGGCATTGATGCCGAAGATTCCGGCAGAGATCACCGAGCGGCAGCAGGCGCGGGGTTGGCAGGATCTCATCGACCGGACAGATGATTTCAATACTCATGAACCTGTCCCCTCCGGCGCGGGCCTGCGGCCGGCCTATCAAGCTACCGTGCCAAGGGCCGCGCGTTTCCCGCGAGATGGTCCCATGGCACGAACGTTGCTCTCGATTTGAGCTATAATCACTCGACCTGGATGCGTGATTGGCTTGGGCTCACCAGAGCCTTTGCGAATTCGCTGGTTGAACTGGAGGTTTTCCCTGTGCCGCTGATCAAGAACAGATATGGAAAAGGCCGGGTCCGCGTCATGCGGATTCATCGCGAAGGTGGCCGGCACGAGGTCAGCCAGCTTAACGTCAAGGCGATGCTCGAGGGCAATTTCGCCCCTGCTTTTACCAGCGCCGACAATTCCACCTCGGTATCGACGGATACCATCAAGAACGTGGTCAATATCGTCGCGCGAGAAAATACCGGACTCTGCACTGAGGAATTCTGTCAGGTGCTGGCCAAGAAGTACCTCGATCTTTATCCGCAGGCCGTCTCGGCGGCCATCACGGCCCATGAAACGAAATGGAGTCGCCTGAGTTTCGGCGGCGAACCGCATCCACACAGTTTCATTCTCGACAGCAACGGCAAACCGTTTGTAGAGGTAACTGCAACCCGTGACGGATCGACAATGGCCTCGGGCATCGATGGCTTTACCTTCATGAAGTCGACCCAGTCAGGCTGGGAGAATTATTTTAAGGATCGTTACACGACGCTTCCGCCGACCAATGACCGGATCTGCGCCACCAGCATGGTGGCGTCGTGGAAGTGGTCGGGCAAGCCGGCGAACTATCCGGCTACCAACGCGAAAATCCTGGCGACCTTGCTGGAGGTATTCAGCACCACCTATAGCTCAAGCGTGCAGGACAGTCTGTATCGCATGGGCGAGGCGGCGCTGGCTGCGGTGCCGGAGATTTCCGAGATCAACATGGCTTGCCCGAACATGCACTTTATCCCGATGAATCTCTCGGCGTTCGGGCTGGACAACAACAATGATGTGTTCCTGCCCACGGATGAGCCGCACGGCCAGATCGAATGCACGGTGGGCCGGGGATGATTACGCACGCCGCGATGGCAATTACAGCTTCCCGAATTTCTCGTGCAGCGCCGGAAACAACCGGTCCGGCTTGAACGGCACGGCGGTGAAGCGGATTCCGGTGGCATCCGCCAGCGCATTGCCGAGTGCTGCGGCTACCGGATTGTATGGACTTTCGCTCATTGACTTGGCGCCCATCGGTCCGATCGAATCCACCGTATCTGCGAAAAACACCTCGGTGCGCGGAATATCGGCGAAGGACGGCAGGTGATAATTGCGGATACTCGGATTGATCACGCGGCCGTCGTCGTCGATCACCATTTCCTCGTACAGCGTGGCGCCAAGTGACTGCGCCACGCCGCCCTCGACCTGTCCGCGGCACTGCATGGGATTGGCGACCCGGCCGGCGTCCGCGGCATGTATGCTTTTGAGGATCTTGATTTCCCCGGTGCCCTTGTTCACGGCGACGCGAAAGCCCTGAACATTGAATGCCACCGACCGCGGCGTGCCTCCCGAGCTGCCGTTTGCGCTCAGGGTTTTTCCCTGCACACCCGCGGTTTCGGCGAGGTCGGCGAAGGATAGATGGTGCCTACCGCAGACCGCGGTATTGTCTTTGAGAACGCAGCCATCGGGATTCGTTTTCGTCACGGTGGAAGCAAAAATCCGGATGCCTTCAGCCAGATTTTCCGCCGCAACCTGCGTCGCGAGTCCGGCGACGAACGTTCCGGCGCTGCCATATGCGCCGGTGTCGTGGCCGCCATGCGCCGTATCGGATTGCCGCAGGCGGATTTGATCGACCGTCGTCGCCAACGCACTCGCCGCGATCTGGCGATGCACGGTGGAGGTGCCGTTGCCGAACTCCGCCGTTCCGACGGTGAGTTCGAAGCCACCGTCCTCCCGCAGCGAAATCCTGGCGTCCGCGATATGTCCGGCCGGAGGCACGGTATCGATCATGGTGAGCGCGATGCCTTCGCCGATCAGCCAGTCGGCGGAGAGGTTGGCTTTTGGTCCCTCGGCCTGCATCGCGCGCTCGACCAGATCGAGGCACTGATCGAGGCCGTAACTGCCATAGATCACATCGCCATGGGCCGGGCCCGGAGGCGCAAGCATCGGATCTCCTGACTTGACGACGTTGCGGCGGCGAAATTCGAAGGGATTGATGCCTAGTGCCTTAGCGAGTTCGTCGATCGCGGCTTCCACCGCGAACAGCGTTTGCGGCAACCCATACCCCCGAAACGCGCCTGATGGCAGGGTGTTCGTATAGGTGACGACCGCGTCGACCTTCTTGTTGGGACAATTATAGACGCTAAGCGACTCGTTGCAGGCATGAAACAGCACCGGACCTGCATGATTGCCATAGGCGCCGGTATTGGAGAGCACATCGAGTTGCAACGCGGTGAGCTCGCCTTCCTTGTCGGCGCCCGCCCTCACCGTGACACGCATCGGATGCCGCGTGGAGGTCGAAATGAATTGCTCTTCGCGGGTCAGTTCAAGCTTGACCGGCCGCCCGGTCTTCAAGGCGGCAATCGCAAGCATATCCTCGACAAACATTTCCTGCTTGCCGCCGAAGCCGCCGCCGACGCGTTCGCAGAACACCCGGACCTTCTCCGGAGGCAGATCGAAAATTTCCGTCAGCGCGCGCCGTGTCAGGAACGGCACCTGTGTGCTGGAACGCACGTTCAGGACGCCGCCGGCATCAACCCAGGCGATCCCGCCATGGGTTTCGAGCGCCGCGTGTTGGACGCGCTGGGTGGTGAACGTTCCCTCATAGGTGACGGCGGATTGCGCAAGCGCGCTCGCGACATCGCCGAACTCGCCGTGGGTCTCCGCTACGATGTTGCGTCGTGCGTTGGCGACGCGATGTTCCGGCGTCTTGTCGGGGTGAATGAGGGGCGCCCCTGGTGCAATCGCCTGTGCCGGATCGACCACGGCGGGCAGAATGTCGTAGGTGACCACGAGACGGCGGCAACCTTCCTCGGCCGCGGCTTCGGTCTCGGCGATGACGGCGACGACCTTTTGTCCGATGAAGCGGACGACGTTGTCCAGTATCCTTGTGTCGTCCGGATCCATCCAGCTCTTTTCGTGCCGCGCGGTGGAGAACAGCCGATCCGGCACATCTTCGAAGGTGAGCACGCTGTGGACACCCGGAACGTCCAGCGTCGCGGTCTTGTCGATCGAGATGATCCTGGCGTGAGCATGCGGTGAGCGCAGCATCTTGATATGCAGCAGCCCTTCGATGGTCGTGTCGAAAGTGTAGCGCGCCGCGCCCCGCACCACCTGTGGTCCCGCGGGAGCAGGCAGGCTGCGGCCGAACGCGGTGCCGGCGGCAGCGTCCTCGATATTGGTCTTGCCGTTGAGGGCGTCCTCGATCGAGCGATAACCTGTGCAGCGGCACAGATTGCCCTTCAGCGACGCATCGAGGTCCTGCCGCTGCGCCTGATTGAGCGATGCGCAGGTCAGGATCATGCCGGCGGTACAGAACCCGCATTGAAACGCCTGGGCGTCGAGAAACGCCTGCTGCATCGGGTGCGTGCCGCCATCGGGCGCGAGACCTTCGATGGTCGTGACAGCATGGCCGTCGGCCCGGAAGGCTGGGATGAGGCAACTGTGCACCGGCTCGCCATCGATCAGCACGGTGCAGGCGCCGCAGTCGCCGGCGTCACAGCCCTTCTTGACGCCGAAATGCCCGAGCTCGCGCAGAAAAGTTCGCAGGCATTGTCCGGGACGCGGGTTTTCCAAAAATTCCTTGCCGTTGACCTTGTAGGTCATGGTCACACCAGGCCTTGCAGTTCGGCACGAATTTCCTCGGCGAGGCGCGGCGTCATGTGTTTCCGCCAGGCCGGCTTGCCATGGACGTCGTTGTGATAGATTTCATCGGGAATGCGTTGACGGAGCACCTCGCGCAGTTCGCGTGTGTCGGGAATTTCGGAAAATGAGATTTGAATGGGCCGCGCCGTGGAGGCCGTTACCGTCAGCGCGAGGGCGCCCTCGCTGCTTAGACTGCCGATCAGCAGCGCGGCCGACCGGCCGACCGGGGTCAGCGATATCTGTCGAAACGCCGCACGCCGCTTCAGCGCGGCCAGTGGAATGTCGATTTGCCGGAGCAGATCGCCAGGCTGAAGGACGTTGCGTTGGTTGCCGGTGACGAAGTCGGCGACCCCGATGCGCTGCTCGCTGCCATCGGCTTTCCAGACCGTGCAGACGCCGTCGAGCGCCGCCGTCAGCGAGATCATCGGGCCGGCCGGCAACGACATGCAAAGATTGCCGCCGACGGTGGCGGTCTTCCATATCTTGAAGGAAGCCAGAAACGCGCGGCAGCATTGGTTGATCAGAGGCGCGGCGAGCCATTCCGGCGGACAGGCGAGGGAGTCAAGCTGCGCGACCGTGCAGGTCGCCGCTATCGTCAGCCCGGTTTCGCTGATCGTCAGCGCCGGCCATTTGAGATCGGTGAGATCGATCAACCGCGTCAGATGGGCCTGGGGTTCCGAGAACAGCCAGGTTCCGCCCGCGAGCCAAGCATCGCCTGCCGTCCAAACGGGCAGTTGCTCCCGCTTTTGCGGATGAGCAACCTCTTTGATGGTGTTCAGATCCATGGATGCGTTAGCGCTTTCAACGGGATGCATCTGTCTTTAAGAGTTCTTGCAAGACCGACGCCAACTCTCGCGTGAATCGGGATGGTCTTTGAATTGCAAGGAATTGCAAGCAGGCTTAGCGAGCTGTTTTGCGAAGCTGATCTCTGGAAAGGCACGGAATATGGACCATTCGCGGGCGATCTGGATCAAAGATCCGTTGGCCATTCTCGCCGATGGGGCCGAGCGTGGCATTGTCGTCCAGGACGGCAGGATCGTCGAACTGGTGCCGAAGGGCCGCCAGCCGACTATTGCGGCGGCGTTCTTCGAGGCGGCCGACCATGTGGTGCTGCCGGGACTGATCAACACCCACCACCATTTCTACCAGACACTGACCCGGGCGCTGCCGGCGGCGCTGGACCGCGAGCTGTTTCCGTGGCTTCAGGCGCTCTATCCGGTATGGGCACGGCTGACGCCGGAATCCCTGAATCTTGCTGTCACGGTTGCGATGTCCGAACTGTTGCTGTCCGGTTGCACCACCACGACCGATCATCATTATGTCTTCCCGGCCGGGCTCGAGGACGCCGTGGACATTGAAGTCGCCGTCGCCCGGCGGCTGGGCGTCCGCGTGCTGTTGACCCGCGGCTCCATGAACCGGTCGCAACGCGATGGCGGATTGCCGCCCGATAGCGTCGTGCAGGACGAGGACACCATCCTCGCCGACAGCGAACGCGTCGTCGCACAGCATCATCAGCGCGGCGAGGATGCCATGGTGCAGATCGCGCTGGCGCCATGCTCGCCATTTTCGGCCACGACATCGCTGATGAGCGCGACCGCCGCCCTTGCCGACAAGCTCGATGTCCGCCTGCATACCCATCTGGCGGAAACCGAAGACGAGAATAAATTCTGCGAAGAGATGCATGGCTGCCGGCCGCTCGATTATCTCGAACAATGCGGCTGGCTCAATCAAAGGACCTGGCTGGCTCACGGCATTCACTTCAATGCCGCCGAAATCA
>Ga0210396_10000625_pt1 | contig 44370 bp, 32 predicted proteins | sample IncBWH17OmetaG_FD_155466 | JGI IMG/M metagenome (GOLD analysis project Ga0210396, IMG submission 155466) | Forest soil microbial communities from Barre Woods Harvard Forest LTER site, Petersham, Massachusetts, United States - Inc-BW-H-17-O ... | reverse complement strand
GCCCATACGACAAGTGCCCGAACTGCCCCACTGGCCGCTTCATTCCCAAGTCGCGGGGGCGCTTCGGTCGCGTGAACGGCCAGTGTGACGTGCTTCTCGAAGGGGAGTACACCCTTGAATGGAAGCGAAGCCCAGCCGCCGCCCGCCGAACCGGCCCCGCGGCGCCAAATCAGAAACCAGGTCGAGGAAGCGCTGAACCTGCCCGTCGAGCGTGAGCTGCCGGCGACTGAGCAGGCGGAGCATCACGCCTTCACCGATGAGCGGGATTGGTCCCTGGTCGGCCCCACGCGCAGCGACGCCTACGCGATCGTATGCGGGACCAAGCAAATTGGTGTGGTCATCGCCGCGGACGTAGGGGCGAGGGAGTGCGCAGCCAACGCCAAGCTCATTATCCGGGCGCCGGCGCGTCACTTCGTCCTTGAGCACGTCCTGGCCGAGCTGGAAGGCGACGACGAGGGCACGCGCTGGGGCGATCTGGTCGGCATGATCCGCGACGAGTTGAATCGCACGAAGTGATTTATAATTATAGTATTCCCGCGTTTCGTCGCATTGCCGCCGTAAGTCCGATGCCGCAGAGCAGAACGAGGCCTCCCCAAGCTCCGGACGGAAGAGGGGTAATCGAGGGGCTTGTGATAGTGAAGTTGTCGAATGAGCCAGATTGAGCGGCGGTATTCCCGGCTTCTTGATCCATGAAAATGCCAAGCTGGACGGGACCGCCGAACGACGCGAGCGTTGTAGAGATCAAAGTCTGAAACGTGTTCCCGCCATCATTGGAAAAAGAGGTGGTGACCGTGTTACCCGACCGATCGATCCTCAGAAGTTCGGTGAGACTAGAGTCACTGGCGGAGTTGAAAAGTCCCCGTGCTGGCTCCGTATTCGAGAAGATGTTGTTAGGACCGTTCTCGTAAACATCGATGAACGCACCGCCCGACTGCAACATCGAGATCACCATATTACCGCCGACGGCGAGATTCGTGCGCGTGGCATCTACCGTCGCGCTAAAATCGCCCGTGATTGTCAGCGGTGACTTAAAATCTGCGCCGCCATTTCCAGTCCCCGCAGCGGCATTCACATTGAGAACGCCTCCTGAAACGTTGTAGGAATAGCCCGCGGTCTGGCTTGGCACGAGGCCTTCAAGAGTTCCGTCGTTGAAGTCGTAGGTGATCGTGCCACCAAGCGCGCGGCTCGCACAAACGACGCAAACACCAAGAGCGAAACCCAAACGAGAGAGCAGAACCGAGCCCATCCTTCACCTCCCGAGATGCAAGCGAGTTGAATCGCAAGAGATCATAACGATCTATGCCACCCCAAGCAAGTGACATTTTCATTACGATCTGAACCTGGCTTGCCGGGGCGCGAGCTAACCTAACCCATCCCGAACGCCGATAAGATCGGTGGAGAGGGAGCTGAGAATGAGCGACGAAGCAGTGTTGACCGTGGCCGAGGCCGCGGCGGTCTTGAAGTGCAGCAAGCAGACCGTGACGCGGTTGATAAGAAAAGGGAGGCTCCCGGCTACTGACTTGGGAACCTCCCGTAGATCGAACTACCGATTGCCCGTTGAGGGCGTGTTGCATATTCAGACCGCCGCCGCTTTGCCGGCGTCGTCTTCCAGGCCGACGAGACGCAAACTGCCGCCGGTCCCGTCGCTGGCCTGAACGGGGCGGATCAAGTACCGCAGCGACTCGCACACGTCTTTCAGCACGCGCCACTTTGCGGCGTCCAGGTGGTCGTACCACGAGCAGGGTGACGGTGAACCAGAGGCGCCTTTCCCACGCCCCTCACGCCAACTCTCTGCCGAAGGAGAGGGGAGATTGCGTGCCGCGCTCACCCTCCCAGAAGACGGGCAAGGATGACGACGCCGACGCCGGCCAGGACGGCGACGTACAGCCATCCCGCCCGGCCTTCGTGCTCGGCTTCGGGCAGCAAATGGGCGGCGCCGATGAAAAGAAAGGAACCGGCGAAGAAGCCCAACAGCTCCGCGATCCGCCCTGGCGAGATCGAGAGGACCAATGCCGCGGCGCAGCCGACCACCGGGGCCGTTGCATCGGCCAGCAGCCAGCCCAGCGAGTGAACCAGCTTGCCGCGCGATCCGAGCACGACGCCGACCGTGGAAACGCCGTCGCCGAAATCGTGCGCGATGACCGCGATCGCTACCAGGAATCCCGTGCTGGAACTCGCCTGAAAGGCGCTGCCGATGGCAAAGCCGTCCAAAAAGCTGTGGATCGTCAGCCCCAGGGCGGCGATGGAGCCGAAGGCAATCGTCTCATGAGGGTGCTCGTGCCGGTGCTCGTGGCCGGCGGCGGCGCGATGCATCAGCCGATCCAGCCCCCAGAACGCCAGGAATCCCACGACCGCTGCGGCGAGAATCCTCCGAGTCGAGGATTGACCCGATTCGTGCGCCAGGTGCAGAGCATCGGGCAACAAATCGAGCAGGGCCGCCGCGACAAGGATGCCCGCCGCCAGCCCCATCACAAGATAAAGCTGCCGGCGGCGGTGCAGCGCAAACAACCCGCCCAGCGCGGTCGAGAAGAACGTGAGAAATGAGAAAAGCAGAGCGGTCATGGCGATGTTCTTGTGGCACGCGTTCCTGTGGCACGGGCTTCCAGCCCGTGCTGGCGGTCATCGGTGACGAGAACCGCTCCGTGGCACAAGAGGACAAACCACAGAGACCACAGAGAGACACAGAGAAAGAATTCCACAGAAGATAACAAATCGTTCGATAGCCGCTTTCCTCTGTGTGGACTCTGTGTCCTCTGTGGGCTCTGTGGTTTGTTTCTTTCTTCGTGAATCGGCGCGGAATGGTGCACAGCCACTTAGCACAGGCTGGAAGCCCGTGCCACAGACACCCCGTTCGTCGCCGCAAAACTGCGCACTGGCATTGAATCGTCAATTTGAAGACGGCTCAAATCCCGGCACGCCGAACTGCCAGAAGAGGAAGCTCCAGGAATCGGCCATTTCTTCCTCGAGCTGGCTTTTGGTCGAGCCCATGCCGTGACCCGCGGCGTATTCGACGCGCAGTAGCACCGGCTTGCCGCTGGCGCTGGCGGCCTGAAGGCGGGCGGCCATCTTGCCCGGCTCCCACGACGCCACGCGCGGATCGTTCCAGCCGGTGGTGACGAGCACGGCGGGGTACTTCACGCCGTCCCGCACGTGCAGATAGGCGTCCATCGCGTACAGGTCTTCAAAACCCTCCTGCGTCTGCACGCTGCCGAACTCCGGAATATTGGGCGGGCCGTTGGGCGAGAATTCCTGGCGGACGGCGTTGGAGACGCCGACGCGGTCGAGCGCCGCCGCGAACAAATCCGGCCGCTCGGTGAACGCCCGGCCGATCGTGATGCCGCCGGCGCTGGTGCCTTCCCCGGCGAGCCTGGCCGGCGAAGTGTATTTGTGGTCGATCAGGTACTGCGCGCAGGCGATGAAATCGCGCCAGGTGTTGGGCTTGGTGAGCTTCTGGCCCCACTTGTGCCAGTCCTCGCCATATTCGCCACCGCCGCGGACGTGCGCTTCGGCAAAGACCCCACCGCGTTCCATCCAGGCGATCCGCCGCGGCTCAAAGAAGGGGTCGATGGTCATGCCATACGCGCCGTAGCCGTCCATCAGCGTCGGGTTCGACCCGTCCAGCTTGATGTCGCGGCGGTGAATGATCGAGAGCGGCACCATCGTCCCGTCGTAGCTGGCGACCTTGACCTCTTCGGAAACCAGGTCCGCCGGCCGATCGAACTTCCCGACCGGCTGAAGCCGGGTATCGGACACGCGCCTGTTCACCGGGTCGTATCCGTAAATCGAAAACGCCTGCGTCCAGGAGGTGAGGCTCAGCAGCACGCCAGGCACGCGGGAATCCGGATTCTCCAGGCTGACGGCTCCCTGAAGCGGGAGCGGAACCTCGGCTTGCTCCCCGCCGTATGGGACGCGGCTGATCCGTCCGATGCCGCCGTCGAGCAGTTGCAAATAAACCGCGTCCTGGGCCGCGGCGATGGCGGTAATCACCGCCGTCCCCTGGCCCACCAGCGTTTGGGAGTGGGCGACATCAGGATGAGACAAATTGCTGTGCAGGACTTTGAACCGGGGACTGTCTTTGTGGCTGAGCAGGTAAAGCTCTTGGCCGCGAATCGCGGTTCCGGTTACCTGGTCGTCCACGTCGCAGATTTTTTTCCACGGGACGTCGGCGCCGGTGACGGCATCGGCCGGGGCTGCGTAAGCCGTGATTTCGTTCAGCACGCCGTGCTCGACCACGGCCAAGGCATATTTCGATGTCGGATCGGTGACCACAAATGGCGCGTCCATTGGCGACAACTTCACCGCGGCGGAAAGCTCGAAACCGAGTATGGCGGGATCGCTCTCGACGGGGGTGCCGATGACGTGCAGGTACGTCTTGCTCTTGAGTTCTTCGTCGGTGGGCGGCTGATCGGGCCCGAGTTTTTGCAGGCGGTTGTAATAGAACGAATGATTGTCGGCCCGCCAGGCGATGCCGCCGAACCGGGCGCGGTCGATCGTTTCTTTGGCTTCCTCGCCCGTGCCGAGGTTGATGATGTGGATGATGGCGTTTTCCGAACCGGCGGGCGAAACGCCGACAGCAACCCAGTTGCCATCATCGCAAGGCGCGTAGTAGCTGATTGCGTTGTGCGAGCCTTTGGGAGCGGGATATTTGTTGGGGTCCAGCGCCAGTTTCTCGGCGCCTTCGAGGCCATCGCAAATGAACAGCCTGGCGACGTCTTCGGTGGCGAGCCGCTTCTGGTAGAAGTAGCGGTCGGTCGGAAGTCTCCGCACGTCGAAGACCCTGGCCGGCGCCGATTGGCCCAGCTCCTTGATGCGGGCGAGCAATTGCTGGCGGCCGGCGATCCTGCCAAGCACGCCGCGGGCGAATTCATTTTGCTGTTTGAACCAGGACTCGACCTGCGGGTCCTTGAGGTTCTCCATGTAGCGATACGGGTCGGCGACTTTGATCCCGAAATAGTCGTCGATGACTGGCCGAACTGGCGCCGTCGGGGGCGCTTGGCTCACCGACTCCGCCGCCGCGGCGGCGGCGGCCAACGCGGTCAACAACGCCACTATTCCCCGGCTCGCAATCCGCAATTTGCGCATGAGTTCAGCTCCAATTCGCTCGTTTCGATTCGCTCGTTTCGATGAGCCCGGGAACGATTCTGCGCGCCGGCGCCTCAGGCGGCAAGCCGGCGCATTCTTTTAACGCGAAGGGCCGGCAGGAGCTTCTGGAGGGCGATGAAGGCGAACAGCAGCAGGCCGTTGATGATGCGGGCGCGGGAGGCATCGGCGCCCCAGTAGGTCATAATCTGCTCGATGAGCGCGATGATGAGCACACCAAGCAGCGTCCCGGCGACCGAGCCGACGCCGCCCGTGAGCAGCGTGCCGCCGATCACCACCGCCGCGATCGCGTCCAGCTCCCATCCGACGGCGATCGTCGGATCCCCGGCCGGGGAATCCGAGAGCATGATCACCCCGGCCAGCGCCGCCAGCATGCCGCTGATCGTGTAGACCAGGGTTTTTGTGCGCGCCACTGGCAGGCCCATGAGGATCGACGCCTGCTCACCGCCGCCCAGCGCGTAGATGTTGCGGCCAAAACGCGTCGTGCGCGTCACGACGACGCCGGCGACCACCAGCGCGATCAACACGAGCGAGCGGAAGTAAATCGAAACGATGCCCATGTTCAGACGCAGTGAGGTAAACGTGTCGAAGAACGGGTAGGTCTGCGTGTCCAGTGCGATGCGGTTGGTGTGGTTCATCAGCAGCGCGATCCCGCGCGCCAGAAACAGGGTTCCCAGCGTCACCAGAAACGGCGGCATCTCGAAGAATTGAATGAGGCAACCGTTGAGCAACCCGATCGCCGCCCCGGCGGCCAGCGCCGCGACGATTGCCAGCCACGCCGATACGTGGCCCATCGCCACCAGCATGCCCACGATCATCGTGCTGAGCGCCATCACCGACCCGACCGACAAATCGATCCCCCCTGAGAGGATGACGAAGGTCATCCCCACGGCCATGATCCCCAGCGGCGCTTTGCTGGAGAACAGCAACTCCAGCACCGGCAGCGAGACGAAGTTGTTCTGATAAAACGCAATCGCCGCGGCGACGTAAAGCAGCACGCAGACGACCAGCGTCACCAGCAGTGGAAGATTCTTTTCGTTGACCGCAAGCTTCATATGCCGAGCCCGGACGAATTCACTTCACCACGGAGGCGCGGAGGACGCGGACGAAATTCGGATGCTGGTTACATACCGCGTCGCAGCCGCGACGGAAGTGTTCCCCTCCGGGTACGCCGGGAAAGAGTAGGAGTTTTACGGATTGACGACAACCTCCGCCGCTGGGCCGCGGAAGAGGATTTCTAATTGGTTGAGAACGTCGCGACCCAAGATCCGTTCGTTGCCGACGAAATCCACTTGCAGGCGGCACGGATATTCCCGCCCATCGAGCCAGACCCACACGCCAAACACAAGGGTTGCCGCGGAACTACCGACAACGCCGCTAATCAATCCCTGCACGCCGGAACTTGGAGATAACTTCAGCGTTTGACAGTCCGCCCAGGGCAAAACGCTCGCGTCGGCCCCGGTATCGGGAATCACTCGGTCGAAGATGAGCCCTGCTGATCCACTGGCCTGGCGGAACTCCACCCGGACTACCGGCAACGCTTCGCCTGCGTAGGACGCGTCATAGGGGCACGTCAGGCGACGAATGCGGCTTGGTTCATTCTCTTTGCCGACGCAGATGAAGAACGGATGCAGTCCGGTCGCTTCCGCCGCGTGGAATACCGTCACAGGGCTGCTGCCCGAGGCGATGACCTTTCCACCGGCAAAACCGATCCACTGGCCACGGTATTGATCGATAAGCCTATCGCGTGCAGCCCAGTACGCTGCTTCATTCTTGCGCCGGTCGGGGTGGATCTGATTTGCGATCTCGGGGGGAAGCTGGTCGGCAATGGTCTTCATTGAATCCTGCGAAGCATTTGTCGTTGGAAGCGATTGTACTCTCCCTGTGTTCATTCGGCGAGATGGGCGGTGCAAACAACGGAATGCGGGGATTTTTCGCTTGCGAAACAAGAATTTATTCGATAAGCTCGACCGGCATACGAATATATTCTTCACCGGATCCTTCGCATGCCCCGAAAACCCTCGGCTCAACTGAACGACCTGGAACTGGCGATCCTGCGGGCCCTGTGGGACCACGGCCCCAGTACGGTGCGCGAGGTCCATGAAATCCTCCGCCGCGACCGCGACACGGTCTACACCAGCACCGCCAAGATCATGCAGGTCATGTGCGAGAAGCAACTGCTGCGGCGGGACGACTCAAAGCGGCCGCAGGTCTACGCGCCCGCCGTCCCGCAGGAGCAGACCCAGCGCCAGATCGTGCGTCATCTGATCCAGAAAGTTTTCGGGGGCTCGGCGCACAAGCTGGTGCTGCGTGCCGTGGAATCCGAACAACTGCCGCCCGATGAAGTGGCGGCGATTCGCAAGCTGCTCAAGAAGTTGGAAGGAGGCAAACCATGAGCGCGCTTCAGTCCTTCATGAATTCTCCGGTGCTCCATCAGATTGCGATCACGCTGCTGCATTCGTTGTGGCAGGGGGCCGCGATTTTTGCCGGGCTGGCGGTGGCGATGTCCGCCATGGCCAAGACGTCGCCACAGAAGCGATACGCGGTGGCCGCAGGCGCGATGTTCCTGCTGGTCGCCGCTCCGCTCGCGACGTTCTTGTGGATTGGGCGTGCAAGCGCGGCTCCGCTTCCTGCGGACCAGCCGCCGCAATTGGGGCTCGCGACGGACACTCAGATTGGAACCTTGCAACCTGCGCCCGCGGATACCATCTCACGCGAACCCCAGTTGGTTGTCGCAACGCGTACGGTCGGCGCCGGATGGCCGGCTCCGCGCTCTCTGGGCGAGCGGACGGCAGCGGCGCTACCGTGGATCGCGCTGAGCTGGATGACGGGAGTCGTCGTGCTGGCGATGCGGAATCTCGGAGGCTGGTTTGCGATGCAGCAGATGCGCTTCACCGGGACCGCTGCCGGCGGCCCGGACGCCGAGCGTCTGGCCCGCTCGCTCTCACGCCGACTGGGCGTCAGCCGGGCCGTTCGGGTGCTCAAATCGTCGATTGCTCGCACGCCATTGGTCATCGGGCTGATCAAGCCGGTCATCCTTCTTCCCGTCAGCGCCCTCACCGAGCTTTCGATCGCGGAACTGGAATCGATCCTCGCCCACGAGTTGGCCCACATCCGCCGGTACGACTTCGCCGTCAATCTTCTCCAAACCGCCGTCGAGACCATCTTGTTCTACCACCCCGCGGTCTGGCTGGTGTCCTCGCGCATTCGCCAGGAACGGGAAAACTGCTGTGACGATCTGGCGCTCAGCGTCACCCGCGATCGCGCAAGCTATGTCCGGGCTTTGGCGGCGGTCGCGTCGGTGCGCGTAACCTCCCTGGTTCCCGCTGCTTCCTCAGGCAAGCTTCTTCCGCGATTGCAACGCCTGCTGGGCGTCTCAGACCGGCACGTCGGTCGCCCTTCCGGCTGGAGCGCCGCAGCGGTGCTTCTGACACTGGGCCTCTGCGCCGTGCTGTTCTCCGGATCCCACGCCCAGGTCACGGACAAGAAGGCCGAAGCGGCGGCAGGCGCGGACGATGTCGTCTGGGTTCGCGGACATGTGCTCGATCCCCAGGGCAAGCGGGTTGCCGGGGCGCAGATTTCGACGACGGCGTGGCCCTTCACCTCGCCCCTGTCGCAAGCGAAAAGCGGCCCCGACGGCGCATACGCGATCTCGTTTCGCAAATCTCAGTTTGGCGAAACCTGGAATTCATGGGAATCGACGGTTGTCGCTGCCACCATGCCGGGCTTCGGACCCGGCTGGTCGAGGTGCAATCGCACCAACGACAAAGGCGAAGTGGTCCTGACGCTTGCGACGGATGATGTCCCGCTGCAAGGGCGAATCCTCGACCTGGAAGGCCGCCCAGTCCGCGGCGTCAATGTGGTAGTGACCGCCATCCGCGCACAAGCCGTTGATTTGAGCAAGCTCAACATCGATCGCTCCGATCCTTCGCGTGATGCCGGGGACAACCCGCCGAACCTGGACGGCGCGGCATTGGGGTCCGGCCAAAGCGCAACAACCAGCGCCGACGGCAGGTTCGGCTTCAGTGGGCTTGGCCGCGATCGCACCATCGAGATGATCGCAACCGGCGGCGGCATCGCGCAGTCATACATCGAAGCCAGCACGCGGCTCGCGCCCACGCAAAGCCGCGAGTTCCAGGCGTACATCAGGGTGACCGAGACGACATACGGCTCGACATTCGATTTCGTCGCCCAGCCGGGCCGCACGGTGCGCGGCACCGTTCGCGACGCGGCCACTGGCCAATCTCTAGCGGGGGTTTCCATCAAGACAGGGCTGGTTCGCATGGGCACGGTCACTGATTCCCAGGGGCACTACCAGATGGAGGGATTCAGACCGAGTGAATCGATCCAGCTCACAGCCGTTCCGCAGGAGGGTGCGCCCTACCTGATGCGTGACATGTCGACCCCGCGCGGCAATGGGCCGGCGACGATTGACTTCGATCTGCATCGCGGTGTTCTCATCAGCGGCAGGATCGTCGACAAGAACACCGGTTCTCCCGTACACGGCATGGAGGTCATCTACTATCCCTGTCTCACCAACGCCGCCGCCCAGAAATTGACGGAGTTCCTCAAAGACGATGTCCCCACGCGCTTCGGGCGCTGCTATTCGCATGCAGACGGAAGTTTTCACATCGTTGGCCTGCCTGGCAAAGCGGTCCTGGCAACTCGCGGCGGCAACACACCGTTTCGCAAGGGGACCGGCAAAGAGTCGCTGAAAGTTCCCCTTTCGAAAAATGGGACCATGCAGGTCTTTGGCGGAACGTTCTGGACGCCGCATTCGTTCCTGTGCGTCAAAGACATCGACATTCCGGAAGGCCAGTCGCAGGCCTCGCTCAGCTTCGAAAGCGATCCGGGGATCACTGTTCACTTGCAGCTTGTCGATGGCGATGGCAATCCCGTCAGCGGAGCGACGATTCTGGGTCACAAACCCGACAGAGGTTACGAGCATCTCAAAGGTGACGGGGCCGACGTTATCGCGATCGCCCCTGACGAGACCCGCCGGATCACGCTCTTCCAGAAGGACCGTCAACTGGGTCGAGTTCTCATGCTCAAAGCCGCTGATTTTCCATCCGGCACGGCCCAGGTGAAGCTCGAGCCGGTGTCGTACGTAACCGGCCGGCTACTGGGCGCCGACGGCCAGCCGATGGCCGACGCCATGGTTCAGGGACCCCTGTTCCAGCAGTATCCCGCCGGGACCGATGCCAACGGGCATTTCAAAATGCTGGTGCTGCCGGGATTGCCTTACAACCTCTTCGGCATCAAAGGCCGAACCGACTTTGCTACCGATGCAAAGGGGCTGACGCTTGCGCCCGGCGAAACGCGCGACTTGGGTGACGTGCACGCAAACCACTGAGGCGCGCGATGCCGTAGTTCGCTTCGGCCGACGCCGCAGACCGTTGTTGCTGAAGTTTTTCCTTGCGGTGGAATATGTCTATTACCACACGACACTAATGCGCATTGAGCTGAAGATCCATTTGAATCAGCCAACACCGGAGGCGCCCGATGCGTCGCAAACTCCAACGTCGATCTGGTTTCACCTTCGCACAATTGCTCGTGGTGGCGCTGGTTGTTGCGGCGAAGGTTCAGCGGCCGGCCCTCGCGGACAAGGCGCCGCAAACACGACCCAATTCGGATGACATCGTCGTGGTTCACGGTCGCGTGCAGACGCCCGACGGCAAACCGGCCGCCGGCGCCCAGGTGTTCGCCGCACCGTACTGGCCCAACCGGCTGGACGCGGGCCGACCCGCGTTTGTTTCCAGGACGACCGCTGGCGCTAATGGCCGATTTCAGGTGTCGTTCAGCAAGTCTGCCGTCTCGCCGTTCGCCTTGGGCTACGGCGAATCGGGAGCTGATCTGTGGCAGAATGTGCAGATTGCCGCCAGCGCCAGTGGGTTCGGGATGGACTGGCAGGCGTTTGATCACCGTGATCCAGCCGGCGACGTTGTCCTCCAGCTCGTAGCCGACGTGCCCATCAAAGGCCGGATCATCGATCTGGAAGGCCGACCCGTCCCCGGCACCACCGTCACGGTCCAAGGGGTGGCCAGCCACATCTTCACGCCCAAGTCTCCGTCGGAACGTCGACCGGAGAACTTTCGTGGGATCGGCCATCCGCTGGCGGCAACGGGTCAGGCGGACACGGTCGTTTCGGATGCCGACGGTCGTTTTGAGATCAGCGGGCTCGGCCGCGATCGCCGCGCGACGCTTACATTCGTCAGCGATCAAGTCGCAGTCCCACGGCAGTGGGTGGGCACGCGCGAAGGAAAAACTTCGTTCAAGCTCATGGGATCCATTGCCCGGGAAGCAAGCATGGAGATCCTTGGCAGTACGTTTGAGTTGACCGCGCCGCCCGCACGGTCGGTCACCGGCATCGTTCGCGACGCCCAGACGCACCAGCCCGTTCGCAATGTTCACGTATTGACCACCTACAGCCGGATCGACGTGGCAACCGTCACGGATGCTGAAGGACGCTATCGGCTCAGCGGACTGGAGCGCGGTCAACACATCGAGATCACCGCCAGATCCGATGATGAGCCGTACCTCCCGGCGGTCTTTGATCTGCCCGAGAAAACGCAAGCCGATCCGCTGTCACACGATATTGAGTTGACTCGGGGGATCTGGATCAAGGGAAAAGTGGTCGATGGCCAAACCGGTGCGGCGGTTGCGGCATCGGTAAATTACGCACCGCTCGCGGCTAACAAAACCGCCGCGGCAATGCCGCTGTTTCAACGAGGCTCGGCTCAGTGGCCCTGCAACACCCAGACAGCGCCCGATGGAACGTTCCGCCTCATCGGCGCCAGCGGAGCGGGCGTGGTCGCGGTTCTCGTCCCACTGAGCACGGACTATCCGCCCGGCCAGGGCTTCGCTTCAATCAAGAGCAAAGATGCCAGGGGAGGCGTGGCAACTGTCTCCGACCCCTCGCTGAGCCCGAACTTCTACACCGCCGCGCGCGAGATCGACGCGGCGCCCGACGCCCCGACCAGCGGAATCGATTTTATCCTGAGCCGGGGCGGGACCGTTCACCTTGTCTGCAGCGCTGGGGACGGGCGGCCGGTTCAGAAGCTGTGGGTCTTCGGCAGGAGTGCCTCGCGGCTTGGTTTACCTCCGCTCATCAACGGCGGGGAGTTTGATGTCGTGGGGCTCCGTCCCGGACAGCCGCGGCTGGTAGTCATCCGGGATGACGATCACCGTGTTGGCAAGACGATCAAGATCGACCCTGCCGAGGCGGGGAAAACAGTTCAGGTTCAGCTGGAGCCGATGGGGAGTGTCACCGGTCGCCTGCTGAGCACGCAGCAGACACCAATTTCGGGCGGAAAGCTCCGAATTGACACGGCGGTCGTCGAGCTTCGGCAGGCAAATCACATCGCCGTCGAACCCGATGAAAGTTATAGCGGGCCCGACGGCCGCTTCAGGATCGACATGCCGGTCGGCTGTCCATACCTCTTAGCCGCTTCCATCAGCCCCTTCGGCGGGGAGTTCAAGTTCTTCCAAGACAACCTGATCACGCTCAAGCCGGGTGAGGTCAAGGACATGGGTGATCTGCAACTCGATCCCCGGATGATGCAATGACCGGCGCGTGGCAAACCTTCAAGCCAACAGACACCCAGCCATGGGACCTGCGCCGGGTGGTTCACCTGCATCGCAGCGCCGGCTTTGCCGCGACCTGGGACCAGGTGCAGCAGGACCTGCGTGATGGTCCCGACGCGTCAGTCGATCGGCTGCTTCAGGGCAAGAGCTCAGCCGTAATGCCTGCCGCAAAGTTTGAGGGGCTGTCGCAGCAACTCGCAGAAGGCGCGGTCGTCTCTGATGATCCGGAGCGGCTCAAGGCCTGGTGGTTCTTTCGGATGCTTTTTACGCCGGACCCGCTGGGGGAGCGGCTGGCGCTGATGTGGCACAACCACTTCGCCACCAGTAACGCGAAGGTGATGGACCTGGGGGCGATGCATCGACAGAACGAGGTTTTCCGCAAGCTGGGGCGAGCCCGCTTCGGCGATCTGCTTCACGCGATGCTGCATGATGCCGCCTTGCTGACCTGGCTTGACGCGCCGGAGAATCGGAAGAACCACGGGAACGAGAACCTCGGCCGTGAATTGATGGAGATCTTCACGATCGGCGTGGGGAACTTCACCGAAGACGACGTGAAGCAATCGGCCCGCGCTTTGACGGGTCTTTCGGCGCTGGACGGAGAGTTTCGCTACGTCCCCGAATGGCACGATTCTTCTGAGAAGACCATCCTCGCCCAGACCCAGACATTCGACGCCGATTCGCTGTGCGATCTGCTGACCAAGCACCCGGCGACCTCCCGGCGAATCGCCTGGCGGCTCTGCGAAACCTTCCTGGGCGAGGGCGTTGTCTCCGATGCGCAAATCTCCGAATTGGCCAGCGGGCTGCACGAACGCGAGCTCGATATCGGATGGGGCGTGGAAACCGTGCTTCGGTCGCAGCTCTTTCATTCCGATGCAAACATTGGATCGCATGTGATCGGACCGTCGCAGTTCCTGGTCGGCGCGGCGCGAGCGATGCAGATGTCCGATCCGCCGCCCGGAACGCTCCTGCTGTCCGACTGGTCGCGGCGACTCGGGCAGGATCTGTTGTATCCGCCAAACGTTGGCGGCTGGGCCGAGGGAAGTTCCTGGTTGACCACACGCGGCGTGATCAATCGGGCGAATTTCGCCGTCGCCCTCGTACGCGGAGAATTGAATCGCGCAGGCACTGCTCCCGACCTGGCAGCCATCGCCCACCGCGCCGGACATGGCGCGACAACACCAGACGCGCTTTTGTTTTTCAACGAGCTGCTCCTGGGCGGCCGGCTCCCTCAGTCCAGGCTCGATCCGATCGCAAAGCAGGCCGGCGATTCGCCGGCCGACGGTGTCGCACTCCTGCTGGCGACCCCCGAGGCTCAACTTGCCTGAAAGGTGCGCCATGAAAACACGTCGTGAATTTCTGCGGAACACGGGCCTGATCGCACTGACGCCGCTGGTTCCCAGCTTCCTGGAAGAATTGGCTCACGCCGCCCCGGCCCAGGCGGATCCTCGAATCCTCGTGATCGTCGAGTTGGAGGGCGGCAATGACGGAATCAACACCGTCGTTCCCTTCGCCGACCCCGCCTATGCCCGCAGTCGGCCCAATCTTCGCCTCAAACCCGAGGAGGTCCTCAAGATCGATCAGCAAGTCGGGTTCAATCCCTCGATGCGCCCCATGGCCGACCTGCTCGGAGCCGGCCGGCTGGCGATCGTTCAGGGTGTCGGCTACCCGAATCCCAACCGTTCTCATTTTGAGAGCATGCGCATCTGGCAAACGGCCCGGCTCAATCCCGCGCGCGACGAGCTTGGCTGGATCGGCTCGGCGCTCGATGCGCTACCCCAGCATCAGGCGCGCGCCGGTCCTGACGCGCTTTACGTCGGCGACGCCGAGCGGCCCGAAGCCCTGTCCGCCTCTCATGCGGAAACCGCCGCGATTACCAGCATCGAGGACCTCCAGGTGCGCCTGCCGGGCCCCCAAGCTGATTCTTTGGACGCAACCGAGCAGGACACAGCCGGCTACGTCCATCGAAGCGTGCTCCGCGCCTATGGCACGGCTCGCGACCTTTCCCGCGACCACACCGTCAAGCGAGCCGGCAATCCCCCGTATCCCGCAACCAAGCTCGGAACACAGCTCGAGGTCGTCTCGCAAATCATCAAATCCGGGGCGGCGACGCGCGTCTATTTTGTGTCCCAGGGCAGCTATGACACGCACGTCGCGCAACTTCCCCGGCACGAGTCATTGCTCGCTGAACTTTCATCCGCGATCAAGGCGTTCATGGACGATCTTCGCGGGTCCGGATTGTCCGAGCGGGTTTTGCTGATGACCTTCAGCGAGTTCGGCCGGCGCGTCGCCGAGAACGGCTCGCTCGGCACCGACCATGGCGCCGCCGCCCCGGTTTTTCTGGCGGGTGAAAGCGTGAAACCAGGACTGTTCGGCAAGACGCCCGGCCTGTCCGATCTTTCGGACGGCGATCTGCGGGCCTCGATCGACTTCCGTCGAGTCTATGCAACCTTGCTTCGAGACTGGCTCAAAATTACGCCGGGCGAGGCGATTGCGGCCTTCGAGCCAATGCCGCTGATCAAATAACCGTGATCGTCTCGGGGAACCGGCCTGAACGGGCGAGCGAAGGCACGATGCTGCGACATATTTTCGCATTTTTCGGGACGAAAAAGAGAGGCTGCCAGGAGGCTTCGCACCTTGTACGCCGCGGCGACGATTATTAAAATCCCATCCTTCAAATCCGTGGATTGAGCTATCAGTTCGAAGGGTGGTGACATATGTCCGTTGCCGAGGCCATTGTCGTTCGATGCGCGTGCGGGCGCAAGCTCACGGCGCCGGCGGGATCGGAGGGAAGAAGGGCCCGCTGCCCGGCATGCGGGGCGAGCCTGGTGATCGGGTCTGGGGCGGCCGGGGAGCGGCAAGCGGCCTCAGCCAAAGCCCCCGCCGTGGCGAGCCGTTCATCGGCAAATGGTCATTCAACCACCAGTTCACCAGCCGGTCCGAACCGGGCAACCGCCGCGGCGGCGAGCGCCCGGGCGAATGCCGTCGCGGCCGCCGTGCCCGCATCGGCTGCCGCGCCCACGGCCGGCGAACAGGACGATCGATTGCAATCGATTTACGACGTGGCCGACGAAATGGAGACAGCCTCGGCCCAAGCCCCGGTCGACCAGGTGCCGCGCTGCCCGCAGTGCCACTCGCCGATGGGCGGCGGAGCGGTCCTCTGCGTCAGCTGCGGATACGACTCCCGCACCGGTCAACGCCTGAGCACCGTCGCCGTGGCAAAGCCCAGGTCGCGCCTGCTGGCGTACCGCGGCGCAAAGAAAAAAGCCGAAGACCGCATGGCCCCGGATGGCTCATTTGTCATCGGGCTTCTGCTCAGCGCCGTTTTCGCCCTGACGGCAAGCCTGCTGTGGATCGGATTCGCGTGGCTCACCGGGTTCTCCATCGGGTGGATCGCGATGCTGATCGGCGCCGCGGCCGGTGCGGGAATGCAGATCGGTCAACGCGGATACAGCGCCGCCGGCGGTCTGGCCGCAGCGGGGATGACGGTCGCCGCGATCTTCGCCGCCAAGTTCGCCGTGCTCCTGCTCGTGGCCGTGCCCCTTCTCAACCGCGCCGGTCAGAATTGGACCCTTTCCGATCTGAATGTCGCAGCCCTGGGCTGGTACTTCTTCAACCCCATCGGCTCCCTCATCATTCTCCTCGGCGTCGGCATCGCCTACAGAACCGCCAACGGCTCGTCGTCGAACTGAGCATTCAGCAAGAATGTGACAAATGTCCCATTTCGCCCGAAACATGGGACAAAATGGGACATGTGGGACATGAGATGCAGGAGAGCAAGTGGGGATCGTGAAGGCGGGAACGTTTGAAACAAAACGGAACGATTTCAGCGATGATTTAAAAAAAACGCGGAAAACGTTCCATCTTGTTTCAAGCGTTGCGAGCTTGAATCGGACAGCGGCACGTCCTCCCGAAGTCCGGCGGTGTCCGTCATGTCCCCTGGGGACAACGCAAAAAAAGGGCATTTGACATTTGGGGACATTCGACATTCGGACATTCGGGGACATTGGGGACATGCTCACCGCCGGCGGAGGATTTTCTGGCGGAAGGCGTCGGATTGGAGCAGGCAGATGACCAGCACGACGACCGCCTTGGCGACCAAGGCGTATTCGACCGGCACCTTCGATTGGATGCTGGTCGTAAGCGTGACGATGAGCACGGCGCCAAGGACCGCGCCGAGGAGCGAGAAGCGTCCGCCGGTCAGGGACGTGCCGCCGATCACCGCGGCGAGAATCGCGTCCAGCTCCCAGTAGATTCCCAGTTGTGAGGCGTCGGCGCCGCGGACGTCGGCGGTCTGAAGCAAACCGCCGAGCCCGGCGCACAGGCCGCAGAAGACGTAGACCAGAAATGTGACGAGCTTGACGTTGACGCCGGCATACCGGCTGGCGGTACGGTTGTTGCCCGTGGCTTCGATCAGCAGGCCGGCGCTGGTGAGGCGCACGAACGCGGCGGTGAGGACAAACGCGAGCAACCCGACGAGCCCTTCGGTGGGCAGGCCGAAGGTGGACCCGCCAAGCCGCTCGAAGATTTTGCCCGAAACCGCCACATGCGCCGAACCACCGATCGTCTGTGCGATGCCGCGGCCTGCCACCATCAGCACTAGCGTCGCCACGATCGGCTGGATGTCCAACAGCGTCACCAGCGCCCCGTTCCAGGCCCCGGCCGCCAGGGACGCGACGATCGCGGCGCCGATTGCGAGGCCCGGCGGCCAGCCACTCGTCGTCAGGAGCTGGGCGCAGATCGCGCCCGCCAGCGCCATCACCGCGCCGACTGACAGATCAACGCCGCCGGTTGCCAGCACCAGCGTCATCCCGATCGCCAGCAGGATTTCCGGGCCCGACCAGCGGAAAATCTCCACCAGCGTCCCGGCCAGCCGGCCGTCTGCGATGCTGATGCCGAAGAAACCGGGGATGAAAATCGCGTCCAGAATCAGCAGCAGCACGAGCCCGATCACCGGCCAGAGCAATCGGCGCGCGCCGGCCAGCGGGGAAGCCTTACGCGCGGGCGGAGAATCCGGGGCGGCGCTTCGTCCTGCCACCGGCGTAGGCTGAAGAGGGTCCGTTGCCGGCGCCGTCATGTCGTTCTCTCACCCGCGATGGTGTGCATGATCGTCTGTTCGCTGATCCGTTCGCCTTCAAGCTCGGCAATTTTGGCGCGGTCGCGCAAGACCGCGACCCGGTCGCTGACGCGCACGACCTCTTCCAGCTCGGAAGAAATGAACAGCACGCTCATCCCTTCTGCGACAAGTGAGAGTGTGAGCTTCTGGATCTCGGCCTTGGCGCCGACGTCGATGCCGCGGGTTGGCTCGTCGAGGATCAGGAGCCGGGGCTGCGCCGCCAGCCAGCGGGCGAGAATTGCCTTCTGCTGGTTGCCGCCGCTGAGGTTCTTGATTGCCTGCTCGGCGTGCGGCGTGGCGATGCCGAGGGCGCGGATGTAGCGATCGGCAATCTCGCTCTGCTGCCGGCGCGACAGCGACCGCAGCACGCTCCCGCGGGCAGCCAGCGCCAGCACGATGTTCTCCCGGACCGACAGGTCGGGAATGATTCCGGAAGTCTTGCGGTCTTCCGGGCAGAAGGCCAGGCCGTGGCGGATAGCCCGGCGCGGGGAGGAAAGGTTGGTTTGGACTCCATCGATCGCCACCGTGCCCGAGTCGGGGCGGTCGATGCCGAACAGCAGCCTGGCCGTCTCGGTTCGTCCCGATCCCAACAGCCCCGCCAGGCCGACCGTCTCACCTGACCGGATATCCAGGTCGAACGGCTGCATCGACCCAGCCCGGCCGACGCCGCGGGCGCTGAGCAGCGGAAGGGATGCGGCCTTCCGGGTCGATTGCGATTCGCGAGGCTGGTGCTCGAACTCCGCCAGCTCCCGGCCCATCATTTTGGCGATGAGCTGGCCGCGAGGAAGTTCCGCGGTTGCGTACTCTCCAACCAGATTCCCGTTGCGCAGCACTGTGATGCGATCGCTGACCGCGTAGATCTGGTCTAGGAAATGCGACACGAACACGATGCCCATCTGCTGGCGGCGCAGGTCTCGCATGACGGAAAAAAGCTGCTCGACTTCGCCGGCGTCGAGGCTGCTGGTCGGCTCGTCGAGCACGAGCAGCTTGGCCCGCACGTCCAGCGCCCGCGCGATGGCGACCATCTGCTGGATCGCGATCGAGTAGCTGGAGAGCTGGCGGTCGACGTCGATGCGGATGCTCAGCCGCTCGAGCGCCTCGATGGACCGGCGACGAATCTGCTTCCAGTCGATCCGGCCCAGCCGCCTGGGCTGGCGGCCCAGGAAAATATTCTCGGCGACCGAGAGCGTCGGGATCAGGTTGACTTCCTGGTAGACGGTGCTGATGCCCAGCTTCTGGGCCTCCATCGGCGAGCGCGGATCAATCGGTGCGCCCTCGAGAAGCATTTCTCCGGCGTCGCGCGGGTAAGCGCCGGTCAGGACTTTGATGAGCGTGCTCTTGCCCGCCCCGTTCTCCCCCATCAGCGCATGGATCTCCCCGCGCCGGGCGACAAAGTCCACGCCCGCCAGCGCAACCACGCCGGGAAAGGTTTTGCGAACGTTGCGAAGTTGAAGTAACGCTGCGTCGGACATGTCATCTACATCTTCGAGCGCCTCGCCCTTTGTCCCCTCTCCCTCCGGGAGAGGGGGCAAGAGGAAAGTCGCCTTAATTGGTCACCCAAACGTGCGCATCCAGCCCATCGCCAATGACGGGGAACGCGCTGATCCGCAGGCGGGCGGCGCCCATGGGGATCAAGGTAATCGTCTGCGCGGGTTGATCCGATTTCACCGGGCTTTGCTGGAGCGGCTCGAGCAGCCGGTTCTTGTCCGTTTTCCACTGCGGGATCTGTTTGGCGCTGGCGGTCAGTCGAATGGGCACGCTGTCCGGGGTGAATGGCTGCTGCGCCAAATCAGTTTCCTTTTGCTCGACCTTGAACGAGTCCGCCGGGTTTTGCTCGTCGACGATCAGGCCATAATTCCATGGCGTCGTGGGGAACACCTCGTACTCCGGCCAGCCGGTCGCACTGCCGTATTTCTCCCACTTCTCGCCGATGGCCAGGGCGAAGGTAAGCGGGCCGCGGTCGACGGAAACCGAATTGTGGTTCCGGTGCCAGACTCGCAAGGCGATCTTCATCGGCAGGCGAAGGGTCACGCGGTCGCCCGACTTCCATTGACGACCAATTACGATGAACGTGTCGGGTTTGGCATCGAGCTTGGCCGGCTCGTCGTTGACGCGGACCTCAAGCGCATCGCACCATCGCGGCACACGAAGATACAACGGAAACTCGACCGGCCGCGACATCGTCAGCACAAAGGAAATAGTCTCCGAAAACGGATACTGCGTGTCCTCGCTGATCGTCACTTCCTGCCCATCACCCACCTTGGCCGTCACATCGGAGGCGCTGTAAATGGAAGCACACAACCCGTTGTCCGGCGTGGCCAGCCACAGTTCCTCGGCAAAATACGGCCAGCCCATCGCCACGTTGTGCTGGCAGCAGCGATACACCGCGCCGGGGCTGTAAGAGAACATCGTTCCACGATTGTTGATACCCGGCGCTTTGTTGGTGCGGTCGAGGATCACCTGGTTGGGGCAGGTGAGATAGTGCAGGCCCTTTTCATCCGGCGTCAGGGCGGCGGGGAGGGAGTTGAACGCCAGGTCCTCGCAGCGGTCGATCCATCGCGGGTTGCCGGTCATTCTTTCCAGCATCTCGAAGGAGTGCATGAATTCAACGATTCCGCAGGTCTCGAAGCCCTGACGGGGATCGACGTAGCCCTTGCGGGCGTTCTCGTCGGCGCCGAACCCGCCGCCGGGCACCTGGCCCCACGTGCCCATGACCGTGTCATACTGGCGCTGGGTGGCGTCGAGAAATTTGGGGTTCTTGGCTTGCTGCCAGTACTCGGCGGGTTCACGGAAGCTCTGGGCGAAATTGACATTGTGCAGGTTGGGTGGGCCGCTGGTCCAGTTGTAGGTGTGGTCGTGGATTTTTTTGGCCAGGTCGAGCAGCCAGGCTTCGTCGGTGCGGTTGTAGAGCCAGTAGACGCTTTCGAGATTGTCCCCGCCGCGGATTTTCGGCCAGTAGCCGTGCAGGAAGTCCTGTTCGGGATAGTTGAGTTCCCATTTGAAATAGCGGGTCATGAAGGGGATGACGCGGTTGTCGTGGGAATACTCGTACCACGACTGCATGATGTTGAGCACGAGCATGTTGGGCCAGAGGTCGACGTGCCCATCGCAGTCGCGGCTGTGCAGCAGGTCGCGCGGGCCGAACCAGCCGGTCTCGTCCTGCCCCTTGAGAATCACGTCGATCCACCTTTTGGTTTCGTCGATGATCTTGTCGTTGTTGAGCACGTAACCGAGGTCGCCGTAGCCCTTGAGCCAGTAGGGGAGCTCTTCCCATCCCTGCTTCTGCGGCGAAGTCGGATCGGCCCACCCGCTGTTCTTGACGCTGCACCAGTGCGAGATTTCCTCCAGGTGCCCGGTCATCCCGTCGGCTTCGAGCAGCAGCTCGTTTCGCAGCCAGCCGCGGGGCGTGATCGAGCCGATCGGCAGCTTCACGAATGCGCTGGGCCGGAGCGGCTGGCGATCGGAGACGTAGAACTGATTGCGTGCATCGGGCGGGGGCACGTGCACAGTCTGAGCAACGCCGGCCGCGTCCGCCGAGATGGCTATGAGAATGAGCAGAATGTGCGGAAGGATTTTTCCGATCACGATCGGTCTCCAGTCGCTTGCGCACGTTGACATGTCGAGGTCGGCTGACCTGTGGCACGGGCTTCCAGCCCGTGCTGGCGATGCTCGCGGACAAGTACGTCCACGTGGCAAGTCTGTTCTGATGTCGCGCCGCTTGCACGGGCTGGAAGCGCGTGCCACAGGAGTCATTCAATACTTCCGTTCCGCCAGGATCTCCTTGGTCATGCTCTTCTGGTCGAACAGGGCGTCGGCCTCGGTCTTGTGCTTGGGGAGCGTGTCGCCCTTTTGGGCCGCGGCGACGGCGTCGAACGCATCCTGGCCGAGCATGGGATTGCACTCCACGATGCAGTTGATCTTGCCATCGAGGATTGCCTGAAGTCCGTCGTGAATCCCATCGATAGAGACCACCTTGATGTCGGTGCCCGGCTTCTTGCCGGCGGCCTCGATCGCCTGAATCGCGCCCAGGGCCATGTCGTCGTTGTGAGCGTAGACGGCGTTGATCTTGTCCTTGCCGATCGTCAGCAGGAAGTTGGTCATGACCTTCTTGCCCTGCTCGCGGGTGAAGTTGCCGTCCTGGCTGGCCAGGATGTGCATGTTGGAATGCTTGGCGATCTCCTCGTCAAAGCCCTTCTTGCGGTCGATCGCGGGGGCGGCGCCGGCGGTGCCTTCCAACTCGACGATGTTCACTTCGGACTGGTCCTTGGTGTCGTTGGCCAGCCACTGCGCGACACGCTGTCCCTCCTGCACAAAGTCGGAGGCGATGAGCGTCGTGTACAGGCTCGGGTCGGCACTGACGCCGCGATCGACCAGGATTACCGGGATTTTGGCGTCGCGTGCTTCCTTGAGGACCGGCTCCCAGCCGCTTTCATCCTTGGGGGCCAGAATGATGGCGCTGACGCGCTGCACGACGAACGAGCGGACGTCGTTAATTTGTTTCTCCTTGTCGCCCTGGGCGTTGGCGAGGCTGTAATTCACGCCGCGTTTGTCCGCCTCTGACTTCATCGACTGGGTCTCGGCGGTCCGCCAGGCGTTTTCATCGCCCTCCTGGACGAAGCCGACGGCGTTGCCGGTTTTCTTCTGGTTGCAGGATGCCGCCAGCATCGACGCCGCCACGGCCAACGGGATGAAACAGGTCCGCCTGGAGACAAGAGTCATCAAGAGCCTCATGGAGTTAGGTTGTTCAGACATGGTAAAGGACTCGCAGAGGCGATGCCAGCATCGAGCAAAGAGGCCGAGCCAATGACTTGCTATACTTCGGACGGTCCGATCTCACGTTGACCGACGCAATCGCGCCAGGGAAGCTCGATGAGCGACAGCGGCACTCACGATCCGCGCATCTATTTCGCCGCGGAGCGAACGTTTCTCGCCTGGATTCGCACCGGATTGGCGCTGATGGGGTTTGGGTTTGTCGTGGCACGCTTTGGGATCTTTCTTCAGGAGATTGTGCTGGATCGCGGACGTGAGCCGGTGCAATCGTTCGGGGTTTCGGTCGGGCTGGGAGTGGCGCTGGTGATCACGGGCGTCGCTGTCGTGTTGGCGGCGTCGTGGCGACATGTCGTTCTGATCAGCGCGATCAAGAGGGGGGAAGCGATCGCCGTAAGGCCCTCGATCCTTGCCCTCCTGCTGGCGTTGGCGCTGGCGGTGGTCGGCCTGCTGATGGCATTCTTTCTTATCCACGCCCGCGGCGCCGGCGCTTCACCGAATTCAAAGGAGAATCCCATGCAGACGCAAAACCAGAACGGGATCATCACCCGCTCCAGCGACCATTCGGTGGACGAAACCGTGGCGCGGGTGCAAAGCCTGCTCGAGCAGCGCAACGTCCGGCTGTTCGCCCTGGTCGATCACAGCGGCGAGGCCGCGAAGATCGGCCTGAAGATGCCGCCGACCAAGCTGCTGATATTCGGCAATCCCAGGGGCGGCACGCCGGTCATGCTCGCGGCCCCGACCAGCGCGATTGACCTGCCCCTCAAGCTGCTGGTGTGGGAAGACGCCCAGGGAAAGACCTGGCTTTCCTACAACGACCCCAAATACCTCCAGGCGCGGCATCAAATTCCGGCGGACCTGGTCCAGAACATCGGCGTCGTCGGCGCCCTGGCCGACCTGGCGGCAAAATGAAACAAAGTCGCCATTGTGCGGGCGCGTGGTAGAATAACGTTAGACCAACACGATTTCGGAGGCGGCATGACTCAGTTGTACCATCGCCATCGCTTCCACCGGGGGCACGAGCGCTCACCTTTTCCTGTTTACCTGGTTCGCGACAGCGACCATGTGCCGGACATCGAGATGATGATGGAGCGGCACCGCCTGCTGCGCCTGTCCGATGCGCCGGCCTGGCTCGAGCACGTGACGGTGCAGCGGGTGGCGTCGGGATTTCTCGTCTATGCGAAGCTCAGCGACGCGACGCAGATGGCCCATCACCCCGAGTACCAGGCCTGGCTTAGCGAGGCGCTGCCGCTCGACGATGCCCTCGGCGCCGGCTGGCGAACCACCACCCAGGCCGAAGCGCGACAAATGCTGGGAGATGAGGCAGAATGATCGTAAAAGGTCTCTCATGACCCTGAGCTATCGCGACTTGTCTCGGATGATCGATCATTCGCTGCTTCACCCGACGCTGAGCGACGGCCAGATCGCCGAAGGCTGTCGGCTTGCGCGCCGGTACGAGGTCGCGACCGCCTGCATCAAGCCGTACTCAATCGCGCTGGCCAGGGACATCCTGGCAGGCTCGAAAGTCGGCATCTGCCCGGTGATCGGATTCCCGCACGGCAACAGCACGACCGCGACGAAGGTTGCCGAGGCCGCCGCGGCGGCCCGCGAGGGCGGGGCCGAGATCGACATGGTGATCAACATCGGCAAGGCCATGGGCGGCGACTGGGGCTACGTCGCCGACGAAATCCGCGCCATCAACGACGCCGTGCTCGCCCACCGCGCCATCCTGAAGGTCATTTTCGAGAACGATTATCTTGCGGACGAGCAGATCGTGCGGCTGTGCGAGATCTGCTCCGAGATCGCCGTGGCGTTCGTCAAAACCAGCACCGGCTACGGCTTCGTCAAACAGGCGGATGGGTCGTACAACTATAAGGGCGCGACCGAGCACCATCTGCGGCTGATGCGCAAGCATTGCGCCCCATCCGTCCACATCAAGGCGGCGGGCGGGGTGCGAACGCTGGACGAGATGCTGAAGATTCGTGCCCTGGGAGTCAGCCGGATCGGCACCTCCGCCACCGAAGCGATGCTGCGGGAGGCGCTGTCCCGCGGATACGGCCCCGTGCCCGCCGGGGTCGCCATGCCGGACCGTGCAGCTCCGAGGTGAGATTCCCAAGGTGTGGCCAGTTTTTGTGCCCGATTTGGATCTGGGATGGCGAGGCTCCGGCCGAGCCGAACTTCCCGCCGCGGAAAGGTTCCGGCTCGGCAGGAGACTCGGCTTCCCAGCCGACCGCAAGGCATGGCCGCAACGGATCCCACGTCGATTATCGCAGCGCGCAGACAGCAGACGTACTCAGCGGTATTCTTTCCACTTGTTTAGCAGCCCCTTTTTCCCAGGAGGATCGCCCATGAAGCGTTTGGTTGCTGTTGCTCTGTTTGTCGCTTGTGTTTCGTCCTTCGCGTTTGCCGCGGTGCCGTTGACGGTGGACCCGGTTCACTCTTCGTTCGTGTTCAAGGTCACCCATGCGAACATCGGCCACATCTGGGGCCACTTCAGCGATTATGGCGGCACCTTCGTCATTGACGATTCCAATAGCGCGTTCGACATCACGGTGAACCCCGCCAGCGTGGACACTGGCGCCAAGAAACGTGATGAACATCTCCAGGCCCCTGATTACTTCAACACCAAGCAATACCCCGCGATCACGTTCAAAAGCACGGCCGTCAAAAAAGTATCGGATAGCCGGCTGGAAGCCACCGGCGATCTCACCCTGCACGGCGTGACCCGGTCGATCGTGGTGCCGATCGAGATCGTCGGCAAAGGCGAATTCCCCAGGGGAACCGGCCGTGTCGGCATCGAGGCCACATTCTCGGTGAAGCTCAGCGATTACAAAATCAAGGGCGATCCAAAGTCCGTCGCAGATGAGATCCTCATCATCGCCTCGCTCGAAGGCAAGGACAAATAATTAGCCGGAACAGCTCATGTTGACCGATCGGCAGATCTGGGTCGGCATCGCGTTGCCTGGATTGGTGTCGATGGCGCTCATGCTGATCGTCATATGGCGACGATGGGCGCTGGCGCTGCCGACGGTTCTGGGTATCGCGATCATGATCGGATACTGGCTTTTGCGGCGGCCGGAACTGCCGCCGCAGGATGGCTGCGATTGGTTGTTTTGGATGCAAGTGCCATTGATGTTGGGCGGCACTCTTTTTCAACTGTTGGGCGCGCGTTGGGCGGCGGTGGGGGCGATCGCCGGTGCGGTAACGTATGCGGTACTCAGACCGATCATGCCGGCGATCGGACCCGCGGCGATCTGGAGCTCCCTGGTCGTCGCGACGCTGTGGGGAACGACGGTGGCGATCACGCTGCCCTGGGCGGCACGTCGAATCGATTCGATGTGGATCGCCGCAGCTCTGGCGGGCATCGTGGGCGCGTCGGCGGTAATCGTTCTATCCTCCAACTTCCTGACCTATGGCATCATCGGAATGGGAGCTGCGATGGCGATCCTCCCCATCGCAGTTGCGCTAAGACGGACGGCGCATAGGAGCGGAAACGATGGCCCGGGCATCATCCGCGGGCTGTCCGTCAGCATCATGGGACTTCTCGCGGGTTTGCTTGCCGGCGGTCGATACTATCCCCATACCGGCGTGAGCCCGTTCCAATTCCACGTCCTTGGAGCCGCACCCTTGCTGATCCCCTTGGCTTGCTGCCTCCCTGGAAAACGAGATTGGGTCCGCTGCGTGGCGGCGGTCGTGCTGCCAAGCGCAATCGTCTGGTGCATCGCGATCCCGGCAGCATGGGCGGCCAGACACGCCGCCGAAACCACCGACTCACAGGTTCCGCGGGGTCTGTGAATCGCGCGATCAACTCGCCGTCCCGCTTGCCTCCAAATGCATGGCCAGATTATCCAGAATTTCGCTCTGCTCCTCAGCTACCCATTGCAGCCGGATCTGCCACTCGTGGACGCCATCCAGGGACACGAAGAACGACATGCCGTCGTGGTAAGGAACAAATGAGCAGCCCAGAAAGATCCAGTCTTCGCCGATGGGATGGACGGCATGGTCGAAGTCGACAAACTCGCGGATGACGCGATAGCGCTGTCCCGCGACCAGGAATTGATGTTGCCTGTCGTCGGCCGCGACGATCGAACTCCACGTGCCGGCTGGTTCGGGTCCGTACATGTGAGACAAGCGATTTCCTGCCTGGCCTCGCCGACCCGCAAGCCGGGATGAGGATTTGCTCAATCATAGGGATTTTCGTTTGGATTGCTCCGCCGGGCTATTTAGAATTGTTGCCGCGAACCTCGACCATCTGAATCGGAGCCGATATGAGCCAAAGGGTTTCCCGACGGAAGTTGCTGACCTTCACCACATCCGGTGTTATGACTGCAGCCGTGGGGCGGCTGACATTCTTGTATGCGACATCGTCGCGGCCTGCCCGGACAATCCGATGGGGTGTCATCGGCACGGGTAGGCGCGGCGCATGGGTGCACATTCCTGCCTTGAACGAGTCGCCCGAAATGCGGGTCGTCGCGCTTTGCGATTTCTCACCGGAGCGTCTGAGCTCCGCTATTTCATCGCTGGAGCCTGGTGCTAGAGCGTATAGCGACTATCAGAAGCTGCTGGCCGATCCGGAAGTGGATTCGGTTGCGATCGCAACGCCCAGCGTACTTCACTCCGAGATGGTTCTCGCGTCGATTGCGGCGGGAAAGCACGTTGTATGTGAAACGCCGGCCGGTGTAACTTTCGCCGAGGCGAGGGAGATCAGGCTTGCCGCGCAATCGGCCAAAACGGTGGTAACGTTCTGCGTGCCGCGCTCAGATGAGGCTCGCCGGCAGAGCATTGTGCAATCGGTCGCCGCCGGCTCAATCGGCGAGGTCCGCTACATCTCGCTGACCCGCTCGGGGAGCCAGCCGAATCCAGGCGAGCCGCCGGCGAGCTGGCAACTCTCTCGCGAAACCACGGGTGGAACCCTCAACGAGTTTGCCAGCCAGGACTTCGATTTGTTCCACCGGATCACCCGGTCGCATCCAGAGAGTATCTGCGCCGACGGGGGCACCCTGTTTCATCGCGATGAACGCGACAGTTGGGACCGATCGTCGGTCACGCTGAATTATCCCAACGGAGTCAGAGCCGTTCATACGTTTTGCCTTTTTGGCCCGAACCGAAGCGAACTGCGTGTGATCGGCGACAAAGGCGCGCTCATCGCTTCATCCGCGCAGGCATTGCGGCTCCTGCGCTTTGGTGCCCGTGGCGCCACGCCGAAGATCGAGGACGTTGCTCTTGCACATTCCGACGCTGGCACGCTGCTTTACGAGGATTTTCTGAAACAGGTCAGAGAGGGAACCAAACCGGACGGAAACGTCGACAGAGCTGTCGCCGCGTCACGGACTTGCTGGCTCGCGGAGCTTTCCTCGGCTCGGAAGACCGAGGTCGCATGGGACGAAGTGGTAGCGTGAAAGTCTTATCTGAGGGGCCATGAAGCAGACCGCGTGCGCGCGAGTTCCATTCAAGATCTTTGGCCTTCAGCGAACCGGCACAAACCTGATGTCGGCGCTGTTGAGCAAGAATTTTTTTGCCAGATCGATTGAGCGGTGGACCGAATGGAAGCACGGGCAGGCCACCCAAGCAGTCGGTCAGTGGAAGGGGGAAGTCCTCCGCTACGTCATTTGCGTCCGAAATCCCTACGCGTGGCTTCTGGCCTGCCATCGGTATTTCCAGAAAGCCGCCGGTCGCGATCCGACGCTGCCGCCGCAGTTTCAGCAGAATCCATCCATGTCGTTCGAGCAGTTCGTCACAGGCCCCTGCTACGAATCTCCCGACCCCGTGCACCGATGGAATTCTCTCTACCACAACTGGCTTGCGAGCTTGCCGCAGCGCCAAACCAGCATTGCGAAGCAGGAGGATCAGCTCTCTGACCAGGCTGCGGTCCTGCAAAGACTGGAATTGGAGCTGGAGCTTCCGAGGCGAGAGCAGCACTTCCGCGGAATTTCCAGGCGAGTTGACATCATCCCCAGATATCACGAACCGCTCAGGCCGGAGTACTACCAAAACCGCGAATACATGGCGGAATATGAGCCGTCAATCCTCGAACATGTCAACGGCCAGCTCGACCGCGATCTGCTTAGGAGGTTCGGATACAGCTTTGAGGACCACCCCTTATGCGAACAAAAGATCGGCGGAATTGTTCTGACGATTCCCGCGGGCTGCACGGAGCCCGTGAGGACCGCGTTGGACTTGTACGACTTTGAGCAGATCAATCGGTGGTCCGCCCGAATCCAGAGCATTGTGGAGATCGGTGCGGGGATGGGGGCAACCGCGCTTCTGGCGAAACAATATTGGCCCGCATGCGAGGTAACGGCATATGAAGCTTCCCCGCAAAACCTATGGCTGCTTCGCATGAATGCCCGGCGTACCTCGGGAGTGACGCCGGTTGAGATGACGACGATGGAGAAAGCGTTCGACGATGGACTAAAGCATTTTGGCGGCGAAATCGACGTGCTGAGGATCTCCAGCTCCGAACCGATTCTTCCTTTGCTCGCATCTGCGTATTCCCGGGGGCTTCTTGACCGCGCCCGATGGATCTGTGGCGAGCTTCACGCTGACAACGGCAACAGGAAGCTTCTCATGGACTACCTCGGAGCGCTGCATTCGGTTGAGACGCGGGCGACGGCCCAAGGCGAACGCTTCCTGGCCCGGCGCATCCGGCCGCCGCGTCTCCGCGCCGATAGCACGGTCGAGCGGAAAGACAAGCTCACCGTGGAGACGGCATTTGACGCCGCGACCCGGTTCATCCAGACGATCGGCGAGTATCCCGCCGCCAGGTTTCGCGGCAGAGGAATCGTCATCTGCGGCGGGGGACGGTACTACTTCCCCTGCGCCTGGGTGTGCATCAACATTCTGCGCCATCTGGGCGTTACGCTGCCGATCGAGTTGTGGGGGCTAAACGCCGGCGAGGTCGATTCCAAAATCCGTAGATTGGTCGAGCCGCTCGGCGTCCGCTGCGTCGATGCGTCGCGCGTCCGCAGGCGATACCCCGCCCGGATCCTGGACGGCTGGGAGCTCAAGCCCTACGCGATCATCCACAGCCGTTTTCGGGAGGTTCTGTTTTTGGATGCGGACAACGTCGCCGTACAAGATCCGACCACACTCTTTGCCGCCACCGAATACGAGCGGCATGGGGCCATCTTCTGGCCCGCCTATCGACGATTGCCGCCGGAGGATCCAATCTGGAAAATCTGCCGCGTTCCCTATCGCGATGAACCCGACTTTGAATCCGGCCAGATCGTAATTGATAAGAAGCGGTGCTGGGAGCCGCTGCAACTGACCATGCATCTCAACGAAAACAGCGATTTCTATTACCGTTACACCCAGGGTGACAAGGAAACGTTTCACGCGGCCTGGCGAATGCTGGGACGTGAGTACGCGATGATTTCAACGCCCGTGGAGCGCATCGAATACACGGCGTGCCAGCATGATTGTCAGGGCCGAAGGATCTTTCAACATCGTTACGAGATGAAATGGAGCATTGAAGAAGCAAACCCAACTGTGCCGGGATTCACACTCGAGAACGATTGCATTCGATTCTTGGAGAGACTGAGCCAGGAATCGAAGGCGCCTGGAAACGCATCTTCAAATCATCGAATTTCAATATGATGGTCATATGTGCCATCTCTCTGAAGATCTCATTTTTGGCACTGACATTTGAAGTCCTGAATATAAACGTCTGTGAGCACGCCGTTCACGCTCCGTTGGACAGGGAGCTTCGTCATGAATGTATAGACTACACAACCTTTCGGACAGCAGTCGCTGCCGGAACTGGGGGGAGGCTCGCAGGCGATCCAGTAATTCCAGACTGGGTCGGTATCGGAGAAGTTATGGAATTTAGAATCAGCGCCCAAATACTGCTCCTGTTGCAAGAACGGCTGCCAATTCACGTTAGGCGGATAATGCGGCTTGGGATTCGGGTTAGGCAAGGTCGTGCCTTGGCAAACGTACACCTGAACTTTCTGACACGGTTTAACAGAAGGAAACGGAAACGGAGCTTGGTCGCCCGCGCAGTGCACGGGCTTCTTCGTGCCATCGTCGGGTCTTTGCTGGCCAGCGTTTGCCGCCGATCTATCGCGCTCTTCTCGTTTTGCTCTGGCTTCCTCCTCGATCCTCGCCGGTTGCGTTGTCGGCGGGCTGCTCCAGTCCCAATCCCAGTACCAGTGCGCAGACATCACTATCTCCTGATTCGAGCAAAAAGATCGCTTTCCCAACTATCACGCAGAAACATACCCGCCGCCTGCACCGAACGCAACAATAAACTAAAGTTGGACGGGGAATCATCTCCTGCCGTTAACGGTAGAGACCTGGTCCACTGCCTCACGGCGTGCCAGATCACAAAAGATCCAATCTTCGAACTGCTCCAAGTCGTCTTTACCAGGCTTTGGGGCACCTGATTCCCAGAGGTGAATTCCAGCGTTGAGGAATGCGATCGCCTTCTCGTGTTGGTGCTGGCGGGCGTGAGCCATGGCGATGTAAAAATCGGCCATTGCGTCACGGTAGATGTAGACATGGTCCTGACTCACGGACAGCAATTCGATCGCCGACTGGAAATGTTGTGATCGATATTCCGCCATTCCCAAGCTTTGCAGGAAGAACGGGTTGATCGTCTTCAAGAGGCGATGATCTTTCGCCGGTAAACTGAAAGGCGCTCCCGGCGGGAGAGACAATCTCACTGCATTCTCGGCCATCGCGGTAGCAGTTTTCAGGTCTTCTTCATCGTCAAATTCAAAGCACAGTGAGCTTTTGGCAATGGAATGCAGCACCTGAAAGTCCTGTTTGCCCTTGAATTGGCTCAGCGCTTGTCGACGCCTGGCGCGGAACTGGTCCGTTTGCCCCGTCTGCAAATACAGCGGGAGGCACCAGTGCCACACCCTCGCATTGCGCTGATCCATATCCAGCGCCTTACTGCAATCCTCCGCTGCACTCTGGAATTCGCCCCGACGTCCAAAAAAGGCCGCGCGTTCGAGCAGAAGACGACGGCGATTTGGTAGGTTCAGCTTCAATTGTGCTGTGACGGCATCTGTCCGTTCGCGCAACAGACGGAGATCTTGTGTTTGTGAGGCGAGCCCAGGTGCAGAAAGAACGTCGTCCGCTGCCGCCCAGTTGGCCCAATCCCCCCGATTGGCGGCCGTTCTGGCCATACGCCGCATGGGGCCGACCAGACCCAGCGGCTGAAACTCGAAAACGCGAGCATACATATTCCGTGCGCTGTCGAGCCAACGGTCACCGTCAGGGTTCCTGATCTCCTTCAGGACATCGCCCTGGTGGGCCAAGCTATCAGCGAGCTGCGGGCTATCGGCGGGATTCTTCTGTCGAATTGCGAGGGCTTCCTGATAGAGCCGCTGGGCGCTCGGCCAGTCGCCGCGGCCGGCAAGAACGCTGCCGCGCAAGTCCAGGGTCCATGCCCGGGCACTTTCATCCGATAACCCGGCTTGGGCCTCAATTTGCGTTGCCCTATTCAAAAACGACTCCGCCTGCGTGAGATCATCATCGGAGACAAGCGCGTCAGCCAGTTCATTCAGATTGTTGATGAGTTCGGGGCTGTCGGGGCCATGCAGCTTTTCATTCAGGTCCATTGCCGCTTGGAATTGTGTGATAGCGCGCTGGTAAAGTCCGATCGCGACATAGCGCTGACCGAGCACCAAACGAGTGCGAGCCGCGATCGGAAGGTCATCGCCTAAAGCGCCCGCGTCGAGTCGCTGTGCCGCGTCGTCGAGGACCTGCACAGGTGTCCGGCGAATTCCATCTGCGGTGATTGGTGATAGTACGTCCTGAAAAAGCGTGCTCACTCGGTCGGCTGTCAGATTGGCCTTAGCCGCCTCTTGGATCTTCGAGCTTGCGAACCGCTTCTGGACGAGGGCATAGGTGGAGGCGCTAATCCCAACAAGCAGAGTGAGGAGAATTGCCGTCGCTGCAACGACGTCAGTGCGATGTCGGCAAACGAACTTCCCTAATCGATAGCCGGTGCTCGGCGGGCATGCCGAAACCGGCTCATCATCCAGGTGCCGCCGCAGGTCCATCGCCAGGCCGTTGGCGGTGTCGTACCGGCGGGTGCGGTCTTTCTCCATCGCCTTCAGGATGATCCAATCCAAATCACCCTTCAGTTCTTTGCGGAGCGTGCGTGGGTCGGTGTGATGCCGCTTGGCGATCTCGGTTGCATCGCGTGTGCGGCGGGACGGGGCGCGGAGCGTTTCCGTCAGTCGCGCGCTGGGCTTCGGCGGGTCGGTTTCCTGGATGATGCGGGCCATTTCTCCGATGCTGGCCTTGCGGAGTGTTTCGGATTCGAAGGGTAAAGTTCCGGTGAGGAGTTGGTAGAGGATAACGCCCAGCGAGTAGATATCGGTGCGGGTGTCGACGTCGAGGCCGCTGCCGGTGGCTTGCTCGGGGGACATGTATTCGACGGTGCCGACGACGCTGCCGGTCTGGGTGAAGAGGGTTTTGTCGGTGAGCCGGAAGTTGGCGGCCTTGGCGACGCCGAAGTCGATGACCTTGGGAACGGGCTTGCCGTCGAACATCGTGACCAGAATGTTCCCGGGCTTGAGGTCGCGATGAATGATCCCTTTCTGGTGTGCGTGCTGGACGGCCTGGCAGACGGGGATGAACAACTCGAGGCGTTCTTTCGTCGTGAGCTTGTTGGTGTCGCAGTAGGAGGTGATGGAGACGCCGGGCACGAATTCCATGGCGAAATAGGGACGGCCGGTCTCGGTGACGCCGGCATCGAATACCTTGGCGACGTTGGGGTGGGACATCAGGGCCAGGGCCTGCCGCTCGACGTCGAAGCGGGCGACAACCTCCTTGGTGTCCATCCCGAGCTTGATGATCTTCAGCGCGACGACCCGCCGGACCGGCTCACGCTGCTCGGCCTTGTAAACGACGCCCATTCCCCCTTCGCCAATGCACTCGATGATGCGGTAGGGACCGATCGATTCGGGCAGGACGTGGGGCGGCCGCGGGGCGGCGGCGGTCGAATCGCCCATCGTCGAGGCATCGAGATCTGCTGGCGTTCCCAGCACGTTGGGCATGGCCGTTTCTCGCAGAGACGCCCCCACGATCCCCGAATCTGTCTTTGACTTGCGTCGATTGGTTCCACGACCCCGCGGTGAATTGCCGCCCCGCGGAGACATCTATCGAAATCTTAACCAACCCGCTTCCACGGGCAAAGAGAATTATTGGCAGATATGTGCGGCGGGTTGATGAAGCGCGCCCTCGAAAGCGGTTGTGGGGGGCTATTTCCCTTCGACCAGTTCGTAGAACCCCTGGCCGTCGTGCTTGAGGTAGCCTTTTGCGACGAGTTCTTCCCAGATTTCGCGGCCGAAGCCGAGCGGCGGTTGAATCGACACAATTCTCTCGCTGGCGCCGCCGCTCATCGGGCCGTGGCCGAGGCGCGACTCGTCGTCGAGCCGGGTGAGTTTCAGCCGTTTCTTGAACGCCTTGAGCGCTTTCTTCAAATCTTCTTCACTGGAGGGCATTAGAAACTCGTTCCTTCTACGGGAGCAAATCACTCACGCTCACTGCGGTCTTTGCAGACAACGGCTGGATCGTTTCGCCGGCTTTTAGAATCGCAATCGATGAATAGCGATGGCGAAACAGGTGCGAGGGATCGCGGATGGGATCTCGATGAACCTCAACCTGCCGGTCGATCAGATTGATGATCCAGTAGTCGGCGATGCCGCGCTTGGCGTAAAGGCCGGCTTTGGTCCGCCGGTCATAACGCAGCGTCGTATCGCTTACCTCGATGATCAGAAGCGCGGTCCGGGGATGCCCGGTCGCGAGGTAGTCCCGTGGGTCACCCGGAACGACGGCAATGTCGGGTTCCGGTTCCGACCACTTTCCCAGGTGGAGCGGAAGCTGCGGTCGAAACCAGAATTTGGGGCCGAACGCGGCGCCGCTGGCGCGCTCCGCGAGCCCGATGACGACCGAGTGAAGGTTGAGTTGTGGTGCCATCTGCACGATCCTCCCACCGATCAGTTCCACCCGCTGTCGGCGGAAAAAGCCCAGACTCGCCAGTCGATTGAATTCGGAACATGTCCAACGCCGTGTGCGGGCAGCAGTCAACGTCATCGCGAACTCCTCGTATGCATTATACCATCCGCAGGGGTTTGGTGAGCAGCTTTGGCAGTGGAGATTTGTGATGCATCGATATGTCCGGAACCATCGGGTGTATGTTCTTGGGTTCATCGTTGCGGCTGCGCTGGTGGGATGTGCGCAGGACGAAAGAAAGTCTGGGACCAGCGACTTGTCATCGCGGCCGCTGCCCGAGCCGCTCGTCACCGGCCGGTCGATCGATCCGCGGCCTGCATCGGTTCAGAGCGTCGGCAGCATTCCCATCAACATGATCGCGAGCCCCGACGGGAAATTCGTCATCACCACCGACCAGGGTTTCCGCCAGCAGCTTTGGTCGACGCGCGTTTCAGACGGCTTTGGCGTTTCCAAGCTGAACTTTGGCCGTGACGTCCCGGACGCACCGGGCTATGGGCTGTATTACGGTCTGGCGTTCGGCCCGGACGGCGCGCTGTACGCCGCCCAGGGCGCCAACGATACGATCGCCGTTCTGCATCTGGACGAGCAGGGGAAACTCTCCCGGCGGGGCGTAATCAGAACCCGGGCCGGCGATTTTCCCTCCGGACTTTCCGCCGACGCGCGCGGCCGCCTGTACGTCGCCAACAACGACACCTATGGGGCGGCGAGTCAACCCTACAAGTTGCCGGGCAGCATTGCCATCTACGACGCCGCTGATGGAAAAGAGATCGGCCGGTTCGAGTTCATGGATAGCTTCGGAGGCACTCCCAATTTTCCCATGGCCATCGCGGCACTGGCTGATGGCAGCAAAGTATACGTCGCCAGCCAGCGCGACGGCGCCGTATATGTTCTGGACGTTCGTGATCCCGCGCAGCCAAAATTGGCCGCCAGTCTGACCGCCGGGGCGCATCCGGTTGCTTTGCTGCTGGATCGGTCGCAGTCGCGCTTGTTTGTTGCCAACGCGCAAAGCGACACGGTATCGGTGGTCAATACCACGACCGATCAGATCATTTCGACCATTCTGCTTCGCCCCGAGATTGCCCGGGGCTTGGCCGGTTGCACGCCCAATGGCCTGGCGCTCTCAACGGACCAGAAGCGGCTGTATGTGACTCTGGGAGACATGAACGCGGTTGGCGCGATCGATACGGCCGATTATGAACTGCTGGGGTACGTGCCGGCGGGCTGGTATCCGACTGCGGTGGTCGCTTCGCCGGACGGGCAGCGCCTCCTGGTTGCCAACGCGAGAGGAACAGTTGCCCGGTTGCCCAACCCACCTACGACGCGGCCCGGCGCTCGGCGTGTCAGCCCGATTGCTTTGCTCGATGGGAACGTGATCAGCATTCCAGTACCGGGCGGTGACGAGTTGCACACTGCGACGCAGCGGGTCCTCGAGCTCGATCGCCTCACGCCGCGTCATATGCCGGCTGATAATCCGCTTCGCGCGATTGGCCTTGGGGCCGGCAAGATCACTCACGTCATCTATATAGTGAAGGAGAACCGGACATACGATCAGGTGCTGGGCGACCTGCCGCAAGGCAACGGCGATCCGTCCCGCTGCCTGTTCGGCCGGCAGGTGACGCCGAACCTTCATGCCCTGGCCGAGCGGTTTGTTCTGCTGGACAATTTCTACGATTGTGGCGAGGTGAGCGGCGACGGATGGACCTGGAGCACCCAGGCACAGGCCAACGAATACGTCAGCCGCAACGTTCCCTACTCCTATAGCGATCGCGGAAGAAGCTACGATTACGAAGGACAGGTCGAGCAATTCCCGGCGGCCGGGTTCCCGGCCCTCGACCCCGACGGAAAACCGTTGTCGCAAGACCCTCAGTACAGCAACGGTGCTAAAGCGGTGCCGGACGTCGGTGAAGCTGCCGGCGGCCACCTCTGGGACATGGCCCGCAAGTGCGGCCTCTCCTACCGCAACTACGGCTTCTTCCTCTCCGACGGTGTCTACGACAAGAAGAACAGCGTCCTCATTCCCGACAATTATCCCAATTCGACCGGCCTTCAGCCGCCGGGTCACGACCTGGCGGGTGTGACCGACATCGACTTCCGCCGGTTCGACCTGAATTATCCCGACAGCGAAGGTCCGAAGATCCTGGCCGAGCAGCAGCACGATCAGGCATTCCTTCGTCCGATGCGCGGCTACGGCAAGTACGATGCGCCCAGCCGATTTTCCGAATGGAAACGAGAGTTCGATCAAATGCTCGCCAAGTCGCCGGGTGGCAGCGCCGTCCCGGCATTCATGACCGTCCGCTTCTGCGTTGACCACACGATGGGTACCAATCCAGACCATCACTCGCCCAGATCAATGGTAGCCGACAACGATTTTTCGGTTGGACAACTGGTCGAAGCGGTCAGCCACAGCCCGATCTGGAAATCGACGGCGATCTTCGTCATCGAAGACGATGCGCAGGACGGCCCGGATCATGTCGACGCTCACCGCTCGCCCTGCTACGTCATCAGCCCGTGGATCAAGGCCCACAGCATCGATCACTCGTTCCAGAACACCGTGAGCCTGATCCGGACGATGGAGCTGATTCTGGGCCTGCCGCCGATGTGTCAGTACGATGCGACCGCCGATCCGATCATGGATTGGGACACCGGGCCGTCGAATGACGCTTCCTACGAAGCAATCCTCCCCGACGCGAAAATCTTGCGCGAGGTGAATGGCGCGAGAAGTCCGCGTTCGCCGATCAGCCCGGAGCAGCAGGGGATGATGGACGAGTCGAGCCGGATGGATTTCGCCCACGCCGACGCCGCTCCGGCGGCGCGGTTGAACCAGATCATCTGGAAAAGCGTGAAAGGGTATGACTCGGTGATGCCGCCCACGCCGCACGGTCCGCCACCGCTTCGATCCGGAGTTGCTCCAAGAGATGATGACTGACCCAAGAGATGATGACTGACCGATGCCCGTCACGCAGCCGATGACTCGCTCAGCAGGCGATGAAGCTTACGCTTCATGCGATGTTCCGTGACCCACACCTGCCCGGGCTTCATGCCCAGCGATTCGGCCACCTCGCGGACGCTGCGGCCCTCGATGTGGCGCATGTGAAGCACCTGGAAACTGCGATCCGACGTGACGCCTTTCAGCGTTGCCAGCGCGCTCCGCACGGCCTGGCGCTCGGATTGGCGATCGAGCTGACGAGAGGGCTCGTCGCTGGCCGGCGCGACGGCGCGGACCGAGGAGAGGGCCCCAGCGAAGCGGTCCCGCGCCTGGCGGCGAAGCTGGTTGGTCGCCTTGCTGCGAACCACCGTGTACAGCCACGAACTGAATTTCCCCCGCGAACGATCCAGTTTGAAATCCGGCAAGGTCCTCAGAAGGTCGGTCCATACCTCCTGGGCGCAATCGTCCTGGTCGATCTGGCGCGGGGCAATCTTGCGAGCGAATTTGCGAATCAGCGAATCGCATGAGCTGTAGAACTGCTCCCAGGCGTCGCGCAGCTCGACAGATGGCTGTGTACCAGCGCCGTTACAGCGGAGGTATTCGCTTGCCTGCTCGATCAACGACGGAGACAGCGTGGGGGGGACCGGCGCCGCAACTGCGGATGGGGCGGCGGCCTGGGCAACCTGCTGGGCGGGCGCGGTCGCCGACCCGGTGAGCGAAAGCAGCAGAACCGCCGGTACGAAATTGCGACGCGTCATCTTGATTGCTCCAAGTCGAAGCGCATCAATGATACGGCGATTCCATGAGAAGCAACTGAGAAATTAAATCCTGGCGAGAAGAAAGGATCGATCGACAACCGCGGACTACCGAAAGAGGAGCGCGATTTACTCGATTTGGCGAATCTGAATCGTGTCGATGACCTTGTCGTGAGCCAGCGCGTTGGTGATGACGACCAGCCATGTCCCGCTGGCGCACCACTGGCGGCGCTTGAGATAGTCCAGGGCATTGAGAATCGTCTGTTCCGGGTCCTGGTCGAAGAGCATCAGGAACGGTTCGACGCCCCAGGGAAGCAGCAGTTGGCGAAAGAGCGATTCGTCGTCGGTGAACGCGTAAATCGGTACGCCAACCGGGCGGATGGCGGCCAGCGTATAAGCCAGAAATCCACTGCGCGTGAAGACCACGATGCCGGAGTTGCCCAGCTCTTGCGCCAGGACGGACGCCGAGCGGAGCATCTTTCCCTTGGGCTCGACGACGCGGATCTCGTGATTCAGCCGCCTTTTTTCCGTCGGCTCGACGCTGGTCACGATGTTTTTGAGGACCTCGATGCACTCCAGCGGGTAAAGGCCCGTGGTGGTCTCCCCCGAGAGCATGACTGCGTCGGCGCGTTCGCGAACACTGTTACACACGTCGGAGATTTCCGCCCGTGTGGGCATGGGGGCGGAGATCATCGATTCAAGAAGTTGCGTTGCGATGATGACCGGCTTTCCCTCGACCAGGCAGGTCTCGACAATTTCGCTTTGAACCAGCGGCAGGATGTGGTATTCGATCTCGATGCCCAGATCGCCGCGGGCGACCATGATTGCGTCGGCGGCGCGGACGATGCTCCGGAGGTTGCGCAGGCCGCTCTGGTCTTCGATCTTGGCAATGATGCGTGCGCGGGAGTTCAGACGATCGAGTAGCGCGCGAAGGGCCTGAACGTCTTCGGCCCGGCGGACAAACGAGAGGGCGACGAAATCGATGCCCGCTTCGACGCCGGCGACGAGATCGCGCTCGTCCTTCTCGGTGAGCGACGGGAGATTGACGTCGACGCCGGGCAGATTGATGTGGCGCCGCGACCCCAGCTTTCCTGGCGTGATGACGCGACAGCGGACGTGCGTCGCGTCCTTCTCCAATACCTGCATGCGAATCATGCCGCTGTCAACCAGTACCGTCGCGCCGACATTCACATCATGGGGAAGTCCGGGATAATTGACGCTGACGCCCGCGATGCCATCGCTGGCCGTGTCGGTGAAGAATTCGAAGCATTCCCCGCAGCGAAGTTCGATGGGGCTGGGGACCACGCCGGTGCGGATCTCCGGTCCCTTCACGTCCATCATGACGGCAACGTGGCGCTGCACGTCCGCCGAAATCTGCCGAACGCGCTTGACCAGTGATTGAACCCACGCACCGTCGGCATGAGCCATGTTGAGCCGGAAGACATCGACGCCAGCCACGATGAGTTGCTTGAGCCGTTCATCGGCTTCGGTGGAGGGGCCGATCGTGGCGATGATCTTCGTATGGCGGTAGGGAAGCGGCGTCCGGCAAGAGGCTGGATCGGGATCGTGGGAGGTTGAGGAAGCCGAAAGTGAAGGCCTCACGCCGGCCAAAGAAGCAAGCGACATTCGAGGCCCATGGGTTAGGAATACGCCCCGGGCTACGCACCGCCCGCAGACCGTCTGCGGGCGGCGCTGCCCGTGGGAACCAACCGCGCTTCGCGACCGTCATGTCTGACGGATCTGCCCCACGCAAAAGCGAAAGCGGTGCCGTGGGTGGAACCGAGTTGCAAAACCGTCGATGAGCTGGAAATTGATTTGAAAACGGCGGTCAGTGCAAACAATGACAAAAGGGGGTGAGAAGATCGTTGCCGGTTTTGTGGGCAAACAAGGTCCGGACCGCGAGTGTGGTGAGCAACGGCGGGCGGAGAAAGATGTGATTAAGATTGGACGGTTGAATTAACGTCGGCCCGTGCGGCGACTATGGAAGTGTGAGCGTAGCCGCCTGCTGCGGCTGCCGCGTTATTGCCGATTGTTCCAACAGGACTTGCAAGCGAGGCTGCTGAGTCCGGGTCAAGGTGCTGGGGATAGACGAATGAAGCAAACGATGTGGAGATTCAACATAGTAATGGTGGGTGTCATTGTCTGTGGCGCTGGCCGTTTGGCCCACGCGGCGCCGCCACCGCCCACCAAAGATGGTTTGGAGTTTTTCGAGAACAAGATCCGGCCGGTCCTGGTCGGCAAGTGCTACGAGTGTCACAGCCAGGCAAAGAGAAAGATCAAGGGCAAACTCCGTCTGGATGATTACGCCTCGATGCTCAAAGGGGGCGACTCCGGCAAGCCATCGGTGGTGCCGGGCGATCCGGACAAGAGCCTGATCATGCTGGCCTTGTCCTACACCGACAAGGACACGGATACGCATGATGCGCTGCTCATGCCGCCGCCAAAGAATGGCAAGCCGCGGAAGCTGGCGGACGAGGTGATCGAAGATTTCCGCCAATGGATCAAGATGGGCGCGCCGTATCCGCAGGAGCGGTCTAATTCATCGCAGGCCGCGCCGGTGGACAGAAAAAAGCACTGGGCGTTTGTGCCGCCACGGGAGCCGGATGTTCCGGATGTGAATCTGGCGGCGTGGGTGAAGGGCCCGATCGACAATTTTGTCCTGGCGAAACTGGAGGAGCATAACCTCCACCCTTCCAACCCGGCGGATAAACGGACCCTTATCCGCCGGGCAACTTTCGATCTGATTGGCCTTCCGCCCACGGAACAGGAAGTGAAGGCATTCGAAGCCGACGATTCTCCCGAGGCTTTTGAGAAGGTGGTGGACCGGCTACTGGCGTCGCCGCAATACGGCGAGCGGTGGGGGCGCTACTGGCTCGACGTGGCGCGCTACGCCGACACCAAAGGCTACGTCTTCGAGGAAGAACGCCGCTATCCCTACTCTTACACCTATCGCGACTGGGTGATCCGGGCGCTGAATCAGGATTTGCCGTACGACCAGTTTCTGGTTGATCAGATTGCCGCGGACAAGCTCGATCTGAAGGACGGCAATTCCCCCCTGGCTGCTGAGGGCTTCCTCACGCTGGGCCGGCGGTTTCTCAACCAACTTCCGGACATTATCGATGACCGGATCGACGTGGTTTGTCGGGGGACGATGGCCCTGACCGTCGGCTGCGCCCGCTGCCACGATCACAAGTTCGATCCGATCTCGCAGAAGGACTATTACTCGCTCTACTCGGTCTTCAATAACAGTCCCGAGTCGACCGACCTGCCGCTGATCGGCAAACCGCAGGATACGCCGGGGTTCGAGCGGTTTACTAACGAAGTCGCAGGCAAAGAGAGGGCGCTGGAAGAGTACCAGCGTACGACGCTCCAATCGCACCTGGCGCGGCTCCGCTCGGCCAGGCAGATCTCGGCGTACCTGATGGCCTCGACTCAACCGATCGGCGCCGCCCCGCGCGGCAAGCCGTCGGATGCCGACGCGATTACCCCGTTTATGATCTCGCGGTGGAGGGATTTTCTGGACGGGAATTCCGCTGCCGTGGCAACCGTGTTTGGCGCATGGAAGCTCTATGCCACGATATCCACATCCAAGTTTTCTGCTAAAGCCGAAGAAGTGACCAGGCAGGTCGTATCGAACCAGAAACTGAATCCGCGGGTCGCGGCGTTATTCGAAGATTCCATTCCGACTTCGCTCGGCGAGGTCGCCCGGCGGTATGGCGATTTGCTGGCGGCCTGTGATTCCGATGGTGCGCGCGCGTATCCGGACGAAGAAGCGCTGCGGCAGGCCTTGCGGGCTGATGACTCGCCGACCAGCGTGAGCTTCGAGCAGCGCGCCCGGGTCTTTACCGTGAAGGAGGGCCAGCACGAGCGGGCGATGAAGCGGGAAATCGAGGCGTTCAAGGCGACCGACCCGGACGCTCCGCCGCGGGCGATGACACTGCACGATGCGGCTTCCCGGGCGCCGCAGAACGTCTTCCTTCGCGGCAACCCAGGCAACCCTGGGCCGGGGATAAAGCCCGCGTTTCTGACGATTCTTTCGCAACCCGATGCCGAGCCCTTCACGCAAGGAAGCGGCCGCCTCGAGTTGGCGCACGACATTGCAAGCCGGGACAATCCGCTGACTGCGCGGGTCATGGTGAACCGAATCTGGCTGCATCACTTCGGCAAGGGGCTGGTGCGGACTCCCAGCGATTTCGGCACTCGCAGCGATCCGCCGACGCACCCGGAATTGCTCGACTGGCTGGCCTTGCGGTTCATGGACAACGGCTGGTCGGTCAAGAAGCTTCACAAGCTCATTATGCTCTCGGCGACTTATCAGCAGGGCAGTGACGCCGATCCGGCGACGCTCAAAGCCGATCCGGACAACATGCTGATCTCGCACTTCAACCGCCAGCGGCTCGACTGGGAAGCCACGCGCGACTCGCTGCTTTTCGTGAGCGGCGGGCTCGAACTGAAGATGGGCGGCCGGGCGGAAGATATCCTCGAAACAGGCCGGCGGTCCATCTACGGGTTCATCGACCGCCAAAACCTGCCGGGCGTCTTTCGCGCGTTCGACTTTGCGACTCCCGACGCCACCAGCCCGCAGCGTTTCACGACGACGGTTCCCCAGCAGGCGCTGTTTCTGATGAACAGCCCGTTTGCCATACGGGAAGCCCGCGGGTTGACCAAACGCAGCGAGGTCGCGGCCGTCGAAGATCCACCAGCGCGAATCGATGCCCTTTACCGCATCATCTATCAGCGCGAGCCGACGCCGCAGGAGATTGCCATCGGCCTCCAGTTCCTCCAGACCGACGCCGGCTCGCCAAAACTCACCGCGTGGGAGCAATACGCCCAGGTGTTGCTCGAGAGCAACGAATTCGTATTTGTAGATTGAATCTAATGAATCCAGCCGAACATCGACTTTCGCTTGAGGCCCGGTTTCTCGACCGCCGGCAGTTTCTCGGCAAGTGCGGGATGGGAATGGGCGGTCTCGCCCTGGCTCAGCTCATGGGCGGGCTGGACATGCTTTCTGCGCGAAGCGCTTCGGCGCAGTCGCAATCGATCGCGCTCAACCCGTTGGAGGTGAAATCCTCGCCGCTGCCGGCCAAGGCCAAGCGGGTGATCCATCTGTTCATGAACGGCGGCCCCTCGCACGTCGATACGTTCGACCCAAAGCCGCTCCTGGAGAAGTATGCGGGCAAGCCGCTGCCCAACCCGAATCTGCGGACCGAACGCCGCACCGGGGCGGCAATGCCGTCTCCTTTCAAGTTCCGCAAGTATGGCCAGAGTGGCATCGAGGTGAGCGAGATTTTTGAGAAGACGGCCCAGTGTATCGACGACATCTGCGTGATCCGCTCGATGCACGCGGACGTGCCCAACCACGAGCCGTCCCTTCTCCTGATGAACTGCGGCGAAGCGCGGCTCGTCCGCCCCAGCGTCGGCTCCTGGGTCACCTACGGCCTGGGCTCGGAAAATCAGAACCTGCCCGGCTTCATCACCATGTGCCCGGGCGGCTACCCCATCCAGGAATCGCAGAACTGGCAGGCGGGCTTCCTGCCCGGCGTCTATCAGGGCACCTACATCGACACACAGTACACGCAGCTCGACAAGCTCATCAGCTATATCCGCAACGACTACGAATCGCTGGCGGATCAGCGGAAACAGCTCGACCTGGTGCTTGCGCTCAACGAACAACACCTCAAGAATCGCCAGCAGGATGCCCAGCTCGAAGCGCGCATTCAATCCTTCGAGCTGGCCTATCGCATGCAGATCGACGCCGCCGATGCCTTCGACGTGAATCGCGAGCCAAAGCACATTCGCGATCTCTACGGCCCCGGCACGCAGGCGCGGCAACTGCTGATCGCCCGACGGCTGCTCGAACGCGGAGTCCGCTTCGTGCAGGTGTGGCACGGCCAGGGCCAGCCGTGGGACAGCCACGATGATCTCAAAGACAACCACGCCCGGCTTGCCACGCAGTGCGACCAGGGAATCGCGGCGCTGTTGATCGACCTCAAGCAACGCGGCATGCTTGATGACACGCTAGTGGTCTGGGGCGGTGAGTTCGGACGGACGCCGACCGTCGAGCTGCCCACGCCCGGCTCCAACGCCGGCCACAACAACGGCCGCGACCACAACAACTACGGCTTCACGATGTGGCTGGCCGGTGGCGGGGTCCG